>Ga0307428_1000022_pt1 | contig 161575 bp, 158 predicted proteins | sample SalMarWE160240MG_FD_202161 | JGI IMG/M metagenome (GOLD analysis project Ga0307428, IMG submission 202161) | Salt marsh sediment microbial communities from the Plum Island Ecosystem LTER, Massachusetts, United States - WE1603-240 | ecosystem: Environmental > Aquatic > Marine > Intertidal zone...
CAGTTTTACGGGGTTTTTCGCATGCTATCCCAACCTATCCCCAGCTCGGCATCCACATCCTAGACCAAGCGTGCAATTTCAGCGCCGACGGCATCCCGCAGCCAGGGATGTGGACCGCCAATGAACAGTTTTTGCCGGCCGCTTGCGTAGGAACCCCAGTCGTGGCCTTCTCCCGTCCTGTCCACAGGACGTACCTCATTTATACCAATGCCCGACACCGGCTATTTTCATCTCCATCTGGTTTCCGATGCAACCGGCGAAACCTTGATCACGGTAGCGCGCGCAGCCGCGGCGCAATACGCCAATGTCGCGCCGGTGGAGCACCTCTACCCGATGGTGCGCTCGAAGAAGCAGCTCGATCACGTTCTGACCGAGATCGCCGAGTCGCCCGGTCTGGTGCTCTACACGCTGCTGGAGGAGGATTTGATCCAAACGCTGGAAGAAAAATCCCGCGAGCTCGGGCTGCCCTGCATGTCGGTGCTCGGACCGATCTTGCGTCTGTTCGAATCCTATCTCGGCACCGAGACCACCCACCGCGCCGGCGCCCAGCACGTGCTCAACGCCGAATATTTCCAGCGCATCGACGCGCTCAATTTCAGCATGCTGCATGACGACGGCCAGCATGTGGAAGGCCTGGAGGACGCAGACGTTGTTCTGGTCGGCGTCTCGCGCACCTCCAAGACGCCGACCTCGATCTATCTCGCCAACCGCGGCATCAAGACCGGCAACGTGCCGCTGGTGCCGGGCGTGACGCTGGCGCCGCAGGTCGAGAAGCTGACGCGGCCGCTGGTGGTGGGCTTGTATGCCAGCCCGGAGCGCATCGTGCAGATCCGCGAGAACCGGCTGCTTGGCTTGCGTGCCCATCGCGACGACGACCGCTATATCGACAAGACGGCGGTGGCGGAGGAGGTGGCGTTTTCGCGCCGCCTGTGCACCAAGCACAACTGGCCGAGCATCGACGTGACGCGCCGCTCGATCGAGGAAACCGCCGCCGCGGTGATGCGACTCTTGAGCGAGCGCCGGCGCGCGCCGGCGACTTAACATTATGCCGCTTTGGCTTGCCCCCCAGCCGCTGGTGCTCGCTTCCAAGAGCGACGTGCGCGGCAAGATTCTGGCGGCGGCCGGCCTGCGTTTCGAGATCAGGCCGGTGCCGGTCGACGAGCGCGCAGCGGAAGCGCAAGCTAATGACCTCGATGCCGCCGCGGTAGCGCGCCTTCTGGCGCGCGCAAAAGCGCAAGCCGTTGCCGCCACGCTGCCCGGGCGGCTGGTGCTGGGCGCCGACCAGACGCTGGCGCGCGGCAACAAGCGCTTCGCCAAGCCGGCCGACCGCGAAGGCGCGGCGACGCAGCTGCGCGAATTGCGCGGGCGCAGCCATGAACTGCATTCGGCGCTGGTGCTGATACGCGACGGCGCCGTGCTGTTCGACTGCGTCGATACCGCCCGGCTTACCATGCGCAAATTCTCGGACCGCTTTCTCGATGATTATCTCGACATGGTGGGCAAGGCCGCGCTCGCCAGCGTCGGCGCCTATCAGCTCGAAGGCCTCGGCGTGCATTTGTTCGAGCGCGTGGCGGGCGACTATTTCACCATTCTCGGGCTGCCGCTCGTGCCGCTGCTGGCTTATCTGCGGCAGAACGGATTTGTTGCTGGATAGCTAATGTTTATCCTCGGTCTGACCGGTTCGCTCGGCATGGGAAAGTCGACCACGGCAATGATGTTTGCCGAGGAGGGCGTGCCGGTGCACGACGCCGACGCCGCCGTGCACGAACTTTATGAAGGCGAGGCGGTCAAGGTGATCGAGGAGGCGTTTCCGGGCACGACGCATGGAGGGAAAGTCGATCGCGAGAAACTAGGCAAACGCGTGCTGGGCGACGAGGCGGCGATGAGGAAGCTCGAACAGATCGTGCATCCGTTGGTGCGCCAAGCTGAAGAGCGCTTTCTAGCCGCAGCTGAGCGCAGCGGCGCTAAAGTGGCGGTGCTCGATATTCCGCTGCTGTTCGAGACCGGGGCGCAAACGCGTTGCGACGCGGTGGCGGTGGTCTCGGCGCCAGCGGAGGTGCAGTGCGCACGCGCCTTCGAGCGGCTCGGCATGACCGAACAGAAATTTCAGACCATTCTCGCCAAGCAGCTGCCGGACGCCGACAAGCGCGCCCGCGCCGATTTCGTGGTGGATACCGGGCAAGGCTTCGAGCATGCCCGCGCCCAGGTGCGTGATATTCTCGCGCGGGTCGCTACAATGGCGCGGCGGCGCTGATTCCCGCCCGAAAGCCCACATGCGCGAGATCGTCCTCGATACCGAAACGACGGGCCTCGATCCGGCCCAAGGCCATCGCCTGGTCGAACTGGGCTGCGTCGAACTGCTCAACCGCATCCCGACCGGCGCCACGTTCCATGTCTATCTCAACCCGGAGCGCGAAGTGCCGGCGGAAGCCGCCGCCATCCACGGGCTGACCACGGAATTTCTCAAGGACAAGCCGCTCTTTGCCGACATCGTCAACGACTTCCTTGCCTTTATCGGCGAGGAGGCGCCGCTAGTGATTCACAATGCCGGCTTCGATCACGGCTTTCTCAACGCCGAGCTCAAGCGCGTGGAGCGCGTGTTGATCGCGCGCGAGCGGCTGATCGACACACTGATGCTGGCACGGCGCAAGCACCCGGCAGGGCCGAACCGGCTTGACGACCTGTGCGCGCGCTACGGCATCGACAATTCGCGCCGCACCAAGCACGGCGCCTTACTCGATGCGGAAATCCTGGCCGAGGTCTATGTTGAGCTGATCGGCGCGCGCCAGGCCCAGCTCGGCCTGGCCGCGCTGGCTGAGCGGCGCGGCAACGGTGACGGCACCATGACGCTGCGGTCGCGGGCGGTCGCGCTACCTCCTCGCCTAAGTGAGGCCGAGCGCGCAGCGCACGCCAAATTCGTGGCAAGCCTGGGCGAAGACGCGCTGTGGCAGGATTACCGGTCGGAAGAAGCCTGACGGCTCAGCCCTGTGGCGCCGGCTGGTTGGCGGCCTGCATCTGACTCATGCGCTGGCGATAGAGCCCGACGAAATCCACCGGATCGAGCAGTAGCGGCGGGAAGCCGCCATTGCGTACGGTGCTGGCAACAATCTCGCGCGCGAACGGGAACAACAATCGCGGGCATTCGATCAACACCACCGCGTTCATGCTGTCCGGCGGCACGTTGCGGATGCGGAACACACCGGCGAAGGACAGTTCAAAGCCGAACATCAGTTGGCCGCCGGTTTCCGCCTTGCCCTCAAGCTTGAGTACCACCTCGATGTCGTCGCCCTCGAGTTTCGTCGCGCCGACATTGATCTGGATGGAAATTTGCGGCTGCTGCTGCCCGGCCATCAGCGAGCGCGGCGCGTTCGGATTCTCGAACGACAGGTCCTTGATGTATTGCGCCACTACATTGAGTTGCGGCGCTTGCGGATCCTGTGCCGGCGCCTCGGCCGGGCCGCCATTGGTCGTAGTCATGAAGTCTCCCCCGCGCCGGTAACATTCTAGTGGCGCAAGATCTTTTCCGAAAACCGGTGCCCGATCTCCAGGATCATGCGCCAGCGCGCGGCGGTTGGCTAACACAGGGTTTTCGGGGGAACAAGGATCGCTGGTCTTCACCTTTCGCCGTCGTTTTCGCGGCGGTCGGGCAATTCCGGGTCGGGCACCCGGTGCCACTGCTCGGGCGGAAGATCGACAAGGCCGTCACCTTGGCCCGTGGCGCCGCCGCGTCGAAGCGCTCCGCCCAAAACCCGGCGCAGCGGTGCCGCGAGCAGCAGAAGGCCCAGGGCGTCGGTGATAAAGCCCGGAATAAGCAGAAGAATTCCCGCCAACAGGGTGAGGCTGCCGGTACCGTCGGCTTCCAGCGCGGTAAAGCTGCCTTGGTCCAGCGCGACGCGCATGCGGGCAATATGGTTGCCGCCGGCATGGCGCAGGATCAGCCCGCCGGCGAGCGAGGTCGCCCCCACCAGCGCGGCCGCCCCCAGCAAGCCGATCTCCGCCGCCACCGCGACGAACGCGGCCAGTTCCATAACCGGCAATGCCAGCACCGCTATTAATAGGTATTTTGCCACATTCGTCGGTGTTTCTATCGTTAACGCTGGCGCATGATCTTATCCGAAAACCGGCGTTCACTTATACGGATCATGCGCTATCGAGAGAGGTTGGCGTTGGCGTCCCGATCGTCTAAGGTTCGCCCGTGAGCCAGAAAATGCGCCGAATCGCCGGCGCCAGGCCTATGGATCGGCGCGCCCGCCAGCTTACATAGTATCTGGAGCGCCGGCCGCCACGCCGTCGAAAAAGGCCCGTGGCCCGCGTGGTCGATCTGCCGTTACGGTTACCGAAAGCATGCGAGACGTGTTCGACATCTACACCATCATCTTCCTGGCGCTCGCAGTATTCATTTTCTTGCGGCTGCGCAGCGTGCTGGGTCAGCGCACCGGGCGAGAGCGGCCGCCTTACGATCCCTATTCGGCGCGCGAGCCGGTGCGCCCGGCGCCGGAGAAGGTCGTCGCGCTGCCCAACCGCGCGGCCGAAGCCGCGGCGCAGAAGCCGGCGGAACCGGTGGCGCCGGGCGAGCGCTGGAAGGACATTGCCGAGCCGGGCTCGGCCCTGGCCGCCGGGCTCGACGCCATTGCCGGCGTCGATGCCGGCTTCGATCCCAAGCATTTTCTCACTGGCGCGCGCGCGGCCTACGAGATGATCGTTTCGGCCTATGCCGAGGGCGACCGCCGCGCGCTGAAGAATCTGCTGGCGCGCGAGGTCTATGAGGGCTTCGAGTCCGCCATCGGCGAGCGCGAAAAGCGCGGCGAGACGGTGGAGAACCGTTTCGTTTCGACCGACGAAGCCGAGATCACCAACGCCGAGCTGCGCGGGCGCACCGCCCAGCTCACCGTGCGCTTCCACTCCAAGCTGGTGTCGGTGACGCGCGACAAGAACGGCAACGTGGTAGACGGCAATGCCGACAAGGTGACCGACGTCACCGACGTCTGGACCTTCGCGCGCGACGCCTCCTCGCGCGATCCGAACTGGAAGCTGGTCGCCACCGAAGCTGGGCAATGAACGCATGCCGCCATTGCCGTTCCGCACCGTTGCCGGCGTCGTCTTCGGGCTTTGCCTGATCGCGAGCACGCCTATGCAGGCTGAGGCCCTGCATTTTCGTCACGCCGATGTTAAAGCGTTGAGCTTCGCCGATCTCGACGGCTGGAAGAACGACGACCAGGCCGCCGCCTTCGAGGCCTTCACGAAAAGCTGCGGTGCTATCCTGCAAGGCAGCAAGGCGATGCGCAAAGCGCGGCCCATCTATGGCGGGCTCTATAACGCCTGCGAGAAGGCGACGACGCTCGCCGCCGGCGGTATGCTCGACCGCGCGCAGGCGCGCAATTTCTTCGAGGACAATTTCAAGCCGGCGCGCATCTTGCCGGCGGTTCACACCTACGGCTTTTACACCGGCGCCGACGGCTTCTACACCGGCTATTACGAAGCCGAAGTCGCCGGCTCGCGCGTCAAAACCGATGAGTTCAACGTCCCGCTCTACGGCGTGCCGGCAAAACTCGCTGGCAAGAGGAGCAAGGTATTCTCGCGCTACGACCGCGACGACATTGTGCGCGGGGCGCTTAAGGGCAAGGGACTGGAGATCTGCTGGATCAAAAACCCGGTCGATGCCTTCTTCGCGCAGATCCAGGGCTCCACGCGCATCAAGCTCGATGACGGCGAATTGCTGCGGCTCAATTACATCGCCAGCAACGGCAAGCCCTACACGCCGGTCGGCCGCATCCTGATCGAGGACGGCGTCTTCACGCCCGAAGAAATGTCGATGGACAAGATTCGCGAATACATGGAGGCCAATCCGGAAGAGGGCAAGGCGCTGCGCCTGAAGAACCGGTCGTTCGTGTTCTTCTCCAAGACCGAGCTCGGGCCGCAGGACGAATGTATCGGCGCGCAGGGTATCCAGCTGACGCCGGGACGCTCGCTAGCGGTCGATTCCAGGATCCATGTCTACGGTACGCCGATCTGGATCGACGCCAAATTCCCGATCAAGAGCGAGGTGCCGCAGGACACCTTCCAGCATCTGATGTTCGCGCAGGATACCGGCTCCGCCATCCGCGGGGTCGCGCGCGCCGACATCTATTTCGGCCACGGCGGGGACATTCCTCACATCGCCGGGCGCATCAAGCAGTTCGGCAAATTCGTCATGCTGGTGCCTAAGGATGTGTCGGTGCACGACGACGCCCCCGCCGCAATCCCGCTGCCGCAGCCGCGGCCGCGGCCGAAGGGGATCGCCATCCAGGAAGCGATGGCGAAGGGCAAGGACACTACGTCGAGCATTCCCGCGAGCAAGCCGACGCCGACGCCGAAGCCGCGCCCCTGACCTGATCCGCCATGAGCCCCCGCGACGGCAGTCGGCGCCGCCTTCTCACCCAGGACGAGCGCGTGTTGTGGACGATGTTCACGCGCGCGATCGAGCCGTTGCGCGCCGGGCCGCCGCCGGTGACGGACATCGAGACCGAAGCGGCGAAGATGGCCGCGCTGGCGCAGCCCGCCAAGCCGCTGGCCGCACGCGCCGGCGCGCCGCCGCCCGCCGCCGCTAACCCGCCGCCGCCCTCGCTGGCGCCGCTCGGCCGCCGCTTGCGCCAGCGCGTCGCCCGCGGCAAGGAGACAATCGACGGCCGGCTCGATCTGCACGGCCTCACGCAAAGCGAAGCGCACGCCACGCTGCTGCATTTCCTGCGCTCGGCCAGTGCGCGCGAAGCGCGGCTGGTGCTGGTAATCACCGGCAAAGGCGCGCGCAGCGACGGCGAGCGCGGCGTGCTGCGCCGGCAAGTTCCGCAATGGCTGGGCTTGCCTGAGTTCCGCGTCTTCGTGGTCGGCTTCGAGGACGCCCATGTCGCCCATGGCGGCGAGGGGGCGCTCTATGTGAGAATACGCAAGAGCAGGAGCCGATAAGCGACCTGTCACGCGCCAAAGGGAGGCCCGGACATGACCAAAAAGCCGAAGTCCGCGACGCCGAAGCCGACCGACAAGAAGCCCGAGACAGAAAAGCAAAAGCTCGAGCGCGAACTGGAGGAAGGCCTGGAAGAGACATTCCCAGCTTCCGACCCGGTGGCTGTGACGGAGCCGGCGCCGCTGGACGATCCGGAAGACGACGGGAAGAAGTGAAAGCCGCCTAGAGAATAAACCGGCTAAGATCGGCGTTCTTGGCGAGATCGCCGATGTTCTTCTCGACGAACGCGGCATCGATCTTGACGGTCTCGCCCGAGCGGTCCGGCGCGGAAAAAGAGACGTCGTCGAGCACACGCTCCATCACGGTCTGCAAGCGCCGCGCGCCGATGTTCTCGATCGCGGAATTCACCGCCACCGCGATGTCGGCCAGCGCGTCGATGGCGTCCTCGGTGAAATCGAGCTTCACGCCTTCGGTCGCCATCAGCGCCACGTATTGTTTGATCAGCGAGGCTTCCGGCTCGGTGAGGATACGGCGTAAATCGTCGCGGGTGAGCGCGGCCAATTCGACGCGGATCGGCAGCCGGCCTTGCAGCTCGGGCAACAGGTCGGACGGTTTGGAGATGTGGAAGGCGCCGGAGGCGATGAACAGGATGTGGTCGGTCTTCACCGGCCCGTGCTTGGTGGCGACGGTGGTGCCCTCGATCAGCGGCAGCAGGTCGCGCTGCACGCCTTCGCGCGACACGTCGCCGCCATAGCGGCCCTCGCGCGCGCATATCTTGTCGATCTCGTCGAGGAACACGATGCCGTTCTGCTCGACCACGCGGATCGCTTCCTGGGTAAGATGATCGCTGTCGAGCAGCTTGTCGGATTCCTCGGTGACCAGGATGTCATGCGATTCATCGACGGTGACCCGCCGCAGCTTGGTGCGGCCGCCGCCGAGCTTGCCGAAAATATCGCCGATCGAAATGGCGCCCATCTGCGCGCCCGGCATGCCGGGGATTTCGAACATCGGCATGCCGGAGCCGCCGGCCTGCAACTCGATTTCGATTTCCTTGTCGGCGAGCTCGCCGGCGCGCAGCTTCTTGCGGAAGCTCTCGCGGGTTGCCGGGCTGGAGCCGGGCCCGACCAGGGCGTCGAGCACGCGCTCTTCCGCGGCCAGCTCGGCGCGCGCCTGCACGTCCTTGCGCTTCTTGTCGCGGGTGAGCGCGATGGAAATCTCCACGAGATCGCGCACGATCTGTTCGACGTCGCGGCCGACATAGCCGACTTCGGTGAATTTGGTGGCTTCGACCTTCAGGAACGGCGCGCCGGCCAGCCGCGCCAGCCGGCGCGAGATTTCGGTCTTGCCGACGCCGGTCGGCCCGATCATCAGAATGTTCTTGGGCAGCACTTCCTCGCGCAATTTGTCGTCGAGCTGGAGCCGGCGCCAGCGGTTGCGCAACGCGATGGCGACGGCGCGTTTGGCGTCGCTCTGACCAACAATGAAGCGGTCGAGTTCGGAGACGATTTCGCGGGGGGAGAAGGAAAAGTCGGTCAACTGTTCACTCGGTTACGTATTCAATGATTCGATGGTCACGTTGCGGTTGGTGTAGACGCAAATCTCGGCGGCGATGTCGAGCGACTTGCGCACGATTTGCTCGGCATCGAGCGGCCCGTCTTGCAACGCACGCGCGGCGCTGAGCGCATAATTGCCGCCGGAGCCAATGCCCATCACGCCGTTCTCCGGCTCCAGCACGTCGCCGGTGCCGGTGAGCACCAGCGACACTTCCTTGTTGGCGACGATCATCATGGCTTCCAGCCGGCGCAGATAGCGGTCGGTGCGCCAGTCCTTAGCGAGCTCGACCGCGGCGCGGGTGAGCTGGCCGGGATATTGCTCGAGCTTGCTTTCCAGCCGTTCGAACAGCGTGAATGCGTCGGCGGTGGCCCCGGCAAAGCCGCCGATAACGTCGCCCTTGCCGAGCCGGCGCACCTTTTTGGCGTTGGCTTTGACGATGGTCTGGCCGATTGACACCTGGCCGTCGCCGCCGATGACGACGCTGCCGCCCTTGCGGACGGTCAAGATGGTGGTGCCGTGCCAGTCGGGGAGCTCGGGAGACGCCATGCGTTAACCTCTTGAAGGCGGTGATCTATGCACGGTCCGCCGTCATTGCAAACCGGGTCCAAACCCGGATCAAGCCGCTGTGGCGAATCCCGGCAACCCCTGATAAAAGGCGCGCGGCTCAAGGGTTTCGGCCGAAGGACGTGCGATGCGCAAGGCTAACGTGAAGCGCAAGACCAAGGAGAGCGAAGTCGAGGTCGCGATCGACCTCGACGGCGCCGGCCGCTCGCAAGTGGCGACCGGCATCGGCTTCCTCGACCACATGCTCGATCTCCTGGCGCGCCATTCGCGTATCGACATCACGGTCAAGGCCAAGGGCGACCTGCATATCGATCATCATCACACCACCGAGGACGTCGGCATCGCGCTCGGCCAGGCGGTGAAACAGGCGCTCGGCGACATGAAGGGCATCACGCGTTATGCCGATGTCCATGTGCCGATGGACGAGGCGCTCACGCGCGTGGCGCTCGACATATCGGGGCGGCCATTTCTCGTTTTTAAGGCCGAGTTCGCGCGCGACAAAGTGGGCTCGTTCGATACCGAGCTGGTGCAGGAATGGTTCCAGGCTTTCGCCACCAATTCCGGAATCACGCTGCACGTGGAGACACTATACGGCACCAACGACCACCATATCGCCGAGTCCTGCTTCAAGGCGCTGGCGCGGGCGATGCGGGCGGCGGTAACGATCGATCCGCGCGCCAAGGACGAGGTGCCGTCCACCAAGGGCTCGCTGGGCGGGTGAAATATCGCAGCGTCATTCCGGAAGCCGCGAATCGGCTATCCGGAATCCAGATGCGGTTCCGTGCATTGTTTCTGGATTTCGGGTTTGCTCGCTGCGCTCGCGCCCCGGAATGACCGGAATTATGTAGAGAGTAAAGTAATGCCCACTTACACCGTGCACGCGCCGCCGCCGCGAGCGGGCGAAATGGACAGCAATCCCGAGCGCTTCCTGTTCGTGCGCGACGGATTTTATGTCTGGGCCTTCCTGCTGGCGCCGCTCTGGCTGCTGCTGCACCGGCTTTGGCTGGTGCTGCTGGCCTATGTCGTCATCAGCGGCATGCTTGGCGGCGCTTTCTATTGGATGGGCGCGCCAGCGTGGTTCAAATTTTTCGGCAGCCTGCTGGCGGCGCTGCTGATCGGCTTCGAAGCTGGGACGCTGTGGCGCTGGACTTTGGCGCGGCGCCGCTGGCGTATGCTAGGCTTTGTGGTCGGCGACGACGAAGAAGCAGCCGAGCGGCGTTTCTTTGCAGCGTGGACGAAGCAAGCGGACGCGGCGCCGCCGCCAGCCGCAGAGCCGCAATATGCAACCCCGGTGCGGCGCGGGCCGCCATCGGGCTCCGACGTGATCGGGCTGTTTCCGGAGCCGGGGCAATGAGCGTAGCCATCGTCGACTACGGCTCCGGCAATTTGCACTCGGCGGCCAAAGCGTTCGAACGCGCCGCGCGTGAGAGCGGGCACGATCAGCCGATTTTTGTGACCAGCGATCCGCGCCAAGTCGCCGCGGCCTCCCGCGTGGTGCTGCCGGGCGTCGGCGCCTTCGCCGACTGCCGGCGCGGGCTCGACGCCATCCCCGGCATGATCGAGGCGCTCAACGAAAATGTGCTGCAACGGGGCCGGCCGTTTTTCGGCATCTGTGTCGGCATGCAGTTGATGGCCGAGCGCGGGCGCGAATATCAGGTGACACCCGGCCTCGGCTGGATCGCCGGCGAGGTGGACAAAATCACACCGTCCGATGCGTCCTTGAAGATTCCGCACATGGGCTGGAACACGCTCGACATGCTGCAGCCGCACCCGCTGCTCGCTGACATCGCGCTTGGGCCCGACGGCTTGCACGGCTATTTCGTGCACTCCTACGAGCTGAAGCCCGCGCAGCGCTCCGACCTGGTGGCGCAGGCCGACTACGGCGGCCCGCTCACGGCGATCGTCGGGCGCGACAACATGGTCGGCACGCAGTTTCACCCGGAAAAGAGCCAGCGGCTGGGGCTGGCCTTGATTGCGAATTTTTTGAAGTGGAAGCCATGATCCTGTTCCCCGCCATCGACCTGAAGGAAGGGCTCGCGGTGCGGCTGGAGCAGGGCGATCCGGCGCGCGCCACCGTGTTTCACCGCGACCCGGCGCAACAGGCGCATGCGTTCGAGACTGAAGGCTTCAAGCATCTTCACGTGGTCGATCTCGATGGCGCTTTTGCCGGCAAGCCGATGAACGGTGCCGCGGTCGAACGAATCCTCAAGACCGTCAGCATGTGCGTGCAGCTCGGCGGCGGTATCCGCGACATGCAGACCGTCGCTAGCTGGCTGGAAAAGGGCATCAACCGTGTCATCATCGGCACGGCGGCGGTGCGTGATCCGGCGCTGGTGAAAGAAGCGGCGAAACGGTTTCCCGGCAAGGTGGCGGTTGGACTCGACGCCCGCGACGGCATGGTGGCGGTGGAAGGGTGGGCTGCGACCTCGGAATTGTCGGCGCTGGAGATCGCGCGCCGCTTCGAGGACGCCGGCGTTGCGGCCATCATATACACCGACGTAACGCGCGACGGCATGCTCCAGGGCCTGAACCTGGATGCGACGATTGCGTTGGCGGACGCCATCTCAATTCCGGTGATCGCTTCCGGCGGACTCGCCTCGATCGACGACATCAAGGCGCTGCTGGAACCACGCGCGCGCAAATTGGAAGGCGCCATCGCCGGCCGCGCGCTCTATGACGGGCGGCTCGACGCGGCGGAAGCTTTGAAGTTGATCCGCGCGGCCCGAACGGCGGCCTGAGCCATGTTCAAGGTCCGCGTCATTCCCTGCCTCGACGTGAAAGACGGCCGCGTGGTCAAGGGCGTCAATTTCGTCAACCTGCGCGACGCCGGCGATCCGGTGGAAGCAGCAATCGCCTATGACGCGGCCAGTGCCGACGAGCTTTGCTTTCTCGACATCACCGCCAGCCACGAGAACCGCGACACCATCTACGACGTGGTGACCAGAACCGCGGAAGCCTGTTTCATGCCGCTCACCGTCGGCGGCGGCGTGCGCACCATCGAGGACATCCGCAAGCTTCTCACCTGCGGTGCCGACAAGGTGTCGATCAACACCGCGGCGGTGGCGCGGCGCGGCTTCGTGAAGGAAGCCGCGGAGAAGTTCGGCGATCAGTGCATCGTGGTGGCGATCGACGCCAAGAAAGTGTCGCGCCCAAGCGAAAACGACGCTTGGAAAATCTTCACGCATGGCGGCCGCAATCCTACCGGCCTTGACGCGATTGCCTATGCCAAGGAAGTGGCCACGCTCGGCGCCGGCGAAGTCCTGCTCACTTCCATGGACCGCGACGGCACGCGGGCCGGCTACGATATCCCGCTCACCCGCGCGGTCGCCGACGCCATACCCGTGCCGGTGATCGCCTCCGGCGGGGTCGGGACGCTGGAGCACATGGTCGAGGGCATCCGCGACGGCCACGCCACCGCCGTGTTGGCGGCCTCGATCTTCCACTTCGGCCAGCACTCGGTGCGCGAGGCCAAGCAATACATGGCCAAGGCGGGCCTGCCGATGCGCCTCGATCCCTAGGCTTTCCCGGCCTCATGGTGAGGAGCACGGCGAAGCCGTGCGTCTCGAACACCGCAAGTCGGCTCCAGCCGACTTGCGCAGCCAAGATGCCGATCTCGAGTAAACCCGAGATCGGTGGGCCGCCCTCATCCTTCGAGACGCGGGCTTCGCCCGCTCCTCAGGATGAGGACGGTTGGTGGCCCGGAATGACTAGGTGGAAGAGAGATGCTAAACGACCCGCGCGAAGGGAATCGCTAAAGGGCGCGCGATGAGCAAATTCACCCTGGCCGACCTGGAAAAGCGGGTGCACGCGCGCGCCAAGGCGAGCGCGTCCGATTCCTACACCCGCGCGTTGCTGGACAAGGGCGTCACCCAATGCGCCAAGAAGCTCGGCGAGGAAGCCATCGAAACCGTGCTGGCAGCCCTGCAGGACGACAAAGGCAAGCTGATCGCGGAAGCCGCCGATCTGCTCTATCATCTGCTGGTGGTGCTGGAGGCGCGCGGGGTGACGCTTGAGCAGGTGGAAGCCGCGCTCGAGAAGCGCGCGGCGCAGAGTGGGCACGAGGAAAAGGCCTCGCGCAAAAAGGCGCATGATCCCGATATGGAGTAGCTGGTTCTCGGATAAGCTTAGGCGCAAGCGAAAGTAATTTCATGGAACAGCGCACCAACGACGTCCTGTCGCCCTATCACACCTTCACGCGCGAGCAATGGGCGGCGTTGCGCGCAGACGCGCCGATGACGCTGACCCACGAAGAGATCGCGCGCCTGCGCTCGCTGCACGACCGGCTCGACATGGAGGAGGTGGAGAAAATTTACCTGCCGCTGTCACGCCTGCTGTCGATGTACGTGGCGGCGACGCAGCGGCTGTTCCATGCCCAGCAGCGCTTCCTCGCCACCGAGGACGTCAAGATGCCCTATGTCATTGGCGTCGCCGGTTCCGTGGCGGTCGGCAAGTCGACCACCGCGCGCGTGCTGGAAGCCTTGCTGGCGCGCTGGCCGAACGTGCCCAAGGTCGACCTCGTCACCACCGACGGCTTTCTTTATCCCAACGCCGTGCTCGAGCGCGAAGGCCTGATGGAGAAGAAAGGTTTTCCGGAAAGCTACGACTTGCCGGCGCTGCTGCGCTTCTTGACCGATGTGAAGGCGGGCCGGCGGCCGGCGCGGGCGCCGATCTATTCGCATTTGATCTACGACGTGATGCCGAACCAGTGGATCGAGATCGACCGGCCGGATATCCTCATCGTCGAGGGCTTGAACGTTTTGCAGACCGGGCGGCTGCCGAAGGACGGCAAGGCGATCCCCTTCGTGTCAGACTTCTTTGATTTTTCGGTCTATCTCGACGCGGCCGAGGACGTGCTCAAGTCATGGTATGTCCACCGTTTCCTGACGCTGCGCGGCACCGCGTTCCGCGATCCGAAATCCTATTTCCACCGCTATTCGAACCTGTCGGACGCCGAAGCGATCGAGACCGCGTCGTCGATCTGGGAACGCATCAACTTGGTCAACTTACACGAAAACATTTTGCCGACGCGCCAGCGCGCCCACCTGATCCTGAAGAAGGTGGAAAGCCATCAGGTCGAGGAAGTGTCGTTACGGCGGTTGTGATTCCCGATTGTCGTCCCGGCCAAGCGCCCGCAGGGCGCGCGCCGGGACGACGGGAAATTTTACGCCGCCCTGCGGCTCAAATCGAAATGTTCGAGATAGCGCTGCTTGATTGCCGTCACCGGCAGCACGATTAACACGTCGATGGTGCCGAATTCGTGGTCGACCACGGCGCCGTCGCCGACCAATCCGCCGAGACGCAGATAGCCTTTGATCAGCGGCGGCAGCACGCGCAGCGCTTCCTTCGGGTCGATCGCCTCATTCGACATGCGGTTCATCTCGATATAGCGCTCGGGCAGCGCCCGCGCCCGCCATGCCTCGGGCGCCCGTGCATAGTGATGCAGGAACGACAGCGGCAGCGCCAGCCGCTTGGCCTCGGTGCCGTCGAGGCTGGCGCAGCCGATCATCACGTCCAGCCCGTTCTGCAGCACGTAGGCCCAGATGCCGAGCCAAAGCAGTTCGACCGTGCGCTTGTTACGGTAGGGCGCCAGCACGCAGGAGCGGCCAAGCTCAAGGAATTGCAGCTTGGCATGGCGGGTGATCAGCGCGTCAATGTCGAATTCGCTCGCCGAGTAGAAGCCGCCGAATTCCTCGGCCAGCGGCTGACGCAGCAACCGGTAGGTGCCAACCACCGCCGGCCTGTTGGGCGAAAAGTTGTCGCGCGCGGCGTGATCGAGCACAAGCAAGTGATCGCAGATCGCGTCATAGGAATCGATGTCGCGGCGCGCGAACAGCCGCGCCGGATTGGCGATGGCCGAGCCCTCCTGGTAGAAAACCCGGTAGCGCAGTTTTTGCGCCTGCCGCACCTCGGCGGCGGTTTGCGCCAGCCGCACTTCGAGCGAGCCCATGCGGCCGAGGCTCTGCGACGGCCGGTGCGCGCGCGCGGCCCAAGCCTGCAAGCCGCCATAGGCTTGCAGCGCCGAGATCAGGCCGGGGACGCCGGAGCCCGGCGGCAGCGGGCGAAAGCGCTCGAACAGTCCACGGGGCGGAATCAGAATGTTGGGGGTTGCCATGGAGGATCCCGGTCCTTTTGGCGCAAAGAATCTCGCGATTGGCCGAAGTTCGACGTCGGCGAATCACTCGACGCGTGCCGATGCCCCCGTACAGCATGGGGCCAATACCGAATTATGACAATGTGGGGAAACGCCGCTCAGGCCGCAAGCGTGCTTGAGCCGGCGCCCGACGTCGCCTCGATCGCCTGCCGCAGGCGTTCAGGATCGAGCGGCTTGACCAGCAGGCCGTTCATGCCGGCGGCAAGGGCTGCCTCGCGGTCTTCCGCATAGGCATTGGCGGTGATCGCCAGCATGCGGGTCGGCGCGGTGTTCGTTTCGGCTTCAGCGGTGCGGATGCGGCGCGCGGCTTCCAATCCGTCCATCACCGGCATCTGCACGTCCATCAGAACGAGATCATAAGGCGAGCCGGCCGCGCGTGCGGCGAGCCAGGATTCGACCGCGGCTTCGCCGGTGCCGGCAATGGTCGGGCGATGGCCGAGGCGGGTGAGCAGCGCGCGCGCGAGCAGCGCGTTGATGTCGTTGTCCTCGGCCACCAGGATCGACAGGCCCTTGCCATTTACGGGCGAAACCGTCTCGCCGCTCTCGGCGGCAACTTCGGCCGGCGCGTGCTCGAAGGCGTCGTCGTCGGCGAGACGCGCGGCGAGCGAAGCCGCACGTACCGGCTTGACCAGATAGCCGGTGAAACCGGCGGCTTTCAGTGCCGGCAGCTCGTGCCGTTCGGTCGGCCGGATCAGCACGATGCGGCGCGCCGATTTTAGCTTTTCGAGCGCGCCGTGAGCGATCATCGCCGATGCCAGCGGGTAATCGACCAGCAGCGTGTCCCAATGCCGCTCCGGCAATAGCGCAAGGGCGATCTTTTCGTCGGTCGCGGCGCAGGTGCGCGCGCCCCAGCGGCCGAGCCGCCGCGCTACCAGCGACGCTTCTATCTCGGCGGCGGCCACGATCATCACGGACGCCGCGCGCAGATCGGGTGCGGCGAATTCAGCCTGGTTTTCCTCAGTGAGCGCCGGCGGCAGCGGAACGGTAAAGCTGAAAGTGGCGCCGATGCCGGGCGCGCTCTCGACGTCGATATGGCCGTCCATGCGCTCGACGATGCGCTTGGAGATGGCAAGGCCTAATCCCGTGCCGCCGAACTTGCGGGTGGAAGACCCGTCGGCCTGCTCGAAGTCGCGGAAGATGCGCGCCTGGTCTTGCGGCTTGAGTCCGATGCCGGTGTCGAGCACCTGGAAACGCACCTGGCCAGCCGCTTCATCGGGTTCGACGATGACTTCGACGCCGCCTTTCTCGGTGAACTTGATGGCGTTGCCGGCGAGATTGAGCAGCACCTGGCGCAAGCGTGCGGCATCGCCCACGAACTGCGCGGGCAGCCGCTCGTCGACGAAACTGGCGATCTCGATGCCCTTGGCCTGCGCGCGTGGCGCCAGCAGTTCGACCGCTTCTTCGACCATCGGCTGGAGCGCGAACGGGCGCGTTTCGAGATCGAGCCTTCCGGCCTCGATCTTGGAAAAATCGAGAATCTCCTCGATCAACGACAGCAGCGTCTCGCCGGAGGTTTTGGCCGCCTTGGCATAGGTGCGCTGCTCGGGCGTGAGCAGCGTGTCGAGCAGGAGGTCGGCCATGCCGAGCATGCCATTGAGCGGCGTGCGGATCTCATGGCTGACCATGGCGAGGAAGCGCGACTTGGCGCGGCTGGCAGCTTCGGCCTGGTCGCGCGCGGTGCCGAGCGCGTGCTCGGCTTCGACCCGGTCGCTGACGTCGCGGCCGACGCCCTGCACTTCGCTGCCGCTGTCGCTGCGCACCGCGACTTCGCGCCAGGCGATCCAGCGTGCGCTATCGCCGCAGGCGATTTTCTGGTCGTGCACGCGGGTGCCGTCGGCGAGCACGTGGATGTCGCCCTGCTCGAGTACGCGCAGCTCGACTTTTTTGCCGACGAGTAAATCGCGCGGCTGGCCGACGAGCGCGCAGAAGGCGTCGTTGGCGTAGGTGACGCAAGCGTTCGCGTCGCGGCGCACGATCAGGTCGCCTTGCGCCTCCAGCAGGCTGCGCGCGCGCTCTTCCGCCTCGCGCAGCTCCCAATGATGGTCTGACAATTCCTCGACGCATGCTTCGAGCACGCGGATTTTCTTTGCCGCCGCGCGCCGGCGCACCAGCAGGTAGGCGATTACCGTGCAGGTAGTGGCCAGCAGCATGCCGGTCCCGGTGGCATATGTATAAGGGTCGTAATTCGCAGCTTGCACGCGGATGCCGGCGAAAAACCCGAGCGCGCCCGAGAACAGCGCCAGCGTGGTCATGGCGGCGCGGCCGAACACTACCAGCGCCGCCTTGTTGCGCGATCGCGTGCGCGCGGCGTGCACGAGCGAGGATGATGACTTGGATCCCATGGTCGGCGGCTATTTGGCGCCGCGAGTATTGCAATTTCATTCCCCGCGGCGGACGCGGGTGGCGCGCTCGCGCGAACGTGGTGAAGAAAGCGTTAAGCCGGCGGTAATGGGATCAGGCGCGGACATATCTTACGCCGCTCGGCGCACCTCGTCGGCGAGCGCGCGGTAGGACAGCGCCTCGGCCAGATGCACGCGGCCGACGCGCTCGGCGCCGTCGAGATCGGCGAGCGTGCCGGCGACGCGCAGCACGCGGTGATAGCCGCGTGCCGACAAATGCATGGCGTCGGCGGCATCGTGCAGGAGCGTCATGCCGGCGCCGTCGGCGCGCGCCACGTCTTCCAGCAGCGGGCCTGAGGCCTGCGCATTTGCGTGCACGTTCGGTGCGCCAAGCGCCGCATAGCGCTCGGCTTGGACGTCGCGCGCGCGCGCCACGCGTGAAGCGACCTCGCGGCTGCCTTCCGACGGCGGCGGCAGGATCAGGTCGGCGGCGGTGACCGGCGGGACCTCGATGTGCAGGTCGATGCGGTCGAGCAGCGGGCCGGACAGCCGCGCCTGATATTCGGCGGCGCAACGCGCGTTGGGCCCGCGCTTGCAGGCAAAGCCGGGGTCGGAAGCGCGGCCGCAGCGGCAAGGGTTCATGGCCGCGACCAGCATGAAGCGCGCCGGGTAGGTGATGCGATGGTTGACGCGCGCGATGGCGACCTCACCGGTTTCCAGCGGCTGGCGCAGGGAATCGAGCACTTGCGGGGCGAACTCCGGCAGCTCGTCGAGGAACAACACGCCGTGATGGCTAAGCGAAATCTCGCCCGGCCGCGCGCGCAAGCCGCCGCCGACCAGCGCCGGCATGGAGGCGGAATGGTGCGGCGAACGAAACGGCCGCTTGTTGGTGAGCGCGCCGCCTTCGATCTCGCCGGCGACGGAAGCGATCATCGATACTTCCAGCAATTCGGCCGGCGTCAACGGCGGCAGGATCGAGGGCAGCCGCGCCGCCAGCATCGACTTGCCGGCGCCGGGCGGGCCGATCATCAAGAGGTTATGGCCGCCGGCGGCGGCAACCTCGAGCGCGCGCTTGGCGCTTTCCTGGCCCTTGATGTCGGCGAGATCGAGCGGCACGCCGTCGATCTCGCGGATCTTGGGGCTTGGGTGCGACAGTACCTGCGTGCCCTTGAAATGGTTGGCGAGCTGGATGAGCGAGGCCGCCGCCACGATCTCGATCTCGGGACTGGCCCAGGCCGCTTCGGGTCCGCAGGCGGCCGGGCAGATCAGGCCTTGCCCGCGCGCATTGGCGCCGATCGCGGCCGGCAGCACGCCGGCCGCGGCTGCGATGCCGCCGTCGAGGCCAAGCTCGCCCAGCACGGTGAAGCCGGCGATGGCATCCTGCGGGATAGCGCCGATCGCGGCCATCAGTCCGAGCGCGATCGGCAAATCGTAATGGCTGCCTTCCTTGGGCAGGTCTGCGGGTGCCAGATTGATGGTGATGCGGCGCGCCGGCAGCGCCAGGCCGGAGGCGATCAGCGCCGCGCGCACCCGCTCTTTGGCTTCGGATACGGCCTTGTCGGGCAGGCCAACGATGTTGAAGGCCGGTAGCCCCGGTGCCACCTGCACCTGCACGTCGACAGCGCGGGCCTCGATGCCCTCGAAGGCAACCGTTGAGACGCGCTGGACCATGCCCCGCTCCACCACCCCGATACGCGCAAGAGTAGCGGAAATTGGGGATAACTACAAGAACATTTGCAGAACAAAATGACTTTAGGTACGTTTTGGTCAAAGGCGCGAACAGAGGCGTTTTGGCCATGATCGACAGCAAGACATTGACGCAGGAAGTGGAGCGGGCGCGGGCAGCCCGCAGCGAGGCAGAAGACGCCTGGTGCGCGGTCGAGGAATTATTGTGGGAGGTCGGGCGCGGCCCGCGCAGCTGGCGGCGGCTGGCACAGGTCGATGCCGCCGATGAGGAACGGCCCGGTCCAGCGCATTGAGCGGGACGCTTGGACGCCCGCAACGTAAGCTGCATCATCGGACGGAAGGGAATGGTCCATGATGCGGCTGTGGTGTGTTCTATTGGGTGTAGCGGCCGCAATGGCCGGGCCGGCGCGGGCGGAGACGGTCACCCTGCATTCGGCGACTTATGCCAGCGTGGGTACGGCGCTGCAGCACAAAGGCGCCAAGCCGGACGCGGTACTGGCGGATTTCCAGCTGCCGTCGCATGCCGCCGGGCGCTACGCGGCCGTTGTGGTGGTGCACACTATCGCCGGCTACGACGCAGGGAATGAAGGCTGGTTTGCGGCGCGCCTGCGCGACGCGGGCTTTGCCACATTGACCTACGACAGCTTCGCGGCGCGCCATTGGGGCAAGGTGACCAAGGGCAACGATCCGAGACTGACCGCGGCCGGAGTGGTCGACGCCTTTGCCGCGCTTGAATTTCTTTCCACGCAGCCCAAGATCGACCCGGCGCGCATCGCGGTGATCGGCTTTTCGCTCGGCGGCGGGGCCGCCCATGCAGCGGCCTTCTCGGCGGCACGCAAGGCGCTTTCACCGGACCATCGCTTCGCCGCCCATGTCGCCTTTTATCCGTCCTGGACGTTCGGATCGATCGGCCGACCCGGCGCCTATACCGGCGCGCCGGTGCTGCTGCTGTTCGGCGAAAAAGATGAAAACGATCCGCCGGAAAAAGTGCGGAGCTATTTCGACTATCTCGCCAAGGCCGGCACGCAAGCACCGATCGAGACAAAAACCTATCCCGGCGCGCATCACGCCTGGACCAATCCGCGGTTTGCCCAGGTGCATTTCTATGCCGATCATGGCAGCACGCAGAAATGTCCGCTGCGGCTGATGGGAAGCGGGCCCCCAAAACTGCTGATCGGCGGCGCGGCACGGGATTTCGACGCGGCGTTATGGGCGAAATGCCGGCGCGCGGGCCAAGGCTATTCGATGGGCTTCGACGCGGCGGCGCGCGCGCAATCGCTCAAGGACATGCTGGCCTTCCTGAACAGGCACATCGCGAAATAGTAAAGAGCAGCGCGGTCAGGCTTTCGATCGCCGCCGCATTTCCTCGATCTTGTCCCAGATCAGCGCCGCGATGTCGGGGCCGCCGACGTTTTTCACCGCGCGGATGCCGGTCGGCGATGTCACGTTGATCTCGGTAATGTAATCGCCGATCACGTCGAGGCCGACGAACAAGAGCCCGCGCGCGCGCAAAGCGGGACCGAGCCGCTCGCAGATTTCCCGCTCGCGCTTGGTCAGGTCGGTCGCCTTGGGCGAGCCGCCGCGCACCATGTTGGAGCGCAGATCGTCGGCCGCCGGAATGCGGTTGACCGCGCCGGCATATTCGCCGTCCACCAGGATGATGCGCTTGTCGCCGTCCTTGAAGGCGGGCAGGAACTTCTGCACCACCCATTGCTCGCGGAAGGTGACCGCGAACATATCGTAGAGCGAGCCGAAATTAAGGTCGTCGCGCGTTACGCGGAACACCGCGCCGCCGCCAAAGCCGTAGAGCGGCTTCATCACGATGTCGCCGTGCTCTGAGCGGAATGCCTTGATCTCGGCGAGGTCGCGGGTGATGAGCGTCGGCGGCATCAATTCGGGAAATTCGGTGACGAAGATCTTTTCCGGCGCGTTGCGCACCTGCGCCGGGTCGTTGATCACCAGTGTGCGCGGGTGGATGCGCTCGAGCAGGTGGGTGGTGGTCACATAGGCAAGATCGAAGGGCGGGTCCTGGCGCAGCAGCACCACGTCGAAGGCGGTGAGCTCCACGCGGCGCGGATCCGTGAGCGTGAAGAAATCGCCGGCGACGTCACGCACGCTCAGGGTTTCGACCGTGGCGAACACGCGGTTATCGAGCTGGGCCAGCCGGTCGGGGGTGTAATAGGACAAGGCATGGCCGCGTCCTTGAGCTTCCAGCAGCAGGGCAAAGGTTGAATCGCCCTTGATGTTGATCCGCTCGATCGGATCCATCTGCACCGCGATTTTCAGGCTCATGTCAGGCTCATGTCGGCCTCTCGCGCCGAGTCCGGCCGGAAAGTTAAGGAAAACAAAAGGTTAACACATTACCGCCATTGTAGCCGATCAGAAACCTATGCTCACCGGGTGGGGCCGTCTTTGACGCTGCCGAAGCTTTCGATTGCCGCCAAGCTCTATGCGATCTTCGCGCTGATGGCCACCACGACCGTGGTGCTGTCGGTGGTCGCCGTCCAAGGCGCGCGCCGCCATGCCGCGCTCACCGACGCATTCCAATCCGCCAATGCCGGCAGTTGGCACGTCGAACGCATCAACGGCCTGCTCTATGCCGAAACGGTGGAGGCGCATGCCGTCACCATGGCGAGCGACCGGCAAGGTGCCGAAGCGTACGCCAAAGCGATGATCAAGGCCGACAACCGCATCGGCTCGACCATGTCGAACTGGCAGCTCAGCATCACCAACAGCGACGCCGCCGAGTTCAGCCGACTGTCGGTCCTGATTTCGGACTTCCGCGATTTCGTGCCCGAGCTGGCCCGCGTCGCCGGCGAGCAGGGGCCTGAGGCCGCGCGCGTTTGGTCCGAAAACAAAAAGATCGGGCAAAAGCGCGATGCGCTCAGCAAGAAATTGGAAGAATTGAGCCAGCATTACACGGACAGCGCTCAGCAGATCTATGCGCAGATCGACGAAGGAATCGACCGGACCGTACTGCTGCTCAGCCTGCTCGCCGGCCTTGCAGTGCTGCTGGTGACCGCCGGCGCTCTGATCATCATGCGCGGGGTGGCCAGTCCGATCACCGAGATCACGCGCGTGACCGAGGCGGTCGCCGCCGGCGACACCCAAATGGCGGTGCCGTTCAGCGAGCGCAGCGATGAGATCGGCGCGCTGGCGCGCTCGATTGCCGTTTTCCAGGGCGCCATGCGCCATAACACGGAGCTCAACCGCGCCGTGGTCGGCGACGCCGAGATGCGCACGCAGCGCCAGGAAAAGATGTCGGGCGAGATCGCGCGCTTTTCCGCCGATGTCGAGGCGACGCTCGCCGAGCTCGGCCGCATTTCCGATCAGATGCTGGCGGCTTCGAGCCAGCTCGCCGGCGTCGCCGACGATGCCTCGGCCAAGACCGCGCGCGCGGCGGCGGCCTCCGCCGAGGCCTCCGGCAACGTGCGCGACATCGCTTCGGCTGCCGAAGAGCTGTCGGCTTCCGTCAACGAGATCGATCACCAGGTGGCGCAATCCAACGCCATCGCGACCAAGGCGGTGAACGAGGCCGGGCGCACCAACATCGCGGTCAAGGAACTGGACGAGGCGGCCGCGCGCATCGGCGACGTGGTCCGGCTGATCACCGACATCGCCGAGCAGACCAATCTCTTGGCGCTCAACGCAACCATCGAAGCCGCGCGCGCGGGCGAAGCCGGCCGCGGCTTCGCGGTGGTCGCCGGCGAGGTCAAAGCGCTGGCCGGTCAAACCAGCCGTGCCACCGAGGAAATCAGCGCACAGATCGCCGGCATGCAGCGCGCCACCACGCGCTCGATCGATGCCATCGGCTCGATCGAGGCGATCATCCGCGAGATCGGCGACATCAGCGGCGCGATCGCAGCGGCGGTAACCGAGCAGGGCGCCGCCACAGGCGAGATCGCCCGCAGCGTCGAGACCGCGGCCAAGCGCACGGTGGAGACCGCCGACGAGGTCAATCTGGTGGGCGGCGCCACCGAAGACACCCGCGCCAGAGCCGGCGCGGTGAAGGCGGTGGCCGACGATCTGGGCCACGTGGCCGGCCGTATCCGCGCCCAAGTCGACCAGTTCTTCGAGCGGCTGAGCGCTTAATCCACTAGGTTTCGAACGCCGCTGGAATGCGGAGCGGCATCTTGCCGGGCGCAACCAATATCGCATCGAAGCGGAAATCGCGGATGGTATCGTCGGGATGAGCGGCGAGCCAAACTTCCGCCGCCGCGGCAATGCGGCGCTGCTGGCGCACTTGCAGCGATTCCGCTGCCTCATCGAGATTATTGCGCGCCTTCACCTCGACGAAGATCAGCACGTGGCGCCTTCGGGCGACAATGTCGATCTCGCCGACCGGGGATTTCCAGCGCCGCGCCAGAATGCGGAAGCCCTTGGCGATCAGGAACGCGGCAGCCCGGCTTTCCGCCGAAATGCCGACGCGGAACGCCAATTGCCGCTCCGGCCGCGGCGCCGGCTTGGCGAGTGGCACCGGCTTGGGTGTGCCGCGCCTGCCGTCTTTACGCCGTGTCATCGCCGCCTACTTTCGTCAGTTCGAGCGCACGCTGATAGATCGCACGGCGGGGCTGGCCGGTCGCGAGCGCGACCTCGCCGACGGCGTCCTTGAGCGAGACGCGTCTCAAAGCGCTGCGCAGCAAGTCATCGACGTCGATGGTCGCGACTACATCGTCGGCGGGCGGCGCCACCACGATGACGATCTCGCCGCGTGTCTCGGCGCCGCCTGCGTAGGCCTGAGCCAATTGCGTCAAATCGCCGTGGCGAACTTCTTCGTGCAACTTAGTTAGCTCGCGGCAGATCGCGGCCGCGCGCGGGCCCAGCCCATCGGCCAAGTCGGCAAGCGCGGCGGGCAAACGCGGCCCACTTTCGAACAGCACCAGCGTCGCCGGAATGGGCTTAAGCGCCGCGATGCGCTTTTGCCGCGCCGCCAGCTTGGGCGGCAGGAACCCTTCGAAGAAGAAACGGTCGGTCGGCAAGCCTGCGACATTCAAGGCCGCCAGCACCGATGACGCGCCGGGGATTGCCGTCACAGCATGGCCGGCATCTTGCGCCGCACGCACCAGCTTGTAGCCGGGATCGGAAATCAGCGGCGTGCCGGCGTCGGACACCAGCGCAACGACCTGGCCCGCGGCGAGGCGCGCCAACAGCTTCGGCCGCGCCAGCGCGGCATTGTGCTCGTGATAGGGCGTCAGCGGCGACGCGATGCCGTAGCGCTTGGCGAGCTTGCGGGTAACGCGGCTGTCCTCGCAGGCGATAACGTCGGCACCGGCCAGCACGTTGAGCGCGCGCAAGGTGATGTCGCTCAAATTGCCGATCGGGGTGGCGACCAAATAGAGCCCGGCCGAAGGCTTGCGGGCCTCAACCGTTGCACGGTCACGCGAAAGGTGGCGGCGATCGCCGCCGGCCGCGGTTTTGCTGCGCTTGGCCATGCTGCGCACTCTAATGGGCCGCCATGGCGGCGTCATTTCGCGACAAATTCCCTTGCTCTTTCATTACCTTAACTTTTGTGGGATAAAATCGCGGCTTGTCATCGGACTGACACGCAAATCCGTCGCGTAGGGAGGCCATGTCGGGAACGCCGCCGGACCAAAAGAAAGTGCCATTGCTCAGCCGGCGCAGCGTGACCGCGGCCCTGGGCGCGGCCGCGGCGGCCGCGCTGTCGGCCTGCAGCGGCGACAAACTCGGCCAATTCGGCGGCGATTTCCAAAGCCCGTTCACGCCGCAACCCGAGACCCAGCCAGGCGCCGCGATTGGCAGCGGTCAGATCCGGGTTGGCCTGATTCTGCCGCTGTCGGCTCAAGGCAATGCCGGCGTGGCGGCGACATCGATGAAGAACGCGGCCGAGATGGCGCTCGCCGAGTTCAAGAATCCGAATATCCAGCTTCTGGTGAAGGACGACGCCGGCACGCCGCAAGGCGCGCAACAGGGCGCACAGCAGGCGATAAATGAGGGCGCGGAAATCATCATCGGCCCGCTGTTCGCGCAGTCGGTGCGCGCGGTGGCGCAGGTGGTGCGACCGCGCGGCATTCCGGTAATCGCCTTCTCCACCGATGCCAGTGTCGCGGCACGCGGCGTTTATCTGTTGAGCTTCCTGCCGGAAACCGACGTCAGGCGTATCGTCGATTACGCCATCTCGCGGCGCAAGCGCTCGTTTGCCGCCTTGATACCGGACAACGCCTATGGCGCGGTGGTGCAGGCGGCGTTCCAGCAAGAGGTGCCGCGCCGCGGCGGCCGCGTGGTGGTGCTGGAGAAATATCCGCTCGATCCGGGCAAGCTCGCCGAGCCGGTGCACCGCGTGGCGCAAGCGGCGACCCAGGTCGATTCGCTATTCATTCCCGACGGCGCCGACGCCGTGCCGCAGGTGGTGCAGGCGCTGGCTGCTGATCGCGTCAACCTGCGGCGGCTACAATTGCTCGGCACCGGCCTGTGGGACGACCCGCGCATCTTCTCGGACAAGCTGCTGCAGAGTGGCCTCTATGCCGCGCCGGAATCGGGCGGCTTCCGCAATTTCTCGGCTCGCTATCGTTCCCGCTTTGGCCAGGACCCGGTGCGCACCGCGACGCTTGCCTATGACGCGGTAGCGCTGGTGGCGGCGCTGGTGAAAACGCAAGGGGCGCAGCGCTTTTCGGAAGCGGTGCTGACCAATTCATCAGGCTTCGCCGGCATCGACGGCATTTTCCGCTTCCGCTCCGACGGCACCAACGAACGCGGCCTGGCGGTACTGCGCGTCGGGGCGACCGGCGGCCAAGTGGTGAGCCCGGCACCGCGCTCGTTTGGGTCGGGGGCGTAAGTTAGGCCGCCAGATCGGCGACCACGGCGTCGAGCAGCGGAAATCCCGACTGAGTCACGCGCAGGCGGCCGTCGGCAGTCATTTCCACCGTGCCCTGCTCGCGCAGGAATGACACGCGGTCGGGATCGATGGCGCGGCCGGCGAGCGCGCTGAAGCGCTGCGGGTCGATGCCCTCGGCGAGCCGCAGACCCATCAGCAGATATTCGTCGGCGGTCTCGCCCGGCGTGAGTTTTTCGTCGACGGTGAGGCCTGAGCCGGTGGCTTCCACGCGCATCAGCCAACTTTCCGGGCGCTTCTCGGTTTCGGTAGCGACGCGGCGGCCGTCGAGATTGAGCCGGCCATGGGCGCCCGGACCGATGCCGGCATATTCGTGCCCGCGCCAATAGATCATGTTGTGCCGGCATTCCGCGCCCGGTCGCGCGTGATTGGAAATCTCGTAAGCCGGAAGATCGGCGTCGGCGCCGATTGCCTGGGTGAGATCGTAGAGATGGCGCGCCAGATCGTCATCGGGCACTTTCAGCTTGCCGGCCGCATGCAAGGCAGCGAACGGCGTGTCGTGCTCGATGGTCAGTTGATAGAGCGAGAGATGTTCGGCGGCTTCGGAAATCGCGCGCTTGAGCTCGGCGGCCCAGGCGTCAAGCGTCTGCCGTGGGCGGGCATAGATGAGATCGAAGGAATAGCGCTGGAAGATCTCGCGCGCGACCGCGACTGCGTCGAGCGCTTCCTGCACGCTGTGCAGGCGGCCAAGCTCTTTCAGTGCCGCGTCGTCGAGCGCCTGCACGCCGAGCGAGACCCGATTGATGCCGGCTGAGTGATAGCCGCGGAAGCGGGTGGCTTCCACGCTGGTCGGGTTGGCTTCCAGGGTCACTTCGACGTCGGGCGCGACGGTCCAGTGTTTGGCGATGGCATCGAGGATCGCCTGCACCGATTCCGGCTGCATCAGCGACGGGGTGCCGCCGCCGAAGAAGATGCTCGAGACGGTGCGGGCGCCGATGCGTTCGGCAGTCGCCGCAAGCTCGCGCTCGAAGGCGCGCACGAAGCGCGCCTCGTCGATGGCGCCGTGGCGGACATGGCTGTTGAAGTCGCAATAGGGGCACTTCGACAGGCAGAACGGCCAGTGCACGTAGACGCCAAACGGCAAGGTTGATGTCATGTTAACCATCATAGGCCGCGTCGGGCGGAGCGGCCAGCGCTGATGCGACGTCGCTGCCGACAAGTATTTAAAATTTTAACGATCTTGATCGGCGCAAGGCAGCCGAAGAAAGAAATGCGCTCAATTGCCGCCACGTAAACAAGCCTGCGCCAGCTTGATAAAGGCGCGAGCGCGATGGGAAAGGCCTTGTCCTTGCGGCGGCAGGCCGTGCTTTTCCTCCGTGCTCATCTCGCCGAAAGTTCGCTCGAAGCCGTCAGGTCGGAACAGCGGATCGTAGCCGAAGCCTTTGTCGCCGCGCGGAGGCCAGGCGACGACGCCATCGACTCTGGCCTCAAATTCCTCCACATGGCCGTCGGGCCAGGCCAGACACAGCGCGGCAACGAAATGCGCGCGGCGTTGCTGTGGCGTCCGTGCACCGCGCGCGATCAGCTGTGTCTGGATCTTGTTTATGGCAAAACGGAAATCCTTGTCAGGCCCGGCCCAGCGCGCCGAGTGAATGCCCGGCTCGCCACCGAGCGCATCGATCACCAGACCGGAATCGTCGGCAAAGGCAGGACGCCCGCTGGCCTTGGCCGCGGCCAGCGCCTTGAGCGCTGCGTTCTCGGCGAAGGTTCTGCCGGTTTCCTTCGGCTCGCTGAGCCCAAGCTCGCCGGCCGATTGCGCGTCGACGCCGAAGGGCGCCAGCAGCTCGCGCATTTCCTCGAGCTTGCCCGGATTGTGGGTGGCGATCACCACCGGGCCGGTGAGCTGTCTGCTCACGTCACCGCCAATTTCTGCAAGTCCACTAGCTTGTCAATGCCTTTGCGCGCCAGCGCCAGCAGTGCCAGGAATTGATCCTCACTGAACGGGATCTTTTCGGCGGTGGCCTGCACCTCGACAATGTTGCCGGAGCCGGTCATGACGAAATTGGCGTCGGTGTCGGCTTCCGAGTCCTCGGCGTAGTCGAGATCGAGAACGGCGGTGCCGTTGCAGACGCCGCAGGAGATGGCGGCGATGTGGTCGCGCAGCACTGGCGCCTTGAGCATTTCGCGCGCCTTCATCCAAGCGAGGCAATCGGAGAGCGCCACCCAGGCGCCGGTGATGGCGGCGGTGCGGGTGCCGCCGTCGGCCTGGATCACGTCGCAGTCGATGGTGATCTGGCGCTCGCCCAGTGCCGGCAAATCGATGACCGAACGCAACGAACGCCCGATCAACCGCTGGATCTCGACGGTGCGGCCGCCCTGCTTGCCGGCTGATGCCTCGCGGCGGGTGCGCTCACTGGTGGCGCGCGGTAGCATCCCGTATTCGGCGGTGACCCAGCCGCGCCTCTGGCCCTTGAGCCAGGGCGGCAGCCGCTCTTCCAGGCTGGCGGTCACCAGCACATGGGTATCGCCGAATTTCACAAAGCACGACCCTTCCGCGTATTTGACCACGCCACGCTCAAGCGAAACGGCGCGCAACTCGTCGACTTGTCGGCGGCTCGGCCGCATCGGGCATGATCCTCCCTGAGACCGGCATGAACACCGGCTTTTTCGTTGCCGCACACCATAACCAGATGTCCGCCTTGAACAAGGTAGGCTTAATGGTCAATTGTGGGCTGGCATTAAGGAGTTAGACCGTGGCCTCCCACGACGTCCCGATCGGCGCGACGCAAGTCAGCCTGACAGCGCTCAACGAGCGCTCGCGGGAGATTTTCCGCTCGATCGTCGAGAGCTATCTCGCCACCGGCGAGCCAGTCGGCTCGCGCAACCTGTCGCGCATCCTGCCGATCCCGCTGTCGCCGGCTTCCGTGCGCAACGTGATGTCGGACCTGGAACAGCTCGGCCTGATCTATGCCCCCCACACCTCCGCCGGGCGGCTGCCGACGGAGTTGGGCTTGCGCTTCTTTGTCGATGCGCTGATGGAGGTCGGCGACGTCACCGAAAACGACCGCCGCGCCATCGAGGCGCAGGTGGCGGGCTCAGGCGCCGGCAAATCGCTGGAAGCGATCCTCACCGAGGCCTCGCAGTTGCTCTCGGGGCTCACGCGTTCGGCCGGGATCGTGCTCACCGCCAAGAGCAATGTGCGGCTCAAACATATCGAGTTCGTGCGATTGGAGCCGGAGCGCGCGCTGGCGGTGCTGGTGGCCGAGGACGGCCAGGTCGAGAACCGGGTGCTCATCGTGCCGCCCGGGCTGCCGACCTCCGCGCTCACCGAGGCCGGCAATTTTCTCAACGCCCGTATCCGCGGCAAGACGCTGGCCGAACTGCGCAACGAGATTGAGACCGCGGTCAAGGAAGGCCAGGCCGCGCTCGATCAGCTCACCCAAAAAATCATCGCCGCTGGCCTCGCCAGCTGGTCGGGCGGCGACAGCGAGGACCGTCAGCTGATCGTGCGCGGTCACGCCCATCTGCTGGAGGACCTACATGCGGTCGAAGACCTGGAGCGGGTGCGCTCGCTGTTCGACGCGCTGGAGACCAAGCGCGGGGTGATCGATCTGCTCGGCCGCGCTGAACGCGCCGAGGGGGTGCGTATCTTTATCGGCTCGGAGAACAAGTTGTTCTCGCTGTCGGGTTCCTCCACCATCATCGCGCCCTATCGCGACAACAAGGGCAGCATCGTGGGGGTGATCGGGGTGATCGGGCCGACCCGGCTCAACTACGCCCGCGTCATCCCCATGGTCGATTATACCGCCCGGGTGGTGAGCAAATTGCTCTCCGGATAAATGCTTGATTTTTGGGTTCCGAGCCCTGATATGCCGGGCATCCGATCTTTATCGATGGGTTGAGCACCATGACGGACCCGACCGCTCGCCAGGGCGAGAATGCAGTGGCCGAGACCGAGAACGGCCAGGGAAACGGCGCGTCCGCGCAGGACCCGCCGGCCCAGGCCGTCGCCGAGGCCGATCCGCTGGCCGAGGCCCAGCGCGAAGCTGCCGAATTCAAGGATAAGCTGCTGCGCACGCTCGCCGAGATGGAAAACCTGCGCAAACGCACCGAGCGCGAGGTCGCCGACGCGCGGCTCTACGGCCACGCCGGCTTTGCCCGCGAGGTGCTGGCGGTGGCCGACAACATGCACCGTGCGCTGGAGGCGATCGGCCCCGAGCTGCGCGAACATGCCGACGCCAAGGTGAAGGCGCTGATCGAAGGCGTCGAGCTCACCGAGCGTGAATTGCTCAAGGCGCTGGAAAAGCACGGCGTGAAGAAATTCTCGCCGGCCGGGGAGAAGTTCGATCCCAACGTGCATCAGGCTATGTTCGAGCTGGAGAGCGCGGAAGCGCCGCCCGGCCACGTCGCGCAGGTGATCCAGGCCGGCTACATGATCGGCGACCGCGTGCTGCGCCCCGCGCTGGTGGCGGTCGCCAAGGCGGCAAAGCCGCAGGCCGCGGCCAACGATAATCCCGGCAAGTGAGCCGTGCGCGCGGTGCACTGTTACTCCTTGGACTAATTATAAACTATTGATAATCAAGACTTTTTTATTGACGCGGCCGCGCCGGCAATTACGGTCGTCGAGCGTGCGGCGAACGAACGCGGGCGACCAGTGCATGATTTTTTCCTCAGGACGGCCATCCGTCGCTCTTGCCAGGTTTTGGATCATGATGGCGGCGGCGGTATTTACCAACGCCGGGGCGCAAGCCAAGGAGCCTAAGGCGCCCCTCAAGCCGACATCGATCTGAGCGCAGGAAACGCTGACCGGCGATTGGGGCGGTGCACGCACCGCCTTGAAGGACCGCGGCGTCGACATCACGCTCAACTACATTGGCGAGGCCTTCGACGTGCTATCGGGAGGCTTGCAGAAGGGCCCGAGCTATGAGGGACGAGCGGAATTCTCGCTCGACGCCAATTTGCAGAAATTGATTGGATTGACCGGCGCCACCGCCCACGTCACCGTCTTCGACATTCACAACGGCGGGCATGCCGTCGGTGAATACGTAGGCAGCGCCACAGCAGGCCCTAGCAATATTGACGCGTTGCCAACCACGCGGCTGTTCACTGCCTGGTTCGAGCAGAATTTCGGCGAGCGCTTTTCGGTGCGCATCGGTCAGCTTGCCGGCGACGACGAATTCTTCACCAGCGAGACCGCTGGTGGCCTCATCGATGGCACCTTCGGCTGGCCCGGCCAGTTCGCCGTTAACATGGCCAATGGCGGCCCGGCCTACCCGCTGGCAACGCCGGGCGTGCGAGCGAAGATCATGCCGACGCCCAATGTCACCGTGCTTGCGGCGGTGTTCTCCGGCGATCCAGCCGGGGCAAACTGCAACGACGATCCGCAGCGCTGCAACGCCCACGGCACCACCTTCAGCTTCTATGGCGGATCGCTGTGGATGGGTGAAGCGCAATACGCGATCGATGCCACCGGCCAGCCGGGTGTCTACAAGGTTGGCGGTTGGTATGTGACCACGGACTTTGCCGACCAGCATTTCGGCGTCGACGCCGGCGGCGCGCCGGTCACGCTCGCCGATCCGTCAATGCCGAACCCGCTTTTTCACACCGGCAATTGGGGCATCTATGGCGTCGCCGATCAGATGATCTGGCGTGGGTCCGCGAGCAGCTTGAATCTTTTCGTGCGCGGTGGCGTGTCGCCGTCCGACCGCAACTTGATCTCGTACTACGTGAACGGTGGCGTCGGTATCAAAGGCTTGTTGCCTGGGCGCGCCGACGACGTATTCACCTTCGGCGCAGCTTACGCCAAGGCCAGCCGAGCAGTGGTAGCGCTCGACCAGGACATGCTGGCGATCAACGGTGCGCCATACGCGATCCGTGACTATGAGCTGTTGTTTGAGGCAAGCTATCAGGTGCAGATCGCGCCGTGGTGGATCGTTCAGCCTGATATTCAATACATCGTGCATCCGAATGGCGGGCAGAATCCGCACGATCCGACGTTGACCTACGGCCACGCCTTCCTGGCCGGCATCCGCAGCACGATTAAATTCTAAGGAGGCTCCCTCAGCGCGCCTCGATGCCGTCACGCACGGCGCGGAAGCGCGGGAACATCTCGTCCCAGCGGCCCTTGGCGGTGACGCCGATGACGCGCAGAAAACCGCCGCCACCGCCGAAACGCAGCCACTGCACCAGCGCAAGCGGTGCGGCGCCGGCACCCTTGGCCTGGGCGCGGACCTCGTAGCCCTGCCCGCCGTTGATCCGCATCGCCTCCCCCGACGTGACGGCGAGACCAGGCAGCGGAGACCGTATCAGTAAATCGCGCGCGAACTTGGGGCGGAGATCAGGGACGCTGGGCGCGCCGCGGCCAATCTGGACGATCATGTAAGGGTGCTTGGCGAGATCGTCGCTCGGCCCGTCGATCAGGACGAGAACACCTTGCGGCGCGATCTTCATCACGCGGAAGCCCGCCGTCTTGCTGAGCTTGAACGGCAGCAGCCTGAGCAGTTCGGCCAATGGCGGCGTCCGAAAGCTAACGGTCGCCAGCGCGGCGCGGACCACCATTTCGGGGTAAACGCGGGTGGCACTGTCCGGCATGCGCATGGCGACCAGGGCCGCGATGTGGCCGATTTCGCGGTTGGAGACATTGGCGAGCATGTACCAGCTGCGTAGCTCGGTGCCCTTCACCGTTTCGTGGCCGCTGATCAAGTAGCCGATGCCCCCGCGGAACGGAAACAGCTCGCGCCGGTCCACGGTCAGCCCTTTTACCACGTTGGTGAAAGCGGATTTCTCGAGCGCTTGATAGGCAGGCCCTGGCAAATCGAGAATGGTGATGACGACGCTGCGCGCGCTGTCCTCGAAGCCGGGAAATTTCTTGCTCAGCTTGAGATCGCCGGGCGGCTCAAGCCCGATGCGCGAGCCGGGCGGAAACACCGGCGTAGCTGCCGCACCCGCCGTAAAAGCCGCGAGCCCAAGCATGAGAAAGACCGACGCGCAAAGCGGGCGCAAACTGTTCATGATCGAACCTATCTGGGCGAAAGAGGCCGCCAGGGGCCTTAACACTTTTTCGATTGTAGTCGAAAAATCGCTGGGAAAGGGGTTGTTAAAGCCGCACCGCTATTTTTGACGGCACTCACCGCTATGGAAAACGGTTATGACCGCGCGCGACGCAGCGATTGTCCCGGACCGCCTCGCTGTTTTCGTAGCGATGCCGCGATGGCTGCCGATGATCGCGATCTCATGGTGGCCGTCGCTCTGCGCAAATTTCTGGTCGCCAATGTCGACGTGAGCTGGTTCATCACGATCGCGGAGAAGTGGCTCGACGGGCAACAACACTATGTCGACATCGTCGATGTCAATCCGCCGGTCTCGATGCTGCTCAACGTCGCCCCGGTCTTTTTGGCCCGTTTGTCCGGCTTGCCGCCGGAAGTCACACTCGATGCTCTGATTTTCCTGGCCGCCGGACTGAGCCTCTGGCTCGCCAGCCGCATTGTGCTCGACGCGAAACTTGTCGCACCCAGGCACGTGTGGCCACTGACGACGCTGGTGGCAATTGCGCTTGTGATTATACCGGCCCAGAACTTCGCCGAGCGCGAACATATCGCTTTGATTGCATTCCTGCCGGCGCTGGCGCTGAGTGCTGTGCGCTCCAAGGGCGGTACGCCGAACTGGCCGATGGTAGTCATTGCAGGGCTGTGTGCCGGCATCGTGGTGATCATCAAGCCGCAATTCGCCACGGCGCAGCTTTGCGCGATCGTCGCAAGCGCGATCTGCGTGCGATCATGGCGTGTTGTATTCGCCGCAGAAAATTGGATCGGCGCCGCCTTGTTTGCGGCCTACGTCCTTCTGGTCCTGTTGATATACCCGCGCTTTTTTACCGACATGCTGCCGCCGGTGATCGCAGCCTATATCCCTATGAAGGAGGAATTTTTCAGCTTTATCATGCACGCCGCACTGCCGTTATGGGCGGCTATCCTCCTACTGATCGCGCGGTCCAAGCGCAAAGCCATGTTCGCGCCGCCGTTCTGCGTGCTGCTTGCGGCATCGGTCGGGTTTGCCATTTCATATGTCGTTCAGCAGAAGGACTGGCCCTACCAATCCTATCCGATGCTCGCGCTCGCTTTGGTCGCGCTTGCCTTCGCCCTTGTTGATCGCGATCCTGCCGATGGCCAGTCCGGTCAACTGTCGCGGCTTGTTGCAGGCCTAACGGCAGTGGCGATGGCGGTCGTGACATTCTCTTGGATGAATATCGCGGTCGACCGTTCAGCCGTGGCGGCCGCAATCCGGGAAATAAGCCCGCATCCGAAAATGTTGGCGCTGTCGTCCGACATGTCGATTGGGCATCCGATCGTCAGGCAAGTCGGGGGAATTTGGGTCAGCCGACCCTGCGCGCTTTGGCTCACCCTCGGGGCCGAGTCGCGGCGCTTCAGCGAGACCCTCGATCCGCAAACCAATGCCCGGTTTAAGGCCTATGCAAAGAGCGACCGGGTGATGCTGACGGAGGATATCGAACGCAATCGGCCGGACGTTATTTTGGTGCAGGTTGTGAAAGACATCGATTGGTGAGGCTGGGCACGTTCGGATCCGGCGCTGGCCCATTTGTTACAGTCCTACCCCGCGTATAAGACGATCGGCGACGTGCTCATTTTGCGCCGGGCTGATGGCCCTTAACCCTCCTTGAAGAAGTCCTATCAAGAAGGCCTGCCGGTGCATCTTGCGGCCCCCCGGGGCCCTCCTATATGAGCCGGTAAGCCGCGAAAACGCGGTGAATCGCGTATCCAGGGGGCTGGATCAGGGGGTCGCGGATGAGCCGCGGACATTCCCACTCGGGCGCCAAGCGGCCCGGCCGGCCTGCCGCAATTTGAGAGGAACAACCATGGGCAAGGTCATCGGCATCGACCTCGGCACCACTAATTCGTGCGTTGCCGTCATGGAAGGCAAAACGCCGAAAGTCATCGAGAACGCCGAGGGCATGCGCACCACGCCTTCGATCGTCGCCTTCACCGACGACGGGGAGCGTCTCACCGGCCAGCCGGCCAAGCGCCAGGCGGTCACCAATCCGGAAAAGACCATCTTCGCGGTCAAGCGCCTGATCGGGCGGCGCTATGACGACCCGATGGTGGAGAAGGACAAGAAGCTCGTCCCTTACAAGATCGCCAAGGCATCGAACGGCGACGCCTGGGTCGAGGAGGAAGGCAAGCAGTATTCGCCTTCGCAAATCTCGGCGTTCATCCTGCAAAAAATGAAGGAGACGGCGGAAGCCCATCTCGGACAGAAGGTCGAGCAGGCCGTCATCACCGTTCCTGCCTATTTCAACGACGCCCAGCGCCAGGCCACCAAGGACGCCGGCAAGATCGCCGGCCTCGAGGTGATGCGCATCATCAACGAGCCGACCGCGGCCGCGCTCGCCTACGGGCTCGACAAGGCCAAGACCGGCACCATCGCGGTCTACGACCTCGGCGGCGGCACCTTCGATATTTCGATCCTCGAGATCGGCGACGGCGTATTCGAGGTGAAGTCCACGAACGGCGACACCTTCCTGGGCGGCGAAGACTTCGACATGCGCTTGGTGAATTATCTGGCCGATGAATTCCAGAAGGAGCAGGGCATCGACCTGCGCAAGGACAAGCTGGCGCTGCAGCGGCTGAAAGAGTCGGCCGAGAAAGCCAAGATCGAGCTGTCGTCCACCACGCAGACCGAGATCAACCTGCCGTTCATCACGGCCGATGCGTCCGGTCCCAAGCATCTGACCATGAAGCTCACCCGCGCCAAGTTCGAGGCGCTGGTCGACGATCTCATCCAGAACACCGTCGAGCCGTGCCGCAAGGCGCTGAAGGATGCTGGCATCTCGGCTGGCGAGATCAATGAGGTGGTCCTGGTCGGCGGCATGACGCGGATGCCGAAGGTGCAGGAAGTCGTGAAGCAGTTCTTCGGCAAGGAGCCGCACAAGGGCGTCAACCCGGACGAGGTGGTCGCCATCGGCGCTGCCATCCAGGCCGGCGTGCTGCAGGGCGACGTCAAGGACGTGCTGCTGCTCGACGTGACCCCGCTTTCGCTCGGCATCGAGACGCTGGGCGGCGTGTTCACCCGTATTATCGATCGCAACACCACGATCCCGACTAAGAAGAGCCAGGTGTTCTCCACCGCCGAGGACAATCAGAACGCGGTCACCATCCGCGTCTTCCAGGGCGAACGCGAGATGGCGGGCGACAACAAGATGCTCGGCCAGTTCGACCTGGTCGGCATCCCGCCGGCGCCGCGCGGCGTGCCGCAGGTCGAAGTCACCTTCGACATCGACGCCAACGGCATCGTCAACGTGTCGGCCAAGGACAAAGCTACCGGCAAGGAGCAGCAAATCCGCATCCAGGCTTCGGGCGGGCTGTCGGAAGCCGACATCGAAAAAATGGTCAAGGACGCCGAAGCCCACGCCGACGAGGACAAAAAGCGCAAAGCCGCGGTCGAGGCCAAGAACCATGCCGAGGCGTTGGTGCACTCCACCGAGAAAGCGCTCGCCGAGCATGGCTCCAAGATCGGCGATTCCGAACGCAGCGCGATCGAGAACGCCATGGCGGATCTCAAGGAAGCGCTCAAAGGCGACGACGCCGACGCGATTCAGGCCAAGACCAACACGCTGGCGCAGGCTTCCATGAAGCTCGGCGAAGCCATGTACAAACAGCAGCAGGAAACGCAAGGCGCGCAGCCCGGTGAAGGCGGCGATGCCGGCGAGGCCAAGAAGGAGGAGGACGTGGTCGACGCGGAGTTCACCGAAGTCGACGACGACAAGAACAACAAGAAATCCGCCTGACGCGGAGCGCGCGTATGTGCGCATGCCGTTTCCAGTTGAGTCACCCCCGGGCCGTGCCCGGGGGTGCGCGCTTGCGGACAGCGGCATGCTGAACTGAGGGGCGGGAAAGCGGAATGTCGAAGCGCGACTACTACGAAGTCCTGGGTGTCTCGCGCACTTGCTCTGAGATCGAACTCAAGGCGGCGTTCCGCAAACTCGCCATGCAGCATCACCCCGACCGCAATCCGGGCGACACCGAGTGCGAGCACAAGTTCAAGGAAATCAACGAGGCCTATGACGTCTTGAAGGACGGCGACAAGCGCGCCGCCTATGACCGTTTCGGCCACGCCGCCTTCGAGCACGGTGGCATGGGCGGTGGGGCGCACGGCTTCAGCGCCGATTTCGGCTCGACCTTCGCTGACATTTTCGAGGGCATTTTCGGCATGGGCGGGGCGCGCGGGCGCTCGTCCGGCCGCGAGCGCGGCTCCGACCTGCGCTACAACATGGAGATCAGCCTCGACGAGGCCTTCGCCGGCAAGACCGCGCAAATTCGCATCCCGACCTCGGTGACCTGCGAAGTCTGCTCGGGCTCGGGCGCCAAGGCCGGCACTAAGCCGAAGCAATGCGCGACCTGCGGCGGCGCCGGCAAGATCCGCCATGCGCAAGGGTTCTTCACGCTCGAGCGCACCTGCCCGGCCTGTCACGGTCGCGGCCAGGTGATCGACGATCCCTGTGCGACCTGTTCGGGCGCCGGCCGGGTGATGCGAGAGCGCACGCTGTCGGTGAACATCCCGGCCGGGGTCGAAGACGGCACCCGCATCCGGCTTGCCGGCGAAGGCGAGGCCGGCTTGCGCGGTGGGCCGGCGGGAGATCTCTATATTTTTCTGTCGATCCAGCCGCACGAATTCTTCCAGCGCGACGGCGCCGATCTACATTGTCGCGTGCCGATCTCGATGGTTTGCGCCGCCGTGGGCGGCGATTTCGAGGTGCCGGCGATCGACGGCAGCAGGACGCGGGTCAAGGTTCCGAGCGGCACCCAGACCGGCCGGCGCTTCCGTCTGTCGGGCAAGGGCATGCCGGTGCTGCGGGCGAAACAAACCGGCGACATGTACGTTCAAGTCGTGGTGGAAACGCCGCAAAACCTGACCAAGCGTCAGCGCGAGCTATTGAGCGAGTTCGAAAAGCTTTCGTCCGACAATACGCAGCCGGAGTCCGCTGGTTTCTTCAGCCGAGTCAAGGAGTTTCTCGATGGGCTGGGGAATCGTGGCAGCCATGCCGGGTGACCATCTTGACCCCCCGCCCGCCGCCCTATACCGGTGATTATCGGCGGGCCATGGCCCGCCAGTTGCACGCGTGACCTCACATCGATGCCTCCGCATTCACTCGTCCGCGTCGAAAAAAGGCCCCTGCGTCTCGATGACGAGATGCAGTTCATCCGTTCATGGATCGAAAAGCCCTTGTCGACTGGCGCGGTGATGCCGTCGAGCAAGGCGCTGGCACGCGCTATGGCTCGCTATGTCGATCCGGTGTCGGACGGGCCGGTGATCGAGCTTGGGCCGGGTACCGGGCCGGTGACCGAAGCTTTGGTCGCGCACGGGGTCGATCCGGCGCGGCTGATCCTGGTCGAATTCAATCCCGACTTCTGCCGCCTGCTGCGCACGCGCTATCCGACGGCGACGGTCGTGCAGGGTGACGCCTACCGGCTGCGCCGGCTGCTGGAGACAACGGTGCGGGAGCCGGCCGCCGCGATTGTGTCGGGCCTGCCGCTGGTCACCAAGCCGGTGCGCACGCGGCTGCGGCTGATCTCCGACGCGATGGCGCTGCTGGCGCCGGGCGCACCGTTCGTGCAGTTCACTTACGCAATGGTGACGCCGATCCCGAAGGCGCTCGCCGGCATCAAGGCCGAGGCCTCCGAATTGATCTGGATGAACGTGCCGCCGGCGCGGGTCTGGGTCTATCGCGGACAGCAAGCCGTAGCGCGGGCGCCCGCAAATATCGACGTTGCGGCTGCCTCCCTCTAGGCTGGTTTTCAAAATCAAGGCATGGGATTACTTGGATGCCCTGCTTTGGCAGGGCATGATCCGCGCGCGATTTTTTGAATGCCGATATCGGGTAAACCCGACATCGGCGCGGAGCCGCCGATGCCTATGCCCAAAATACTGGTCATTCCCGGCTCGACCCGCACCGGCTCGCACAACGTCAAGCTGGCGGCCCTGGCGACGAAAGAACTCACCCTCATTGACGCCGACGTCACGCGCATCTCGCTCGCGGACTATCCCCTGCCGATCTATGAGGCCGATCTCGATGCCCGCATGGGCCAGCCGGCCAATGCGCTTGGACTCAAGCAGATGATCATGGCGCATCACGGCGTGTTCATCACCAGCCCGGAATACTCAGCCTCGGTCACGCCGCTGCTTAAGAACGCCATCGACTGGGTCTCGCGCGTGCGCGAGCGCGGCGATCCGACCTATGCCGCCTTCAAAGGCCGGGTGTTCGCAATCGCCTCGGCTTCGCCCGGCCGCGCCGGCGGTCTGCGCTCGCTGATGGCGCTGCGCCAGATTCTCGAGCTCGGCTGCGGCGCGTTTGTGATCCCCGAGCAGGTGGCGATTCCCAACGCCGATCAGGCCTTCGACGACATGGACAATATTATCGACACCGGCACCGCCAACCTGTTCCGCGCCGAGCTGCAACGGCTGTTGGACATGACGCGGCTGATGATGTGAGGAGAATAGCTTTGGCCCTGGACGCGCGCGAAAGGCTGATCGTGGCTCTCGACTTGCCGTCGGTCGACGCCGCCGAAAAGATGGTGGCGCGTCTCGGTGAATCGGTTCTTTTCTACAAGATCGGTTATCAACTTGTCTTTGCCGGCGGGCTGCCGTTCGCCGCCGGCTTGATCGCCGCCGGCAAGCAAGTGTTCCTCGACCTCAAGCTGCACGACATCGGCAATACGGTGGAGCAGGGCGTGGCGAGCGTGGCGCAGTTGGGCGCCACCTTCCTCACCGTGCACGCCTATCCGCAGACCATGAAGGCAGCGGTTGCAGGAAAACGCGGCTCGACGTTGCGCATCCTGGCGGTGACCGTGCTCACCTCCTATGACGACGCCGATCTCGCCGCCGCCGGCTACGAGATGAACGTGCCGGAACTGGCGGCTGCGCGCGCGGCACAGGCGCGCGACACCGGCGTCGACGGGCTGGTGTGCTCGGCCGAGGAAGCAACGAACCTGCGCAAGATCGTCGGCCCCGGCATGGCGCTGGTGACGCCCGGCATTCGCCCCATGGGCAGCACGACCGGCGACCAGAAGCGCATCATGGGGCCGGCGCGCGCCATCCGCTGCGGCGCCGACTATTTGGTGGTCGGAAGGCCGGTATTGGAGGCGGCCGATCCCAGGAAGGCGGCCGATGCGATTGTCGCCGAGGTCGAGCAGGCCACGGGATAATAAAAGGGGAGCAAGGCAATGGCGAAAGGTTATTGGATTGCCAACATCGATGTGCACGATCCCGACGGCTACAAGGCCTATGTCGCGGCCAATGCTGTGCCGATGAAACAATTCGGCGCACGCTTCCTGATCCGCGGCGGCAAGTCCGAAGCAGTCGAAGGCAAATTCCGCGCGCGCTTGGTGGTGATCGAATTTCCGAGCTATGAGGCAGCGCTCGCCTGTTACCACTCGCCGGAATACCAAAAAGCAAAGGCCCTGCGCATCGGCAAGGGCGTCGGTGAGATCGTCGTGATCGAAGGTTACGACGGCCCGCAGCCGTCAGGCGGATGAGGAAGTGCCCTGATTCAAAATTGAGCCGATAGGACTCTAAGATGTCCACGGGCGAAGAACTTGGCGAAGGCGGTGCCTATGGGCGTTTTGACCGGATCAGCGCCGTCTATGACGCAACGCGCCGGGAGTTTCCGAGCGAGACCGTAGCCTATGTCATCCGGCATCTCTCCGGCGACAATCCGTTCGTGCTGGACCTTGGCTGCGGCACCGGCATTTCCACCCGACAGCTTGCCGCCGGCGGAATCGACGTGGTCGGTTGCGACGTCGATCCGCTCATGCTGCGCTATGCCATCGGCCGCGGTGGCATTACCCGCTATGTGATCGGAAAAGCCGAGGCCATTCCGTTCAAGGACGCAACGTTCGACGCGGTGGCCTGTTTTTGCGCCTATCATTGGTTCGATCCGACCGGCGCGGTGCCGGAGATGATGCGCGTACTGCGGCCCGACGGCCGCATCGCCATCGCCAAAATGTCGGCCGGCGACAGCCTCTACGAGGAATTTCGCCGGCTGGTGGCGCAGTTCGTTGCCGGCGAATTACCCGATCACCGCAAGACATACGATCCCAAGGGCGATTTGCGGGCGCACGGGATGCGCGTCATCGACGAGCATTCCGTTCGCGAGCAGCAGGCCACCACTGTCGCCGATTTTTCCGCGCAGCTGCAATCGATCAGCGCCTGGAACCTAATCCCCGAAAGCCGCCTGCCAGCCGCGCTCGATGCATTGGGCGAATTCTGTAAGGCGCGGGCAAAGGGCGGCACGGTCGCGCGCGCGCTCGTCTACGATACGATCATTGCCACCCGATAGTGCCGCCGCCTGACCAGGCGCAGGGAGCGGCTTTCTTTGCCGGCCCGGGCCGTCTATACCCGGCGCGTCTTTTTGGAGCGTGAGCGATGGCCGATATGCGGTTAATCGTGGCGGGGGCCGGCGGGCGCATGGGGCGTACGCTGGTGAAGGCGATTGCCGGCGGCAAGGGCTTCGCGCTCATGGGCGCCTTGGAAGACGCGCGCTCGCCGCTGATCGGCCAGGACGCCGGTGCGCTTGCCGGCCTCGGCGACAACGGCGTCAAGCTCGCGGCCGATGCCGGCGCGCTCATGGACAAGGCCGACGCCATCATGGATTTCACCGTGCCGGCGGCAACGGTCGCCTTTGCCGCGCTGGCGGCCAAGGCCGGCAAGGTGCACATCATCGGCACCACCGGCCTCTCCGCCGCCGACGAAGCCAAGATCAAGGATGCCGCCAAGACGGCAGTGATCGTGAAATCCGGCAATATGAGCCTCGGCGTCAATCTTTTGGCGGCGCTCACCAAGCGCGTCGCCAAGACGCTCGACGATTCCTTCGACGTCGAAATCCTCGAGATGCATCACAACCAGAAAGTCGATGCGCCGTCCGGCACCGCGCTGCTGCTCGGGCATGCGGCGGCGGAAGGCCGCGGCGTCGAACTCGACAAGCATAAGGTCGCGAGCCGTGACGGCCATACCGGCGCGCGCAAACAAGGCGACATCGGCTTTGCGGCGCTGCGCGGCGGCAGCGTGGTGGGCGAGCACAGCGTGATCTTCGCCGGCCCGGCCGAGCGCCTGGAATTGATCCACAAGGCCGAAGACCGCATGATCTTCGCGCGCGGCGCGCTGCATGCGGCACAATGGGCGCGCGCACAGAAGCCGGGGCTCTATTCGATGATGGACGTGCTGGGGCTGAAGGACTTCTAATCCTGCCGCGGTAAATACTCGTCCGACCATTTCAGCACCACGTTGAAGCTGATGCTGATGCGCGGCGTCTCGCTCAGGTTCGGGTGCACGAAGTGGGTCATGAACGCCGGCCACAATAAGATCTGCCCGGGCTGCGGCATCACCGTATATTCGGCCTCGATGTAGGGATCGCCGCGGATGGCGCCCATGTTCACCGCCGGCCCACGCGGGTCGTAGAAGGTGATGGCGCCGGGGCGCACGTCCTTGCGCGTCTTCAGCGGCGCGCGGTCGGTCGGCACCTGCACGTAATAGGTGCCCGACAGGTAGGAATGCGGGTGATTGTGCGGGTCGTGATAGTCGCCCAGCCGGTTGACATTGGCCCAGCCCTGCAGCGACCAGTCGATCGGGTAGGCCATGCCGAGCTGACGGAAATAGTCGGCGATGGTGCGGTTGATGCAGTCGCGCAGCCAGGCCACCGCCGGATGATCCGAGGTGAGCAGGTTGCGGCTGAGATAGTCGGTGGTGAGATCCGCCTTGTTCTCGTCGAGCTCGAGGATGAAGGCGGCGAGCGCCTGGTTGGCGACGTCCGCCCCCGGCAGCGTGCGGCGCATGAAGATCGTCGGCCACAGCGCCTCGAACCCGTCCAGTGCCTGTTCGGCCATGCCAATGTCCCCGCTTGCCGGCCGGTATCCTGCCACGAATTGCCGAGAGGCGCCGCCAAGAAACGCGCGCGAACTTTTATGCCTGTAGGAGCGACTTCCCCGTCATCTCCGGCGGCTGCGGCAGACCCATTAATTCAAGTAAGGTCGGCGCGATGTCAGCCAATTGGCCATCGACAAGCGTGACATTGCCACCGCCCATCACCACGACCGGCACCGGATTGGTGGTGTGTGCGGTCTGCGGTCCGCCGGTTTTCGGATCGCGCATCATTTCACAATTGCCATGATCGGCGGTGAACAACAGCGCGCCGCCGGCCTTATCGATCGCCGCTGCGATTTGACCCAAGCCTTTATCCACGGTCTCCACCGCTTTGATGGCAGCCGGCAGGCTGCCGGTATGGCCGACCATATCGGGGTTGGCGTAGTTCAGCACAATCAAATCGTATTTTCCCGAATTGATTGCTTCCACCGCCTTGGCGGTGAGCTCCGGTGCCGACATCTCGGGCTGCAGGTCGTAGGTTGCAACTTTCGGTGACGGAATCATGATGCGGTCTTCACCCGGATAGGGCTCTTCGCGTCCGCCGTTGAGGAAATAAGTGACGTGCGGATATTTCTCGGTCTCGGCCATGCGCAATTGCGTGCGGCCGGCCTTGGAGGCGACCTCGCCGAGAATGTTGGGGAAGGATTGCGGCGGGAAAATCGTCTGCATCAGCTTGTCAAGCTCATCGCTATATTGCGCCATGCCGACGGCGGCCGAAAAGCGGACAATGCGCTTGCGGGCAAAGCCTGAAAACGAGGGGTCAAGCATCGCGGTCAGAATTTCGCGCACGCGATCGGCGCGGAAATTAAAGCACAGCACGCCATCACCATTCTTAATGCCGCGATAGTCGCCGATCACAGCCGGGACGATAAACTCGTCATGGACCTTATTCGCATAAGCATCGGCGATCGCCGCCTGCGCATCCGCAAAGCGCGGCGCCTCGGCTTCAACGATGGCATTGTAGGCTTTTGCCACGCGATCCCAGCGTTTGTCACGATCCATGGCGTAATAGCGCCCATCGACGGTCGCGATCGGAACCGATGGTGGCAGCTTGGCGGCGAAATTCTTCAGGTCGGCGGCAGCAGATTGCGGCGGCGTATCGCGGCCATCGGTCAGGGCATGCACGACCGCCGGGACACCCGCATCGGCCAGAATCTTCGCGAGCGCGACGCAGTGGTCCTCATGCGAGTGGACGCCGCCGGGCGAAACGAGGCCGATCAGATGGCAGTGCCCGCCGCTTTCTTTCAGCTTCTTGATCAGGTCGACGAGCGCCGGCTTACGCGCGAGCTCGCCTGCCGCGATCGCGTCATTGATGCGCGGCAAGTCCTGCATCACGACGCGCCCGGCGCCAATGTTGAGATGTCCAACTTCGGAATTGCCCATTTGCCCTTCCGGCAGGCCGACATCCTTGCCGGACGTGTGCAGGAAGGCGTGCGGACAATTGGCCCAGAGCCGGTCAAAGGTGGGTGTTTTGGCTTGGCGGATGGCGTTGTCTGCGACTTCCTCGCGCCAGCCCCATCCGTCCAGCACCACCAACATCACAGGACGGCGCTGTTGCATTCATCGGTTCCCGATTTCCGGTCCAAGCCGCGATAGTTTTGGAGGATCATTCTGCCAGCGTCAACTCGCCGCAAAGCTGACGCAATGCTGACGTGCGCAAGGGATTCATAGGCGCACGCGCGGCATTATCGGGATAAATTTGATATCGCGGAGCGGTTCTAAGCCGCCACCATGCCGGCTTCCCAGCCCAGCATCGCGCGCTTGCGGGTGATGCCCCAGTGATAGCCAGTGAGATCGCCGTTCTTGCCGACGACGCGGTGACACGGCACCACGAAGCAGATCGGGTTCTTGCCGACGGCGGCGCCGACCGCGCGCGCGGCCTTGGGCGCGCCGGCGCGCGCGGCAAGATCGGAATAGGTGGTGAGATTGCCCATCGGCACCGAGAGCAGTTTCTCCCACACCCGCACCTCGAAATCCGTTCCGATCAGCACCACACGCAGCGGCTGATCCTCGCGCCAGAGCGCGGCATCGAAAATGCGGCGTGCGGTGGGCGCGGTCGCCGCAAAGTCTTCGACGTATTTTGCCTTCGGCCAGCGCGCGCGCATGTCGCGTAAGGCCGCGCGCTCCTTGCCGGCGTCGGCGAGCGCTAGGCCGGCAAGCCCGCGCGGCGTCGTCATCACCAGCGCCATGCCGAACGGGCAGGGATGGAAACCGTAAGTGATGGTCAGGCCTTCGCCGCCCGCCTTCCATTCGCCCGGCGACATGGCTTCGTGCGTGACAAACAAGTCGTGCAGGCGTCCCGGACCCGACAGGCCGACATCGTAGGCGGTGTCGAGCACGCTCGCCGAGGAGCGCAGCAGGTTGCGCGCGTAGCTGAGGGTGAGCGCCTGCAGGAAAGCTTTCGGCGTCAGCCCGCACCAGCGGCGGAACAGATGATGCAGGTCGGTGGCGTTGACGCCGGCGGCATGGGCGATGGTGTCGATATCGGGCTGCGCGCGCCAATTGCCGCGGATATGGGCGATGGCGCGGCGCACGATGTCGTAATCGGCTGCCGCGGTGGTGAGCGGGCTGAGGGTGCCGAAAGGGCCTGGCAAGGCCGGTTGCGCTTTGGTCATGGCGTCATGGGTCATGGTCATGACCGCAATTTAGGGCGGGCCCGCGAAGCGGACCACCCGATTTCTGGTTAGCTTAACACCGTCCGCGTCGCACCGCGCTTGGCCTCGCTGATGGCCGCGCCTAGCGCCTTGGCGAAGCTCGCCTTCTCGTCCGGGCCGAGGAAACTGGCGATCGCCAATTGTTTGCCGCGCGACAACAAAAACAGCCGCTCGATGCCGAATTCCTCGTGGCTTTCCTTGTCGAGCTTGACCCAGAGCGGATTGAGCACCCATTCGCGCGCGCGGCCGTGATGACTGACCTTGCGAACGGTCAGCCGCGACGGGGTCACCTTCACCTCCTCGTAGGCGTCGGCGTGGCGGTAGTTGAGCCTGAACGCCCAGTACAGCAGCAGCACGTCGAGCCCGAAAAATCCGAACACCGGCCAGGCGCCCATCAGCAGGAAGGCGATGCCGGTGACGAAGCTCACCCCGCCGAAGGCGATCATCAGCACCAGAAAGCCCACATTGCCGAGCGAGCGGTGCGGCGTGATCACGGCGGAAAAGATCGTAGGCTCGAGCTGGTTAGCGTTGTCGGCGGTCATGGGCATCAGTATATCCGAAATCATGGCGAAAAAATCGACCCGCAAAACGGTGAAGCGTAAGAAGCAGACAACCAGGCGCAAGCCGGCGAAGGTCAAGGGTCCGCGTGCGCGCGCCAAAGCCGAAGTAAAAACCGGCCACGGCGCGCCGCGGCCGTGGACCCCTGCGCAGATCGCGGAAGCGTTCCACCGCTTCCAGGCTTTCAATCCGGAGCCGAAGGGCGAGCTTGCCCACATCAACCCGTTCACGCTGCTGGTGGCGGTGGTGCTGTCCGCGCAGGCGACCGACGCCGGCGTCAACAAGGTAACGCCCGCTTTATTCGCTGCCGCCGATACGCCCGCCAAGATGGTGGCGCTCGGCGAGGATCGCGTGCGCGATTTGATAAAGACCATCGGTCTCTACCGCACCAAGGCCAAGAACGTGGTGGCGCTGTCGTGCATTCTGGTCGAGCAACATGGCGGGCAAGTACCGCGCTCGCGCGCGGCACTGGAGGCGCTGCCCGGCGTCGGGCGCAAGACCGCCAATGTGGTTTTGAACATCGCCTTCGGCGAGCCGACCATCGCGGTCGACACCCACATCTTCCGCGTCGGCAACCGCACCGGGCTTGCCACCGGCAAGACGCCTTTCGAGGTTGAGACGAAATTGGAACAGGTGGTGCCGGCGCAATACAAGCGCCACGCCCACCATTGGCTGATCCTGCACGGGCGCTACACCTGCGTGGCGCGCAAGCCACGATGCGACGTCTGCATCATCGCGAACCTGTGCCAGTGGCCGGGCAAGACGGTGGCGGGCTAGCGCGGCGGCTCGATCAACTCCGCGCGCTTGCCGGTCATGTGCTTGTGCACGTGCACCATGAAGGCCATGGCGAAGACCGGCGTCGCCAGATTGACCACCGGAATCGACACGAACACCGCGATCACCATGCCGGCGAGAAAGACGTAAGCCGCATTCGCCTTGCGCATGGCCCTGGCCTCGAAGGGCGGGCGGAAGCGCATGGCGGCGAGCTCGAAATATTCACGTCCCAGCAGATAGGAACTGGCCAGGAATAGAATAATCACGCCGAGGCCGGCGAAAAATATGAACGGCAGCGCGCAGAAATAGACCACCAGTGTCAGCAGGGCGATCTTCAGGCCTTCGATTATTGCGCGGAAGAACGGCAGCACGCGGCCGACCGGGTCTGCCGGGTAATATTCGCGCTCGACCGCTTCCGCGGTCTCGTCGACGAAGAAGCTGCCGACAAAGGCGGCGATCGTCGGCATCAGGAATAGCGCGCCGGTGACGATGCCGAGGCCGGCCATGATCGAGAGTACCCAGGCAAGTGCGCTCCAGGCTGCGTGCGGCGCCACCCCTGAGGCCTGCTCGGCCCAGGTGGCGCCGTGCTCGGCCAGCGCGGAGAGCAGGCGCTGCAACGCGATGCCGACAATGACGATGAGGATCAGCGCAAGACCTACGGCTTTCAGCAGCACGCTGCGCAAGGCGGGCGTGAACATCTGCGCGAGCGCTTTGACGGCGGCGTCGATCATGTGGAGGAGAGGTAAGGGAGCGAAGCGCCGAGGGCAAGGGCGCCGCGAAGACTCGCTTAAGCGACCGGCGACACCGTTTCCGGCTCGACCGCCGCGTCCGCCGCCGGCACCAGCGACACCATGAGATCGGCATCGGGCATGTCGGCCCAGGCCATGGCCTTGTAGTCGAAGCCGCTGAGCAAAGTCGGCTTGACCACCTCGAAATAGGGCGAGATGTCGAAGTCGCGCGGCGCGTAGAGCGAGGAATGGCGGATCTCCAGGATCTCCTCACGTGCCGCTTCGCTCTCGAACCGCGTCACCTTGGGCAGGATCGGATAGCGCACGGTTTCGAACGCTTGCGCGATCAGCGCCGAGCAGATGATGCGTGTCGGATGCCCGGAGCCAAGCGCGATCATGCGCCGGCGCCAACGCTGCGGCACCGGCAGCGGAAACAGATAGCGCATCAGGTCGATGATGTTTTTCAGATCGTAGTCAAAGCCGATGCGCTCGGCGGCATAAGCGCACACCCGCGTGCGGTCGTCGTCGGTCAGGCCGGTCGGCCGGCAGATGCGGGTGTGATAGCGGGAATATTTCGACAACGGCGCCGCCACGACGCCCTGGCCGATATTGGCTTCCACCAGCACCAGCGGCTCATTCTCGGGCGTGACGCGGTCGCCGATCGGCCCGACATAGAGCGCGGCATGCGACCAGGTGGACTGCGTGAGATATTTGATGACGCCGGAAATATGGTTGCTGCCTTCGATTAGCAGCACGTCGCCGGGCTTGAGCGTCGCGCGCAACGCCTCCAGGTCGCTCGGCGTGAACGGCTCGTAGCCCGGCGCCGGCTTTTCCAGATAATTGGCGAGAACCCGCCCGACCCCGTCGACTATCCAGCCCATAACGCCTGATTCCTTGGCGCCAGTCCTTGACACCTAAGTGCAACGCTGCATGTCGCCCCGCGCGCGTTGTTCCCGCGCCACGTCGGTAAGATTTAACGGGGACTCATTGCAATTTGGTTCATTGGCCGCGCGCCCGCGTAACCGTTTGGTAGCCATGAAATTTGCGGCGCCGCGCGGGTTCAGGCAATCTAGCGGCGCTCACATCAATCATTTGGATACCATGTCGAGGCTTAGCCGCCGTTCGTTCCTCGCCGGTTCCACCGGCCTGCTGGCGGCACCTGCGCTGCGCGCCAGTTCCGCCGCTTCCGAGGTCGACATGGTGATCGTCGGTGCCGGCGCCGCCGGGATCGCCGCTGCCCGCCGCGCCCGTGCCGCCAAGGCGCGCGTGGCGCTGTTCGAGGCCAGCAACCGGATCGGCGGCCGCTGCGTCACCGACACCGCGCTGTTCGGCGTCCCCTTCGATCTCGGCGCCCATTGGATGTACAGTCCCGGCAGCAATCCCGTTGCCGCGCTGGCGCCAAAGACCGGGCTCGAGGTCTATCCGGCCCCGCGCGGGCAGACGGCGCGCGTCGGTCCGCGCAACGCCCGCGACGCCGAGCTGGAGAATTTCCTCAGCGATCTGGTGCGCGCGCGTCGTGCCATCGGCGAGGCCGGCCGCGGCAAGACCGATTTGGCCGCGACGCGCGCGCTGCCGGCCGATCTCGGCAATTGGCGGCAAACGATCGAATTCGCGCTCGGGCCCTATCTGTGCGCCAAGCAGCTCGACCATGTTTCCACCGAGGACCTTGCGCACGCCGGCGCCCGCGACATCGCGGCGTTCTGTCGGCAGGGCTATGGCGCGCTGCTCGCGCAGCTCGCCGCCGGATTGCCGGCGCGGCTTTACAACCCGGTGACCAAGCTCGATTGGGACCGGCGCGGCATCGACGTCTACACAAGCAAGGGCCGGCTGCGCGCGCGCACCGCGATCGTGACGATGTCGACCAATGCGCTGACCGCGGGCAAGCTCGAATTCAAGCCGAAGCTGTCCAAGCGCCATCTCGAGGCCGCGACCAATCTTGCGCTCGGCAGCTTCGACCATATCGGGCTGCTGATGCCGGGCAATCCGCTCGACTTGCAACGCGACGATCTGGTGTTCGAGCAGGCGTCCGACCCGCGTACCGCGGCGCTGCTCGCCAATGTGTCCGGCACCGATCTGCATCTGGTCGAGGTCGCCGGCGATTTCGGGCGCGAGCTCTCGGCGCAAGGCGCACCCGCGATGCTCGATTTCGCGCGCGAGTGGCTCACCTCGCTGTTTGGGTCGGGCGTCAAAAGCGCGATCACGCGCGGCCACGCCACGCGCTGGGACGCGGAGCCGTGGGTGCTCGGCGCCATGTCGGCGGCGACGCCCGGCAATGCCGACGCGCGCCGGCTGCTGCGTGCGCCGATCGGCGGGCGCATATGGTTCGCCGGCGAGGCGGTGCACGAGACCAAATGGGGCACGGTGGCCGGTGCGTGGGAAGCGGGCGAGCGCGCAGCGGTGGCGGCGCTCGACCAGATGGGTATGCTGGAAAAGCCGAAGCCTGAGCGGCCGTCATGGCGCGCGCCGCGCCGCGGCCGGCGGCGCAGGTGACGAGGAGGCGATGCCCATGCGCCCCAAGGCGTTGATTGCTTGGTCGAGCGGCAAGGACTGCGCCTGGGCGCTGCACGAGGCGCGCCGCAGCGGCGACTATGACATCGTCTGCGGCTTGACCACGGTGACCGACACGTTTGCGCGCGTAAGCATGCATGGCGTGCGCGAGGCATTGCTGCTGGCGCAGCTCGCGGCGGCGGATTTATTGCCGATCATCGTGCGCATTCCCTATCCCTGTCCAAACGAAATATATGAGCGCGAGATGGCGGCCGCGACGCAGGCGGCCACGGCGCGCGGCGTCACGCATATTATCTTCGGCGATCTTTTTCTGGAGGACGTGCGCGCCTATCGCGAGCGCCAGCTTGCCGGAACCGGGATGACCCCGGTGTTTCCGCTCTGGCAGCGGCCGACCGGCGCCCTGGCGCTTGAAATGATCGACGCTGGCGTGGAGGCGCATCTGGCGACCGTGGACTTAGCGAAATTGCCCGCCGGTTTTGCCGGGCGGCGCTTCGATGGCGCCTTGCTCGACGCATTGCCCGCCGGCGCCGACCCTTGCGGCGAGAACGGCGAATTCCATTCCTTTGTGTCGGCCGGGCCGATGCTCAAGGACAGGATCGCGGTCAGCGTCGGCGAGACGGTCGAGCGCGACGGCTTTGCGTATGCGGATTTGGTGGCGGCTTAATTTTCTTCCGTTCGTCCCCGCGAAAGCGGGGACCCAGGCTGGATTCCCGCTTGCGCGGGAATGAGCGCTGGAGAGGCGTTACGCCCGTAACACCCCGCCGGTGCGCTTGCTGACCTCGGCGACGATCTTAGCCGCCAGCGCGTCAATCTCTTCGTCGGTCATGGTCTTGTCGCGCGGCTGCAGCGTCACCGCGATGGCGATCGACTTCTTGCCGGGCTCGATGCCCTTGCCTTCGTAGACGTCGAACACTGTCACGTTCGTAATCAATCTCTTATCGACGTTCTGTGTGGCGCGCACGATGTCGGCGGCCTTCACGCTGTTTTCCACCACGAAAGCGAAATCGCGTGTCACCGGCTGGAACGGCGACAATTCGAGCAAGGGCTTCACGCGCGTCGGCCTGGCCTTGGGCTCGGGGATTTTCTCCAGGACCACTTCGAAGCCGACCAGTGGCCCTTCGGCGTCGAGCGCGGCCAACGCGCGCGGATGCAATTCGCCGAAAGCCCCAAGCACGTTCTGCGGGCCGATCTGGATGGTGCCGCTTCGGCCGGGGTGGAACCACGCCGCGCCGGCGGGCACGACCTGCAGCGCCTGCATCGGCGCCCCGGCGGCGGCCAGCACGGCGAAGGCGTCGGCCTTGGCGTCGAAGACGTCGACCGGCTTGTTGGCGCTTGCCCAGTGGCGGCCAAGGCCATCGGGGCGCGCCAGCGCGCGGCGCAGGCCGGTGGCCGCGGTCAATTGATCCTCCGGCCGGTCGCCCTTGAAAATCTGGCCGACCTCGAACAGCGCTACGTCCGCAAAGCCACGGTCGGCATTCTTCTGCGCCGCCATGATCAAACCCGGAAGCAGGCTCGGCCGCATATCGGAGAGTTCGGCCGCAATCGGATTGGCGAGCGCCAACTCCGCTTTGCCGCCGCCGAACAGTTCGGCCTCGCGCCTGGAGACGAACGACCAGGTCACGGCTTCGGTCAGGCCGCGGGCGGCGAGCGCGCGCCGCGCTTTACGGGTGCGGTTTTGAATGGGCGTGAGCACGGCTTTACGCGCCGCCTCGCCGCGCGGAAACGGCGTCGAAGGGACGCGCTCGACGCCGACGATGCGCACCAGTTCTTCGACGATGTCGGCACGGCCATGCACGTCCGGCCGCCACGACGGCACCGCCACCTTGACGCGCTTGGGCTGGCCGGCGGCGAAGAAGCCGAGCTTCTCCAGCACGTGGCGCACCTCATTGATCGGAAGCTTGAGCCCCGTGAGCCGCGGCAATTCGCTCAAAGGGAAATCGATCACCGTTTCCTTCGGCGTCGGATCGCCGGCGACCACGATCTCGGAAGGCTCGCCGCCGGTGAAATCGAGCACCATCTTCGTCGCCAGCTCCAGGCCCGGGATCATGAAGGCGGGATCGACGCCGCGCTCGAAACGGTAGCGCGCGTCGGAATTGATGCCGAGCTTGCGTCCGGTCTGCGCGATGTTGTGCTCGCCCCACAGCGCCGACTCGATCAGTACGTCGGTGGTCGCCGCCGAGCAGCCGCTGGCCTCGCCGCCCATGATGCCGGAGAGCGACTCCACTTCCTGCTCGTCAGCGATCACGCACATGCCTTCGTCGAGCGTGTAGGTCTTGCCATCGAGCGCGAGAAGCGTCTCGCCGTTTCTGGCGCGCCGCACGGTGAGATTGCCGTGCACCTTGGCGGCGTCGAACACATGCAGCGGCCGGCCGCGGTCGAAGGTGATGAAATTGGTGATGTCGACCAGCGCGTTGATGGGGCGCAGGCCGATTGCCGAGAGCCGCTTTTGCAGCCAGTCGGGCGAGGGGCCGTTCTTGATGCCCTTGACCAGCCGCAGGCCGAAGGCCGGGCACAGTTCGGGATTCTCAATCGTGACCTTGACCGGGCAGGGGAAGGCGCCTTTCACCGGCTTGGGCGCGTTATTTTTGTAGGTGCCGATGGAGGCGGCGGCGAGATCGCGCGCGATGCCGTTGACGCCGGTGCAGTCGGGCCGGTTGGGCGTGAGATTGATCTCAATTACCGGCTCGGCCGCGCCCGCCCATTCGACATAAGGCTTGCCGACCGGCGCGTCAGCCGGCAAATCGATGATGCCGTCGTGATCGTCCGAAATCATCAGCTCGGCTTCGGATAGCAGCATGCCGCGGCTTTCCACGCCGCGAATCTTGCCGACCTCCAGCGTCATGTTCTTGCCGGGGATGAAGGCGCCGGGAGCCGCGAACACGCCCTTCATGCCGGCGCGCGCGTTGGGCGCGCCGCACACGACCTGGATGGATTTTCCGTCGCCGGTGTCGACCATGCACACGCGCAGCCGGTCGGCGTTGGGGTGCTTTTCGGCGGAGATAACGGAAGCGATCACGAACGGCTTGAGCAGGCTCGCTCTGTCCTCGACGTTCTCGACCTCGAGCCCGATCATGGTGAGCTTGTCGACGATCTCAGCCAACGAGGCGTCGGTCTCGAGATGCTCCTTCAGCCAGGCGAGGGTGAATTTCATTTTGTCAGCCGGCCGTTAGGCGAACGTAGCGCGAGTGCACCCAGCCGTATCGGCAAGGGCCGGTGTATGAAAGCCGAGCAGGCCAAGGGGTGCTGACGCCGCAATCGCGCCGGTCGGCTGGGTAGACGATTGACAGCCACTTTCCCTTCTTGCCGCAGATGTAAACGGGGTTGCCGTTGTACAGCCGGTCGATCTCCCGATAGCGCTTGCCGCCGGGGCCGCTTCGCACCGAGAGGAAGCCGTCGCCCTTTGGGTCGAGGCCGACGATGACGCCGCTACTGCCGCAGGCATCAAGATCGCCATCGCCGCCGAGCATGATCGGAATGTCGATCTTGCGTTGATGTTGGGCATGACCGGCCAGCGGCGTCAGCGCCCAGGCGGCAGCCGCCACCGCGATCAGCATCCTTCGTTTCATGCGGATCATGCGCTCAATCCTCCGGCCAGCGTCGGGAAGTCGAGCGGCCTGAAGCCGTAATGCGAGAGCCAGCGCACGTCGGCCTCGAAGAAGGCGCGCAGGTCGTGCATGCCGTATTTCAACATGGCGATGCGGTCGATCCCCAAGCCCCAGGCGAAGCCCTGGTACTCCGCCGGGTCGAGACCGCAATTGCGCAAAACATTCGGATGCACCATGCCGCAGCCGAGAATCTCCAGCCAGTCTTCACCCTCGCCGAAACGGATCTCGCCCTTGTCGCGCTTGCACTGGATGTCGACTTCCAGCGACGGCTCGGTGAACGGAAAGAATGACGGGCGGAAGCGCATCTTCACGCTGTCGACCTCGAAGAAGGCTTTGCAGAACTCTTCCAGAATCCATTTCAGGTGGCCGAGATGGGAGCCCTTGTCGATCACCAGGCCCTCGACCTGGTGGAACATCGGCGTATGCGTCTGATCCGAGTCGCTGCGATAGGTGCGGCCGGGACAGATGACGCGGATCGGCGGTTTCTGCGCCAGCATGGTGCGCACCTGCACCGGCGAGGTGTGCGTGCGCAGCAACAGCCGCGAGCCGTCGGGCTTGGGCGGGAAATAGAAGGTGTCGTGCATGTCCCGCGCCGGGTGGCCTTCCGGGAAATTCAGCTTGGTGAAGTTGTAGTCGTCGGTCTCGATGTCGGGACCTTCGGCGACCGCGAAGCCCATGTCGGCAAAGATGGCGGTGAGCTCGTCGGTCACTTGGCTGATCGGATGCACGCGGCCGGTCTCGGCCGGCGGCTCGCGCACGGGGAGCGTAACATCGACGGTTTCGGTGTTGAGGCGGGCATCGAGTGTGGCGGCGGTAAGCTCGTCCTTACGCGCGGCAATCGCCGCGCTGACGCGGTCCTTCAAGCCGTTGATCGCCGGGCCTTGCACCTTGCGCTCGTCCGGTGTCATGGCGCCCAGCGTCTTGAGCAGCGCCGTCACCGAGCCACTCTTGCCGAGGGCCGAAACGCGCAACGCTTCCAGCGCCGCCTCGTCCTTGGCGGCGGTGACGGCGGTGAGCAGGTCTTTTTCCAGTTGCGCGATGTCGGACATGGATGATGCCTCAGGGTGTCATCGTCCGCGGAAGTGGATGATCCAGTAACCCCTGCGCACGCGAAATATCGAACAGCCGGTGGTTACTGGATGCCCCGCTTTCGCGGGGCATGACAAGTCCCGCGGTGGATGGCTCAGGCCGGCAGCGCCGCCTTGGCCTTTTCCACGATGGCCTGGAACGCCGCCGGCTCGCGGATGGCAAGGTCGGAGAGCACTTTGCGGTCGACCACAATGCCGGCCCTCGACAGCCCGGCGATGAAGCGGCTGTAATTGAGGCCGAAGGGGCGCACCGCGGCGTTCAGACGCTGGATCCAGAGCGCGCGGAACGAGCGCTTGCGGCGCTTGCGGTCGCGGAAGGCGTATTGGTTGGCCTTCTCCACCGCCTGCTTGGCGACGCGGATGGTGTTCTTGCGACGGCCGTAATAGCCCTTGGCGGCTTTCAGGACCTTTTTGTGCTTGGCGTGCGCGGTGGCGCCACGCTTGACGCGGGCCATGACAAATCTCCTCAGTCTGCCAAACGATGAAACGGGGACAGCCGCCCTTTCGGGGCGGCGGTGAAACCTGGTCAGCCGTTCGGCAGCCAGTATTTCTTGATGGTGTCGCCGTCGGTCTTGAACAGCACGGCGGTGCCGCGGTGCTCGCGGATCGTCTTGGTGGTCCGTTTGATCATGCCGTGGCGCTTGCCGGACTGCTGGTATTTCACCTTGCCGGTGCCGGTAATCTTGAAGCGTTTTTTGGCGCCCGATTTGGTCTTCATCTTGGGCATTTGGCTCTCCTCATCGGCGCTGAATGCGGGCGAGCCCGCGCGGCCGGAAAGTGCTCGCAAGACTTGGAAAGTCTCGAGCGGGTGCTCGGGATTGAGCAGGTATCGCCGCCACGGCAGCCCTTGTTAGCCGGGCGGCGAGAGGGCGGCGTTATGGCAGACGCGCTTCTTGTTGACAACCAACGGCGCGCCGGCCGCGCCGCCCGTCAAACGCGCGCAAACCGCAGCAAACGGCGCCGGTTCGGGTGCATTCGGACGATTTTCACGGAACTTGGCAAGTCTTTCCGGTTGCGATTGAGGCATTTTTTGGTTATACAAAATTTATACGTCAGCAAATCGGCCTTGGCGCGCCCAAATTATGCAGGGAGGCGAAGTAGTGCCTATGAATAAGCCGGTCAGCTTTACCAAGCTTAATCAAGCAAAAATGGACTTCTCCGATTTATATAATTCGCGGGACCCTAGAAATTATTTTAAGTACTTAGGGCAACTTGATTATATTATCCCTCATCTTGCGCAGCCGATCTTCGGCCAGTTGATCCGCGCGCGCCAGGAACTACAGGACGAGCCAGTCACCGTGCTCGACCTTGGCTGCTCCTACGCCATCAACGGCGCCCTGATGAAATACGCGCTCGAATACGAAGCCCTGCGCCAGCGCTACTCCGCGCCGACTCTACAGACGCTGAGCAGCGAGGAGCTGGTCGAGCTCGACCGCCACTTTTACCGCGCATGGCCGCGGCACGAGGGCGTGCGGGTGATCGGCCTCGACATATCCGAGAACGCCATCCGCTATGGGGAGAAGTGCGGCCTGCTCGACCATGGCCTCGCCATGGATCTGGAAAGCCGCGAGATGACGCCGGACGAAGCCGCCGACCTCGCCGACGTCGACATCATCGTGTCGACCGGTTGCGTCGGCTACGTCACCAGCAAGACCTTCGAGCGTGTGCTGAAGGCCAGCCGCCGCGGCCGCACACCATGGGTCGCCTCCTTCGTGCTGCGCATGTTCCCCTTCGACGAGATCGAGAAGACGCTCGATGCCTACGGCCTGGTGACCGAGCCTTACGAGGGCGCCACCTTCGTGCAACGCCGCTTCGCCAACCGCGAGGAAATGGAAGCGACCATCCGGGCGGTGGAAGCGCGCGACCTCGACACTTACGGCCGCGAGACCGACGGGCTCTTTCACGCCAATCTTTTCGTCTCACGCCCGGCCGAAGAGATCGAGCGTTGCCCGATCCAGAAGCTGGTGAGCGTGGTCTCAGGCGCCAATAAGCTCTGGCCGGTCGGCGCCAATGTGCTCGGCAGTTTCGGACCGGCGGCGCTGCGGCGCGCCCGCGCCGGGCAGCATCTCTCCGAGGTCAAGGCGGCGTCGTCTTAGGCGACGGCCGGCGGCGCCAGCGCGCCGCTGAAAAACGAGAACGCGCCGCCCGCGTCATGCGGGCAGCGCGTCCGACTTGAAAGGCGTCAGCGCGGCGCCAGCAGCATCACCATCTGCCGGCCTTCGAATCGCGGCTCCGATTCGATCTTGGCGATCGGGGCGGTGTCTTCCTTCACACGGTTGAGCAGTTTGTAGCCGAGTTCCTGGTGCGCCATTTCGCGACCGCGGAAGCGCAACGTGATCTTGACCTTGTCGCCCTCTTCAAAGAAGCGCTTCATCGAGCGCATCTTCACCTGGTAATCGTGGTCGTCGATCATCGGCCGAAGCTTGATCTCCTTGACCTCGACAACTTTCTGCTTTTTGCGGGCTTCGGCCGCTTTCTTCTGCGCCTGGAATTTGTATTTGCCGTAATCCAGGATCTTGCAGACCGGCGGGGTCGAATTGGGAGAGATCTCCACCAGATCAAGCCCGGCCGCTTCCGCCAAAGCCATGGCGGCGGTGAATTCGACGACACCTTTATTGTCGCCGGTACTGTCGATCAGCTGAACCTCTTGGGCGCGGATCTCCTCGTTGATGCGCGGGCCGTCCTTGGCGGCGGGCAGCGCGGACTTCATCGGACGACGAATGGCTTTGCTCTCCTCATGCTGTTGCAACATTGCCGGAGGTGCTGGCACACCTTGGCTAACGAAAGATTGGTAGAAACGGCGAATAAGTCAACGCGGTTCCCGCCGGATTAACGGCAGAAATGCCCAAACCGCGGGCAAACCGCCCAAATTCCTCTAATTTTGTCGGGCGCGCAGGACCGGCGCCGGCGCCTCGTCGGGGCGACCGGCGATTTCGCGGTAAAGCTGCAGCGTCTGCTCGGCAACCACCGCCGCATTGAAATGGCCCACCACCCAGTCGCGGCCGCGCGCACCGATGGTCGCGCGGGTCGGTTCCGGCATGGAGAACACCCGCAGCAAGGCCGCAGTCAACGCCGCGTCGTCGCCGGACTGAAAGCGCAAGCCGGTGATGCGGTTCTCCGGCACCGCCGGCGACGTCAGCACCACTTCGGGCCCGGCGGCGAGCTCGGACACCAGCACCGGTCGTGCCATCGCCTGCGCCTCCAGGATCGCGCGTTGCAAGCCCTCCGGCTGCACCGCCGCCGACACCACCACCGAGGCGGCGGCGTAAGCCGCCGGCATGTCGGCGACCGGCGCGGCCATGCGGATGACATCCATTGTGCCGGTCGTCAGCACCAAATCCCAGAGTTCGCCGGTGTAGCGCGTGCGGCCGCGGTCCTCGCCGACAAAGACGCAGAGAAAATCCTTTAGCCCCATGTCTTTCAGCCGCTTCACCGCCCGCACCACCACGTGATGGCCCTTGCGGCGCAGGATGCGGCCGGTGATCAAAATCACCTTGGTGCCGGACTTGACGCCCCAGGCGCGACGGATGGCGTCGACTCGCGCGCGCGAAACGCTTGCGGGATCGAAGCGCTCCAAGTCGATGCTCGTCGGCACCACGGTGATGCGCTCCCACTGCGTGCCATAGCGGTCGTGGATCAACTGCGCGATCTGTTCGCTCAGCGCCACCACGCGGTCGCCGCGCGCCATGATGCCGTTGTACAGGTGCTTGAAGATGTTCTGCTCGCGGAAGCCCTTGTACCAGCTGGTAAGGAAGGGAACGCCGGAGAGCCGCGCGGCCAGCCACGCGCTCCACGCTGCGGCGCGGCCGAGCGCATGAATGGCGTCGCATTTACGCTCGCGCGCGAGCCGAATCAGCACGGCGGTATTGTGCAGCATCACCATCGGATTGTTGCTGGCGAGGTCGAGCGCCACGTATTCGCCGCCGGCCGCGGTGACGTCGGCGACCAGGCGGCCGGCGCGCGAGGCGACGATAGCCCGGTGGCCTGAATCGGTGAGCACGCGCGTGAGCCCGACCGCGCCGGCATCGGCGGCGCCAACCTCGAGGCTGGGAGCGACGATCAGCACTGTCAGACAGTCTCCGCTCGGCTCGCGGCGTTGACGCTCGGGTGACCGGCGCGGATGGGCTTGCGCGATATCGATTGCGGGCAAACTCGACATTGATGTTATTGTCTCGACAATCTCACGGTACGCGAAGGATATGCTGAAATGCGCACGGAAAGTGTGATGGCCATCACATGTCGCGCGCAAGTAACGACGTATAGACCCCGCGAATAGCTTCGGCAACGCTTTGCGGGGAAAACATGAATTCGGCAAATTGTCGCGCGCGCGCGCCCAGCGCCTCATAGCCGGTGACGTCGAGCGCAAGCGCCGAACTAACCGCGCGCGTGAGCTCGCCGACATTGCCCGGCCGTACCAGCCAGCCGGTGCGCAATTCGTCGCGCATGCGCGGCGGGCATAGCAGGTTCTCCGGCAGCATCCCGACCGTGGTTGTCACGAGCGGCCGGCCTATGGCCTGCGCCTCGGCCGCGGCCCTTCCCGACAGTGGCGGCTCGAGCGATGGCACCACCACCACGTCGGCGGCGGCCAACGCCGCCGGCATGTCGGCACAATGGCCGACGAAGCGGCAGAGCGTGTCGATGCCGTGCACGCGCGCCTGGCGGCGAACGCTACGCGCAAAACGCGGGTGGCTGAGGTGCTCGCCAGCGAACACGAAAACGATATTACGGTCGCCACCGCCGACGATCAGCCGCGCGGCGTCGATCATGCTCATCTGTCCGTTCCAGGGCGCGACGCGGCCCGGCACCAGCACCATCCTCATGTCCGGCAACACGCCCCAGATACGGCGTAATGCGGCGATGCGGTCGGCGCTCACCGCCGCCGGACTGAAAGTGGCGGTGTCAACCGCGCGCGGGATCACGGTAATGCGATCGGGCTTCAGCTTGTAGCGTTTGATCATGGCGCGCGAGACGTAAGCGGACGGCGCGATCACGCGGTCGCCGCGGGCGAGTGATGAGCGCAGCATATTGCCGAAATAGGAATGCCCGGCAGCCGATCGGAAAACGACGTCACCAGATAGACCGGCTGTTTGTGGGTGGCGGCGAGCGCGCTCCAGGCAGCGCCCGCACTCTGTGCGTGCACAATGTCGACGCGCTCGCTGGCGATCAGTTTGGTGAGCGCGCGGACGTTGCGCTGGATGCGCAGCGGATTGAACGTGTCGTTCGGCATCCGCACGAACTCCCCGCCGAAAGCGCGCAATTCGCTGACCAGCATTCCTTCGTCGCCGGCGACGATGGCGCGCGCGCCCGATTGCAGCAAGGTGAGCGCGATGTCGACCACGGCATGCCCGCTCGGCCCGTCGCGCAGGCTCGGCACTATTTGCAGGATGGTGGCGCCGGCGAGCGAGCGCGGACGCGCGGCGCTCATCGCTTCCCCCTTGCGCTCGCAGCCCGCTTGCGGCGAGAACGGGTAGGACCGTGCATCCTGAATCTGAGCCGATCACGCATGAGCGAAGCGCACCTGACTTCCCTGATGATAGAATTGCCACCGCCGAAGCGGACCATCGCCGTGCGCACGCGCGAGGGCAAGAGCCCCGGGCTGTTCTGGCTCGGCGGCTTCAAGTCCGACATGCGGGGCACCAAGGCCGCGGCGCTCGACGCCTGGGCTGAGACGCAAGGCCGCGCTTGCCTGCGTTTCGATTATTCCGGCCACGGCGAATCGGGCGGCGACTTCACCGAAGGCACCATCGGCGGCTGGCTGGAGGAAAGCGTCGCGGTGTACCGCCATTTCGCCAAGGGTCCGCAGGTGGTGATCGGCTCGTCCATGGGCGCTTGGCTGGCGCTGCTGCTGGCGCGGCGCCTGGCTGAGATGAAAGGCGCGGCGCCGATCGCCGGCATGGTGCTGATCGCGCCAGCGGTCGACTTCACCGAGGAACTGATGTGGAAGCAGTTTCCCGACGCCATCAAGCGCGAGATCGAGGAGAAGGGTGTCTGGATGCGGCCGTCCGCATACGGCGAAGAGCCCTATCCGATCACCAAACGGCTGATCGAGGACGGGCGCAATCATTTGCTGCTCGGCGGTCTGATCGAGACCGGCTGCCCGGTGCACGTCTTGCAGGGCGTCAAGGACCCCGACGTGCCGTGGCGGCACGCGGTCGAATCGGTCTCGCGCTTTGCGCGCGACGACGTGGTGCTGACCTTGGTCAAGGACGGCGATCACCGGCTGTCGCGGCCGGAGGACATCGAGCGGCTGATCGCGGCGGTGAAGGAATTCTAGCCAAGCGCCGAGCGCCACTCCTCTTGCACCGAGGCGTCCTGTTCGGTTTTTCGCTGCGCCAGTGCGTCGAGTTTGTCGCGCGGCATCAATTGCGACAACGCCCACACCGCGGCGCCGCGCACCAAGGGCGAGGCGTCGTCGAGCAGGCGTTCGGCTTCGCCCGTGAGCGCGTCGTCGCCGGAATTGCCGATGGCGATCAGCACATTGCGCACGAAACGGTCGCGGCCGGTGCGCTTGATTGCGGTCTTGGCAAACAGGGCGCGGAATTGTTCATCGTCGAGGCGGGCGAGTTCGGCAAGCCGCGGTGCGCGCAACATCTCGCGCGCCGCCAGCTTCGCTTCGCGGCCCTTAGCCGCGAACTTGTTCCAAGGACAAACGGCAAGACAGTCGTCGCAGCCATAGATGCGGTTGCCGATTGAGCCGCGCAATTCGCGCGGGATCTGTCCCTTGTGCTCGATGGTCAGATAAGAAATACAGCGCCGCACATCGAGCCGGTAGGGTTGCGGAAATGCCGCGGTCGGGCAGACGTCGAGACAAGCGCGGCAACTTCCGCAGGCATCGGTTTCCGCGCCGTCGGCCGGCAGTTCGAGCGTGGTGAAGACCGCGCCGAGAAACAGCCAAGACCCAAATTGGCGCGATACCAAATTGGTGTGCTTGCCCTGCCAGCCGATCCCGGCGCTCGCCGCCAGCGGTTTTTCCATAACCGCCGCGGTATCGACGAAGACTTTCACGTCGCCGCCGGCAGTCGCCACAAGCCAGCGCGCCAGTTGTTTGAGCCGCGCCTTGATAAGCTCATGATAGTCTTCGCCCTGGGCATAGACCGAGATGGCCGCGCGATCCTTCTGTGCGAGGACCGCCAGCGGGTTGGCATCCGGCCCGTAGTTCATACCCAGCATGATGACGCTGCGCACATCCGGCCACAGTGCCGTCGGTGCGCCGCGCCGCGCGGCGGTGGTCTCCATCCAATCCATGTCGCCATGCCAGCCGTCGGTCAAAAAGCGCTCGAGCCTTAGCCTTGCTTCCGGCGCCGCGTCCGGCCGGGTGACGCCGGCAGCATCGAAGCCGAGCGCATGCGCCTTCTCAATGAGCGCGGCTTTGATCTGCTCAGGCTCTTTTAGAAGTCGAGGTCGGCGTAGCTCTTGGCCGGCGGCAGCCCGGCCAGCGTGTCGGCCAGCAGCGGACGGAACGCGGGCCGCGACTTCACCCGTGCGTACCAGTGTTTGGCGGCTTCGTTTTCGTTCCACGGCACTTCGCCCAGATAATCGGCAACCGACAAATGCGCGGCGGCGGCGAGATCCGCCAGGCTCAGGCGTTCGCCGGCGAGCCAATCGCGCGTGCGCACCAGCCAGCCGAGATAGGCCATATGATAGCGGATATTGTGGCGCGCCGCGCGCAGCGCCTCGGTGTCGGGCGGCCCGCCGCCCTGTTCCACCGTCATGTGGCGCCTGAACTCGCGTTCGCTCACCAGCGGGCCGCTGACTTCGGCGTGGAACTTATCATTGTACCAGTTCGCCAGCCGCCGCACCTCGACCCGCTCAGCCGCACCCGCCGGCAGCAGGCGGTCGTCTGCTTCCGACGGAGGCCGCGTCTCCTCGATATATTCGGCGATGATGGCGGCGCTCGGGATCGCCGGCTGGCCGTCCGCCACCAGCACCGGCAGTTCGCCGGCCGGATTGAGCAGCAGAAATTCCTCCCGCCGCTCCCAGAAGCGCTCCTCGACCAGCTTCACCTCGATGCCGTATTCGCCCAGGATCAGACGCACATAACGCGAGTGCGGGCAGAGCGGATGATGCAGCAAGGTCAACATTGCGGACCAATCGATTGCGGCGGCACTCGCCGACTGGCGGGAATCGCACCAAGTACTATAGAAAGCCACAAACGTTGAGCAACCTGTTGACCACCCCGGTTTTTTCGTTGCTCCGGCGAGGGCGTTGCGCCACAAGCGCTCACCCGACCGGTAAAGTTCCCCGCCCGGAATAGCTCACATGGACTTCATCGCCATCAAGGCCGGCATCGTTGCCATAACCATGGCCCATATCGACCTGATCAAGGCGGCCGTGCTCGGCATCGTCGAGGGCTTGACCGAATACCTGCCGGTGTCCTCGACCGGTCACCTGCTGCTGATGGAGCAGTTCCTCGGCTGGGGCGACGACGCCTTCGGCAAGTCGTTTGCCATTCTCATTCAGCTCGGCGCCATCCTGGCGCTGCTCACCATTTATTTCGGGCGCATCTGGGCGATCGCCAAACACATGTTCACCGATTGGGATGCGGCGCGCTTCGTCATCGGCGTGCTGCTCGCCTTCCTGCCGGCGGCGGTGATCGGGGCGCTGGCCTATCACGTCATCAAGGAGACGCTGTTCGACGTGCGCATCGTCTGCATATCGCTCATCGTCGGCGGCCTCATCCTGCTGGGCGTCGACCGCCTGAACCTGAAGCCGCGTTATTTCGAGTCGACCGGCTTCCCGCTGCCGATGTATTTCGGCATCGGCATCATCCAGTGCCTGTCTATGATTCCCGGCGTGTCGCGCGCCGGCGCGACCATCGTCGGCGCCATGATGTTCGGTGCCGACCGCCGCTCGGCGGCGGAATTCTCGTTCTGGCTGGCGATGCCGACCATGGTCGGCGCTTTCGCCTACGAGGCGTTCAAGAACCGCGCCGATCTCGCGCATGGCGATTTTACCGTCATCGCCGTCGGCTTCGTGTTCTCGTTCATCTTCGGCTGGATCGTGGTGAAGACGTTCCTGCGCTACGTGCAGCGCCACACTTTCGCGCTGTTCGCCTGGTGGCGCATTGTGCTCGGCACCCTCGGCATCTACGCGATTTATTTTATGTGAGTCTTGCTAAGCGATCCGATTGCGGAACTGGCCGGTCTTGCGGAAGCGCCAAACATAAGACGGCACAATCGCCTCGATCGGCTCCGGTTCGATGCCGAGACCATGCAGCGTGCGCCCTTCCGCCTTCGCCGCCTCCGACACCACATTGTCGACGCGCAGCAGTTCGACCTGGTCGGGGGTGAGCAACGGCGTCGGCATGAATTGCAGCGCCATTGCCTGCAGCTTGGCGACGAAGAACGGCAACGGCACCAGCAGCCGTTTGCGCTCGATGGTCGTGAGCACATATTGCATGAGCTGTTTGAAGCTGCGCACGTCCGGCCCGCCTAATTCGTAGATCGTGCATGCGCGTGCATTGCCGGCAACGGCAATTGCGATGGCGGTGGCCACGTCGCCGACGAACACCGGCTGGAAGCGGGCCTTGCCGCCGCCGATCAGCGGCAGTGCCGGCGATAGCCGCGCCATCGCCGCGAAGCGGTTGAAGAAGTCGTCCTCCGGTCCAAATATGATCGACGGCCGCATGATATTGGCGGTCGGCTGCGCCGATAACACCAGCCGCTCGGCCGCCGCCTTGGAGCGGGCGTAACGCGAAGGCGAGGCTTCGTCAGCGCCGATGGCCGAGACATGCACCAGGCGCGCCCCATGGGCGTTGGCGGCGAGCGCTACCTGCTCGGCGCCGATGGTATGGACCGCGTCGAAGCGCTGGCGGCCGCGCTCGAACAGGATGCCGACCAGGTTGATCAGCACGCTCGCGTCGCGCGCCGCCGCCGCTACCGAGGCGCCGTTGCGGATATTGGCTTGCACGGCATGAATCTGGCCGACCTTGCCGAGCGGCTGCAGGTGGTTGGCAAGCTCCGGCCGGCGCACCGCCACCCGGATGCGGTAGTCGCGTTTGGCGAGGGCCCGCACCACATGGCGGCCGAGGAAGCCGGAGCCGCCATAGACGGTGATTAGGGTGTCGCTGTTGCTACGGGCAGTCATGGCACGCTGAGGGGGCGAGAAGGGGCCGGCGTTCCGCGCCCATTACAGGATCGCCCGCGCCCTGTACAGCCTGCTTCAATTGACAAGCCGAAAGCGGCTCAATACCTAGTCCCGATGAGCCCAGGTGGCGGAATTGGTAGACGCACTAGTTTCAGGTACTAGCGGTGAAAGCCGTGGAGGTTCGAGTCCTCTCCTGGGCACCACCATCCCGCCCCATGATCCGAACAAGCGGGAGCCGGTTTTCGGAAAAGATCGCGCACACATAAGCCGGAACGCCTGAATGACCATCCGTCTGCACCGCGGCGATCTGCCGGACCTTTCCGCCTACAAAGGGGCGGTGGCGGTCGACACCGAGACCATGGGACTCGATCCCGACCGTGACCGGCTCTGCGTGGTGCAACTGTCGCCGGGCGACGGCTCCGCCGATGTGGTACAGATCGCAGCCGGCCAGAAAAAGGCGCCCAATATCGAGCGCCTGCTGGCCGACAAGGCCATTGTCAAGATTTTTCATTTCGCCCGCTTTGACATCGGCGTGCTGTGCAAGAGCTTCGGCGTCATGGCCGGCCCGGTCTATTGCACCAAGATCGCCTCGCGGCTGGCGCGCACCTATACCGACAAGCACGGCCTCAAGGACCTGACGCGCGAAGTGCTCGGCATCGACGTGTCGAAGCAGCAGCAATTGTCCGACTGGGGCGCCGACGAACTGACCGACGCTCAGGTGTCCTATGCGGCCACCGACGTGCTGCACCTGCATGCGCTGAAGGAAAAGCTGGACACCATGCTGGCGCGCGAAGGTCGCAGCGAGCTGGCGGCGGCTTGTTTTCGCTTTCTGCCCGATCGGGTGCGGCTCGATCTGGCCGGCTGGGCGGCCGAGGATATCTTTTCGCATTCCCTTTAAGTCGTTGTGTTCCGGGGGGTATTGGTTAAACCGGGTGTTGACCCGCCGCGTATAGGCCATATTCGCCCGGCATGTTGCGTCACGGGGATTAACGTGTTTTCCGAAGCCGCATCCTGGGTGGCATGAACCGTTTGATTACGGCCCGAACCAATCCGCAGACCGCGCGCGCCTATTGGACCATGGGCCGCGGCGACAGCGAGCGCGCCTTTCGTGCTGCCCGCCGGCACAGCCGCCTGGTGCGCGTGCTGCGCATCATTATTCCGGCCGTGGTGGCGGTGGCGGCCGTCGCCATCTTCCTCCTCACTTATTTCAACCCGCTGCGCATGCTCGCCAGGCTACCGATCAATATCGGCGATCTGGTCGTGTCCGGCACCAAGATCACCATGGAGAAACCGCATCTGTCCGGCTTCACCCGCGACGCGCGCGCCTATGAGGTATCCGCGGACGCGGCGGCGCAGGACCTGACCAAGCCGGAAGTTGTCGAATTGCACAATATCCGCGCCAAGGTGGAGATGCAGGGCAAGAGCACGCTTCAAATGACGGCAGTCACCGGCATCTATAACAGCAAGGGAGAGACCCTGAAGCTCGACCGCAACATCGAGCTCAACTCGTCCACCGGCTATGCCGGCCAATTGAGCGAGGCGATGATCGACATCCGCAAGGGCCACGTGGTGTCCAATAAGCCGGTAAAGGTGAAGCTGTTGCAAGGCACGCTCGATGCAAACCGGCTGGAGATCGTCGATTCCGGCGACCTGATACGTTTCGACGGTGGCGTCAACATGACGTTGATGCTCAACGAGGCCGCCGGCGAAACCAACACCGCGGCGCCAGCGCAAGACAAGAGCAGAGCGGAATAACCGTGCCGCACAAACTTATGCCACTCATGGCCGTCCTTCTTTTCGCCGTTCCAGGCGCACTGCCAGCGCAGCCCTCGAAGGGCCCGCCCAACGCGCTGCAAGGCTTCTCGCAGAATCACGACCAGCCGGTGCATATCGAGGCGGCGACACTTGAAGTGCGCGACAAGGCCAAGGAGGCAACCTTCAGCGGCGACGTGCACGTGACTCAGGGCGACACGAATTTGCGCTGCAAGTCGCTGGTGGTGTTTTACGAGGGCGGCCCCGGCAATGCCGGCAAGACCAAGACCCTGACGGCGGCGAAGCCTGGGCCGGGCGGTGAGCAGCGCATCAAGCGGCTGGAAGCGCGCGGTGGGGTGGTGGTGACCCAGAAGGCGCAGACCGCCAGCGGCAATCTCGGCATTTTCGACATGAAGACCAATACCGTCACGCTCACCGGCAATGTGGTGATGACGCAGGGTAAGAACGTGCTGCGCGGCGAGCGGCTGGTGGTCGATCTGACGAGCGGGGTGTCGCGGGTGGAATCAGGCAAGAACGGCCATGGCCGCGTCGAGGGCCTGTTCCAGCCCGGATCTGCGCCGCCCGAAATGAAGTCCGGTGGCATTGGCGGCCGGACGCCGCCGCCGCCGGCGCCATTGCGGCCAATCCATTGACCGGCACCCCACCTGCGGCGAGCGCGGTCACCCGCGGCGGCGGGGAATCAGCTAACGTCGCGGGTCCGGCAATGGTGGTGATCAGACTATGCGCCGCGAGGTAGCCTGGTGAATATCCTTTCGATGTTTTGGCGTCGTACGCCTTCGGCACGCCGGCCGCTGACGCCGGCCGAAGCGCGGCAGCGTCAGGCGGCCGGTGCCCAAGCGCTGATGCAAACGGCACGGCAACCCAATGCCAATGCGCAGCCGCAAGTGATCCAACGCCGCCGCGGCGGCGACGGCCGCCAGGCGCAGCGCCACGCCTATCTTGCCGCCCACGGCGTGGAAAAGAGCTTCGCCGGCCGCACGGTGGTCAAGGGCGTCACGCTCTATGTGCGCCGCGGCGAGGCGGTCGGGCTGCTGGGGCCGAACGGCGCCGGCAAGACAACGGTATTCTACATAATCACCGGCCTGATCAATGCCGACCGCGGCCGCATCGAACTCGACGGCTACGACATAACCAAGTTGCCGATGTACCAACGCGCGCGGCTCGGCATCGGCTATCTGCCGCAGGAGGCCTCAATCTTCCGCGGCCTCAACGTGGAGGATAATGTCCGCGCCGTGCTCGAAGTGGTGGAGCCGGATCGCCGCCGGCGCGAAGCCGACCTCAACGCGCTGCTGGAGGAATTCAACATCGCGCGTCTGCGCAAGACGCCGACCATCGCGCTTTCGGGCGGCGAGCGCCGCCGCGTCGAAATCGCGCGCGCGCTGGCGACGCGGCCGAGCTACATGCTGCTCGACGAGCCGTTCGCCGGCATCGACCCGATTGCCGTGGGTGATATCCAGGCGCTGGTGCGCCATCTGACCAACCGCGGCATTGGCGTGCTGGTTACCGACCATAATGTGCGGGAGACGCTGGGCCTGACCGACCGCGCCTACATCATCTATTCAGGCGAGGTGCTGATGGAGGGCCGCGCCGACGATATCGTCAACAATCCGGACGTGCGCCGGCTCTATCTCGGCGAGGAATTCCGGCTGTAGCCGCGGTTAAGCAGCACAAATTTTGTGCAATGCGGCAGTGCGGAATCGCATATCACCGCGCCGCAGAACCTGTTATAAATTCAAACAAGCAAGAATCGGACCAGTTTCCGCTGGGAAACCCAAATGGCTTTGTCGCAACGACTGGAGTTTCGCCAGACCCAAGCGCTGGTGATGACGCCGCAGCTGATGCAGGCCATCAAACTGCTGCAGCTCTCCAGCCTCGATTTGGCGGCCTATGTCGAGGGCGAGCTCGAGCGCAATCCGCTTCTCGATCGTGCCGACGACAACGAAGCGCCGGCCGTCGAGCCCGAAGCTTCCGCTGCCGAGGAGGCACCCGGCGAAGCCGATGAGGACGCCACTGCCGCGTCCGACTGGATCGGCGCGGATCTCGAGACCAGCCGAAGCTCCATGGAAGAAGGCCTTGGCACCGAGCTCGAAAATGTCTTTCCCGACGATGGCCCGGAGAAGGCCGCTGCCTCCGAGGCGCCGCCGCCGGCCTATTCGGAATGGTCGGGGTCCGGCGGTAGCGAGGATGGCTACAATCTAGAAGCATTTGTGTCGGCCGAGACGACGCTCGCCGACCATCTCGCCGAGCAGATGGCACTGGCGATTTCGGATCCGGTCGGTCGCATGATCGGCCGTTACCTGATCAACATGGTGGACGAAGCTGGCTATCTCGCCGGCGACCTTGACACCGTCACTGGAAAGCTGGGCGCAGCCGTGGCCGACGTCGAAGCCGTGCTCGCCGTGCTACAGACGCTCGATCCGCCCGGCGTGTGCGCGCGCAATCTCACCGAATGCCTCGCCATTCAGCTCAAGGATCGCAACCGCTTCGATCCGGCCATGCGCGCGCTGATCGAGCATCTCAACCTCCTGGCCAAACGCGATCTTGCCGCCTTGCGCCGCCTGTGCGGCGTCAACGACGAAGATCTCGCCGACATGATCGCCGAAATCCGCAATCTTAATCCCAAGCCGGGGCTCGCCTTCGGCTCGACCATGGTGCAGCCGATCGTGCCGGACGTGCTGGTGCGGGCGGCATCGGACGGCACCTGGCAGGTGGAGCTCAATTCCGACACGCTGCCGAAAGTGCTGATCAACCAGCGCTATTACGCGCAGGTGTCGAAAGGTACGCGCAGCGACAAGGAAAAGACCTATCTCGCCGACTGCCTGCAAACCGCTACCTGGCTGGTGCGCGCGCTCGATCAGCGCGCCAAGACAATTCTCAAAGTGTCGAGCGAGATCGTGCGCCAGCAGGATGCCTTTTTCGCCAACGGCGTGCAGCACCTGCGCCCGCTCAATCTCAAGACCGTCGCCGATGCCATCAGCATGCACGAATCCACGGTCTCGCGCGTGACTGCCAACAAATACATGGCGACCGCGCGCGGCATCTTCGAGCTCAAATATTTCTTCACCTCGTCGATTGCCTCCGCCGACGGCGGCGAGGCGCATTCGGCGGAAGCGGTGCGTCACCGTATCCGGCAATTGATCGACGGCGAGACCGCCACCGACGTGCTGTCCGATGACACCATTGTGGAAAAGCTGCGCGAGGCCGGCGTCGATATCGCGCGCCGCACGGTCGCCAAATACCGAGAAGCCATGCGCATCCCGTCCTCGGTGCAGCGGCGGCGCGAAAAGCAGGCCGCGGCATCCTGAAGCGGCGCCCGGCGCGCGCATTGACCTTTCCTGCAACATTTCTAAGCTTTAGCCGTTAGCCGTTAGCCGTTAGCCGTTAGCCGTTAGCCGTTAGCCGTTAGCCGGGGCCGTCAATGGCGCAGCGGCAACGCCGTACCGGACAGGAGGCGATCCATGCCATTGCGCGTTTCGGGCAAGAACATCAGCGTCGGCGCTACGCTACGCGAGCGAATCACCGATCGTGTCGAGGAGGCGACCTCGAAATATTTCAGCGGCGGGTATTCCGGACACTCCACCATCGGCAAGGACGGTTTCGGGTTCCGCACCGAATGTGTGCTGCATCTGGATTCCGGCGCGCTGCTGGAAGCCGAGGGCATGGCGGCCGATGCCTATGACAGCGCGGACCAGGCCGCAATCCGCATCGAAAAGCGGCTGCGCCGCTACAAGCGGCGCCGAAAGGGGCATCAGGCCCAACGCGGCCGTTAAGTATCAAAATATAATGCAACAAAAATCGGCAGGCGTTAACGCGCCCGGGCCATTGACGGCGGCGGCGACCGCTCTTATGGTCCGCAGCCTTCAACCACCCCATGCACTTCGGCGCTGCCTTTCCCGATCATCGGACATGTCCATGACGCTCACCGATCTCGTCGCGCCGAATGCGATTCTTCCGGCCCTCAAGGCCAACAACAAGAAGAAGGTGATCCAGGAGCTCGCCGCGCGCGCGGCCGAGTTCACGGGTCAGAACGAGCGCGCGATTCTGGAAATCCTGCTGCAACGCGAGAAGCTGGGTTCCACCGCGGTCGGCAACGGCGTGGCGATCCCGCACGGCAAATTGCCCAAGCTCGGGCGGCTGTTCGGCTTGTTCGCGCGGCTGGAAAAGCCGGTGGATTTCAAGGCGCTCGACGCCCAGCCGGTCGACCTGGTGTTCCTGCTGCTGGCGCCGGAAGCTGCCGGTGCCGATCATCTCAAGGCGCTGGCGCGGGTGGCACGACTGCTGCGCGACCCCGAGATCGCGCGCAAGCTGCGCGAGTCGCGCGATACCGACGCGCTCTACGCCGTGTTGGCAATGTCGCCGGCAAGCAGCGCGGCCTGATCAGGCATTAGTAATCAGTAGTCAGTAATCAGAATTAAAGTGCGAAAGGGCCAGCAACATTGCCGGCCCTTTTTCTTTCTGATTACTGATTGCTGACCCCTGATCAGTGCACGCTCACCGGCTCGAGCTCCTGGCTCCAGGCATTGGCGAGCGCGGCTTCACGCGTGTCGGTCAGCATGATCGGCGTGCCGTCGGCGGCGTGCAGCGCGAACAGCTTGATGCCAGGCTGCAATTGCGGCGCCTGCGGGAACAGGCCAGCCACGTCCTCGGAACGGATCGCCTTGACATAGGCCAGGCGGCCGTCGCCGAGGTGGGCGAGTGCTTCCTGCGTGATTATCGGATGGGTCGTGTTCGTTTCAGTCATTTTGTCTTTGGTCATTTTCATGGCCCTCGACTCCTTTCACAACGCGAGACGCGGTCGAGTCCTTTTGTTGCGAGTTCCTCAGTCGTCCAGCTCGTTGATGGCGACGGTCTTGACGATGCGCTCTGCCTGCGGGCGGACCAGATCGATTGCCAGCAAGCCGTTCTTCAAGTCGGCGCCCTGCACCTCCATGCCGTCGGCCAGCACGAAGGTGCGCTGGAATTGGCGCGCGGCGATGCCGCGGTGGAGATACTGCCGGCTCTTGTCGTCGTGCTGACGCCCGCGGATCACCAGCTGGTTTTCCTCTATGCAGACGTCGAGCTGTTCGCGGGTGAAGCCGGCGACGGCGAGCGTGATGCGCAAGCGTTCCGGATTCTGCTCGTCGCGTGCCACCCGTTCGATGTTGTAGGGCGGGTAGCCGTCGGCGCCCTTGGTGACACGGTCGAGCAGGCGCTCGATCTCGTCGAAGCCCAGCAAGAACGGGCTGGATAGTGACGGAACTCGTGACATTCGGTCCTCAAAGTCCTCGGTAAGAAGCGACCTTGACGTGGGGTCCGCATTGGCACCCCAACCCTTGGACACCTGCCCTCGGGTCGTTCCTAATATGGGCGGGCCGGGTTAAAGGTTCAAGAACACGGGGGATTCAGGCCCCGCCACGCTATAGACCCCGCTTTCCGGGAGTTTTCATGCTCAATCCGCCGTCCCTGCCACCGCTGACCGTGCGGGCGGTCCGCGCAATGCCGGTCGAGGTCCCGCTCAATTTTGTGCTCGGCACCAGCCAGGGCGTGCTGCGGCAAGTCCCGTTGCTGCTGGTCGACGTCGAGACCGAAGAAGGAGTCACCGGCCGTACTTGGCTGTTCAGTTATGTGCGGGCGGCGGGTCCGGCGATTGTCAGCGTCCTCGGCGAGGTGGAGGCGGTCACCAAGGGTGCGGCAGTGGACCCGGCGGCCCTGTGGGCGAAACTTGCGCGCCGCTTTGCGCTGATTGGCGTGCAGGGCATTGTGCGCATGGCGATGGCCGCCTTCGACGGCGCCTGCTGGGACGCGCTGGCGCAGGCGGCCAAGCTGCCGCTGGTGCAGTTTCTCGGCGCCGAGCCGCGCCCGATCCCGGCCTACAACAGCTGCGGCCTCGGCCTGATGTACGACCTGGGCGCGCTCGCGGCCGAGGCCGAAAAATTGTTGGCAGTCGGTAGCTTTCGCGCGGTCAAGCTGCGGCTGGGCTATCCAACCCTTGCCGGCGACATTGCCGCAGTCCACGCCGTGCGCAAGCGCATCGGCGACGACGTCAAGCTGATGGTCGATTACAACCAGGTGCTCTCGCTTGATGAAGCGTTGACGCGCGGGCGAGCGCTCGACGCGGAAAATATTTTCTGGCTGGAGGAGCCGATCCGGCACGACGACTACGCCGGCAATGCGCGCCTTGCGCGCGATCTCCAAACGCCGCTGCAAATCGGCGAGAATTTTTCGCTTGCCGCCGGCATGGCGCTCGCGCTCGAACAGGCCAAGCCCGATTACGTCATGCCCGATCTCGAACGCATCGGCGGCGTCACCGGCTGGCGGCAGGCCGCCGAGCTCGCCGCCGCTAACGGCATCCCGATGGCGTCGCATCTATTTCCGGAAACAAGCGCGCATTTATTGGCCGCCACGCCGACCTGCCATTTCCTCGAATATGTCGACTGGGCGGATGCACTGCTGGAAGAGCCGCTCGCCATCGTCGACGGCCATGCGATCATCCCGCAGCGTCCTGGCAACGGCATGGTCTGGAAAACGGACGCGGTGGTGCGGCTGCGCATCCGCTGAGTATGGCAAGTTGATCTGACCATCCTTCGCGCTTTGCTTTACGCGCTACTCAGGATGATGGAATTACTGCAGCTTCAGCTTGAACAGCTTGATGGCGTTGGCGCGGCCGATCTTCATGCGGTCGGCTTCGCTGATCTCTGCCTTGTCGAACCAAATCGCCGCTTCATCGACGGCTTCGAACGGCCAGTCGACCGAAAACATCACGCGGTCGGCGCCCACCTCGGTCACCACGTTGGTGAGCGAGGGGGTGTGGAAGTTGCCCGAGGTGGTGAGATGGAAATGCTTGCGGAAATAATCCGCCACGCACTTCTTGGCCGCGTATTTGTGCGGCGCCTTCATCCAGCCGTTGCGACCGTCGATGCGCCAGAGCTGCACTGGGATGCCTTCGCCGAGATGGCCGAGCACGATTTTCAAGCCCGGGCATTCGTCGAACAGCCCGGAACCGATCAATCGCAGCGCGTGTACCGCGGTTTCCGCTGCGAAGGCCCAGTTCGGACCCAGCATCCAGGGATGGCCGTCGTAGAACTTGGTCCAGCTCGGCAGCGGATTGCGCGGGTGCAGGTAGAACGGCACGTCGAGCGCCTCGACCGCGCGCCAGAACGGCCGGTATTGCGGCAAGTCGTAATAAAGCACGGTCTCCGGGCTGACCGCCTGCGAGAAACCATTGACCAGCGCCCCCACCATGCCGAGCTCCTTGACGCAGCGGGTGAGCTCTTGCACGGCAGCATCCGGGTCCTGCATCGGCAATGCGGCGACGCCCGCAAACCGATCGGGACGCCAGCGCATTTCTTCGGCGAGCACGTCGTTGGCTTCGCGCGCCACCGCGATTGCGCGCTTGACGTCGTGGATCGCCTGCACCGCGGGAGCGTTGAGCGACAGGATCATCATCTCCACGCCATGCTTGTCCATTTCGCGCAGGCGCATGTCGTGCGCGCTCAACAGACGCGAGCGCAGTTGATCCCACACATCCGGTCCGAACACTTGTGAATCGCTTAGCGTCGCTTCGATGGCGAAGTGTTCCTCGAGCGCGATCTTGCCTTGCATATTTGTTTCCCCCGGTTGCGTGCCATCATGCAATGATGCGGCGGCGTTTGTCAGCAGGACGCAGCGGACGTTCAAAGGCATTTCTTGGCAAACGCTCGACCGGAAGGTGATTTTAGATATTTCTCGAAATTGAAAGCCTGCTTCTCATCCCGGAAGGCAATGTAAGTTTTCACCTGCCATGGCGCATATTTGGACGTGTGGGATACTTCGCCGGCGTTGTGTTTTGCCAGTCGCGCGCGCAAATCATCCGTTATGCCGACGTTGAAATGATCAGAATTTTTGCTTTGCAGGATATAGACGTATTTCATGGCCCGCCTCCACCCTGCCGGCTACGGCGCGGCAGCCTTCGCTCGCTTCGCTATGAGAGATTATACCGGCTTGCCGGGCCGTAGCTTGCGGAGCAAGCGAAGGCTGGTGGAGCCAGGCGGGATCGAACCGCCGACCTCGTGAATGCCATTCACGCGCTCTCCCATCTGAGCTATGGCCCCTTAAAGGAAACAGGGATCAGGTATCAGTCGTCAGGATAGAAGCAAATTGTGCAAACTCCCTGACACCAGAATCCTGATGCCTGAATTCAGCTCTCCTCTTCCTTCTCGATGGTCTCGCCGATGATGTCGGTCACGTCGGGATCACCTTCCTCTTCCTCCTCGATGAAGGCGGCGTCGTCGAGGCTCTCGTCGATCTCGACCTCGTCCTCCTCGCCCGCCGCGGCCGCTTCACCCGCCACCGCCGGTTTTTTCTTGCCTTGGGCTTCGGCGTCGGCGTCTTCCAGAGACACCAGCTCGACGTCTGCGGCCTCCGGCACGACCGTTTCGGCGGGCTCCGGCGCGGGAGCCGGCCGTGCGACCGGTGCGGGGGCGGCCGGCTCGGGTCGCGACCGCGTCGGCACCGGCGCAATCGGCACGACCTTGCCGGTATAGGGTGAGATCACCGGCGTCTTGTTGAGATCGTAGAATTTTCGTCCGGTGTCCGGACAGACGCGCTTGGTGCCGAGATCGAGTTTCGCCACGGTCGGGTTCCTTGAGACAAAGCCGCTAAATCGGTGCTTCACTTGGCTAGTCGTGCGGGTCCTGTCAATAGTGCCGCCCGGCCCATTCCGGCCGGTCCGGCGGGATGACGGGGTCGCTAGCCGCATGGTAGGAGGGCGCTGATTTTTCAAGGATAGCGCCCGGTGATTACCGCCGTTTCGACGCCGCTGAGCGCCCGCCGTGGCGGCCCCGTGCAGGGCCGTGCCCGGGTGCCGGGCGACAAATCGATCTCGCACCGCGCCCTGATTCTCGCCGCCCTTACCGTCGGCGAAAGCACGATCGCCGGCCTGCTGGAAAGCGAAGATGTCCTGCACACTGCGGACGCCATGCGCGCGCTCGGCGCCCGGTTGGAGCGCGGCGACGACGGCGTCTGGCGCGTTCACGGCGTCGGCGTCGGCGGCTTCGCCCAGTCGGCCGGCCCGCTCGATTTCGGCAATTCCGGCACCGGCTGTCGCCTCACGATCGGCGCGGTCGCCGGCTGCCCGGTGACCGCGAGTTTCGACGGCGATGCGTCCTTGCGCCAGCGGCCCATGCGCCGTGTGCTCGATCCCCTGGAGCGCATGGGTGCGCGCGTGATGGATTGCGCGGAAGGCGGCCGGCTGCCGCTTACGCTGCAAGGCGCGCGTGATCCGATCCCGATCGTCTATGAATCGCCGGTGCCATCGGCGCAGCTCAAGTCGGCGGTGCTGCTGGCGGGCCTGGCGGCGCCGGGCGAGACCACGGTGATCGAAACGCAAGCGAGCCGCGACCATACCGAGCGCATGCTGAAACATTTCGGCGCCAAGATCGCGAGCAGGGTGCACGGCGATAATGGCCGCCGCATCACGCTGCAAGGCCAGCCCGAACTCACGCCCGCCAACGTGATGGTGCCAGCCGATCCTTCCTCGGCGGCGTTCCCGCTGGTTGTGGCGCTGATCGTGCCCGGCTCCGATTTGGTGCTGGAAGCGGTGATGACCAACCCGCTGCGCACCGGGCTCTACACGACCCTGCGTGAAATGGGCGCCAAGATCGAGACGCTTGCCACGCGCGACGACGGCGGCGAGGAAGTCGCCGATCTGCGCGTGACAACATCCGTGCTTAAAGGTGTCGACGTGCCAGCGGCGCGCGCGCCCGCAATGATCGACGAATATCCTGTGCTGGCGGTGGCCGCGTCTTTTGCGCAAGGAACAACGCGCATGCGTGGTTTGCAGGAATTGCGCGTCAAGGAATCCGACCGACTAGAAGCAACCGCCGCCATGCTGCGCGCCAATGGCGTGACGGTCGAGATCGAGGGCGACGACCTGATCGTGCAGGGCCAGCCATCGGTGGCCGGCGGCGGCGACGTCGCCACCCACATGGACCACCGCATCGCCATGGCGGCGCTGGTGCTGGGGCTGGCGGCCGACAATCCCGTGCGCATCGACGATAGCGCCTTCATCGCCACCAGCTTCCCCGGCTTTGTCGAGTTGATGCACACGCTGGGGTGCGATCTCTCATGATCATCGCCATCGACGGACCGGCGGGGTCGGGAAAAGGCACGCTCGGCAAGAAACTCGCCGCCCATTACGGCTTGCGCCATCTTGACACCGGGTTGATCTACCGCGCGGTGGCTAAGGCGTTGATCGATGCCGGCCGCGCGCCGAGCGACGCTGGTGCCGCGGTCGCCGCCGCCCAGGCGCTCGATCCGGCGCGCTTTGACGAAACCACGTTGAAAGGTCATAGCGTTGGCGAGGCGGCCTCGGTGGTATCCACCATCCCGGAGGTACGGGCCGCATTGTTGGCTTTTCAACGCGATTTCGCCGCCAAGCCGCCCGGGGCGGTGCTCGACGGCCGCGATATAGGCACTGTCATCTGCCCCGACGCGGACGTGAAGATCTATGTAACCGCCACGCCCGAGGTGCGTGCCGCCCGCCGGGCCAAGGAATACCGGGCCGCCGGTCAGGCGATCGAGGAGGCCGCGGTGCTGGCCGATATCCGCAAGCGCGACGAGCGCGACACAAACCGGGCCGCGGCTCCGTTAAAACAAGCGCCGGACGCACACTTGCTCGATACCACGCATTTGGATATAGACGCGGCCATGCGGGCTGCCATCGATATCGTCGAGGCCACCCGAGCGGGCCGAGGGCGCGGCTGAAACGCCCCTCGCTGTTGGAGGACAAAGCCCCGCTCTTAGCCTCTGCGTTAGGCACCCGAAACGCTCAATCGTTTCAAATGCACGGTCTATGCGCCGGCTATCCGGGATTCCGGGGGCTGCCGTTGGTCTTGCGGGATCTTCGGCCCGTGCTTTTCGAACACCATTCCAACCCGCCGGCGCCGCTGATCAGGAGAATACATGGCCACCGCTGCTGCACCCTCGCGTGAAGACTTCGCCAAGCTGCTTGATGAATCGTTCGGGACCGGAAACCTGCAGGAAGGGACGGTCATCAAGGGCACGGTCGTCGGCATTGAAAAGGAATTGGCCGTTATCGATGTCGGTCTGAAGACCGAAGGCCGTGTGGCCCTGCGCGAATTCGCCGGGCCCGGACGGCAGGCCGATCTGAAAATCGGCGACGAGGTCGAGGTCTATCTCGAACGCGTGGAGAATGCGCTCGGCGAGGCGGTGCTCTCGCGCGACAAGGCGCGGCGCGAGGAAAGCTGGGGCAAGCTGGAGAAGGCCTTCCAGAACAACGAGAAGGTCGAAGGCGTCATCTTTAATCAGGTCAAGGGCGGCTTCACCGTCGATCTCGACGGCGCCGTGGCCTTCCTGCCGCGCTCCCAGGTGGACATCCGCCCGATCCGCGACGTTACCCCGCTGATGAACGTGCCGCAGCAGTTCCAGATCCTGAAGATGGACCGCCGCCGCGGCAACATCGTCGTTTCCCGCCGCACCGTGCTGGAAGAGACCCGCGCCGAGCAGCGCCAGGAGCTGGTGCAGAACCTGGAAGAGGGTCAGGTCATCGACGGCGTGGTCAAGAATATCACCGACTACGGTGCCTTCGTCGACCTCGGCGGCATCGACGGCCTGCTGCACGTCACCGACATCGCGTGGCGCCGGGTCAATCACCCGACCGAGGTGCTCAATATCGGCCAGCAGGTGAAGGTCAAGATTATCAAGATCAACCACGAGACCCATCGCATCTCGCTCGGCATGAAGCAATTGCTTGACGATCCGTGGCAGGGCATCGAGGCCAAATATCCGATCGGCGCCCGCTTCAAGGGCCGCGTCACCAACATCACCGACTACGGCGCCTTCGTGGAATTGGAGCCGGGCATTGAGGGCCTCATCCACGTCTCTGAAATGTCGTGGACCAAGAAAAACGTGCATCCCGGCAAGATCGTCTCCACCTCGCAGGAAGTGGAAGTGCAGGTCCTCGAGGTCGATCCGGTCAAGCGTCGCATCTCGCTCGGCCTCAAGCAGACCATGCGCAATCCGTGGGAGGTGTTCGTCGAGAAACATCCGCCCGGCTCGGTGGTCGAAGGCGAGGTCAAGAACAAGACCGAATTTGGCCTGTTCCTCGGACTCGACGGCGACGTCGACGGCATGGTCCACCTCTCCGATCTCGACTGGAAACGTCCGGGCGAGCAGGTGATCGAGGAATACAAGAAAGGCGACATGGTCAAGGCGCAGGTGCTCGACGTCGACGTCGAGAAGGAGCGCATCTCGCTGGGCATCAAGCAGCTCGCAGGCGACCCGATGGAGTCGGCCGGCGACCTCAAGAAGGGCTCGGTGGTGACCTGCGAGGTCACCGAGATCAAAGAGACCGGCATCGAGGTCAAGATCGTCGGCACCGATCTGACCGCCTTCGTCAAGCGTTCGGAGCTTGCGCGCGAGCGCGGCGAGCAGCGTCCAGAGCGATTCGCCGTCGGGCAGAAGGTGGACGCCCGCGTCACCCAGTTCGACCGCAAGACCCGCAAGGTCGCCGTTTCCATCAAGGCGCTTGAAGTCGCCGAGGAGAAGGAAGCGATCGCGCAATACGGGACCGCCGATTCCGGCGCCTCGCTCGGCGACATCCTGGGCGCCGCGCTCAACAAGCAGCGTCCCGGCGACAAGGATGAAACGGCGGAAACCGAGAAGTCCGAGGCCGAAAAGGCCCAGGACTAAGGCCGTCCGAGAGCCGTCATTGCGGGACGCGCCTGGCCAACGCCCGCGCCCCGCACTGACCATCTCGCTGTATTATGCGGGGCACGAATCGACCGAGGTAGCCAGCCATGTCGCTCGATGCCGATGCAATCGTCGATCGCCGCCGCATGCGGCGCAAGCTCACCTTTTGGCGCGTCAGCGCGATCACAATCGCCGTGCTGGCGGTTGCCGGCCTCGCCTTGGCGCTGATCCCGGGTAACGGCTTGTTCTCGCCCGGCGCCTATATCGCCCGCATCAAGGTGCAGGGCCTGATCCACAATAACCGCGATCGCGTCGAGGCGCTGGAGAAGCTTTCGAAGTCGCGCGCCCGCGCGGTCATCGTGCACATCGACAGCCCCGGCGGCACAACGGCCGGCGCCCAGCAGCTTTTTGATTCGCTGCGCGCTTTGCAAGCGAAAAAGCCGATGGTGGTGGTGGTCGACGGGCTCGCCGCCTCCGGCGCCTATATCGCCGCGCTGTCGAGCGACCACATCATCGCGCATGACACGTCGCTGGTCGGCTCGATCGGCGTGCTGTTCCAGTATCCGAACTTCGCCGACGCGCTGAAGGCGCTTGGCATCAAGGTCGAATCGATCAAATCCTCCCCGCTCAAGGCTGCGCCCAACGGCTTCGAGCCGACCAGCCCGGAGGCGCGCGCCGCCGTGGAGGCGGTCGTCCTCGATTCCTATGCCTGGTTCAAAAACCTGGTGAAGGACCGCCGCCGGATGGACGATGTCCAGCTTGCTGCGGTGGACGACGGTCGCGTCTTCACCGGCCGCCAAGGCGTCGGCCTCAAGTTGGTCGACGGCCTCGGCAACGAGATGACCGCCCGGGCCTGGCTGGCACGCGAAAAGAACGTGCCGGCCGACACCCCGGTGCGCGATTATTCCCTGCAGCCGCGGTTCAGCGAGCTTTCCTTCCTCCACGTCGCGGCCTGGACCTTCCAGGCGGTGGGGCTTTCGGCCATTGCGCAGCGCATCGAAGACTGGGGTGCGGTGCAAGCGGTCGAAAGACTCAACCTTGACGGTCTCTTGGCGCTTTGGCACCCTCCTAGCCCCAACTGAGAGGGTGTGGCGGCCTCATGATCAAATCCGAGCTTGTCCAGCGTATCGCCGCCCAGAACCCGCACCTCTACCAGCGCGACGTCGAGAACATCGTCAACGCCATCCTCGGAGAGATCACTAACGCCATGGCCAAGGGCGACCGCGTCGAATTGCGCGGATTCGGCGCCTTCTCGGTCAAGCACCGGCCGGCCCGCACCGGGCGCAACCCGCGCACCGGCGCCCATGTCGCGGTCGACGAGAAGTCGGTGCCGTTCTTCAAGGCCGGCAAGGAAATGCGCGAGCGCCTGAACAGGCAAGGGCCGGCGTAGGGGCGGCTGGTTTCGCTGGTTGCTGAGGGTGCTATTGTCATGGCCGGGCGCTTAGCCCGGCCTTCGAAGTTTTAGAGAGGGATCACCGGTGTTCCGCAAGATCGTCACCGCGCTGATCGTCATTCCGCTGGCCGCACTCATCATCGCCTTCGCGGTGGCGAACCGGCAGATGGTGACGGTGTCTTTCGACCCGACATCGTCAACGAATCCAGCCTATGCCGTGCCGCTGCCGCTGTTCGTGCTCATCTTTATCCTGCTGATCCTCGGCGTGATCATCGGCGGCATCGCCGCCTGGCTGCGCCAGAGCCCGTGGCGCCGCACCGCCCGCAAATTGGATGCCGATGCGCGCGCGCTGCACGACGAACTCGGCGAAATCCGCCGCCGCTTCGGGACCCAAGCGCCGCCGGCGGAACCAAATACGCCGCCGGTCATCCTGCCGCCGGTTCCTTGAGGCTGCGGTTTCCCGCTTTGCGGCGGCGCGGAGAAGGCGGTAGAACCCGCCCATGCCTTTGACGGTCAAAATCTGCGGCCTCAAGACCCCGGAAGCGCTTGATGTAGCACTGGAATCCGGGTCCGAGCTGGTCGGCTTCGTGTTCTTTCCGCCGAGCCCGCGCAACCTCGGGCTGGAGGCCGCGCGCGCGCTGTCCGCGCGCGTGCAAGGCCGTGCGGGCAAGGTCGCGCTTACGGTCGACGCCACCGACGACTCGCTGCGCGACATCGTGGCGGCGCTCAAACCCGACATGCTCCAGCTGCACGGCAAGGAGACGCCCGAACGGGTTGTGCAAGTGCGTACCCGCTTCGGCCTGCCGGTGATGAAGGCGCTGCCGATCGCCGAGCGCGGCGACCTGTCACCGATCCGCCTCTACGCGCAGGTCGCCGACTGGCTGCTGTTCGACGCGCGCGCGCCCAAGGAGGCCAGCCGCCCGGGCGGTCTCGGCACGCCGTTCGACTGGACGCTGCTCAAAGACGTCAATCTGGGCGTGCCGTTCATGCTCTCGGGCGGGCTCGACGTCGGCAACGTGGCGGAGGCGCTTGCCATCACCAGCGCGCCTGGCGTCGACGTCTCCTCGGGCGTGGAGCGCAGCGTCGGCGTCAAGGACCCGGACAAGATCCGTGCCTTCGTGCGCGCCGCGCGCGCGGCCGATCCCTTGATCCTCCGCGTATCGGATATCGTGAGCGAGGCATGAGCGTGCAGCAGCCCAATACGTTTCGCAACGGGCCGGACGAGTACGGGCATTTCGGCATCTATGGCGGCCGCTTCGTCGCCGAGACGCTGATGCCGCTGATCCTCGACCTTGAGAAGGCTTACGCGCAGGCGAAGGCCGATCCCAAATTTCAAGCTGAGATGGACGGCTATCTCACAACTTATGTGGGAAGGCCGAGCCCGCTCTATTTCGCCGAACGCCTCACCGAATACTGCCAGGGCGCCAAGATCTATTTCAAGCGCGAAGAGCTCAACCACACCGGCGCCCACAAGGTGAACAACGTGCTCGGCCAGATCATGCTGGCCAAGCGCATGGGCAAGACCCGCATCATCGCCGAGACCGGCGCCGGGATGCACGGGGTGGCCACCGCGACGCTCTGCGCCAAGTTTGGGCTGCCCTGCATCGTCTATATGGGCGCGGTGGACGTTGAGCGGCAGAAACCCAACGTGCTGCGCATGAAAATCCTCGGCGCCGAGGTGTGCGCGGTCGAGAGCGGCGCAAAGACGCTGAAAGACGCCATGAACGAGGCGCTGCGCGACTGGGTGACCAACGTCACCGACACGTTCTACTGCATCGGCACCGTGGCCGGCCCGCATCCCTATCCCGCCATGGTGCGCGATTTCCAGTCGATCATTGGCCGCGAGACCCGCGAGCAGATGCAGGCCGCGGAAGGCCGCCTGCCGGATTCACTGATCGCCTGCATCGGCGGCGGCTCCAATGCCATGGGTCTGTTCCATTCGTTCCTCGACGAGCGTTCAATCGAGATTTACGGCGTCGAAGCCGCCGGGCTCGGCCTCAATAGCGGCAAGCACGCTGCCTCCATCGCCGGCGGGCGGCCGGGCGTGCTGCACGGCAACCGTACATATCTGCTGATGGACGACGACGGCCAGATCGAGGAAGCGCATTCGATCTCGGCCGGCCTCGATTATCCCGGCATCGGCCCCGAACATGCCTGGCTCAACGACCTCGGCCGGGTGAAATTCCTCTCCGCCACCGACGACGAGGCGGTGGCCGCGTTCCAGCTGGTGAGCAAGCTGGAAGGTATCATCCCGTCGCTCGAGCCGGCGCATGCATTGGCGCGCGTGTTCGACCTCGCGCCGCAGAAGCCGAAAGATCACCTGATGGTGGTCAACCTGTCCGGCCGCGGCGACAAGGACCTCGATTCTGTTGCGCGCTATATAGATTCAAAGAAGTAATGGAGATTACTTATGGCAAGCACGTCTCAGTTTAAAAAAGGTGACACAGTGAGGTTGAAAGTTGGAGGCCCGAGGATGATCGTTGACACGGTCAGTTCCTATGATAGCGACTTAACGTGCCAATGGTTTTCCGGGTCGAAACTTAACCGTGGGGTATTCGCACCGGAGACCGTCGAGTCCGCGCCGGAGAGTGATGAAAAAAGAATCTTCCTAAAGAGCTCGCTGTGGCGGCAGCTAAATCGCTGGCAGATCGGCTTACTGCCGACGGCGAACTTTTGCAGATCGACGCGGTCGATATATTGACTAAGACCTTTGGCAATGAGTGCGTCTATGAAAATGAGAACGGCAATTTTGCTATTGATAAAAATATTCTTTCTGAACTGAGAAAGCTGACAGAGTCTGACTTCGTTTGGGATCGAGGAGAACGCTTGTGGCGAAAGCGACAATCTTGGGATCCAATCGGCAAGCGCCAAGCGGACTAAGAACCGAAATGACGCGAATCGAAAAGCGCTTCGCCGCGCTCAAAGCCGAGGGCCGCGCCGCGCTGGTGACCTTCACCATGGCCGGCGATCCCGACTCCGACACGTCGTTGGCGATTGCCAAGACCTTGCCGAAAGCCGGTGCCGACGTAATCGAGCTCGGCATGCCGTTCACCGATCCGATGGCCGACGGCCCGGCGATCCAGACCGCTGGCCTGCGCGCGCTGCGCGGCGGCCAGAATATGAAGAAGACGCTTGCGCTGGTGCGCGAATTCCGAAAAGAAAACGACGCCACGCCCATCGTGCTGATGGGCTACTACAACCCGATCTACATCTATGGCGTCGACAGGTTTCTCGCCGACGCCAAGAGCGCCGGCGTTGACGGGCTTATCGTCGTGGATCTGCCGCCGGAGGAAGACGAAGAGCTGTGCCTGCCGGCGCTGAAGGCGGGGCTCAACTTCATCCGCCTCGCCACGCCCACCACCGACGATAAGCGCTTGCCGACGGTGCTCAACAACACGTCTGGTTTCGTCTATTACGTCTCGATCGCCGGCATCACCGGCGCCGCCGCGCCCGATCCCGGCAAGGTGTCGGCGGCGGTGGCGCGCATCAAGCGCCACACTAAGCTGCCGGTGGCGGTCGGCTTCGGCGTCAAGACCGCCGCGCACGCCCGCGCCATCGCCGCCGGCGCCGACGGCGTGGTGGTGGGCTCGGCGCTGGTTGAGGCCTTGCGCGCGAGCCTCGATAAGAAAGGAAAAGCCGGCGCCGGCACGGTCAAGGCTGTCGCCGATCTGGTGTCGCAATTGGCTGAGGGCGTGCGAGCGGCCAAGCGGGTGGCGGCGGAGTAACGCACCAACTGTCGTTGCCCGCGAAAGCGGGCTATCCGGTAATCACAGAATCTTCAATGTGGCACAGTCGATGATCGCTACTTATGTTTAGGACTACTGGATCATCCGCTTTCGCGGATGATGACCGCAGAATGAGAATGCACCGATGAACTGGATCTCCAACGTCGTCCGGCCGAAGATTCGCAGCTTTCTGCGCCGCGAGACGCCGGAAAACCTCTGGATCAAGTGTCCGGAGACGGGCCAGCTCGTGTTCTACAAGGACGTCGAGGCCAACCAGTTCGTCATCCCGAGCTCGAACTATCATATGCGCATCAGCGCGGCGGCGCGGCTGAAAGGTATGTTCGACAAGGGCGAGTACGAAGAGATAGAGGTGCCCGAGGTGCCGCTCGATCCGCTCAAGTTCCGCGACGAGCGCCGCTATGCCGACCGCCTCAAGGACGCGCGCACCAAGACCGGCTTGGCCGACGCAATCAAGCTCGGCATCGGCCGGCTCGACGGGCTGATGGTGACTATCGGCGTGCAGGATTTCGATTTCATGGGCGGCTCGCTCGGCATGGCGGCAGGCCAAGCGGTGATCAAGGGCCTGGAAACCGCCGTGCAGCGGCAGACGCCATTCATCATGTTCGCGGCCTCCGGCGGCGCCCGCATGCAGGAAGGCATCCTGGCGCTAATGCAATTGCCGCGCACCACCGTCGCGGTGGAAATGCTGCGCGAGGCCAAGAAGCCCTACATCGTGGTGCTCACCAATCCGACCACCGGCGGCGTCACCGCCTCCTACGCCATGCTCGGCGACGTGCACATCGCCGAACCGGGCGCGCTCATCGGTTTTGCCGGCCCGCGCGTGATCGAGCAGACCATCCGCGAGAAACTGCCGGAAGGCTTCCAGCGCGCCGAATACCTTACCGAGCACGGCATGGTGGACATGGTCGTGCACCGCCACCAGTTGCGCGGCATACTGTCGGACCTATGCCGGCTGCTGACCAAGGCGCCGGCGGCCTCGCCCGCCGCGCCGACGCCGCAATTGCCGATTCCGGCAGGTGCTTGACCGCGCTTGAATGCCATCGTCTAAATCGAGACACGTCACCATCCGCTCATTCCCGCGCAAACGGGAATCCAGGGGAAGAAAGCACTGACTCACGGCAATGTGGTCCTGAGTCCCCATCACAAGTCGGCTGTAGCCGACTTGCGCACTGTCCAAGGCAGGCATCGGGTATATCCGATGTCTGCGCGCGGGGACGAGCGGAAACGGATAAACTTTGACGTCATGACCCCCATCGACTCCATCGTCGCCCGGCTGACCGCGCTGCATCCCAAGCGCATCGATCTGTCGCTCACGCGCATTGAGCGGCTGCTGGCCGCTCTCGACCATCCGGAACGAAAATTGCCGCCGGTAATTCATATCGCCGGCACCAACGGCAAGGGCTCGGTCATCGCCTTTATGTGCGCGATGCTGGAAGCCTCCGGCCAGCGTGTAAACGTCTACACCTCGCCGCATCTGGTGCGCTTCAACGAACGCTACCGGCTGGGTGCTCCCGATAAAGGAAGCTTCGTTTCCGACGACGAGCTGTCTGAGACGCTCACCGAATGCGAGCGCGTCAACAATGGCGCGGCTATCACCGTGTTCGAGATCACCACCGCGGTCGGCCTCATGCTGTTCGCGCGCCATCCCGCCGACGTGCTGCTGATGGAAGTCGGCCTCGGCGGGCGGCTCGACGCCACCAACGTGATCGACCATCCGCTTGCCACCGTCGTCACGCCGATCTCCGTCGATCACACGGAATATCTCGGCGACACGCTGGAAAAGATCGCGGCCGAGAAGGCCGGCATTTTCAAGCGCGGCACGCCGGCGATTGTCGCCGCGCAACACCGCGACGTGCTCGCCGTCATCGAGCGGCAGGCGGCAAAGATCGGTGCGTCGCTCAAAATCGCCGGCGAGGGCTGGACCGCTACCGAAGAGCGCGGCCGCTTGGTCTATCAGGACGAGGCTGGCCTGCTCGATCTGCCGCCGCCCAAGCTCTACGGCCGCCACCAATTCGAGAATGCCGGGCTGGCGATCGCTGCTCTGCGCACGCTCACGCCATTCAAGATCGCGCCGGCCGCGTTTGAGGCCGGCATGGTCAAGGCCGACTGGCCGGCGCGGCTCAACCGGCTCGCGCAAGGGCCGCTGGTCGCGCAGGCGCCGGAGGGCAGCGAAGTCTGGCTTGACGGTGGCCACAATCCGGAAGGCGGCCGCGTCATCGCCGCCGCGCTTGCCGACCTGGAGGAACGCGTCTCGCGTCCTTTAGTGCTGATTGTCGGCATGCTGGCGAGCAAGGATTGCGAAGGTTTCTTGCGTAATTTCACTGGGCTTGCGCGTCGCATGATTGCGGTACCGGTGCCCAATGTGGAAAAAAGCTTGTCTGCCGAAGCGGTCGCCGACGCCGCCCGCGCCATCGGCTTGCCGGCGACCAGCCGCGACAATCTTAGCGAAGCACTGGAGGCCGCGCGCAAGCTCGATCTCGATCCGCCACCGCGTATCCTGATCACCGGCTCGCTTTACCTGGCCGGCGAGGTGTTGCGGCAGAATGGTACGCTGCCGGCCTGAAATAAAAACGGCCGGCGCGATGGCCGGCCGTGTTCAATGCACAATCGAAGAGCTCACACCGCGCCGCTGATCCACTGATGCAACTTCTGCTTGGGCGCGGCGCCGACCTGGCGCGAGGCGATCTCGCCGTTCTTGAACATCATCAGCGTCGGGATCGACATGATGCCGTATTTGGCAGCGACGTTCGGGTTTTCGTCGACGTTGAGCTTGACGATCTTGACCTTGTCGCCGAGCTGCGCGGCGATTTCCTCGAGCGCCGGCGCGATCATGCGGCAGGGGCCGCACCATTCCGCCCAGAAATCGACCACCACCGGCTCGGCCGATTTCAGAACGTCCGATTCGAAGCTTGCGTCCGACGTTTTGCCGACGGCCATGGCAGATACCTCTTGTTGTGGTCTGGGCGCGCGGGACGCGCCATGAATGGAAGGCGCTGAACCTATGAATGCGGTCTGCAAGCGTCAAGGCGCTCTCACGCGGGGGCGATTTGCGTCAGCGCGAATTCCAGCGCCTCGGCGGAAAGCTCCATGAGATCAGGGACTTCCGTCCAGATCAGGGCGGCGCGTACGGGCTTATCGGGGTACAGTTTTGCGAGCACGGCGCGGTACAGCGCGAGCTGGGTTACGTAAGCCGGCGGCACCTCTTCGATTCGCCGCGGCGGATCGCGATTCGTTTTGAAATCGCCAATCAGAACAGCCTCTTGAGTAACAGCGAGGCGGTCGATCTGGCCGGAGACGCGATAGGTCCCGCTGCGAATCTGCACCTTGCCGACGATCGCAACCTCGGCCCGACTATTGGCGCCGTATAGCTCGTAGAAGCGCGCATCCTCGAGCACGAGCATGACTTGCTCGGTGATGAGCTTGCGTTCCTCGGCCGGCAGTTTGGCGCCGGCGCGGGCCAAGTAATCCACAGCCGCCTTGGCGCGGCGGTCGGCGGGGAGATCCGGCAGCGATTGCAGCAGCCGGTGCGCCAGCACACCGCGCAGGCGCGCCAGGCTCGCGCCGCCCGACGCGCTTGCGCGCGCCGCCTCCTCGTCGAGCGCACTCGACGGCGTGAGGCTCGGTATCGCCGGTTTTTCCACCGGCGTATTGCGGGTGAGCCAGGACGGTAGCGTTGCTTTTTTTGCGGCGCGCGGTCGCTTGATTTCAGTGAGCGCGGGCGGCGCTGGCGCCTTGCGATAGCGCAGCACCTCGCCGTCTCCGTCGTCGGCCGGCTCGGAAATGCATTCGGGCTTCAACGCATCCTCGACCAACTGATACCAGCAGCCGTCGGGAATCTTGTTGGTTCCCTTGGCGCCGCAGATCACCAGCCGCTCCTTGGCGCGCGTCATCGCGACGTACAGCAGCCGCCGGTACTCGTCGCGCGCGGCGCCGTTGGCGGCTTCGCGCGCTTGCGTCATGGCGTCGGTGTCGTCCTGCTTGCGCGTCGCCCAGGTCAAGGCGCCATTGGACAGCGTGAGCAATTTCGGCGGATGCGATCCCTTCGGCTCCGTGGTGGTGTCGGCCAGGATCACGGTTTCGGCCTCCAACCCTTTGGCGCCGTGCACGGTCATCACCCGCACCTCGTCGCGCGCCATCTCCATGTCGCGCTTGACCTCGCTCTTCGCCGCGCGCAACCAGGCGAGGAAGCCTTGCAATGTTGATTTCATGAGTCTCTCGCTTTCCGACGAATCGGTAGAAGCGAGCGAAAGATTGAGAAACTCATCGAGTGCGTCATTGGCCTCCAGCCCAAGGCGGGCGAGGAACTTCTGGCGTCCGCGCAGTGGTCCAAGTACGTGCGCGAAAAATCCCATCGGACCAAATTTCCGAGCAAATTGTGCAAGTTCATCCAGTTCGCGATCCGCTACGGCTAACTTTGGATTGCCCACCGCATTAGCGCGTAGACTCGCGCGTAACGAACTCTTGCGGTTCCAGGCCAGCTCGAACAATTGCTCTTCAGTGACGCCGAACAGCGGGCTCTTGAGCACGCTCGCCAGTGCCAGATCGTCGTCGGGCAGCAGCAGGCAATCGGCCAGCGCCATCAGGTCCATTACCGCGATGTGTTCGGTGAGCACCAGCCGGTCGGCGCCGGCGACCGGCACGCCGGCGTCTTTCAACGCGCGGATCACGGCCTCGAACAGCGGCCCGCGCTGGCGCACCAGCACCAGCACCTCGCCGGGTTTTTGCCCGCGGTCCGTCCACAACTTCACATGCTTTGCGATCCGCTGCGCGAGCTTAACGCGCGGGCTTTTCTCGCTCATCGTGTCGAAGGGCGCGTCCCAGCCCTCGATCTCGCGCTTGTCGGCGGGCGCGATCAGCGGCCATAGCTCGACCAGGCCGGGCGCGGCATCTTCCAGCGCTTGGTGCGGCGGAATGCCGGCGACGTCGGTGGTGACGCTTTCGTAGATCTCGCGCGCCTTGAACACCCGGTCAACCGAGCCGAGCACCGCCTCGCCCGAGCGGAACGAGTGGTGGAAGCGCAAATAGCGCCAACCCAGCTCGGGCGTGTCGAACTGACGCGCGAACAGCCGGCGCATCTCGTCGAAGGCCTTGGGGGCGGCGCCCTGGAACGAGAAGATCGACTGCTTCTCGTCGCCGACCGCGAAGATGGTGCGCTTGAGATTCGCCCACGCGCTGCCGGGCGTGAACTCGGAAGCGATGGTCTTGATGATGTCCCACTGCTTGGGGCTGGTGTCCTGCGCCTCGTCGATCAGCACGTGGTCGATGCCGAGGTCGAGCTTGTAGAGCACCCAGGCGGCGGAGGCGCGGCCGAACAGCTCCAGTGTCTTGTCGATCAGGTCGTCGTAGTCGAGCAGCGCGCGGCGCTCTTTTTCGCGGTCGTAGCGGACGATCACTTCCGCCGCGATGGTGACCAGCGCCTGGGTGCGCTCGCGGGCCTTGAGCGCGCGCTCGCGGTCGAGCAGGGCGCAGACGCGGTCCTGTTCGTCTTGCAGACGCGCCAGCCAGTCGGGATTTTTGTCGCCAAGAGTCTTGGTGAGAATATTCGTGCGCGGCGCGCGCTCAGTGGTGCAGAAGACTTTCAAGTAGTGCTCGACGCGGTCACTCCCGCTGGCGCCGCACGCGGCTTCGAGCGCGGCGATGTGTTTCTGGTCGTTAGTCGAGCCTGAGCCAAGAATCTCGATCAGCGCCGGCCATTCTGTCTCTGGAATTAGCGAGGCCGAAAAGAATTCCTGCGCGACTTTTTCCAGGTTATCGTCCGGCGCGAGGCCGAAGCTCTGCGACAATTCGGCGATGGCCTTATCGAGGCCGCCGGCGCGCGCGATCCAGGCGGCGATGGCGTCGCGCTCTCTGATGGCGTCGCCGATCACCTCTTTGAAAGTCTGGTCGGCGGCCACGACGATGGCGGTCTCCAGCGCCTTGCCGAGCGCACCCGCCGGATCGCCAGCGGCTTCCAGCAATACCTCGAGCGTCAGCCGCTCAAGCAGTTGCGCGGTCGCGGCTTCGTCCAGCACGGTGAAGCGCGCCGCCACATTGGCCTCGAACGGAAACTGGTGCAGCAGCCGGGTGCAGAAGGCGTGGATGGTCTGCACCTTCAAGCCCCCCGGCGTCTCCAGCGCCGAGGCGAACAACCGCCGTGCCCGCGCGCGTTGCTCGGGCATGGACTTGGCGCCGGTCGAGAGCTTGATTCTCTCGTCGAGGGCCTTGTCGTCGAGGGTGGTCCACTCGGCCAGTGTGCCAAACACGCGGTTGGCCATGTTGGCGCTAGCTGCCTTGGTGAAGGTGATGCAGAGAATCTTGGCGGGATCGATGCCGTGCAGCAGCAGGTTGATGACGCGCTGGGCCAGCACGTGGGTCTTGCCGGAGCCGGCATTGGCGGACACGAAGACCGACACTTCCGGATTTGCGGCATCGATCTGCACGTCGCGCACGACGTCGGGAATCTTGCGGGCGGCGGTCATTCTCCGCCTCCCTCGTCGGCGCCGCCGGTGAGCGACCATTCCTTCTCGCGCGCGAGATGGTCGTAGTCGCCGTAATGGGTCTTCCACATTGGGTGGACGAGCGAGAGATAGGGCTTGCTGTCGTCCTCGAAGATCGTGGCCAGCTCTTTCAGCTTGGTCAGCGCGCGGTCGGCCTGACTGTCGGGCGTGCCATCCTTGAATTTGATCGTTTCAGTCTTGCCCGCCGGCTCGCCGCCTTTGAGCGTGACGTAGGCGATCTCGGAAACCGATCCGGTCCTCAGTTCGCCGAACTTGCCTTTCCGCAGGATGGCGGCTTCGAGCGTCAATTGCGGCGCCAGACCGGTACGCACCTGCTTCTCGGTGCGCGCCTGCCCGGTCTTGTAATCGATGATGGCGTAAGAGCCGTCCTGGCGCTGCTCGATGCGGTCGGCAATGCCGGTGAGTGTGAATTGCCGCGCGCCCACCGGGAACGTCAGTTCGCCTTTGATTTCAGCATGCAGCGCGGCGAGGCCGGCGCGGCGCTCGCGGTCCCAGCCGGCGAACCAGCGTGCGACGCGTTCGTAACGCGGCCACCAGAAGGCGCGCGCCTCCGGGTAATCGGCGAGCGGCGCAAAATGTTGTTCACCGAGCTTGACTAATTCCTTCAGCGGATCGGCCGGCGGTTTGTCCGGGAACAGCTTGGTATAGTCGCCGATGGCGCCGTGGATGACGGTGCCGCGGTCGCGCGCGCCCGGCGGGGTGTCGACGGCGTCGAGCGGCGCCAGGCGCAAAATGTATTTGGCGTAGATGGTATAGGGATCGCGCAGCCAGTCCTCGATGGCGGTGACGGAAAGCTTGGCCGGCCGCGCCGCGCGCGGCGGCTTGGGCGCCGGGCGCTCGGCGTGTTTCACCGTGTCCGGCGCATCGAGCGCGCGGGCGTATTCAAGAAATTTATCGCCGCGTGCGCGCACGCCATCCCAGCGCTTGCCGGCGAGCGCTCCGATGCGCTGCACGAAGCGGGAGGTGACCGTGGGCGCGCCGGCCACCTTGGCCGCGCGTGCGAGCACGACCTGCGGCGCGCCCAAGGCTTGCGCGAAGTCGTGCGCCGAAAGCCCGATGCGGCGCTCGGGCGGATCGAGGCCGAGGTCGCGGCGCATCGGCCGCGAGAGCCAGGCATCGCTGCGTGTCTCCGGCGGCCAGGTGCCTTCGTTGAGGCCGCCCAGCACCACGCGGTCGACATTTTGCAGACGTGCTTCGAGCGGGCCGTAGATGTGCACGCGCACATCGCGCGTCTCCGGGCGGCGCACCACGCGACCGCCGATTGCGGCGTGGAACAATTCGGCATAGTCGCCGCGCGCGACGCTGAGGCCGGCGGCGGACGGGCTGTCGATCAGCTCTTCGAGCGCGCGCATAAGCGCCGCGCCGTCTTGGCTTTCGAACGCGGCGATTTTGTCTTTATCGTCCGTGCTGAGGGCGGCGATGACATCGCGGTGGCATTGCGCCAGCTTCACCAGCGGATACTCGCCGGTTTGCAATATTTCGAGCGGCGCCAGCGCGGCAGTAAGGCGCGCGACCAGTGCGCCAGCGGCGTCGAGTTCATCATCGCGAATCGAGCGGCGCGGGTCGCTGGGATGCAGCTTGGCCTGCGTCTCACGAAATGTCTTAAGCGCATGGGCAAGGCCCTTGGCTCCGGGGCGCGGGCGTGGGCCCCGCAATAGCGCGCGCTCGAGCGTGGCGATGGCCGCGTCGTGTGCGTCGAGCGGCTGACCGAGCCGCAGCAAAGGATGTTTGAGCAACGCCAGCAGCGGCACCGGCTCAAGGCCGTTAAAGGCAACCTCGGCGGCGAGCCGCGCGAACACGCCGGCGGACGTGTCGGCCAAGGCATCGCCGCCGGAATCATCGACCGGCACCTTCCAGCGGTCGAGCGCGGCCACCACGCGACGGGCGAGCGCCCGGTCGGGCGTTACCAGTGCGGCAGTTTTGCCTTTTATCTCAAGCGCTTGGCGCAAAGCCACCGCGATGGCGAGCGCTTCCTCCTCGGCATTGGCGGCCTCGATCATCGCCATCGGTGCGAGCGCGGTGTCCGCTGCCTTTTCGAATGCCGCTTCTTGGCGCTGCCGCTGCCAATGCTCGGTAGTGGAAGCGGGGCGCAGAGCTTCCGATACCAGCGCCTCGCGGCCATGCGGCGCGGGCGGCGCGTGTTCGGTCACGTCGGAACGCTTGATGCCGATACGGTCGAGCAACGCATGCATGGCGAATTGCGCATGGCCGGCGGCGGGCAAGCCGTCATGGCTGTCGTCGTCGGCATTGCCGGCGATGAGCGCCCAGGAGGCATCGTCGAGATGGGCGTCGAGGCCGGGCAGCACCACGGCGCCGTGCGGTAGGCGCGCGATGGTGGCGAGCAGCTTGGCGGTTTCCGGCATCGAGCCGGTGGAACCGGCGGCGATCACCGGGTCAGAACTGTTTTTTAGCCGCGCGGCTTCCGCTTCGATCATTTTGTCGCGGCGCTCGGCCGACTCGATGGCGCCCAGCTCCTTGAGGCGCTCAGGCCAATAGCTGCGTGCGATCTTCAGAAAGCGCAGCGAAAGCTGCCAATAGGGATCGAGTGCATCCGGCACCAGGCCGTCGAGCTTGTCCCAGGAGACCTGCCGCGTGGTCATGTCGTCCATCAGCCGGGCGAGATCGTCGGCCAGGCCGAGCGCGGCCGAGGGCGTGTTGGCGATGAGGGGGGAGCCTTCGGCGCCGCGCATTTCCGGGGAATTCGCCCATTGCAGGATCAGCTCGGCCAGCAGCAGGCGGCGTTCCAAAGGCGCGATGGCGGGCGGCAATTGCAGCGCGGCTTCGGCAAGCCCGGCGGTGGCGGCTTGCGCGAAGGCGATCTCGTCTTCGTCGAGATCGCCGAGCGCGACGATGCGCGGCAGGATGGCGGCGTCGCCGTCGAGCTTGTCGAGGAACACCTCGCGCGCAAGGCGACAAGCGCGTCGGGTCGGCAGATAAAGCGTGGCGCGCGACAGCGCGAGCGGGTCACTGCCGGCGGGAAAGCCGGGCACCAGCTTACCGTCGCGCAGTTTCTCGATCAGCACCGGCAGGAACGGCGCCGAGGCGGGGATGTTGAAGACACGGGGACTCATCTGCGCAGCATACACTTTGTCGTCCCCGCGAAAGCGGGGACCCATACGCCGTGCACTTTCGATAGGCTGCGGAGTATGGGTCCCGGCTCGCGGCCGCTATGCGGCCTTGGCCGGGACGACAGCAGCAGCTACCCCGTGCTGGCTTTGATCGCGGCGTCCGCTAGGGCGACCGCATCGGGGGTGCCGACATGCATCCATTGGCCCTCCAGCCGCAACCCGTGCAGGCGGCCGGCGACGCCGGCGCGGTCGAACAGCAGCGCGAGCGGGAATTCGCCGCTCGGCGCATCGGCGAACAAAGCGGGCGACAGGATCGCGGCGCCGGCATAGACGAAAGGCGCCACCTCACGCTCGCCGCGTTTTTGCAAGGCGCCGTCCGGCGCCATCGTGAAATCGCCGCGCCCGGCATAGCCGATGCTGCCGGCGGTGGGGGCGAGCAGCAGCAGCGCGTCCATGGCGGCGGGATCGAAGGCTGCGGCGAGCCGCGCGAGATTGGGCCGCACACCGTCGATCCAGAGCGTGTCGGAATTGGTCAGGAAGAACGGCGCATCGCCGAGTTCGGGCAGGGCATTGCGGATGCCGCCGCCGGTGCCGAGCAGCAGGCCGCGCTCGTCGGAGATCACGACATGCGGGCGCGTGCGGTCTTTAAGATGACGCTGCATCTGCTCGGCGAAGTGATGAACATTGACCACCGCCCGCTCGACGCCGGCCGCGGCGAGGCGATCGAGCACGTGGTCGATCAGCGGCTTGCCCGCGACCACGATCAACGGCTTCGGGATTTTTTCCGTGAGCGGATGCATGCGGGTGCCGAAGCCGGCGGCGAGCACCATGGCGTTGCGGGGTGTTTGCGTCATAAGGGTGCAAGCGATTTCAGAGGCGGGATATTTACGCGATACCAGCCGTTGAGCGGCGCCAGCGCCGGGTGCACCAGCGCGCGCTGCAGATAGGCCCATACCCGCGGCAGATGACGCAAATATTGCGGCTTGCCGTCGCGCCGGTCGAGGCGGGCGAAGATGCCGAGGATCTTGGAAGCACGTTGCGCGGCGAGCGTCGAATAGGCGCGCGCAAAGGCGGGCGCATCGAAGCTTGCATCGGCGGCAAGCCGCGCGCGCGTGTAGCGCGACAGCAGCGCGATCTCCGTCAGCTCGGGCACGTCGACGCGCGCGTCCTGTAACAGCGAGGCGAGGTCATAGGCGGCCGGACCCAGCACGGCATCCTGGAAATCGAGCAGGCCGACGCGGGCGACGCCTTCGCGCTCCGGCAGCCACAACAGATTGGGCGAATGGAAATCGCGCAGCACCCAGGTGGCGGGGCCTTCCACCACCGGTGCGAGCGCGTCGCGCCACAGCGCCAGGTACATGTCACGCTTGGCGTCGGAGACTTTGGCTTCGAGCTTGGGCAGATACCAGTCGAGCAGCAATTCCGCCTCGATCAGCAGCGCCTCCATGTCGTAGCGCGGCAGCGCATAGTCGACGCCCGGCTCGACCGGCAGAACCTCCGGCAGGCGCTCGCGACGCAGCGCCGCCAGCAGATCGACCGCCACCGTGTAGCGCGGCTCGATCGGCGCCGGCGGCTCGCCGGCCGCCACCAATTCGTCGCCGAGGTCCTCGATCACCAAGAGGCCGGCGGCGCGGTCGGCGGCGAAGATCGCCGGCGCCGAGAAGCCGCGCGCGCGCAACGCCAATGCCAGCGCGATGAACGGCGTCACGTCCTCGGCCAGATGCGCGATGGCGTTGTAAGGCTTGCCGTCGCGCACCGGCGTTCCGTCCGGCCGTCTCGGTGCATTCATCAAAATATAGGTCGCGCCCTTGAGGGTGAGCCGCTCGTAGCAGCGAGTCGAGGCATCGCCCTGGATGCGCCGCCGCTCGGCCGCGCCGAAGCCGTTGGCGTCGAGAAAGCGGCGGATGGCGAGGATGCGCTCGGCGCGCGGCGCAAAGCTGCCATAGCCGGTGACGCGCGCGTGGCGAAAGGTTTCGCCCCGCTGCGGCGACAGCGTCAAGGCGACGTCGAGCCGGTCCGCCGGCAGGAAGCCGGCGGCGCGGTCCGGCCATTCCAGCAGCGTCACCGTAGTGTCAGCCTCGTCCTCGAAGCCGAGCTCGGCCAGCTCCGCCGGGCCCGACAGCCGATAGAGGTCGGCATGCACTAGCGTGAAGCGCGGCAGCTCGTAGCCTTGCGTCAGCGTGAAGGTCGGGCTCGGCACCTCGACACGCTCGTCGCCGGCGAGGTGACGGATCAGGGCGCGGGCGAAGGTGGTTTTGCCGGCGCCGAGGTCGCCCGACAGCGTGATCAGGTCGCCGGGCTCGATGGCCGCCGCGATGTCCACCATCAACGCTCGCGTCGCCTGCTCGTCAGCGAGCGCCACCGTGAAGCTGAAACCGCCGGACGTGGTGGGAAACATCGAATCATCCGCCCTGTGCCGTAACCTTATAGGCGGCGGGGACGGCGGTCGGCCAGATGTGGGGTTTTCCAGGGATAAGCGGACTTGTTCAGGCGGCCATGATGTCGCTGAAGCGCCATTGGCCGGCATCGGCGAGGCCGCCAAAATTTACGCAATCCGCTACGAATGGGTCGGCGGATCTTACCCGATCGTTTCCGACCGCGAGCCTTTCGATATGAAAATCCATACCGGGCGGGAAATAGAAAGGATTTGTTAACCAGCGGGATCGTTAGCCGCGGCATTCATCGGCGAGAAACCGTCGACGAAGATGTGTATTAAATTGCGTGTGATATTGCTGCCACGAACGTTGTCGCCGTGCTTTGCGCGTCAAGTCTTGGGCAGGGTCTCATGGAGGTCAAGTTACCTGCATTGGTGGCCGCGCAATTCGCGCGTGCTGCAAGCGCGGCGATCAAATTCAAAAAGTCTATTGGCGGCCCCGTTCGGCTGACCGTCGTCTGCGCCGTTTTGCTCTCGGTTATTGTCGTGAGCGGCAGCAGCGTTTTTCTTTACAATATCCACGATCGCATCCGGATTGTAAACGACCGGAACCTGGCAAGTAATGCATCGATTCTTGCCAAACAGATCGCGCAATTTTTCACCACAGTGGAGAGCGTGCAATCGGGCATCATCAAGGACACTGCGGCACTCATGGCTAGGGGTCTTGACGGTGAAAGATTGCTATCGCGGCACGATGTTTATCTCAATTTACGCGACAAGGCCGCCGGCATGCCCTATGTCGGCTCCCTCACTATCATCGACGCGCAAGGCCAGCTGATCAATTTTTCGCGGCATTGGCCCATTCCGAACATCAACGGCGCTGATCGCGACTTCTTCAAAGCGTTTCAATTTGATCCAAGCTTGACGTCATTCATCAGCAAGCCGATTCATAATCGCGCCAGCGGCAGCTGGGTTATTCAATTGGCGCGCAAGATCCCCGGGCCGAACGGCGAATTCCTGGGACTGACGACAGCCGCCGTAGAACTAAAATACCTGCAGAACTATCTCGGCGAATTCTCTCTTGACCCCGATAACGCCGTGACCCTTTTCCGCCACGACGGTGTGGTGCTTGCGCATTTTCCGCCGAATGAATCCATTATTGGCCATCGGTTCGCGTCGGCGGCAGGGCTCAAACTCGTGTCGACTTCGGACAGGGGAGTCGGCTTCGGTGCCGGCGTGCTCGATGGTGACAGTCGCATGATCGCGGCCCATCGAGTCAGCGGCTTCCCGATCATCATAACCACGAGCAAGACTCTTGCGGCAATTTACGCTAGTTGGCGGCAAACCGCTGCATCCGTGGGCGCGATATCGGTGCTGACCATTATCACGATCGTGGCGTTTGCTTCCCTTTTCATAAGACTGTTTGAGAATTACAAAGCGCTGCTAGGGGCGCGAGCCGAGCGTGAAAAAGCAGAGCACCTCCGGGAACAAAGCCGGCGATTCGACGTCGCCCTGAAAAACATGTCCCAGGGGCTCGTGATGTTCGACGCATCCGAGCGAGTCGTCCTATGCAATCAGCGCTACATCGAGATGTCCGGGCTCTCCGCGGAATTCATGAAGCCCGGCCGGACGTTGCGCGAAATTCTTCAGGTTCGGCAGGAGCAGGGGAGCTTTTCGCGAGATATCGAAGAATATCGCCGCGAACTTTTGCAAGACCTGGCCAACGGGAACACCAAAAGTCTCTTCGTTGAGTTCAGCGGCGGCCGCTCATACAAAGTCGTGAACGTTCCCATGGCGGGGGGCGGATGGGTGGCCACGCATGAAGACATCTCCGAACAAGTTTTTGCGAAGAGAGTGATCGAGAAGCAAAAGCTGCAACTCGACGCGGCCCTCGAAAACATGTCGCAGGGCCTTTGTATGTTCGACGCGTCGCAACGTCTGATTGTCTGCAACAAACGATATGCCGAGCTATACGGTTTGAATGACGAGCAGATAGAACCCGGTACGTCGCTTCGCGCGATCCTGGAGCATCGAATTGTACGTGGAAGCGCGCCGGAAGATCATGAAAGCTACCTCAAGGATCGGCTCAACGAAGTATCGATAAACCAGCCATATCAAATCGTAAATCGGCTGCGCGATGGACGTTACGTTTCCGTTGTTCACCGGCCGATGCCGGGCGGCGGGTGGGTGGCCACGCACGAAGACGTGACGGAAGCAAACGCCAGGGAGGAATCCTTCCGTTTGCTCTTCAAGGGCAACCCCGTGCCAATGTGGGTTACCGATCGCGAGAGCTTGCGCTTCATTGCGGTCAATGAGGCCGCAATCACGCTCTATGGCTATACGCACGAGCAATTCATGGCGATGACGTTAGCGGATTTGCGCCCGCCCACGGATCGCGAGGGCTTTGCGCAGCATTTGCGTACGCTACCGGACGTCCAATTGACCGGAAACATTGGACAACACTGGAAGGCGGATGGGACTCCAATTGATGTTGCCGTATTTTCACGGACTTTAAACTATGCCGGTCAGCAGGCGCGATTGGCCGTTATCCACGATATCACAATGGTCACCCTGGCCGAAAACGAGCTTCGTCGCACTAAGAAGTTTCTCAACACCGTCATCGAACATGTCCCTGTCTCGATTGTTGTGAAGGACGTACCAGAGATCGAACCAGATGCGAGCGGCTGCCGATTTACTCTGTTCAATCGAGCCTACGAAGAACTCACCGGCGATTCGCGCGCGCTGTTGATCGGCAAGACCGCCCACCAAGTATATCCGAAGGATCGCGCAGATATAATCGTACAAAGCGACATTGGGGCGTTGCAGGCCACCCAGGCGGTGACCACTCGTGAACATCCGATCCTCACGTCCCGTAATGGTACCCGTTTGGTAACGGCGAAGAAGACAGTTATTCAGAACGACAACGGCAAGCCGCAATATCTGCTGACCGTTCTTGAAGACGTGACGGAGCGGCGGCGCGCGGAACAGCACATCTCGTATCTGGCGTATATTGATTCTTTGACCGACCTTCCTAACCGAGCCACGTTCATCGAATATCTTGCCGAAACGCTCGACAAAGCGTCAAAAAGCGGCCAGCAGTTTGCCGTTCTGTGCCTTGACCTTGATCGTTTCAAAGAGGCCAATGACGTTTACGGGCATCTGATTGGCGATGGCCTACTTCGTGAGGCGGCCCGTCGTTTGCAAACTGCCGCCGCGGGCGCACTCCTTGCGCGTGTCGGCGGTGACGAGTTTACGTTCATTGTAGCAAGCGGCCCGCAGCCGGAGACCGCCAAGGCGCTCGGCGAGCGCCTGCTTGCCGCCTTTAGAGATGATTTTGAGATCGACGACCACCGAATGCAGATCGGCTTGAGCATCGGCGGCGCCGTCTACCCGAGCGATGGCACCGATGCGAAAACGCTACTGGCCAACGCCGATGCCGCGCTATATCAGGCCAAGGCGGAAATGAGCGGATCGGTGCGATTTTTCGATATGGAAATAGGCGCCCGACTGCGAGAGCGGCATGATATGCAGAACGATCTGCGGGCCGCATTCAATCGCGGCGAACTCTTCCTGCACTATCAGCCGCAGCAGAAAATTGCTTCAAAAGAAACGATCGGTTTTGAGGCATTGGCCCGCTGGCAATGTCCGAAGCGTGGCATGGTCTCACCCAGCGTATTTATCTCCATTGCCGAGGAGAGCAACCTCATCATTCCGTTGAGCGAATGGATTCTGCGCGAAGCCTGTCGCGAAGCGGCCTCTTGGCCGCAGCCGCTCAAAATTGCAGTGAATATTTCTCCGATTCAATTTCACCACGGCGACCTGCCGAGGCTTGTCCATTCGATCTTGCTCGAATCCGAGCTGGCTGCGGATCGGCTCGAATTGGAGATCACCGAGGGTGTATTGATTGATGATTTCTCGCGTGCGGTCGCCATTCTCCGCAAGCTCAAGTCGCTCGGCGTGCAGATCGCGATGGATGACTTCGGGTCAGGATACTCGTCACTATCCTATTTGCACGCATTCCCATTCGATAAAATCAAGATCGATCGTACCTTTGTCGGTAATTTGGAACGCAACCATCATTCAATGGCGATTGTCCGTGCAATTATTACTCTCGGTCATAGCCTCGACGTTCCGATCATGGCCGAGGGAATCGAGACCGAAGCTCAATTTGCATTCTTAGTGCAGGAAGGCTGCGACGAGGTGCAGGGGTATCTGACCGGCTATCCGCTCGCGATCGAGGCCTATGCCCAAATCGTCGGCCGTGAAACAACCGCAATGGATAGCTACGCCGCGGTGGGTTAATTCAAGTCGGTCCGCCGCGTTGGCGGCATACGGTTCGACGCCATTTCTTTTTTCTTGAGCCTTCTCGGTATAAAAATAATCGCTGCGGCTGCGATGTATTGCTGGCGGTGGCGTTACGCCGCCGTCTGCTTGGCGGCCTGCACGGTGGGGAAGATGCAAGTCACAGTAGTGCCCTGACCGAGCGTGGAATCGATCGTCACGCTGCCGCCGTGCAATTGCACGAACGAGCGCACCAGCGACAACCCCAAGCCGGTGCCGCGGTGGCCCGAGCCCATCGAATCGGTCTCGAACCAGTCGAATACCTTGTCCTTCGATTCCGGCGGGATGCCGGACCCGTGGTCGACGACCGTGAAAGCCACGGCATCGGGCCGTCGCTCGGCGCTGAGCACGACGGTCGCATCCGGCGGCGAGAAGCCGACCGCGTTGGACAACAGATTGAACAGGATCTGGCGCAGGCGGCGCTCATCGGCGGTGAAGCTGCCGATGCCGGGCGCCGCGCGGATGTCAAGCTTGAGGTTGTCCTTGACCAGCCGGTCCTGCACGCCTTCGGCCGCCGCTTCCATGCTGGCGCGGATATCTACTTCGGAGAGGTTGAGCGTCATGGCGCCGGCGTCGATGGTGGCGAGGTCGAGAATATTGTTGATGAGCGCGAGCAGCGCGTTGGTCGAGGTGGTGATATAGCCGAGATATTCGTGCTGCTTGTCGGTGAGCGGGCCGAAGGCGGGATCGCTGAGGAAATGCGCAAAGCCGATTATATTGGTAAGCGGCGAGCGCAACTCGTAACTGACGTGGTGAACGAACTCGATCTTGATCTCGTCGGCCGCCTCCAGCGCCTCGTTGCGCTCGCGCAGCGCGCGCTCGACATTCACCGTGTCGGTGACATCCTGAAAAGTGACCAAGGTCGCGCCGTCGGGCAGCGGCATGGTGGTCATGTCGATCATCATGCCGTCGCGCCGCTCGATGCGTGCCGCGATCGGCTCGCGGCCGTCGATTGCCGTCACCGCGGCGCGCAAAGCTCGCCAGACCGCGCCGTCATCGTGCAGCGCCTGGCACCAGGCGGTCACCGCTTCGGCGTGCGGGTGCTGATCGAGCGCCTCGACACTGAGCTTCCACATGCGCTGGAAGGCCGGATTGTGCAGTCGCACGCGGCCGTCGCTGCCGAACACCGCCACTGCTTCGGCGAGATGATCGAGCGTCTCGCTCTGCACCTTGATCAGCGCGTCGTAGCGGCGGTGCAGGTCGAGGCTCTCGGTGACGTCGTCGTAGAGATAGGTGACGCCGCCTTCCGGATTGGGCGTGGTGACGACGCGCAGGGTGCGGCCATCGGGCAGGTGCCACATGTGCTCCCGTGGCTCGACCGTACGATAGGCCTCGTAAAGCTGCTGCTTCCAGAGCCGGAAATCCTGCTCTTCCGGCAACTTGCGGGCCGCGCGCAGGCGGTCGAGCACGGCGGAATCGGTCGGGGTCTGGTCGAGAAAGCCCGCATCGAGGTCGAACAGCGAGCGGAAGGCGGTGTTATAGAAGATGAGCGTGCGGTCGACGTTGAAAATGGCAACGCCGGTGGCGAGCTGGTCGAGCACGCGACGGTGCGCCTCGATCATACGGTCGAGCTCGGTGCGCATCGCCGCCGCCTCGGTCCGATCGATCGCGATGCCTGTGCTGCCTGTGCCGCTGGGCACGTCGAATACGTCGAAGATGCGGCGCTGGCCGGCGATGATGGCCGGCAGCCGACCGCTATAGGCTTGACCTGCGGCGTGCGCGCCGGAAATTTGGTCACGAGCCGAGCGGCCGAGGAGTTCAAGTTCGCGCGCGACCGCGTCGGTTGCATCTTCGGCTTCCACCGCACAGGCAAAGGCGGAATTGGCAAAGATCAGCCGGCCGGCCTCATTGCGCGCCCACACCGGCGCGGACAGCGAGTCGAGCACGCCCCGCATGGTCGCGACATCATTCATGAGCTTGTCGTGGCGGGTCACGAGCTCGACCAGGTCGCGCTCGATCCCGCCGACGTCGCGCAGCCGCAGCACGGCGCGGCCGGCGACCGCGCGGCCTTCCGCCTCGATCGGGCGCCCGGCGGCGGTGTTGAGCGTCATCACGAAGCCGCGGCCCTCAGCCCGCAGCGCCTCGACCGCGCGCTCCATTTGCTGCGCCGCCGGCGGCTCCAGCCAGGTGCCGAAGGCGAGGACGCGCTCCGGTACGTTGCCGGGAACTAGGATCGACGTGTCGCCCACGATGTCTGGCTGGTCGGCAGCGGCCGCCCAGTCGACCAGCACCTGCGGCTCCGCCAACAGCAGCGCCTTGAGCCGGTCGACCTCGGCGTGCAGTGCCCTGTGCTCCTCGCGCGCGGCCGTCGCCTTGCGCTCCGCCTGGCGGCGGGTGCGCACCAGCACGAGCGTGGCGAACGCGGTGAACGACAAGAGTGCGATGGTGAGGGTGAGCGTGGCGATATCCTGGCGGTCGAGCGTCAAAGCGGCGCCGTGAACGGCGTCAACGACGGCGCCCCAGGCGCCGGTCGCGGCACGCGCGGGCGTGGTGCATGGGATGCTCAGGAGTGCGATGCCGAAGGCGGCGGAGAATCCACCCCGCCGCGGACGAGAACGCAGCCTCCCGTTCGCCGTCCGGATTGTCTCCGGCATTGAAGGATTGCCCCAGGAATGCGGGCGGTGTCCGCCACACCATCCGCGAATCGGGCAACTTTAACCCCGCGGGGACTCGGGCCGAAAGAGTCCAGATCGTGAACGGATCCGTTAAGTGGCCGTGCGGCGAAGCTATTTTAACGCTTCCGCCCGCCGCGCCATGGCCTCGATATTGATGCGGGCGAACGTCGCCGAGAAACGGCGTTCGGCTTCGGCCAGCGCCGGCCGCACCACGTCACCGACGAGCAGCGGGACCGGCAGAGGGGGCTCGCTCAGCTCCTCCGCGCGGCCGGCGGATGCCTTTGAGAATACCGTCGCGCACCAGCGCCTGCAGCGCCGGCTCGAGACGGCGCGGGGCAGTTTTTGGCGGGCGGCCAGCGCCTTGGCCGAGACCGGGCGGCTGCCGGCGTCGACCGCGACGTCGATCACAGCGGCAATGGCGAGAACGCCCTTGCGAGACACCGGCGGCATGTGGATCGACACCATTCGCGATTGCAACAAAGCGCCGCGGTATTAAGCTACGGTCCTTCATCCGTCTATTCGAAAACGGCTATTTGTCCTCATCAAGCTCCGGTCGAGCCAAAACCGCCGTGCCCGCGCGCGGTATCGTCGAGCGAGGTCACCTCGTGCAAACGCGCCTGGGTGACCGGCCCGATTACCAATTGCGCGATGCGCATGCCGCGGCTGACAGTGACCGCCTCGCTGCCGAGATTGACCAGCAGCACCTGGATTTCGCCGCGGTAATCGGCGTCGATGGTGCCGGGCGCATTGAGCACGCTGAGCCCGTGGCGGACGGCCAGCCCGGAGCGCGGGCGCACCTGTGCCTCGTGGCCTTTCGGCAATGCAATCGCGATGCCGGTGGGGACGAGCGCGCGGGCGGCGGGCGCGAGCGTGAGCGGCGCGTCTTCGGGGACGGCCGCGAGAAGATCAAGGCCGGCGGCGAGCGCGCTCTGGTAGGACGGCAGCGGCAGATCTTGGCCGTGCGGCAGCCGCATGATGCGGACATCGACTGTGCTCACGCCTTGTTTTCCTTCAGCGCGTCGGCGATGCGGGCGATCAACATCGCGGCCACGTCATCTTTGCTTTGCGCCGGCCAGGCTTCGACGCCTTGCGCGGTGACCAATTCGATGGTGTTGCGGTCGCCGCCCATGATGCCGGTGGCCGGCGAGACGTCGTTGGCAAGGATCCAGTCGCAGCCTTTGGCCAGGCGCTTGGCCTTGGCATTGGCGGCGACATTGTCGGTCTCGGCGGCAAAACCGATCACCAGCTGCGGCCGCTGCGTTTTGCGGTGGGCGATGGTGGAGAGGATGTCGGGGTTCTCCGTCAAGGAAAGCGCGGGTATGGCCTGGCCCGGTTTCTTTTTGATCTTCTGCGTGACAGCGTTGGCGACGCGCCAGTCGGCGACCGCGGCGGCGAAGATGGCGACGTCGGCCGGCAGCGCGCGTTCGGCCGCGACCAACATGTCGCGCGCGCTTTCCACATGCACGGTCTTGACGCCCGGCGGATCGGGCAGGTTGACGGGGCCGCTGACCAGCGTCACCTCTGCGCCGGCCTCTGCGGCGGCGGCAGCGATGGCGTGGCCCTGCTTGCCGGAGGAACGGTTGGCGATGTAGCGCACCGGGTCGATCGGCTCGTGGGTGGGGCCGGAGGTCACCAGCACGCGCTTGCCTTTCAGCGGCGGCGCGCTTGCGCGCGCGAGCAGCTTGCCGACCGCGTCGGCGATCTCCAGCGGCTCGGCCATGCGCCCCATGCCGCTTTCGCCCGCTTCCGCCATCTCGCCTTCGTTCGGCCCGACGATCGCGAAACCGTCGGCCACGAGCCGAGCGAGATTGCGCTGGGTCGCCTGGTTCGCCCACATTTGCGGGTTCATCGCCGGTGCCAGTAGAATCTTTGCCGACGTGGCGAGCAGCACCGCGGTGGCAAGATCGTCGGCGTGACCGCCGGCGAGCTTGGCCATCAGGTCGGCGGTGGCCGGCGCCACCACGACGAGATCGGCTTCGCGCGCGAGGCGAATGTGGCCGACCTCGAACTCATGCGCCGGATCGAACAGATCTGTGAACACGCGCCCACCGGTGATGGCGCCGGCCGACAGCGAGGTGACGAAGTGCTCGGCCGCCTTGGTGAGGATGCAGCGGACGCCGAGCCCGTGCTCTTTCAGGCGGCGGATGAGATCGAGCGACTTGTAGGCGGCGATGCCGCCGCCGATGATCAGCAGCACGCGCTTGGCTTGGACGGGCTGGGCCTGCGGCGGGCCGGCGGCTTCGACCGGCGAAGCCGCGGCCGGCTCGCTTGCAGCGGCGGCACGCAGAATGGTGCGCACCTCGTCCTCGACCGAGCGGCCGCTGCGCGCGGCGCGCAGCCGCAGGCGCTTTTTCAGCGTCTCGTCGAGCTGGCGAATGGTGATGCTGGCCATGATCCGGTGATCATGTCGCGCCTATGACAGCAATGCAATCATTGCAATCAATATTAGAAAAGTAATAACCAAATCAATAAGATGACGATGGCCCAGATGCCGGCGGTGGTCCAGCGGTTGCGGCGCGCCTCCGCCTTGCCGATGGCTTCGACCGTGTCGGGCGACAGCACCAGCCCGTCGCGGGTGATGTCGTCGAGTTGATCGAGCAGGGTTCCCGCGCGGGTGAGCAGGCCCGGCACCTGGCCCATGAAGCGGCCGATCTCGCCGGCGCCTTCCACCGCGCCTTCCAATTTGCCGATCGGTCCGAGATTGCGCTCGATCCATTCGCGCACCACCGGGTCGGCGGTCTTCCACATGTCGAGCTGCGGATCGAGCGAGCGCGCGACGCCTTCCACCACCACCATGGTCTTTTGCAGCAACAGCAGCTCCGGCCGGGTGCGCATGTCGAACAGGCCGGTGACCTCGAACAGCAGCGTCAAGAGCTTCGCCATCGAGATGTCTTCGGCGGTGCGGTTGTGGATCGGCTCGCCGATGGCGCGGATCGCCTGCGCGAAGCTCTCGACCGAATGATGCCGCGGCACGTAACCGGCGTCGAAATGGATCTGCGCGGTGCGCATGTAGTCGCGGGTGATGAACCCGAAAAGGATTTCGGCGAGGAAGCGGCGCTCCTTGGGGCCGAGCCGGCCCATGATGCCGAAGTCGACCGCCACCAGCTTGCCCGTATCGTCGACGAACAAATTGCCGGGATGCATGTCGGCGTGGAAGAAACCATCGCGCAGGGCATGGCGCAGGAAATTCTGGATCACGGCGCGGCCGAGACTAGCCAAGTCGAAGCCCTTGGCGCGTAACGCTTCATGGTCGTGCAGCGGCATGCCCTCGATCCATTCCAGTGTCAGCACCTCGCGCGCGGTGCGGTTCCAGTCCACCGTCGGCACGCGGAAATACGCGTCCTCTTTCGTGTTCTCCGCCATTTCGGAGAGCGCCGCCGCCTCCAGCCGGAAATCCATCTCGATCGCGACCGTGCGCGCCAGCGTCGCCACCACCTCGTTGAGGCGCAGGCGTTGCGCCTCCAATGAAAAGCTTTCCGCTTTGCGGGCGGCAAAGAAGAAGGCGTCGAGATCGGATTTGAAGCGGCGCTCGATGCCCGGGCGCAGAATCTTCACCGCCACGGCTTTGCGTCCGCTCTCGGCTTCGACCTCGGCGCGGTGCACCTGCGCGATCGAGGCGGCAGCGACCGCCGGGCCGAAGCTGGCATAGAGCTCGCCGAGCGGCTTGCCGAATGCCGCGGCAACCGCAGCTTCCGCCGCGCTTTGCGGGAACGGCGCCATCTTGTCCTGCAGGCTTTCGAGATCGCGCGCAATCTCCTTGCCCACCACATCGGGGCGGGTGGCGAGGAACTGGCCGAGCTTGACGTAAGTGGGGCCCAGGCGGGTGAGCGCGGCGGCGAGCCGGCTGGAGCCGTCTTTGGCCGTTCTGCGCGCGATCAAGCGGCCGAGCGCGACCGCGGTTTTCGCCGGCATCGGCATCGGCCTGGTGTCGACCAGCGCCAGCACGCCCTCGCGCGCAAACACGAAGCCGGCGCGGGACAAACGCACGAGATGGGAGAGCGCGGCGATCACAGCTTCCAGCCGGAATGCAAGGCCACCACGCCGCCGGTCATTTGCGTGAACGAGACGCGGCGGAAACCGGTTTGCTCGAGCATGCGCGCGAAGGCCTTGGGCTTGGGAAACTTGCGGATCGATTCCACCAGGTACTGATAGGCCTCACGGTCGCCGGTCACCGCCTGGCCGACGCGTGGGATGACGTGGAACGAATAGTAGTCGTAGATGGCTTCGAGACCGGGCACGTCAACGGACGAGAATTCCAGGCAGAGGAATCGGCCGCCGAGCTTGAGCACCCGGTAAGCTTCGGCGAGCGCGCGCTCGATGCGCGGCACGTTGCGGATGCCGAAGGCTATTGTTGCGCAATCGAAGCTGCGGTCGGGGTAGCTAAGCGTTTCGGCGGTGCCGTGCTCGAACGTCACGCGGTCGGCGAGCCCGCGCTCGAGCGCGCGCTCGGCGCCGACGGCGAGCATGTTGGTGTTGATGTCGCAGACGGTGACGCGCGTCCCCGGCCCGCCGGCCTCGGCTACGCGGAGGGCGACGTCGCCGGTGCCGCCGGCGAGATCGAGCAGCGCGAACGGGGCGTCGTGCTTCGGCGGATTGACGGCGGTGACCAGCGCGTCCTTCCAGGCCCGGTGCAGGCCGGCCGACATCAGGTCGTTCATCAGGTCGTAGCGGCGCGCCACCGAATGGAACACGTCGTCCACCAGCCCCTGCTTGTCTTCAAGCGGGACCGTTTGATCGCCGAAATGGGTCTCGTCCGGGGCGCCGGCCATGGCCAATTGTCCTTTGCGCTGAGGACCATAGCGCGGCGCCGCGGGGGGCGCTATGTGTGAACGCGGCGCGTGCCCTCATGGTGAGGAGGCGCGAAGCGCCGTCTCGAACCATGAGGGCGCACCCTCGCCCTTCGAGACGCGCCCTATCGGGCGCTCCTCAGGACGAGGGTGCGGAGACCGCCGTTAACCATGCCCGAACTGCCCGAAGTCGAGACCGTCCGCATGGGCTTAGGCCCGGCCATGGAGGGCGCGCGCTTTAAAAAGGTAGAGGTGCGCCAACGCCGCCTGCGCTGGCCGATCGCCAAGGACTTCGAGAAACGCCTCAAGGGCCAAAAGGTCGAAGGCCTCGGCCGGCGCGCCAAATATCTATTGGCCGATTTGTCCTCCGGCGACGTGCTGCTCATGCATCTCGGCATGTCGGGCTCGATGCGGCTGCGCCGCAACGGGCAACAGGTGCTCGGCGATCCCCGCTACTTCGAAATCGCCAAGGACGAGAAGCACGACCATGTCGTGTTCCACATGTCGAATGGCGCAACTATTACCTTCAACGATCCGCGCCGCTTCGGCTCCATGAAGCTGGTGCCGCGGGCGAAGCTCGACGCCGAACCGCTGCTGCGCAATCTCGGGCCGGAACCGCTCGGCAATGCGTTCGACGCCGCCATGCTCGCCAAAGCCTGCGCCGGCAAGAAGACGTCGCTGAAAGCGGCGCTCAGCGACCAGCGCGTGGTCGCCGGCCTCGGTAATATCTATGTCTGTGAGGCGCTGTTTCGCGCGCGCCTGTCCCCGAAAAGACAAGCCTCCACCATCGCCGACCGCCATGGCAAACCCAACGCGCGCGCGGTCGCGCTGGTCGAGGCCATCAAGGCCACGCTGCATGACGCCATCAAGGCCGGCGGCTCCTCGCTGCGCGACCACCGCCGCGCCGACGGCTCGCTCGGCGACTTCCAGCACAACTTCCAGGTCTACGACCGCGAAGGCGAGGCCTGCCCGCATTGCAAGGGCAAGATCAAACGCATCGTGCAGACCGGGCGTTCGACCTTCTATTGTCCGAGATGTCAGAAGTAACAAATTTTCGCTGCCGCGAAATCGCTTCCCTCTCCCCTTGTGGGAGAGGGTGCCCTCGCGGAGGCGAAGCCGAGCGAGGGCGGGTGAGGGGGCAAGTCTCTATCGAGAGTTACTTTCCCCCTCACCCGGCTCGCGCTTCTCTCACGCTCCGCGCTCGCCACCCTCTCCCACAGGGGGAGAGGGTAAGAGAGTATGCCGCTGCCGCATTGCCTCGATGCCGCGCCTCAGCTACGCCATTCATCACCGATATTGAGAGAATGATCATGAGCTATGAGAACATCCTCGTCGAGATCAAAGGCCGGGTCGGCGTCATTCGGCTCAACCGGCCGCAGGCACTCAATGCGCTCAACCTGGCGCTCAAGTCGGAGCTTGCCCAGGCCATCGACGCCTTCGAAGCCGATGACGGCATCGGCTGCCTGCTGATCACCGGCAACGAAAAAGCCTTCGCCGCCGGTGCCGACATCAAGGAGATGGCCGACAAGACCTTCATCGAGGCCTATCTTGGCAATTTCGCCGGCAACTGGGACCGCGCCGCCAAGGCGCGCAAGCCGATCGTGGCGGCGGTCGCCGGCTTTGCGCTCGGCGGCGGCTGCGAGCTCGCCATGCAATGCGATATCGTCATCGCAGCCGACAACGCCAAATTCGGCCAGCCCGAAATCAAGCTCGGCGTCATCCCCGGCATCGGCGGCACCCAGCGGCTCACCCGCGCAGTCGGCAAGGCCAAGGCGATGGAAATGATCCTCACCGGCCGCATGATGGACGCTGCCGAGGCGGAGACGTCCGGCCTGGTGGCGCGGGTAGTGCCGGCGGCCAGCCTGATGGAAGAGGCGATGAAGGTTGCCGACACCATCGCCAATATGTCGCTGCCCTCGGTGCTGGCGGCGAAAGAAGCGGTCAACCGCGCCTTCGAAAGCGGCTTGTCGGAGGGCGTGATCTTCGAGCGGCGCATCTTCCATTCGCTGTTTGCGACCGAAGATCAGAAGGAAGGCATGAAAGCCTTCATCGAGAAGCGTAAGCCGAATTGGAAGAACAGATAATTTCGTTTCGTCCCGGCCGAGCGCGCAGCGCGAGGGCCGGGACCCATATCCCCGCTGGTCGAGATTCGGAATGACAGGGGCTATGGGTCCCCGCCTTCGCGGGGACGACAATAATTATTTCCGGACGCAGATAATCCTGATCGCCGCCGCCCGCTCCTCGCCACCCTTGCCCTCGGCGGCGGCGACATGATGGGCGCTGAGAAAATCGCGGATGGTCTTTGCCGATACCAGCCGCACCGGCGGCACGCCGGGATCGGCGCTGGCCAGCACGAAATTGCGCGTCTCCATCATGCCGAGGAAACGGCCTTGCGTGTCGAGCGCGGCCGCGCCGGAAAAGCCCGCCATCGGCACCGGCTGGCGTAATTGGATCCCTAACCCGTCCACCAATCTGGCCTTGATCTCGGTGAGCTTCCTGGCGCCGTCCTGCTCTTTCGGGTCGGGAATGCCGATCAGCGTGATGTCGCCGGTCTTGGGTGCTTCGCGCGGCAGCGCCAGCACCGGCAGCTTGCCCGCGCCATAGACGCGCAGCAGCGCCAGCCCGTGTTCCTTGTCCTCGGCGATGCGGTCGGCGTTGCCGAGACCGTCGGCGACGATCACCTGGCAGTCCTGCGCGACCTTGCGGTCTGTCACGATATGGCCGTCGGCGCTGACGATCAGCCCGGTGCCGTATTCGACTTTTTTCGCCAGCGCCGCGAACGGCACCGCGCGCTCCGGAAACGGCGAGAACGCGCTCGCCATCGCCACCATCACAGGCGCGACGATGCCTTCCATCATCTGGTCGTACAGCAGGGTGAAGCCGCGCACCTCGCCGTCGCGCTGCTTGGCGCGCACCGAGAAGTATTTCAGGCCCTGCATGCCGCTGAGGAAGAAATTGTCGTCGTTGAGCACGCTGCGCTCGATCTTGCGCGTCTTCGGGTGCCTCTTCTCCTGCTCGAACAGCACCGCCAGTTTGCCATTCCTGATGCGGAACGTCTCGACCTGCACCTCGCCATGGGCCGACGACCAGCGCGTGCCGCGCGCGGCGTCATGGGCTTTCGGCACCAGCTTAGTCGGCAGGCCGACGCGGACGCCGGTTGCGGGGTCGACCACCACCCGCCAGCCGTATTCCCGCGCGTGACGGTCGGCCGCGGCGATCAGCTCGGCGCGCTGCTCGTCGGTCAGCACGCCGGTGATTTTGGACTTGTTGCGCTTCTGGAATTTCCGGATCGCGGCTTCCATCGGATCGTCGCCCCCGGTGGCGCCGGCGTAGTCGCCCGACCAGAACAATTCCTGCTCGATCTTCAGCCGGTCGCCGGCGGGAATGCTGGCGAACACGCCGGTCTCGGCCGCGGGCTTTGCCAAGTCAGGCTTGGATGTTTCGAGCTTAGGCGTTTCGAGCTTTGCCGTTTCGGCTTTTGCGGTTTCGGTTTTCGCCGGCTCAGGCTTGGCCGGCTCGGATTTGGCTTGCGCGGGCTCGGGCTTCGGCTTCGCCGGTTCCGCTTTCGGCGGCTCTGATTTCGCCATCTCGGCGCCCGGCGCGGCTTTCGGCAGCGGAATATTTGCCGCCGCCGATTCCGGCGCCGCGGTCTTGGGAGCGGCCTTGTGCGCGGAATGATGTTTTCGCACCGCCTTGTGCTTGGTGGCGGATTCGATCGGGTAGGGCGCGACCGCAGCCGGGTCCTGCGCCAGCGCCGGGCCGGCACCGACCAGCAAGGCCAGCATCACCAGGACGGGAATGCACCGCATTATTTCCTACGCCGCCTGTCCGTTATTTTGCGGCCACCTTAGTCCAATGCTTGTCCGGCGCAAGGCGCGCCCGCGCGCAGCCCGCGGCCGTGCATGGCATCAAGCCTCTGGCTCAAATATACTTCCCGCCATAGGGTTAACCTTGATGCTCGATCGACAGGAACTCGAACGCTACGCGCGCCACATCGTGCTGCGCGAGGTCGGCGGGCCCGGCCAGGCCAAGCTTAAAGCGGCGCGCGTGCTGGTGGTCGGCGCCGGCGGCTTAGGCGCGCCGGTGCTGCTCTATCTTGCCGCCGCCGGCGTCGGCACGCTCGGCGTCGTGGACGACGACGCGGTGTCGCTGTCGAATTTGCAGCGGCAGGTGATCTTCGGCACCGACGACATCGGCAAGCGTAAGGTCGACGGCGCGGAAGCCGTGGTCGCGCGGCTCAATCCGCATGTGGCGGTCGAGACCCACATGATGCGGCTCGAGGCCAGCAACGCGCTCGATCTCATTGCGCGCTACGACATCGTTGCTGACGGCTCCGATAATTTCGCCACGCGCTATCTGGTGTCGGATGCTTGTTACTTTGCCAAGAAGCCGCTGGTCACCGCCGCGGTCGGCACTTTCGACGGCTCGCTCACTTCCATTCGCGCGCACGAGAGGCGCGCCGACGGCAAGCCCAACCCGACCTATCGCTGCCTGTTTCCCGAGCCGCCGCCGGAAGGCACGGTGCCGGCCTGCGCGGAAGCCGGCATTCTCGGCGCGTTGCCGGGCGTGCTCGGCTCGCTGATGGCGCTGGAAGTCATCCGCGAGATCGTCGGCTTCGGCGAGGGCCTGGTCGGGCGGCTGCTGATGATGGACGCGCGCTCGATGCGGTTCGAGACGCTGAATTATGCGTGGGACCCGAACAATCCGCTCTCGGGCGACAAGCCGACCATCAGAGATTTGTCGGGCCACATCTAATCCCTAGAGGGCGCAGCCCCAGCCGATGCGGCGTGTGGCTGGCCAGCGCGTCGCGCGCTGTCTAATCTGGCGCGATGGCGGCGAGTCATTTCAAAGACTTCAACATGGCGGCCTTTTGGGCCGGCTTGACCACTTTCGTTTGGTACGCATTCGGCGCTCTTCCGCTTCACCTCGAAGTCGCCGCCGCGCTCGGCCTCAGTCGCGTCGAGTCATCGAGCTGGATTTTCATAGTCTGGTTTGCGAGTGCGGTGGTTACGGTCGGCCTTTCGCTTTACTACCGGCTGCCGATCCCCATTACCTGGACAATCCCGGGATTGATCTATGTCGGAACGCTTGCCGGGCAGTTCACGTTTCAGGACATCGTCGGCGCCAACCTGATGGCAGGCATCGCAATCGTCATCCTTGGACTCTTTGGATTTGGCGAGCGGATCATGGCATGGCTGCCGTTGCCGATCGTCATGGGTATGTTCAGCGGCAGTATTCTCATCTACGTGACGCGGATGGTTGCCGCGACGGTGAGTGACGTCTTGGTGGCCGGGGTCACCCTCGCTGCCTATTTGAGCGGGCGATTCATCGCCAGCCCGCGCGTGCCGCCGATGGGATTGGCGGTCGTGGCAGGCGGAGTGGCGGTCTTTCTCTTTGGCGATACGGCGCCGGGCGCGATTTCCTTCAACCTTCCACAATTGGCATACCCGGGAATGCACTTCTCGCCCGCGGCATTTGTCGCAGTGAGTTTTCCCATGATCATTTTGGCCATGGGGCTCGGCAACGTGCAGGGCCTGGGTTTCCTGGTCGCGCAGGGTTACGAGGTGCCGGTCACGCGCGTCACGGTGCTGACCGGCATCAACTCGATCGTGAACGCGTTCCTCGGCGGTCACGCCGCGACTGTCGCCCGGACCGGCGCGGCTATCGTGGCCGGGCCGGAAGCCGGCCCGAAGGAAGGGCGCTATTGGGCGGCCACGATTTCCGCAGTGCTGACCGTCACCATCGCGCTCGGCGCCGGCACGCTGACGTCACTGCTGGCGGCGCTTCCGCGGACGTTCGTCGTCACGCTCGCAGGCCTCGCCATCTTCTCGTCGCTGCAAGGCGCGCTGGAAACCGCGTTCGGCGGAAAATTGCGCTTCGGCGCGCTGGCGGCATTGGCGGTGGCAGCGACGCCTTTTGCCGTATTCGGGATTACCTCGGGCTTTTGGGCGCTGCCGGCCGGCATCGCCGCTTCGCTTCTCGGCGAGCGTGCGGACTTGTTTGCCTATTGGCGCGAACGGAATAAGAAATAACGCGGTCGGAAATCAAAGCATCGACGGCAGCACCCGGTCCGGCGGCCGGTGCCCGTCCATGAAGGTCTTGATGTTGATGATGACCTTCTCGCCCATGTCGACGCGGCCTTCGACGGTGGCCGAGCCCATATGCGGCAGCAGCACCACTTTGCCGGCCTTGGCGAGCTTGACCAGCTTCGGGTTCACCGCCGGCTCGTGCTCGAACACGTCGAGTCCGGCGCCGGCGATGTCGCCCGCCTCGATCAGCCGCGCCATCGCGTTCTCGTCGATCACCTCGCCACGCGAGGTATTCACGATATAGGCCTCAGGCCGCAGCAACTTGAGCCGGCGCGCGGAGAGCAGGTGGTAGGTTGCCGGCGTGTGCGGGCAATTGACCGAGATGATGTCCATGCGGGCGAGCATCTGGTCGGGGCTCTCCCAATAGGTGGCGTCGAGCTCCTCCTCGATGCGCGGCGCCACGCGGCGGCGGTTGTGATAGTGAATCTGCAGGCCGAAAGCGCGCGCGCGGCGCGCCATCGCCTGGCCGATCCGCCCCATGCCGATGATGCCGAGGCGCTTGCCCCAAATGCGGTGGCCGAGCATCCAAGTCGGGGTCCAGCCGGCCCAATCCTTGTCGGAGGTCAGGACGGCGGCGCCTTCCACCAGCCGGCGCGGCACCGCCAGGATCAGCGCCATGGTCATGTCGGCGGTGTCCTCGGTCAGCACGCCCGGCGTGTTGGTCACGGTGATGCCGCGCTGTACGGCGGTGACGACGTCGATATTGTCGACGCCATTGCCGAAATTGGCGATCAGCTTGAGCTGCTCACCCGCTTTGCCGAGCACGGTGGCGTCGATCTCGTCGGTGACGGTCGGCACCAGCACGTCGGCGGTCTTCACTGCCTCGGCGAGCTGTCCTTGCGTCATCGGCTTGTCTTCCGGGTTTAGCCGGGCGTCGAAAAGTTCCCGCATGCGGAGCTCGACCTTGTCGGGCAGCTTGCGGGTGACGATGACCAGCGGTTTCTTCGTCTTCGGCATTGGTCCTCAACCGCGGCCACTCAAAAAAGCGATACCAGGCGCGTCATACCGCCGCTTTTGAGCGCCGATTTAGCCCTCTTTAACCGTGCTCGCCCACACTCTCGGCTTCCGCGCGCAGGGGGCGTTAATCCATTCATTTTCCTACCAGATGGCCATGACAACACAAAGCATCCGGAACCTGCTCGGCCTGCTCGGCGGCGCCACGCTCGTTGCCGTCCTGCTGGCCGGCCAGCCGGCTGCCGCCCGCGATGCGGCTCCGATCGCCACCGGCTCGGTGAGCGGCCTGCCGGTGCCGCGCTTCGTCAGCCTCAAGGCCGACCGGGTCAATGTGCGCAGCGGTCCCAACAAGGACCAGGAGGTGCGCTGGGTCTATACCCGCGCCGGCATGCCGGTGGAGATCACCGCCGAATTCGAGAACTGGCGGCGCATCCGCGACTGGGAAGGGTCGGAAGGCTGGGTCTACCACTCCCTGCTGTCCGGCAAGCGCACCGCGGTGGTGGTGCCGACGCTGAAGGACGAACTGGTGCCGCTCTACGAGAGCGCCGACGTAGAGGCGGCGGTGGTGGCCAGACTGCAGGCCGGCGTGCTCGGCTCGCTTAAGTCCTGTAGCGGAACCTGGTGCGAGTTCGCCGGCAAGGGCTTCGACGGCTGGATCCGGCAGGACCGGCTGTGGGGCGCCTATCCGAACGAGAAGGTCGAGTAGCCCTACGCGGTCGTCGAGGCATACTTTGCGTCATGCCCGGTCTTGTGCCGGGCATCCACGTCTTGAGGGTCCCAAAGACGTGGATGGCCGGGACAAGCCCGGCCATGACGAAATCGAATTTAATCGCTTAGGCGCGCTCGACCGCTACGCCTTGCGCCGCAGCCGCACCACCACGTCGACGCGGGATATTTCGTAGCCTTCCGGCGGGGTCGGGGTCTTGCCGACCAGCACCTCGGGGCCCGGAATGTCGAACAACCTGTCCTCGCCTTCGACGAAGAAATGATGATGCGAGGTGGCGTTGGTGTCGAAATAGGCCTTGGAGCCGTCGGCCGCGACCTGGCGCAGCAGGCCGACCTCGGTGAACTGGTGCAGCGTGTTGTAGATGGTGGCGAGCGACACCGGCACCTTGGCGCGCGAGGCTTCCTCGTACAGCGCCTCGGCGGTGAGATGGCGGTCGCCCTTGCCGAACAGCAGCCAGCCCAGCGCCATGCGCTGGCGCGTCGGACGCAAGCCGACCTGGCGCAGCATCGCTTTCACGTCGTGCCACGGGCAACCGGTGAATTCGGCACCGGCAGGCCTGGTGGCGGACTTGGCGGCCGGCAACGGCGCACGCAGTGGATTCATCATCATACGCCTCATGGGCCAGCCACGCGGGCCGGCGGAAAAAACCGTTTCATTTGTAACATATACGAAATATGCCCTTAGATGCAACTCCCTCGCAACAGCGGGCGATCCCGCAACGACCGACTTCCGGCCAATTTGCCGCGCTTTATTGGCCGGATTGCCGGCGGCTCCATCTTTGCCGGGTCAGCCCCGGTATGTTACGAATTTAACATGGGTATTCAGGAAAACTCGCCGCGCGGGGATATTGCGGCAATGGACAACCGGCGCCACAGCTTTGAATACGAAGATCTGCTGGCCTGCGGCCGCGGTGAGCTTTTTGGCGCCGGCAATGCGCAACTGCCGTTGCCGCCGATGTTGATGTTCGACCGCATCGCCGAAATCGCCGAAGAGGGCGGCGAGCACGGCAAGGGCCTGATCCGCGCCGAGCTCGACGTCAAGCCGGACCTGTGGTTCTTCCTCTGCCACTTCAAGGGCGATCCGGTGATGCCGGGCTGCCTCGGCCTCGACGCGCTCTGGCAGCTGGTCGGCTTCTTCCTCGGCTGGCTGGGGGCGCCCGGCAAGGGCCGCGCGCTCGGCCTGGGCGAATTGAAATTCTCAGGGCAAGTCCTGCCGACCGTAAAGAAGGTCATCTACGGCATCGACATCAAGCGCGTCATGCGCTCGAAGCTGGTGCTAGGCGTAGCCGACGGTTGGTTGTCGGCCGACGGCAATGTCATCTATAAGGCGCTCGATCTCAAGGTCGGTCTGTTCAAGCAGGACGACGCCATGCAGGCGAGCGGCGCTTGAGCGGTCGATTTTGGCCGGGCGGCGGCGGGCATTCCGAGGCCAGCCCCCTTGCGCATTTGCCTTGACCGGCCAATCTTTGGCCCAATCACCAATAATCCACTGGGCGAGTGAGGATATTACGACATGCGGCGGGTCGTCGTAACCGGGATGGGCATCGTCTCATCGATTGGCAACAATACGCAGGAAGTGCTGGCGAGCCTGCGCGAGGCCAAGTCCGGCATCGTGAAGGCCGACAAATATGCCGAACTCGGCTTTCGCTGCCAGGTGCATGGTGCGCCCCGGCTCGAGCCGGAGGAAGTCGTCGACCGCCGCGCCATGCGCTTCCTCGGCCGCGGCGCCGCCTGGAATCATGTCGCCATGGAGCAGGCGATCGGGGATTCCGGCGTCGAGGAAAATGACATTTCCAACGAGCGCACCGGCATCGTCATGGGCTCGGGCGGACCGTCCACCCGGACCATCGTCGAGGCGGCGCTGACCGCCAAGGAAAAAGGCCCGAAGCGCGTCGGCCCGTTCGCGGTGCCAAAGGCGATGTCGTCGACGGCGTCGGCGACACTGGCGACCTGGTTCAAGATCAAAGGCGTCAACTATTCGATCTCGTCGGCCTGCGCCACTTCCAATCATTGCATCGGCAACGCCGCCGAACTCATCCAGTGGGGCAAGCAGGAATTGATCTTCGCCGGCGGTTGCGAGGATCTCGACTGGACCATGTCCGTGCTGTTCGACGCCATGGGCGCCATGTCGTCGAATTTCAACGCCACGCCGGAAAAGGCTTCGCGCGCCTACGACAAGGACCGCGACGGCTTCGTCATCGCCGGCGGCGCCGGCGTTCTGGTGCTGGAAGAGCTCGAACACGCCAAGGCACGTGGCGCCAAGATCTATGCCGAGGTGGCCGGCTACGGTGCCACCTCCGACGGCTACGACATGGTGGCGCCCTCGGGCGAGGGGGCCGTGCGCTGCATGAAGATGGCGCTTCATGACGTGAAGCCGCCGATCGACTACATCAACCCGCACGCCACCGCGACGCCGATCGGCGATCTCAAGGAGATCGAGGCGATCCGCGAGGTGTTCGGCGCCAAGGCGCCGCCGATCGCCGCCACTAAGTCGCTCACCGGCCATTCGCTCGGCGCCGCAGGCGCGCAGGAGGCGATCTATTCGCTGCTGATGATGCAAAACGGCTTCATCTGCGAGAGCGCCAATATCGAGAACCTCGATCCCGCCTTCGAGGACATGCCGATCGTGCGCTCGCGCCGCGACAACGTCACGCTCGGGGCGGTGCTGTCGAATTCCTTCGGCTTCGGCGGCACCAACGCGTCGGTCGTATTCAAGCGGCTGGACGCATAATTTCAACGTTGCAACGATTTATGATTGTCATGCCCCGCGAAAGCGGGGCATCTAGTGTTGCCAAATTGAGGAAATACCGATGCCGGGGTTGATGGAGGGAAAACGCGGGCTGGTGATGGGGGTCGCCAACGACCACTCGATCGCCTGGGGCATCGCCAAGACGCTTGCAGCGCACGGCGCCCAGCTCGCCTTTACCTATCAGGGCGACGCGCTGGGCCGGCGCGTGAAACCGCTCGCCGAATCCGTCGGCTCGTCGCTCGTGATGCCGTGCGACGTCGAGGACATTGCCACCGTCGATGCGGTGTTCGACGAGATAAAAAGACAATGGGGCACGATGAATTTCCTGGTGCATGCCATCGCCTTCTCCGACAAGAACGAACTGAAAGGCCGCTATGCCGATTCCACGCGCGAGAACTTCATCCGCACCATGGTGATCTCCTGCTACGCCTTTACGGAAGCGGCCAAGCGCGCGGCGGCGCTGATGCCGAACGGCGGCGCCATGGTGACGCTCACTTATAACGGGGGTCTGCGCGCCATGCCGAACTACAACGTCATGGGCGTGGCGAAGGCTGCGCTGGAAGCTTCGGTGCGCTATCTGGCGGTCGACTTCGGGCACCAGAAGATTCGCGTCAACGCCATCTCGGCCGGCCCGATCCGCACGCTGGCCGGCGCCGGCATCACCGACGCGCGTTACATGTTCGCCTTCCAGCAGAAATATTCCCCGCTTGGCCGCGGCGTCACGCTGGAGGAATTGGGTGGCGCCGGGCTTTATCTCTTGTCCGACCTGTCGACCGGCGTCACCGGCGACGTGCACTTCGTCGATTCCGGCTACAACGTCATCGCCATGCCGCAGCCCGACACACTCAAAGAGGCGGGCGGCAAGGTGGAGAACGGCGGGTAAGACCGTTCGGTTGTCGTCTCCGCGAAGGCGGGGACCTACACGCCGTGCCCTATCTTTCTGTTGCGGAGTATGGGTCCCAGCCCTCGCGGAGTTCATCATCGGGCCGCGCTTCGCGCGGACCCGTTGGCTCGGCCGGTACGACAGAATAAAAACGGCCGGGAAAAATCCCCGGCCGTTTGCAGTTGGTGCGTGCGGTAGCGGTTACGCGGTCGCCTGCCGAGATCAGGCGAGATCGAAGCGATCGGCGTTCATCACCCTGGTCCAGGCCGCCACGAAGTCGGCCACGAACTTCTTCTGCGCGTCGCCGGAGCCATAGACTTCGGCAAGAGCGCGGAGCTGGGCGTTCGAACCGAAGATGAGATCGACACGGGTGCCGGTCCACTTCAATTTGCCCGTTGCGCGGTCGCGGCCCTCGAACACGTCTTCGTCTTCCGAGGTCACTATCCACTCCGTGTTCATGTCGAGCAGGTTCACGAAGAAGTCGTTGGTGAGCGTCTCCGGCCGCTTGGTGAAGACGCCGTGCTGGGACTGTCCGTGGCTCGCACCCAACACGCGCATGCCGCCGATGAGCACCGTCATCTCAGGCGCGGTCAGCGTCAGCAATTGCGCCTTGTCGATCAGAAGCTCCTCGGGCGTAACAGCATATTTGGCTTTTTGGTAGTTGCGGAACCCGTCTGCATACGGTTCGAGCGGGACGAAGGAGTCCACATCGGTCTGCTCCTGCGTCGCGTCGGTGCGGCCCGGGGAGAAGGAAACCTCCACATTGGAGCCGGCAGCTTTCGCGGCCTTCTCGATGGCGGCGCAGCCGCCCAACACGATCAGGTCTGCGAGCGAGACCTTCTTGCCGCCGGACGCGCCGTCGTTGAACGCCTTCTGGATTCCCTCAAGGGTCTTGAGCACCGTCGCCAGCTGGGCAGGTTGGTTGGCCTCCCAATCCTTCTGCGGGCTGAGGCGGATGCGCGCCCCGTTCGCCCCGCCGCGCTTGTCGGAGCCGCGGAAGGTTGCCGCCGAGGCCCAAGCGGTCGACACCAGCTGGGAGACGGAAAGTCCCGATGCCAGGATCTTTGCCTTGAGCGCGGCGATGTCCTTGGCGTCGATCAGCTTGTGATCGACTGCGGGGACGGGGTCCTGCCAGATCAGTTCCTCCGCGGGAACCTCCGGGCCGAGGTAGCGCGAGCGCGGGCCCATGTCGCGGTGAACCAGCTTGAACCACGCCCGGGCGAAGGCGTCCGCGAACTGATCCGGATTCTCGTAGAAGCGCCGCGATATCTTTTCGTAGGCAGGATCGAACCGCAACGAGAGGTCCGTGGTCAGCATGGTCGGCTTGCGCTTCTTGGATTTGTCCTGCGCATTCGGGATCGATTCCGGCGCATCCTTCGCCACCCATTGCTGCGCACCGGCCGGGCTCTTGGTCAGTTCCCATTCGTAGCCGAACAGGTTCTCGAAGAAGTTATTGCTCCACTTGGTCGGCGTCGTGGTCCAGGTGACTTCCGGGCCGCCGCCCATCGTGTCGTCGCCCATGCCGCTGCCGAAACTGCTCTTCCAGCCCAGGCCTTGCAGTTCGAGGCCGGCGGCTTCGGGTTCAGGGCCTAGAAGTGCCGCATCGCCGGCGCCATGGGCCTTGCCGAAGGTGTGTCCCCCAGCGATGAGCGCGACGGTTTCCTCGTCGTTCATGGCCATGCGCGCGAAGGTCTCGCGGATGTCTTTTGCCGCAGCGACCGGATCCGGATTGCCGTTCGGACCTTCCGGGTTCACGTAGATCAGACCCATCTGCACGGCGGCGAGGGGGTTCTCGAGATCCCGGTCGCCTGAGTAGCGCTTGTCGCCAAGCCAAGTGTCCTCGGCGCCCCAGTAGGTGTCTTCGTCAGGCTCCCAGACATCGGCGCGCCCGCCGGCAAAGCCGAAGGTCTTGAAGCCCATCGACTCGAGCGCGACGTTGCCGGCGAGGATCATCAGGTCGGCCCAGGAGATCTTGTTGCCGTATTTCTGCTTGATTGGCCAGAGCAGCCGGCGCGCCTTGTCGAGGTTCACGTTGTCCGGCCAACTGTTGAGCGGCGCGAAGCGCTGCTGGCCGGCGCCGCCGCCGCCGCGACCGTCGCCAATGCGGTAGGTGCCCGCGCTGTGCCATGCCATCCGAATGAAGAGCGGCCCGTAGTGGCCGAAATCCGCCGGCCACCACTCCTGCGAGTCCGTCATCAGCGCGGTGAGGTCCTTCTTCAGGGCCTTGAGGTCGAGCTTCTTGAACGCCTCCGCGTAATTAAACGCCGTGCCCATGGGATTGGACAAGGACGAGTTCCGGTGGAGCATCTTGAGGTTCAACTGGCTCGGCCACCAGTCCCGGTTGGACTGAACGCCAACCGTCGTGTGGTGCATGAAGGGGCACTGGCCCGCGCTCTTGTCAGTCTTTGTGTCCATGAATCCTGTCCTCCACTGAGACTGCGCGCGCCAAAGAAAAGGGGGAACGTGACGCGGCGCTTAGGGGCGCTTATAGGCAGCTGCTGCCATCAGGTCTAATCGTATTGTCTAGCTCATCCGATAAGTATATCTTATCGGCATGATCACTTTGCGCCAGTTGCACTATCTGGCCTCGCTGGCTCGCCATCGACATTTCGGGCGGGCCGCCGAGGACTGCGCGGTCACCCAGCCCGCCCTCTCCATGCAGATCCGTGAGCTGGAGCGGGAGGTTGGCAGCGAGCTGGTGGAGCGGCGCCCGGGCGAGATCTTGCTCACCGAAGTCGGCATCGAGGTGGCCGCGCGGGCCGAGCACATCCTGGCAGCCAGCCGCGATCTCGTCGATTTCGCCGGCCACCGCGACCTGCTCAGCGGCGGCCTGCGTCTCGGCATTATCCCGACGCTGGCGCCCTACCTGCTGCCGCGGCTGCTGCCGCGCCTGCAGGCGGGCTATCCGCGTCTGCGGCTGGAGGTGCGCGAGACCCAGACCAGGATACTGCTCGAAGAGCTCAGCCGCGGCGACCTCGACTGCGTGATGCTGGCGCTACCGGCGGACGGTGCCGATGTGGAGACCCTGCCGCTGTTCGGCGACCCGTTCCTGCTGGCGCTGCCGGTCGGCGATCCGATGCCCGCGCGCGAGCGTGTCGGAGTCGAGGACGTCGACCTGCGCCGACTCATCCTGCTGGAGGAAGGGCATTGTCTGCGCGACCAGGCGCTCGCCTTCTGCGCCGCGCCGCGGCAGGACGCGCCCGCAGGCTTAGGCGCAACCTCGCTCGCCACCGTGATGCAGATGGTGGCCAACGGCTATGGCGTGACGCTGGTGCCGGAGGTGGCGATCGATGTCGAGGTGCGCGACCGGCGGGTGAAACTCAAGCGCTTCGCCGAGCCGCAACCGGCGCGCACCATCGGCTTGGCCTGGCGGCGCACCTCGCCGCGCAGCAAGGACTTTGCGGCGCTGGGCGAAATCGTCGTGGAAACGTTGAAAACTAATGATTCAAGGCCCGCATCGCGGGTGGCCACGTAGGCGGCCTGCCGGGTCAAATCTCGCTCTCGTGTTTGAGCTTGGCCGGATCTTCCAGGCAGTAATAGCCAGACAGCCGCGTCACGGTTTTCTCGCGCATCCAGTCGGTCATGATGCGGCTGACGTTCTCGCGCGCGATGCCGGCCATGGCGGCGAGATCGGTTTGGCTGACCTTCTGGCGGATGACGACGCGCTTGCCGCCGACATTTTGGCCGAAGCCCTCGGCGAGTTCGAGCAGCGCGCGCGCCACGCGGCCCTTGAGCGGCAGAAAGCTTCCCGCCGCCACGATCGCGTCGGTGTCACGCAGGCGCGCCGCCAGCACTTTGACAAGATAATGGTAGATCTCCGGATTTTTCGCAGCGAAGTCGTCGAAGGCTTTCCGGCTGATGAATTGCAGCTTGCAATTGCGCAGCGCGGTCACCGAGGCCGAGCGTGGCTTACCGTCGATGATGGTAAGATCGCCGACGATCGCGCCGGGCCCGAGGATGGCGAGGATGCGCTCGGCGCCGGTGGCGGACGCGATACTGATCTTAAGCAGCCCTTCTTCCACTCGGAAAAAGCCGTCGCCCGGGTCGCCGGCCAGAAACAGAATCTCGTCGGTCGCCAGGCGCCGATGCGTGGCGCCGGCCAACAAGGCGTCCGTAAGCCGGTCGGGCAGGTCGGTCAGGAGATTGGTCGGTGCCGGCGGCGGCTTGGACGCGAATGCCATGATGTGCCTGAACGAAGAAACCGGCCCACCCCTATCGGGGCGGCCAGCAGACAATCTAGCAGAAAAGCGTGGCCTTTTAGGTCATCGTTTGCGCCGCGGTCTGCTGTCGCAGTCGGCGCCGGGCGGCATTATTTCCAGTCAATCGTCACATTGACAGGGGACAGGGGGGCCAAGCCCGCCTGCGGATGGTAGCAAACCAGATCAACGGCCCAGATACCCGCGATTATGAACAGAAACGTGACGGCGGTGGTGATGGTGCTGGTCATGACGAACTCCCTTTATCTTGCCGGGGATGCCCCGGATTGACGCTGGATTAGTTCGCTCTCTGTCATGGCCAGGCTAGGACGAAGGGCGGCCGGCGCTGTGGCCGGTGTCACAAAATTGCGCATTTCACCGCCCCGCCCGGGGACGGCGGCTGGGTGCGGGGAATCGAAGCGCGGGGCCAAAAAAGCGGCCCGCGGGGGGCCGCTGGGGAGTTTTTTGGAGGTTGGGTGGTTAGGTACCTCGGCCCCTGGCAAGAGACCGGGGGTAGGGTTAGGTGGGGTCGAAATTCTTCACGTTCAGGCCGCCTACGGTCTGGACCTGGACCACCGGGTTCGCCGATAGCTTGCTGCTGAAGGAGCCCGCATCGACACGGATCAGGTCGGTGATCACCGTGACGATAGCGAGAACCGCGGTGGCAATGGCGAGAATGGTGGTCTTACGCATGGTCCTAACCCTCTGAACGCCCGGGAGTTTGGTTCCCAGTAGTTGTTAGGCTAGGGGGAGGGCCGTTGATGCACTGTGACGGCCATCACAAAAGCGCGCTATTACGCGGACCGGCACTAAGTCCTTGTAAAACAACAAAAAGGGGCGGTCGCCGGCCGCCTTTATATCTCGACCCTTGTCATGGCCGGGCTTGTCACCGCAATTCGGGTTCACCCGACTTGCGGCAAATAACGGGTGCGGAAGTCGGGCAGGCCCGACTTCCCATGCCGTCTTGCTCAGGAGGCGCTGTGCCAACCTAAGCGGGGTCACCGGGATAAGCCCGGTGACGACAGATCGTTTATTCAGCCGCGCCGCCGCCGACGGCTGCCTGCGGCTCGCCGCGTTCGACCTTCTGCTTGGCTTCCAGGTCCTCGCCGGTCGTCTGATCGACCACCTTCATGGACAGCCGGACTTTGCCGCGCTCGTCCATGCCGAGGAGCTTGACCTTCACCTTGTCGCCTTCCTTGACCACGTCGGTGACCTTGTTGACGCGGTGCGGGGCGAGCTGGCTGATGTGCACCAGGCCGTCCTTGGCGCCGAAGAAGTTCACGAAGGCGCCGAAGTCCATTACCTTGACGACGGTGCCGTCATAGATGTGGCCGGGCTCCGGATCGGAGGCGATCGACTTGATCCAGGCGATCGCCGCCTTGATCGAATCCGCATCGGCGGAGGCGACCTTTACCGAGCCGTCATCCTCGATGTTGATCTTGGCGCCGGTCTTCTCGACGATCTCGCGGATCACCTTGCCGCCGGTGCCGATCACTTCGCGGATCTTGTCGGTCGGGATCTTGAACATCTCGATGCGCGGGGCGTATTCGCCGAGCTCGGCGCGGGCGGCCGTGAGGGCCTTGCCCATTTCACCCAGGATGTGCATGCGGCCGTCCTTGGCCTGAGCGAGGGCGACCTTCATGATCTCTTCGGTGATGCCGGCGATCTTGATGTCCATCTGCAGCGAGGTGATGCCGGCCTCGGTGCCGGCGACCTTGAAGTCCATGTCGCCGAGATGATCTTCGTCGCCGAGGATGTCGGAGAGCACCGCGTGGCGATCGCCCTCCAGGATCAGCCCCATGGCGATGCCGGCGGTCGGCCGCTTGAGCGGCACGCCCGCATCCATCAATGCCAGCGATGAGCCGCACACCGTTGCCATCGACGAGGAGCCGTTCGATTCCGTGATCTCGGAGACGATGCGGATGGTGTAGGGGAATTCGAGCGCGGTCGGCAGCAGCGGATGGATCGCGCGCCAGGCCAGCTTGCCGTGGCCGATCTCGCGACGCTTGGTGCCGCCCATGCGGCCGGTTTCGCCGACCGAATAAGGCGGGAAATTGTAGTGCAGCAGGAAGGGTTCCTTGTAGCTGCCCTGCAACGCATCGATCCACTGCTCGTCCTCGGCGGTGCCAAGCGTGGCCACCACCAGTGCCTGGGTCTCGCCGCGGGTGAACAGCGCCGAGCCGTGCGTGCGCGGCAGCACGCCCACTTCCGCAACGATCTGACGCACGGTTGAAAGGTCGCGGCCGTCGATACGCTTTTTGGTGTCGAGAATGTTCCAGCGCACGATCTTGGCTTCCAGCTCCTTGAACACGCCGGCGATGCGCAGCTTGTTGTAGTCGGGATTGTCGACGCCGCCGGGGAAATAGTGCTCCATCACCTTTTCCTTGGCCGCGCCGACGGCGTTCTGGCGCTCCTGCTTGGCGGCGATCGAATACGCCGCGCGCAGGTCCTTCTCGACCAGGCCGAGGATTTCCTTTTCGAGATGTTCGTTGTCCGGCGCGACGAGGTCACGCGGCTCCTTGGCCGCCTTTTCGGCGAGCTTGATGATGGCTTCGATCACCGGCTGGAAATGCCGGTGGCCGAACATCACCGCGCCCAGCATGATGTCCTCGGACAGCTCCTTGGCCTCCGATTCCACCATCAGCACCGCGTCATTGGTGCCGGCGACCACCAGGTCGAGCTGGCTCTCGGTCATTTCGTCGAGCTGCGGGTTGAGCACATACTCGTTGTTGATGAAGCCGACGCGGGCGGCGCCGATCGGGCCCATGAACGGCGCACCCGACAGGGTCAGCGCCGCCGATGAAGCCACCAAGGCCAGGATGTCGGGATCGTTTTCGAGATCATGCGACAGCGTGGTGACGATCACTTGCGTTTCACAACGCCAGCCGTCGGCGAACAGCGGCCGGATCGGGCGGTCGATCAGACGCGAAACCAGCGTTTCCTTTTCGGTCGGGCGGCCTTCGCGCTTGAAATAGCCGCCGGGAATGCGGCCCGCGGCGTAGTATTTTTCCTGGTAGTCGACGGTAAGCGGCAGGAAGTCGACGCCTTCACGTGGGCTTTTGGCCGCGACCGCGGTAGCCAGCACGGTGGTCTCACCGTAGGTGGCCAGCACGGCGCCGTCGGCTTGCCGCGCCATTCTGCCGGTTTCCAGGGTTAGCTTGCGCCCACCCCAATCGAGCTCAACTCGATGCATATCGAACATTGTGTCTTTCTCTCATGGTTTCCGGCACGTCCCGAAAGCCATGAGCAAGACGGCGAGGAGCTGCCGCGGGTCGCCCGCGCGCGGGATGCAACAGCTTCTGGCGATCCTGCCATGGCGTTTCGAACCTTGCCTTGTGGCGGGGGCGAGCTTTCTCGCCTCCCGCTTGTCGCCGGCGGTCAAGTTTTACCGCCGGACAAAATCAGCGAACGCCTGTTTGCATTCGCTTCGGGTGAAACGCGCTGGGCACACGGTGCGCCCTCACGCGCAGAAAATCATCGGCGGATGCCGAGCTTGTCGATCAAATCCTTGTAGCTCTGCACATTGGTGCGCCGCAGATAATCGAGCAGCTGGCGGCGCTGGCTCACCATCTTGAGCAAGCCGCGGCGGGAATGGTTGTCTTTGCCGTGCGTCTTGAAATGCTCGGTGAGATTGTTGATGCGCTCGGACAGGATCGCTACCTGCACTTCCGGCGACCCGGTGTCGCCGGGCTTCTTCGCATAGGTCTTTATCACTTCGGCCTTGCGGCCGGCGGTAACCGACATCGGTCATCCTTTCTTGACGCCGCGGCTGCCTGTCAGCCCGGCCAGGTTGAACACGCGCTTGGGGACGATTTCGCCGCGGTCCACTTCGGCAAGAGCCAAGAGCTGGCCCGCAACCGTGAAATAGACTGGCCCACGGAAAATGGGAGCGTCCCGTCCGCGCAATATGACGGCTTGGCCTTTTTGCAGCCTCGCCGCATCCGCCCGACCGACGGCTAGCGCCGGGATGTCGTCCAGCGCGGTCTCGACGGGCAGGAGCGCGTCGGCGAGGCTCGCCTCGCCGGCCGCGGCTCTATGGCACATGGCCTCCAATTCTTCCAGTAAAATCATGCTTTCTTCGCCGAATGGCCCAACCGCAACCCGGCGCAGCGCGCGGACATGGCCGAAACAGCCTAAACGGCGGCCCATATCGCGGGCGAGCGCGCGCACATAGGTTCCCTTGCCGCATTCCGCCTCCAAAACGGTATGGTTGGGGTCGGGGGTGGCGATGAGCTCCAGGCGGCTGATCTCGACCGGGCGCGGTTTCAGCTCCACGGCCTCGCCGTCGCGGGCGAGATCATAGGCCCGTTCGCCCTCGACTTTGATGGCGGAATAGCGCGGCGGCACCTGCTCGATGACGCCGGTAAAGGACGGCAGCAGCGCGCGAATCTCGTCGGGGGTGGGGCGACGATCGCTGGCCTCGATGACCCGGCCCTCGGCGTCGTCGGTATCCCGCTCTTCGCCCCAACGCACCGTGAAGCGGTAATGCTTGCGGCCGTCCATGACGAAGGGGACGGTCTTGGTGGCTTCTCCGAGCGCGATCGGGAGACAGCCGGAAGCGAGCGGGTCGAGGGTGCCGGCATGGCCGGCGCGCTTGGCCTGGAACAGCCGCTTCACCACGCTGACCGCGTGGGTGGAGGCCATGCCGACCGGCTTGTCGAGAATGACCCAGCCGTGGACGTCGCGCTTGTCGCGCTTCTTCTGCTGTCTCGCGCCGCCCTTACCACTTGGTTCCCTCCCCCCTTGAGGGGGAGGGACAGGGAGGGGGGTATGCGGCCCACTCTGAGTTTGCGGCGCACCCCCCTCCCGATCAACGCCGGCGAGCCGGCGTTGATCGACCTCTCCCGCAAGGGGGGAGGTGGCCGAGTCCGTGGCGTGGATCTCGTCACTCATCGTCTTCGCCCTCGTCGTCCAGATCGCGCTTGACCGCCGGCGAGCGCAGCAACTTGTCGATGCGCTCGGCTTCCGCAAACCGCTCGTCGATGCGGAAGCGAAGATCGGGCGCGAATTTCAGATTGATGCGGTGGGCGATCTCGGCGCGCAGGAACTTCTTGTGGCGTTCGAAGGCGGCGACCACCTGTTCGCCGTCGCGCCCGCCCATCGGCATCACGTAGACGGTGGCGAGGCGGAGGTCCGCGCTCATGCGCACTTCCGGTACAATGATGAGATGACCCTCGATCACCGGGTCATGCACCTCGCCGCGCGTGAGCAAGTCGGCCATGGCATGGCGCACCAATTCACCGACGCGCAACTGGCGCTGCGAGCCGCCGGGCGTGGTATCGCGGTGCTTCTGCTTGTGCCGTGCCATTTGCGTTTACAAGCTTTCAATTCGTCATGGCCCGGCCTGTCACCCGCAAGTCGGATATATCCGACTTGCGGCCTTCAATCCCATTATGGAAGTCGGGCAAGCTCGACTTCCATTGCCATCCTCGTCTTGCTCCCTTCATTGAAGGAAGGCGTGGATGCCCGGCACAAGGCCGGACATGACGGTAGAGAGGGCGGAGCGTTCCTAACACCAAGTCTTGAGGTTTGGACTCACAGACTGCGTTGAATCGTCTCCACCCGGTAGCATTCGATCACGTCGCCTTGCCGCATGTCCTGGTAGTTCTCGAAGGCCATGCCGCATTCCACGCCGGCGCCGACCTCGCGCACATCGTCTTTGAAGCGCTTGAGCTGGGATAGCTTACCTTCGTGGACCACGACATTGTCGCGGATAAGCCGTACATTGGCGCCGCGCTCTACATTGCCGTCGGTGACGCGGCAGCCCGCCACGTTGCCGACCTTGGACACCTTGAATACTTCCAGGATCTGCGCGTTGCCCAGCATGGTCTCGCGCAGCGTCGGCTCGAGCAGGCCGGACATCGCCTTTTTCACGTCGTCGACGAGGTCGTAAATGACGTTGTAGTAGCGGATTTCAATGCCGGCGCGTTCGGCCGCCTCGCGCGCTTCCTTGTTGGCGCGCACGTTGAAGGCGATGATCGGAACGCCGGACGCCTCGGCCAACGTCACGTCTGATTCGGAAATGCCGCCGACGCCGGAGTGCAGCACGCGCGCCGCCACTTCGTCGGTGCCGAGCTTGTCGAGTGCGCCGATGATCGCTTCCACCGAGCCCTGCACGTCGGCCTTGATCACCAGCGGGAATTCCTTGCGGCCGCTGGTCTTGGCCTGCGCCATCATCTGCTCGAGCGAGCCGCGCATGCCGGTGGCGCGCGCGGCCGTCTTCTCGCGCTTCTGGCGGGCGCGGTAGTCGGTGACTTCGCGGGCGCGCGCCTCGTTCTCGACCACCGCCAGGCGGTCGCCGGCGTCGGGCGTGCCGGAGAAGCCGAGTACCTCGACCGGAGTCGACGGCCCGGCGTTCTGCACCGCCTCGCCGGTGTCGGAGACCAGCGCGCGCACGCGGCCCCATTCGGCGCCGGCCACCACGATGTCGCCAGGCTTGAGCGTTCCGCGCTGCACCAGCACGGTCGCCACCGGCCCGCGGCCGCGGTCGAGCTTGGCTTCGATCACGGTGCCTTCGGCGGCGCGGTCGGGGTTAGCCTTGAGGTCGAGGATTTCGGCCTGCAGACCGATCATCTCAAGCAGCCGGTCGATGTTGGTCTTTTTGGTGGCGGAAACTTCAACATCCACCACCTCGCCACCCATGGATTCGACCTGCACCTCGTGTTGCAAGAGGTCGGTGCGCACGCGGTCGGGCTTGGCGTCTGGCTTGTCGATCTTGTTGATGGCGACGATGATCGGAACCTTGGCCGCCCGGGCGTGATGGATGGCCTCCACGGTCTGCGGCATGACGCCGTCATCGGCGGCGACCACCAGCACGACGAAGTCGGTGATCTTGGCGCCGCGCGCGCGCATCGCCGTGAAGGCGGCGTGGCCGGGCGTGTCGATGAAGGTGATGCGGGCGCCCGACGGTGCGGTTACCTGATAGGCGCCGATATGCTGGGTGATGCCGCCGGCTTCGCCGGCCGCCACTTCGCTTGAACGGATCGCGTCGAGCAACGAGGTCTTGCCGTGGTCGACGTGACCCATGACGGTGACCACCGGCGCGCGCGGCGCCAGCTGTGCCTCATCGTCGGCGGTGTCGAACAGGCCTTCTTCCACGTCGGCTTCCGCCACGCGACGCACGCTGTGGCCCATTTCCTCGGCGATGAGCTGGGCGGTATCGGCGTCGATCACGTCGTTGATGGTCGCCATCTGCCCCTGCTTCATCAGCAGGCGGATGACATCAACCCCGCGTTCCGACATGCGGTTGGCGAGTTCCTGAATGGTGATCGCCTCGGGGATAATCACCTCGCGCACCAGTTTTTCTTTGGGCTCGGCAGCGGTGTGACCTTTGAGCCGTTGGGTGCGGCGCCGGAACGAGGCCACAGAGCGTTCGCGCACTTCGTCGGCGCGCAATGCCGTGACCAGCGTAAGACGGCCGCGCTGCTTCTCGGCGCCGGCGCGGGGCGCCGGGCGCGGGGCGGGCGCGGCGCGGCCGGCGCCGCGGCGCGCGGTCCGCGGGCCTTCTTCCTCCTCGGCCTCGAGCGCGAGGCGGCCGGCCGGGGAGCCGGCGCGCTTGGCCTCTTCCTCGCCGAAGCGCTTCTTGGCGACTTCGTCGGCCTTGCGCTTGGCTTCTTCCTCGTGCTTGCGGCGTTCTTCTTCCTCGTGCTTGCGCGCTTCGGCGGCCTCGCGCTCGGAGCGGTCGGTGACCTCGCGGCTCAAGCGGCGGCGCGCCTCTTCCTCGGCAATCTTGCGCTCTTCGGCCTCGCGCACGCGGCTGTCGGCAAGCGCATGGGCGCGCGCGGTGCGCTCTTCGTCCGTCAGCGTGCGCAGCACGACCCCGGACGGCTTCGGCGCCTCGGCCGGCGCCGGCGCGGCGGCCACACCCGCTTTTGGCGCGGCGGCCCGCTTCTTGGGCGCTTGCTTCGGCGCCGGCTCCGCCTTGGCCTCGGGTGCACCCCCGATGCTGCGGCGTTTGACCTTCTCGACCACGACCTGCTTGCTGCGGCCGTGGCTGAAGCTCTGGCGCACGACGCCCTGCTCGACGCCGCGCTTGAGCGTCAGCTTGCCGGAAACGCTCAGTTTCTTTTCGCCAGGATTCTTCGTTTCACTCATTCCGCAGTCTGTCCTCGTGCGCCGTCCGCCGGCGCATTTGCGGGCGAATTCCTAAAGCTCTGCAAGCGCTTGGCGCGAGCAAGAAAAGTCGTGGCTCCGGGCCCGGCAAGCAGCGCTGCATGTACCACATTTGGGCGGTTTAATGCCAAATCCAATTGTCCGCCGGAAAATATGTCGATGATCGCGATTTCGGGCGGTTTTTCCTTTGTTTTGCGGTGCAAAGCAGCGTTGAGCTTGCGGCTGCCGTCGCTCGCCGCATCGCTGGCGTGGATCAGTGCCTTGACGTCGTCCTGTTCGATCGCCGCCTCGACCTTGGAGAAGCCGCCGACCACCTGGCCGGCTTTGCCGGCGATTGCCAGTGCGTCGAGCGCCGAGTGCTCCAGCAGCCGCTCGGCCGCCGCTGCCAGATCGGGAGCGACCCGCACGTTGCGCTTGAAGCCGCGGGCGAACACGTTGCGCTGGACCGCTTCTTCGACCGCGGCGCGGCGGCCGCTGATCCAGATGCCGCGCCCGGGTAGTTTGCGCTTGATGTCGGGCACCACCTCGCCCGCCGGCCCCACGACAAAGCGGATCAGCTCACTGACCGGCTTGAGCTGACGCGTGAGCGCGCAATGCCGCTGCGTCCCGGGAGCGACGGAGGTCGTCCCGCGGTCGAGCTCGCTGTTATGCGCCGTCGCCAGCATCGCCGCTGTCGTTCTCCTTTACGCCTGCGTTTCCGGCGCTTCCGCCGACATGACTTCCGCCTCGGCCACTTCCGCCGGCGGCGGGGCAAGCTCCGCCTCGGTCACCCAGCCGGCCTTGACCCGGGCCTGCATGATCAAGCTTTCCGCCTCCTCGCGCGAGACATCGAGGCCGTCAAGGAAACCGGGCTCACGCTTCGTCTCGCCATCCTTGCGCTCGGTCCAGCCGGTCAGATCGTCGGTGGCGCAGCCGGCGAGATCCTCCACCGTCTTCACGCCGTTTTCGCCGAAGGCGACCATCATCTTGGTGGTGACACCGGGCACGTCCTTGAGCTCGTCGGCGACGCCCAGCTCGACGCGCTTGGCGTCGAGCTCGGCCTCCTGCTTGTCGAGATATTCCCGGGCGCGCTCCTGCAATTCGCGCGCAGTCTCCTCGTCGAAACCCTCAATGCCGGCGATCTCCTTCTCGTCCACCAGCGCCAGCTCCTCGATCGAGCCGAAGCCTTCGGAAGCGAGCAGCTGGCCCACCACTTCGTCGAGATTGAGCGCCTCGACGAAAATCTTGGTACGGTTCTCGAACTCGGCGTGACGCCGTTCCGACTCTTCCTGCTCGGTGAGGATGTCGATGTCCCAGCCCGTAAGCTGGGAGGCGAGCCGCACGTTCTGGCCGCGCCGGCCGATGGCCAGCGACAATTGCTGATCCGGCACCACCACCTCGATGCGCTCCTTGTCCTCGTCGAGCACCACCTTGGCCACTTCCGCCGGCGCCAGCGCGTTGACCACGAAGGTGGCGATGTCCGGCGACCACGGAATTATGTCGATCTTCTCGCCCTGCAATTCGTTCACCACCGCCTGCACGCGCGAGCCGCGCATGCCGACGCAGGCGCCGACCGGGTCGACGGATGAATCGCGCGAGATCACCGCGATCTTGGCGCGCGAGCCGGGGTCACGGGCAACCGCCTTGACCTCGACAATGCCGTCGTAGATTTCCGGCACTTCCTGCGCGAACAGCTTGGCGGTGAATTGCGGATGGGTGCGGGAGAGGAATATCTGGGGCCCGCGCGGCTCGCGTCGCACGTCGTAGATATAGGCGCGGATGCGGTCGCCGTTGCGAAATACCTCGCGCGGCAGCAATTCGTCGCGCCGCACGATGGCTTCGCCGCGGCCGAGATCGACCACCACGTTGCCGTATTCGACGCGCTTGACGATGCCGTTGACGATGTCGCCGATGCGGTCCTTGTATTCGGCGTATTGCCGGTCGCGCTCGGCCTCGCGCACCTTTTGCACGATGACCTGTTTGGCCGACTGTGCGGCGATCCGGCCGTATTCGAGTGGCGGCAGCGGATCGGCGATAGTGTCGCCCACTTGCGCTGCCGGATGGCGCTTGCGCGCTTCCTCGAGCGTGATCTGGTTGGACGGGTTCTCGACCGCCTCCACCACAAGCATGTGACGGGTCAGGCGCAGGTCGCCGGTCTTGTTGTCGATCTCGGCGTGCACGTCGGTTTCCGCGCCGTAGCGCGAACGCGCCGCCTTGGCGATGGCGTCCTCCATGGCTGCGATGACGATGCCGCGGTCGATCGCCTTCTCGCGCGCCACCGCGTCGGCGATTTGCAGCAATTCGAGCCTGTTGGCGCTGACAGCCATAGCTCAGTCTCCTTCTTTTAGTGTTTGGCGCATGATCTTTTCCGAAAACCGGTCTCCACTTTTCGGGATCATGCGCTGTCGGCATGTCCGGCCTGGCCGGACCGATGCCCTCGGTGTTGTCGTTCCTGTCTCTTCGCCGCTTTCGCCTCCCGCTTGGCGGCCTTTTCGCGCCGTAAAGCCAGCGTCACCAATTCGTCGGTGAGCACCAGCTTGGCTTCACTCATATCGCCGATCGGAAGCAATATTTCTGCGGCCTCGCCTGCTTGCGTGTCGTCGCGAGCGAGGCGCGCGGCCTCACCTTCGGTTCCGCTGAGCAGGCCGCGGAAACGCTTGCGCCCCTCGATCGGAACTTCCATCTCGATCTTGGCGAGATGGCCGGCATAGCGCTCGAAGTCCGATTTGCGCACCAGCGGCCGGTCGATGCCGGGCGAGGAAATCTCCAGCCGGTAGGCGCGCTCGATCAGGTCGGCGACGTCGAGCACCGGCGAGAGCGCGCGCGAGACAGTCTCGCAGTCCTCGACCGTCATGCTGCCGTCCGGCCGTTCCGCCATGATCTGTACGGTACAGCCGTCGGCGCCGGAGACTTTAACCCGCACCAGCCGATAGCCGAGTGCCTCGATCACCGGCTCGGCCACCGAGGCCACGCGCGCCGATAGGCCCGGTTCGGCAATCAGCCGCGGTTCCGACTCGCTTCGGGCGGCACCCGCCGCCTCCATTTGCAGTTCCTGGCTTCCGGCCATTTCGGTAACAAAAAAGAGCGGGCCCCACGGGACCCACTCTCAAAACCGTTCGGTTATGAGGGCGTCTTAACTTACAGGCGGAAATATAACGATTTTCCGAACCCTTGCAAGGGCAGTCGGCGCCCAGACGGCTAACCCTTCCTTCAGAATCTACCCTTAAATTTGGGTAAAACCGCCGGTTTCACGAAGATCACAGGCCGTTTTTGCAGGTTGTGTGCAATGGCTGTCCCCGCTTCCTTGCTTCCCGGGTTGGAAGAAGTCGTCCAGCATGGCTCGGCGGAAAAGCGTGCCGAGACTCTTCGCCGCATCACCAGCCTGTTCCTCGACAGCGCCACCACCTTTAGCGGCGAGCATGTTGCGCTGTTCGACGACGTCATCGGCTGCCTGATCGAGCAGATCGAGGCCAAGGCGCTAGCCGAGCTGGCGCACCGGCTGGCGCCGGTGGCCAATGCGCCGGCCGGTGTGGTGAAAACGCTGGCCGAGAACGACGATATCGCGGTCGCCGGTCCACTGCTTCGGCAAGCCAACCTCGACGAGCCCGAACTGATGCAAATTGCCGAGACCAAGGGCCAGGCGCATCTGCTGGCGCTTTCCGCGCGCGCGGGTTTAACCAAGGCACTGTCCGACATCCTGGTGACGCGTGGCGACCGCGAGGTGGCGCGTTCGATCGCCACCAATCGGAAAGTACCGTTGTCGGAAAACGCCTTCGCCCTGCTGGTCAAGCGCGCCGACGCGGACAACGTGCTGGCTGAGAAGGTGGGCTTGCGCACTGATATTCCGCCGCGCCTGTTTCGCCAGCTGCTGATGCAGGCAAGCGAGGTAGTGCAGAAACGGCTGCTAGCGCAGGCCAAACTCGACACGCAGAGCGAGATCCGGCGAATTCTGGCCAAGGTGACCGACGAGGTTGCCGCCAAAGCGGCGCCGCGCAATTACACTGCCGCGCTCGCCGCTGTGCGCGCGCTGCACAAGGAGCGTAAGCTCACCGAAGCCGATATTGCCGAACTCGCCCGCACCGGCCGATATGAAGAAACCATTGCGGCGCTGGCGACGCTCTGCGCGGTGCCGGTCGAGGTGGTGGACCGGCTGATCAGCGGCGAGCGCGCCGACCCGGTACTCATCCTGGCGCGGGCGGCCGGCTTCGGCTGGCCGACCGTGCGCGAGATCATCATTGCGCGGCCGGGTCGCAGGCCGTCGAGCCAGACGCTCGATGCCGCTTACGAGAACTTCGAGCGATTGACCGCAGTCACGGCCCAGCGGGTGGTGCGCTTCTGGCAGGTGCGGCAGGGCACCGACGAATACGCCGGCGCCAAATAATCAAACCCGTCCGAAGACAAAATAGGCGGGCGTGCGTCCGGCGCGCTTGGCCTTGGTTTCATAGCGGGTGCCGGAAAAATCCGACCAGGCTTTGCGCCAGTCGTCGGCGCTCTCGGCGGTCCAGACGAAATCCGGTGAACGCAGCACGCGCGCCAGTGCGTAAGCCGCGTGGCCGGCTATGTCGGTGACGAAGCGCAATTCGCCACCGCTTTTGAGAATGCGCGCCAGCCGCTTTAGGTTGTCGTCTTGGATGAAACGCCGCTTCCAGTGCCGCCGTTTCGGCCATGGATCGGGATAGATCAGATCGATGCGCGCAAGCGAAGCCGGCGGCAGCCAGTCGATGAGCGCGCTGGCGTCGCCAAAATGCAGGCGGATATTGGCCAGCTTGTCGACGTCGATCGAAACAAGCGCTTTGGCGACGGCGTTGACGAAAGCATCCGAGCCGATGAAGCCGATATGCGGGTTGGCCGTGGCCTGCGCGCTCAGATGCTCGGCGCCGCCGAAGCCGACTTCGAGGCGGATTTCGTCGGGCTTGTCCGCGAACAGCGCGCGCAAGTCAGCGGGCGCGGGCTGCGTTAGATCGAGCGCGAGGCGCGGCAACAGCGTATCGAACAGCGCCGCCTGGCGCGGGCGCAACGGATGACCCTTGCGCCGCCCGAAGAAAGCGCGCTGCTTCCTTTCTTTGTCCTCACCGGGTCGCCGCGAAGCGGCGTGACCTGGTGATCCCGGTTTATTGGGCAATGCTTTTGCGTCCCTAAGCGAGATGGCCAAGACATAGGCGTTCTAGAAGAACGCCGTTCTTCGAACGACTATGCCCGGCCATGACAAGCTTAGTGCGGTTACGCCTGGGCGGAAATGCCGCTCACTTCACCGCGCTTCGGATCGCCGCGGCGAGGTCGGTCTTCTCCCAGGAGAAGCCGCCGTCCTTATCGGGCGCGCGGCCGAAATGGCCGTAGGCCGAGGTACGCCGGTAGATCGGGCGGCTCAACCTGAGCGCACGGCGGATACTGGTCGGGCGCAGCGGGAACAGCTGCGGCAGGATTTTCTCCAGCTTGCTTTCCGCCACCACGCCGGTGCCGTGGGTATCGACCAGCACCGACATCGGATCGGCCACCCCGATTGCATAAGCGATCTGAATGGTGCAGCGCTCGGCCACGCCTGCGGCCACCACGTTCTTGGCCAGATAGCGCGCGGCGTAAGCCGCCGAGCGGTCGACCTTGGTCGGGTCCTTGCCGGAGAAGGCGCCGCCACCGTGCGGCGCATAACCGCCATAGGTGTCGACGATGATCTTGCGCCCGGTGAGGCCGCAATCGCCATCGGGGCCGCCGATGACAAAATTGCCGGTCGGGTTGACCAGGAAGTCGGACGGTCGCGCCGGCATCCAGCCGTTCGGTAGCGCGGATTCCACGGCGTCGGCGATCATCTCCTTGACCAGTCCGGGCGTGTATTTCTTGCCGTTGCGGCTCTGCGCCTTGTGCTGGGTGGAGACCACCACCTTGGTGCAGCCCACCGGCTTGCCGTTGACGTATTTGACGGTGACTTGGCTCTTGGCGTCGGGCTGCAGGTCGGCAAGCTGGCCGCCGCGGCGCTTCTCCGACAGCACCTTCAAGATCTTGTGCGCGAAATAGATCGGCGCCGGCATGAACGAGTTCTTCTCGTAGACCTCGCTCTCGGTGCAGGCGAAGCCGAACATCATGCCCTGGTCGCCGGCGCCTTCCTCCTCGCCGCTCTTTTTTTTCTTGGCGTCCACGCCCATGGCGATATCGGGCGACTGGCCGTGCAGCAGCACCTCGACGTCGGCACCGTAGTTGGAAAAGCCGTCCTGGTCGTAGCCGATGTCCTTGACTACGTCGCGCGCGATCTGCGCGATCAACTCGCGGTTCACCACCGCTTTGTCGCCGTGCTTAAGGAAGAACGGCGCCTGGCCGCGGCCTTCGCCGGCGATGACGATCTTGTTGGTGGTGGTCAGCGTCTCGCAGCCGAGACGCGTATTCACTTTGCTGTCGTCGGCGATGCCGAGCTTGATGTCGTTTTCGAGAAATGCATCAAGCACCGCGTCGGAAATCTGGTCACAAACCTTGTCGGGATGACCTTCGGAAACCGATTCGCTGGTGAACAGAAAATTGGTGTGAGCCACTGAAATCTCCTCCCCCAGCGCGTGCTTAAAGCGCCGCGCGGTTGCATTCCGGAGTGTTTCTTGCAGTGGCGGCTGGTGAGGTCAAGATGTGGGTGATGGGTCGTGGCCGCGGTGGGATTTGCGAGGAAACTCAACTCTCGCCTGCGATCTGTTCGACCAGATCGACGATGCGCCGGCGCAATTTGCTGTTCTTGATGCGCATGAACGCCTTGGTCAGCGAGAGACCGTCGGAAGTGGCGAGAAAATCCGATACATAGGCGGGCGATGGGGCCTCGCCCATGCCGCTGCTGTGATGGCCGCCCACATGCGGCGCGCCTTCGAAGAAAAACGCGACCGGCACTTGTAGAATATTGGCGATCTGCTGGAGGCGGCTGGCACCAATGCGGTTGGTGCCCTTCTCGTATTTCTGGACTTGCTGGAACGTTAGGCCAAGCGCGTCCCCGAGTTTCTCCTGACTCATGCTCAACATCATCCGACGCATGCGCACGCGCGAACCGACGTGCTTGTCGATCGGATTGGGTGCCTTCTTAGCCATAAAATTCTCCTATGCCTCCATCGTGGAGCGTAATGTCACATTTGAAGGTATTTATGCAATGCGTGATTTCCCACAGATTGATGCGTGGCGGCAAAAAAGAGCGAAAATTACCTCGAATTTTCAATGCTTTTCGCATTGTCGCAATGGAACTGCGCGGAAGAATGGCAGCCAGCCCAAACAATCGATTATCCGGTACTACACAAATATTCAATCTATGGATGCAATCGCCGTCGGCCCACCGCCAGCAGGCTGAGCACCAGGAAAAGAATCAAGGCGTCGTCGCCATAGCGCACATAGAGCGTCGGCGCGATCGCGCGCGGCAGCGCTGAATCAAGCACGCCTTCGGTCCCCAGCGGCAGCGACTTCACGATGCGGCCGACCGGATCGATGACGCCCGAGATTCCGGTGTTGGCCGCGCGCACCAGCGGCAGACCTTCGGCGATCGCGAGAACGCGCGCCTGCTGGAAGTGCTGATAGGGCCCTGAACTGATGCCGAACCACGCGTCATTGGTGACATTGATCAGCCAGCCCGGGCGTTCGCCGTGCGGCACTGCGGCGCCGGGAAAGATCGCCTCGTAGCAAATCAGCGGCAGCATCTTCGGCGCGCCGGGAACGTCCATCGCGCGCCTGCGGTCGCCCGCCAGGAACCCGCCCGCGACCTTTGTGAGCTGCTGCAAACCGATGCTTTCGAGCAGACGCTGGAACGGCAGATATTCGCCGAACGGCACCAGATGCACCTTGTCGTAGATGCCGCGGATCGAGCCGTCGGGATCGATCACATAGACAGAATTGTAGGCGTGCACGTGCTGGGCGTCGGTGACCGGAGGGGCGGCACGGATGGCGCCGGTGATCAGCTCTGTCTTCGGCTTGATCAGGCCGGTGATCTGCGCCATGGCCTCCGGCTCGCGCGTGAGGAAAAACGGAAACGCCGACTCCGGCCAGATCAAATGCGTGACGTCGTGGATGCCGTTCGATTGCGGCCCGGTGGCGCGGTCGGACAGCGCGAGATAGCGCCGCATGATCTGATCGCGGGCGGCGTAGTTGAATTTCACGTCCTGCTGCAAAGCGGGCTGCATGATGCGAAGCTTCACGCCGCTCACATAAGACGTCGGATGCGTGCGCAGCCGCGCCAAGCCATAGCCGGTTAGAGCCGCCAGGATCACCAGGGCGATGAACGGCGCCCGGTAGGGATGCGGCGTATCGGCGCGGTCGTCGGCAAGCACGGCCGGGCTCGCGAAAATCGCAAGGCTGAGGAAGGTGAAGCCCCAGATGCCGATCAGCGAAATTCCCTGTGCCAGCACCAGCGGCTCGGTCAGCGCGTAACCGAAGGTGTTCCAGGGAAATCCCGAGAGCAGATGGCCGCGCAGCCATTCGGCGCCGGCGAGCGTGGCAGCGAACGCGAGCACGCGCTCGGGGCCCCGCACCCAGATCAACCGCGCGGCGGCAAGACCAAGCGCACAATAGATGGCGAGCGCCGCCGGCAAGCCGCCGACCGCGAAGGGTAGTAACCAGCCGAAGGTCTTGGCGTCTACCAGGAAGGCGTAGCCGGTCCAGTAAAGCCCGGCGAGAAAATAGCCGAAGCCGAAGCACCAGCCGGCACCGGCCGCGCGCCAGGCGCCGCTCCAGCGGCCCGCCGCCGAGCCGTCCACCAGCCAGATCAACACCGGGAACGTCAGGAACAGCACCGGCCAGGCATTGATCGGCGGCAGCGCCAGCACCGAAAAGACGCCGGCGAGAAATGCCAAGCCGGCGCGCCGCCAGCCGGAGGCCAGCACGATTTCATGGGCGAGGTGGACGAGCGTCACGACCGGCGCGCACTGGCAGGATTGCCGGCGGAGCGCGGGCGATCGTCTTTTTGCGCGCCCGATTCCTCGGACGCCAGCGCCGGCGGCGTCGTGCCGGCGAGCACCGCGTCCGGTTCGTCACGCTTGCGCGGCTCGCGCGCAATCTCGCGCCGTGACTTCAGCCGCGTGATGCGGATGCGCTTGACGCGGCGCGGATCGGCGTCGAGGACCTCGAATTCAAACAGGCCAGGGCCGGGAACGATCTCGCCGCGCACCGGCAACCGGCCGGCGCGCGTCACCAGATAGCCTCCCAGCGTATCGACTTCCTCGGCGTCGTCGCCGACGTCGAAGTCGGAACCGACGATCGCCACCACGTCCTCGAGATGGGCGCGCGCATCGGCGATATAGGTGCCGTCCGGCTGGCGCACCACCGCCGGCATTTCATCCTCGTCGTGCTCGTCGGCGATTTCGCCCACGATCTGCTCGACGATGTCCTCGATTGACACCAGCCCGTCGCTGCCCCCGTATTCGTCGATCACCAGCGCCAAATGGATGCGCGTCGCCTGCATGCGCGCCAGCAGGTCGATCACCCGCATCGACGGCGGCACGAACAGCAATTCGCGCATGATCTTGGCCGCTGACAGCGGCATGGCGAGGTCGATGGCCTTGAGATCGAGGCCGGCAGGCAGCGGCTTCTTGCGCTTGGCGTTCTTTTTCGGATCGACGGCAGCTCGCGCCGTCATGAAGGCGATCAGGTCGCGGATGTGGACCATGCCGATCGGATCGTCGAGCGTGTCGTTATAGACCACCAGGCGCGAATGGCCGGCGCGCTCGAAGGTATGCATCAGCTCGCCGAGCTTGATGTCCTGCTGCACGGCGATGATGTCGGGACGTGGTATCATGACGTCGCCAACCCGGCGCTCGCGCAGCCCGAGGATATTCTTGAGCATCCGGCTTTCTTCCGGCGAAAAGCCGGATTCGCCGGGCGTCATGGCGTCGAGCACGTCCTTAAGATCGGCACGGATCGAGCCCGCCTTCCAGCCAAACAGCGTGCGCAACATGCGCGCCAGCCAGCCTTCGCCATTCGCGCGCGCCGGCGGCACCGGCACCGGCAGATGGCGCGGCTCGAAAGCGGTGCTGGAACTCGGAGGGTCGCTGTCAGGCATCGCGGTCAGGCATTGCCCGTTTCTTGCTGTCGTTCATGCGCAATGTAAGGATCGGCGATATCAAGACGCGCAAGCGCTGCGCGTTCGAGCCCTTCCATCGCATCGGCTTGAGAATCAGTCTGGTGATCGTAGCCTATGAGATGCAGAAATCCATGCACCACGAGATGGGCCAGATGGTGCAGGAAAGGCTTGCCGTCGGCGGCCGCTTCGCGCGCCAGCGTCTGATAGGCGATGGCGATGTCGCCAAGCAGCGCGCCGCTTGGCCGTGCGGCCGGAAAGGACAGCACATTAGTCGGCTGGTCGAGGCCGCACCATTCGCGGTTGAGATCGCGCAACGCCGCGTCGCTGGTGAGCAGTACGCTGACCTCGCCTGCCGCAGGAACCAAGGCGGCGGCGGCTTCAATCGCCGCGCGCACGGTCTCCACGGCGGCGGGCTCGGCGTCCCACAACGGCGATTGCACTTGGACATCGATCGACGGCGCTGGCTTGCGCCGGTGCGGCGACCAGTTCATTCCTTATCCTTACGCGCGGCTGTCGCGCGGTCATATGCCGCCACGATGCGCGCGACCAGCTCGTGGCGAATCACGTCCTCATGGGTGAAAGCGACGTGGCCGACGCCTTCGATGCCGGCAAGTAGCTTGACCGCTTCAGCCAGTCCCGATGTCTGGCCATGGGGCAGGTCGACCTGGCTTGGATCGCCGGTGACGATCATGCGGCTGTTCTCGCCCAACCGGGTCAGGAACATCTTCATCTGCATGGAGGTGGTGTTCTGCGCTTCGTCGAGAATCACCGCGGCGTTCGACAAAGTGCGGCCGCGCATGAAGGCGAGCGGCGCGATCTCGATCTCGCCGGCCTGCAGCGCGCGCTCGACGATGCGCGCGTCCATCAGGTCGTAGAGCGCGTCGTAGACCGGCCGCAGGTAGGGATCGACCTTCTCGCGCAAGTCGCCGGGCAGAAATCCGAGCCGCTCGCCGGCCTCCACCGCTGGCCGCGACAGGATGATGCGGTCGACTTCCTTGCGCTCGAACATCTGCACAGCGTGGGCGACCGCCAGCCAGGTCTTGCCGGTACCGGCGGGTCCTGTGCCGAACACCATCGCGTGGCGTTTTAACGCGCGGAAATAGGCGTCCTGCGCGGCAGTGCGGGCGCGCACCGGGCGTTTCCTTAAATTGATTTCCTCAAAGGCCGACCGCGCGCTGGCCGGGTCGCAATCGAATAATGAGCCCTGTGCGATCGCCTGCCGGATGGCGCCCTCGACGTCGCCTTGCGCGAGGTCGTGGCCGCGCTTGAGCTGTTCGTAGAGGCCCTCCAGCACGCGGCGGGCCTGCTCACAGGCGCCGCGCGAGCCTTCCAGCGTGACGTGGTTGCCGCGCTGGTCCGCCACCACAGCGAGACGGCGTTCGATCAGCGCGAGATTTTGCCCGTATTGGCCGAACAGGATGGAGGCCAGCCGGTTGTCCTCGAACGCCAGCACGATCTGCGTAGTGGCAGTTTCCTCTGAAGCTGCGGCGGGCGGGATCACGGAATCCAGGGTGCGCAAGGGTGTTCTCAAGCTCCTGCTGCGGCAAGCTGCGGCACGCGCGTTTCGTCTGTTAGCGCGCCGAACAGGCTGTTGCTTCCGACTTCGGTGACGGTCACGGGCGCGATCTGGCCGATGAGCGAATGCGGTGCCATGACCTGCACCGCCTGCAAATATGGGGAACGGCCGACCAGTTGCCCAGGGAGCTTGCCCGGCTTTTCCAGCAGCACGTCGAGGTCGCGGCCGGCAAACGCTGCGTTGAAGGCGCGCTGGTGGCGGGTGATGGCGGCTTGCAATCGTTGCAGGCGCTCGGCCTTCGACTCCGGCGCAACCTGATCGCCCATCTCGGCGGCCGGCGTGCCCGGGCGCGCCGAATACATGAAGGAATAGGCACCGGCAAAGCCGACTTCGTCGACCAGCGCAAGCGTGTCTTGGAAATCCTCTTCGGTCTCGCCCGGGAAGCCGACGATGAAGTCGGACGAGAAGGCGAGATCGGAGCGTGCGGCGCGCAAGCGGTCGATCACGGCGAGATAGTCATCGCGCGTATGCCTGCGGTTCATCGCAGCCAGCATGCGGTCGGAGCCTGACTGCACCGGCAGATGCACATAAGGCATCAGCGCTTCCAGCTCGCCATGGGCGCGGATGAGATCGTGGTCCATGTCGCGCGGATGGCTGGTGGTGTAGCGCAGCCGGATAATGCCGGGCACAGCGCTTAGCCGCCGCAACAATTTGCCGAGCGTCGCCGGCGCGCCATCTTCGCTTTGCCCGTGATAGGCATTGACGTTTTGCCCGATCAGCGTCACCTCGCGCACGCCGGCATTCACCAGCCGCTCCACCTCGGCGACGATTTGTTTCACCGGGCGCGACACTTCGGCGCCGCGCGTATAGGGCACCACACAAAAAGTGCAGAATTTATCACAGCCTTCCTGCACGGTGACGAACGATGATATGCCGCGCTGACGAATAGCCGCGCGCCGTGGGGCTGATAGCGCGGCAAACTTGTCCTCGACCGGGAATTCGGTGTCGACGAGTTTGGCGCCGCGCTCGGCGCGCGCGATCATATCGGGCAAGCGATGATAATTCTGCGAGCCGACCACCAGGTCGACGCTCGCTGCGCGGCGGATGATCTCCTTACCCTCGGCTTGCGCCATGCAGCCAGCGACCGCGATCATCATAGGACGGCCTTGCGCGGCGGCGGCGTCTTTGAGCACGCGGATGCGGCCGATCTCGGAATAGACCTTCTCGGCGGCTTTCTCGCGGATATGGCAGGTGTTGAGGATGACGAGATCGGCGTCTTCAGTGTTGGCGGTCTCGCTGAAGCCGGCCGGCGCCAGCGTGTCCGCCATACGATGGGAATCGTAGACGTTCATTTGGCAGCCGAAGGACTTGATGTGGACTTTGCGGGGTTTGCTCATGCCCTATCTGCGAACCGGTGCGCCAATCTAACCCGTCATGGCGGGGCTTGTCCCGCCCATCCATATATTTGATTTTGTTGCGATTTTAAGACGAGCCGGGAAAATCTGGGGCTACTCCGCCGCCTGCGCCGGCTTCGGCCGCCCGCGCAGCGTGGCGGCGGTGATCGAGCGTACCGCCCCTTCCAGCGTTTTTGCCATGGCCTTGCGGTTGGCGCCTTGGTCAGCGGCCACCGGCGCGCCGTAACCGACCACGGCATCCACCGCCCCACGTTCAATGAACGCCTTGATGTGCGGCAGGAAATCGAGATCGCCGTACCAGGCCACCAGCGGGCGGTGCTGGCGGCCCATCGGGATGCCGTGCAGGCCGGTATAGCAGATCGACATCGGCTGGATCAGCACGCCGGTGCCGGCTCGCGCAGCCGCTTCGCGGACAGCGCCAACCAGCGCCGAGCGGAACGCCAGCACGCGGTTGCCGTCGCTCGAGGTGCCTTCCGCGAACAGCACCACCGAGGTGCCGCCGGCGAGCCGCTTGACGATCTCGCTCACGGCGTCGGCGGCCTGGTGCCGGCGCGCGCGGTCAACGAATACCGTGCGCTGCATCTTGGCGGTGATGCCGACCAGCGGCCATTTACGCACCTCGCTCTTGGCAACGAAGGCCACCGGCGTGATCGAGCCGATCACCACGATGTCGACCCAGGAAACGTGATTGGAGACGAACAGCACCGCGCGGCCGCGCGCCGACTCGCCGTCGACGCGGACATGAATGCGCAGGATTGCGCGCAACACGCGGTAATAGTTGCAGGCGATGAAGCCCCAGCCCGGCAGACCGAGCTTGCCCAGCAGCCATTGGAGCGAGATCAAAAGCGGCGTCATGGTGAAGAAGAACGCCGCGATGAACAGCGCGCGGATCATGTGCGCTAGTGTCCGCTCTTTTCGTCCTTGAGCGGCACCGCATAGAGCTCGAGCCGGTGATCGACCAGCCGGTAACCGAGCTTGCGCGCGATCTCCGCCTGCAGGCGCTCGATCTCCTCCGATTGAAATTCAATCACCTCGCCGTCGCGCAGGTTGATGAGATGGTCGTGGTGGGACTCGGTGCTGGTCTCGTAGCGCGCACGGCCTTCGCGGAAATCGTGGCGCTCGATGATGCCCGCGTCTTCGAATAATCGTACCGTTCGGTAGACCGTCGAGATCGAAATGTGCGCGTCCACCTTGGCGCAGCGGCGGTAGAGCTCCTCGACATCGGGGTGATCGTCGGATCCCGCCAGCACGCGCGCGATCGTGCGCCGCTGCTCGGTCATGCGCATGCCCTTGGCGGCGCAGAGGGATTCGATATTGCGCCTGTCAGCTATATGTTTGTCGGGCATGGCCACGTCGTCTCTCCCGTCCGGCCTCATATCATATTGAGTTGGCGACGCATGTGTCCATCCGGCGATTAGACCAGATCGCGGCGCAGCACCAAGGCGGCCGCCGCTTCGCCAGCGGCACCCGGATAGTAATTAGGCCGGCGCGATACCTCGCGAAAACCGGCGCGGTCATAGAGCCGGATCGCCGCGTCGTTGTGCTCGCCGACTTCCAGGAACACCGCGCGCGCGCCAAGTCCGGCGAGGCGCCGCAGATTCAGGGTCAGCAGCTTTCGCGCCAGGCCGCGTCCGCGCTGGCGGGCGGCGACCGCGACCGAGAGAATTTCCGCCTCGTCCTCCACGAGCCGCGACATGATAAAGCCGGCAAGTTTGCCGCCGGCGGCGGCGCGGTGCGCGACAACGTGGCGGTCGAGCAGAAGGGCCTCGACTTCCGGCTCGCTCCAGCCGCGACGGAAAGACGCCGCATGAAGGGTGGCGATCGCGCCCGCGTCGCGGCTTGCGGCTTCCGAGAGCACCGGCTGGCCGCGCGCGAACAGCTGGCTGATGAAGCCCATCATCGCCGCGCCAATTGGCTCGCGTCCTGCGGCTGCGCGTCGGGCGCGCGCAGGTAAAGCGGTTTGGGCGGCGCTGCCGTTTCGTTTGCCGCAGCGCCGAGCCGCGCCACCCAATCGATGTCGGGGGCGCCGCGCTGCTCGACCACGGTGGGTGGGCGCTCAGCCGAAGGCCAGGCCGCCGCCAGCAGATCTGCCGCGGTGCCGGTGAGGCGTGGCGCGCCGGATGCGGCCGCGCGCAGCGCTTCGCGCAAGGGCGCCAGTCGCGGTGCAACGATCGTGCGGCCGCCGGGACCGAACACTTGCAGATAGACCTGGCCGTGGCGCGCATCGATTGCCGCCACCACCGGCAGCGTATCGTCGGCGGCAATGAACGGCGCGGCGAAGGCGGCGAGCGTGGTTAGCCCGACGACGGGCTTAGCGGCTGCCAGCCCCAACCCGCGCGCGGCCGAAATGCCGACACGCAGGCCGGTGAAGCTGCCGGGTCCGGTGGTGACCGCGATGCGGTCGAGATCGGCGAAGGCGAAGCTCGCGCGTTCCATCACGCGCTTGATCAGCGGCAGCAACGCTTCGGCGTGCCCGCGCTGCATCGGCAGCGATTCATGCGTGGCGACAGCGGCGCGCTCGGTATCGAGCACGGCGGCCGAGCAGGCCGCGAGCGCCGTATCGATAGCAAGGACGCGCATAATTCAAATCTATCAATTTTTGAATGGCGGCGCGCCACATGAAAGCGTCAGCACCGGGCTGGGCCCGGCGATCTCCCTTCGGAAGGCAAGGCCTTGCCCCTTGAATCGGGATGGCCGGGACAAGCCCGGCCATGACGAAGAAACCATCGTTATCCGACTAAACCGGCCGAACTTCGGTGACGTCGGGCACGAAATGCTGCAATAGGCTTTGGATGCCGTGCTGGAGGGTGGCGGTGGAGGAGGGGCAGCCCGAGCAGGCGCCCTTCATATGCAGATAGACCACGCCTTCCTTGTAGCCCTTGAAGGTGATGTCGCCGCCGTCGCCGGCCACCGCCGGGCGGACGCGGGTCTCGATCAGGTCCTTGATGGTGGCGACCGTGTCGGCATCGTTGGCGTCGAAGAATTCGTCGTCGGCCGTGGCCGGTTCTGCCCCGCTCGCCAGCAGGGCCGCGCCCGACATGTAGTGTTCCATGATGGCGCCGAGGATCGCCGGCTTGATCTGCTGCCAATCGCCGTCGGTCTTGGTGACCGAGATGAAGTCGGAACCGAAGAACACGCCCGCAACATTGGGAATGTCGAACAGTCGTTCGGCCAGCGGCGATTGCGCGGCGGCGTCTTTGCTCGGTATGTCGAGGGTGCCGGATTCGAGCACGGCCCGTCCGGGCAGGAATTTCATGGTCGCCGGATTGGGCGTGCCTTCGGTCTGGATGAACATCGTCGTCTCCTTACCGCAAGCGGGTTCAAGGCCCGAGGGTTGGAATAATCATAGCAAATAGATGGGCCTTACGCACGCCGCAGTCAACCGCCGAAAATCCGCGTATGAGGCGCGAATTTACGCCATGGCGTCGAGTTCAGCGTCGCTGAGATTGCCCGGCACGATGGCGACCGGGATCGGGAAGTCGCCGGCGGTCTTGGCGAGACCAGAGACCAACGGGCCGGGGCCTTCTTTGCCTGTGCCGGCGGCCAACACCAGGATGCCGATATCGGTGTCCTTGTCGATCAGCTTGACGATTTCCTGCGCCGTGTCGCCCTCGCGGATCACCCGTTCGGGCGTGACGCGGGCGATCTTCTTGGCATGCGCGGCGTATTTGTCGAGCGCTTTGTTTGCCGCCTCCATCTCCTCGGCCTTCATGATGTCGGCGACGCCCAGCCATTGCTGATTGCGCTCGCTGGTTTCGATCACGCGCAGCATGATGAGTTGCGACTTGGTGCGCCCGGCGCGCTTGGCGGCCCAATGCACCGCGCGTTCGCACTCTTCGGTGTCGTCGATGACCACGAGATATTTGCGCTTGTGGCCTTTCTCGTAGCTGCGGCGCTTGGTGCTCATGGTAGCTCCAGCCTCGTTGGAACATTTGCGTGGCAACGGACGCACAAGCGGCGGATGGTTGCATGGCTGCGCCTGCGCCGACAAGCGGGGCTTTACCAGAATATTGCGCGGCGCAAACCGATCCTGAGCGGTGAATATGTTCTAGCGGCGCACGAAGCCGACGATGTCCTTGACGGCCTTCATGGTATCGGCGGCCAGCGTTTGCGCGCGCTGCGAGCCGTCGGCCAGGACCTCGTCGATATAGATCGGATCCTGCGTCAGCTTTTTCATCTCGGCGCCGATCGGCCCAAGCTTGGCGACGGCGAGATCGGCCAGCGCGGTTTTGAAAGTGGAGAACTGGCCGCCGCCGAATTCGTTGAGCACCAGGGCCTTGCTCACGCCCTGCAGCGCGGCGTAGATGCCAACCAAGTTGTCGGCCTCCGGGCGCGACGCCAATGCCTTCTCGTCGTCCGGCAGCGGTTGTGGATCGGTCTTCGCCTTGCGAATTTTCTGCGCGATGGCATCGGCGTCGTCGGTGAGATTGATGCGGGAATAATCGGACGGCTCCGACTTCGACATCTTCTTGGTACCGTCGCGCAGCGACATCACCCGCGTCGCCGGTCCCTGGATCAGCGGTTCCGGCAGCGGGAAGAACGCCTCGCCGAATCCATGAGCGTGAATCGATTGCGCGAAGTCGTTGTTGAATTTCTGCGCGATGTCGCGCGACAGTTCGAGATGCTGCTTCTGGTCCTCGCCCACCGGCACGTGAGTGGCGCGGTAGACCAGGATGTCGGCAGCCATCAGGTTGGGATAGACGTAGAGGCCGACGGATGCGTTTTCGCGGTCCTTGCCGGCTTTCTCCTTGAACTGCGTCATGCGGTTGAGCCAGCCCATGCGCGCTACGCAATTGAACACCCAGGCGAGCTCGGCGTGCTCGGCGACCTGACTTTGGTTGAAGATAATGTGTTTTTTGGGATCAATGCCGCAGGCCAGAAACGCCGCCGTCACCTCGCGCGTGGCGCGCGGCAATTCGGTTGGGTCCTGCCACACCGTGATGGCGTGCATGTCGACCACGCAATAGAGGCAGTTGTAGCGCTCCTGCAGCGCCACGAATTTGACAATGGCGCCAAGATAATTGCCGAGGTGCAAATTGCCGGTCGGCTGCACGCCGGAAAACACGCGTTCCTTGAACGCCATTGCCTTAGCCTCTTGGATTCAGGGTGGCGACCCCATGCCACGCCGGGCGGGCGTTGGGCAAGGGATTTAGCTTTGGCGGCGTAGAGCCGCGATCAGATCCTTGTGCTTGGTTACGCCGAGGACTTCGAGCGCCGTGGCATAGATCACAAACCCAAGCACCACCAGTACGGCCAGCAGCGCAAGCCGCCCGATCGCCGAGGCTGCCAATGCCGGAATTAGTGCATCGCCGGCCATGACGCCGCCGGCAATTGCGGCGCCCATGATGACTGTGGCGAGAACGATGCGCGGCAGGCGCCGCCTGGCGTCCCGGTCGAGCCGCAGCCATCGGCGCCGAGCGAGCAGGGCGCCAAGAAGCGCGGCGCCGACCCAGCCGGAGATCGCGATGGCCGCCGCGGCGCCCACAAAACCATAATGCGGATACAGCAGCAGGCCGACGATCATGGCGGCGGCGAGGCCGCAGAGCGCCGCTCCCATCGGCGTATGGGTGTCCTCATGGGCGAAGGATACCGCGCCCAACCATTTTTCCAGCACATGCCCGGGAAGCCCGGCGCAGATCGCGACTAGTGTGGCCGCAACGGCGGACGTGTCGCGTGCCGTGAAGGCGCCGTGTTCGAACAGCCCGCCGACGATTGGGCCGGCCAGCAGCGCAAAGCCGGTTGCCGCCGGCAGCGCGAGGCCGAGCGCGATTTCGCCAGCGCGCGAGAGCGCGCCTGCATAGGCTTCCTCGCCGCCGACGCGCTTGCTTTCGGCGATACGCGGCACCATCACGGCGGCGATTGCCACCGAGGCGATGCCGAGCGGCAGCTCGTAGAGGCGGTTGGCGTAATAGAGCCACGACACCGCCGCCGGCGTCGACGAGACGATGGCTGTGGCTGCAATCAATTTGAGCTGCGGTATGCCGGCGGCAATCAGTCCAGGCAGGGCGCGCCGGAAGAAGGTGCCGGTCTCATTGCGCCCCGGCACATGCGCGTGCCGAAAGCGGTGTCCGCTCAACAGCCAGGCGGCGCCCGTGACGAGAAGCTGGACCGCACCGGCGGCGACGATGGCCGCCGCAAGCCAGACGCCGACATAGAATTGAGCAATGCGCGCGTGAAACGCCAGCGCCAGCGCCAGCAGCAGGACCACGTTGAATATTGCGGTGCTGGCGGCAACAGCGGCGACGCGCCTTTGCGCATTTAGCGCCGCCGCTATCACCGCCACCAATCCCGCCAGCACGATGTAGAGGGCAAGGATCAGCAAATAGAACGCGGCGAGCGCGCGGCGGTCATCGTCGAATCCGGGCGCGATGGCGCCAATGATGAAATACGCGAACACAACGACGAGCAAAGAGATCACGCCGGTGATGCAGCCGATGCTGACGAATATGCGGGTGGTGAAGCGGTTGGCGACGGCTTCACCGTCTTCGCCGCCAGCGAGCCGCAGCCAAAGCGGGACGAACGCACTGTTTATTGCGCCTTCCGCCAGCAGGCGGCGGAAAAAATTGACCAGTTGCAAGACGGCGAAGAAGGCTTCCGAAAATGGCCCCGTGCCGAGCAGCGCGGCGATGCTGGCGTCGCGCGCGTAGGCGAGCAAGCGCGAAATCAGTGTCCCGCTTCCGACCGTCGCGATATTGCGTGCCATTGCCATTCGCGAATCCTTTGCGAACCCGCGCACTCTAAGCATGTGGGCGAGTGCGCGTCATCATGCCTGCCGGTGTAGGTTGCCGTGCCGCATTTGGTCACTATAGTGCGCCGCGGTCATGATAAGAGGTTCCGCATGGCTCAACTCCGCTACGACGTGCTCGGCATCGGCAACGCCATCGTCGACGTTATCGCGCGGGCCGAGGACGATTTTCTGGTGGCGCAGGGCATGCATAAGGGCGGCATGGCGCTTATCGACGAGGCTCGTGCCGCCGCGATTTACGCGGCGATGGCGCCGGCGGTGGAAAGCTCCGGCGGCTCCGCCGCCAACACCATCGTCGGCGTCGCCTCGTTTGGCGCGCGCGCCGCCTTCGTCGGCAAGGTCAAGGACGACGAGCTCGGCCGCACTTTCGCGCACGACATCCGCGCCGCCAATGTCGTCTTCGACGTCAAACCGGCCAAGGACGGACCCTCGACCGCGCGCTGCTACATCATGGTGACGCCGGACGGCGAGCGCACCATGAATACCTATCTCGGCGCCGCCCAGGATCTGCGGCCGGGCGACATCGACGAGGCCGCGGTGTCGAGCGCGGCGGTGACTTATCTCGAAGGCTACCTGTGGGATCCGCCGCAAGCGAAAGAGGCTTTCATCAAGGCGGCGGCGATCGCGCACAAGGCGGGACGGCAGGTCGCACTCACGCTGTCGGATTCATTTTGCGTCGATCGCTACCGCGCCGAATTCCTCGATCTCATCAAGAAGGGCATCGTGGACATCGTGTTCGCCAACGAACACGAACTGCACAGCCTGTACGAGACGGCGGACTTCGACACCGGCGCGAAAGCGTTGCAGCAGGATGCCCGACTGGCGGTGGTCACGCGCAGCGCCAAAGGTTGCATGGTGATCAGCGGCGAGGGGTTGCAAGCCGTCAACGCCGTGCCGGTCGAGCAAGTGGCCGACGTTACCGGTGCCGGCGATCTGTTCGCCGCCGGCTTCTTGGTCGGTTTGGCGCGCGGGCAAGACCACCGCACCGCCGCCCGGCTCGGCGCGCTGGCGGCGGCCGAAGTCATCCAGCATATCGGCGCGCGGCCGGCGGTTTCGCTCAAAGCGCTGGCGGCGGAGAGCGGCCTGACAGTGTAAATGACGGCCAGCGGGCGTTGGTAACCGATTGGTAACCGAACGTGGTTACCGCTTCGTGAACATCAAATTCGCGGAGCGGGCCGATGGCCGAGGACAATGGCAAGACGGCTGGCGAGATGCCGGCGGAAAACTCAAGCGGTGATTTGCCGGACATTGAATCGCCGCCGTTGTCGCCGGCGAATGAGGCGGCGGCAAAGCGTGAGCCTGCACCAGAACCAACAGATCTTATCTTATTCATGCCAGAGGCCGCCTCGCAGCGCGCGAAACTTCGTTTCAAGCCGAGCCACAGACGCAACGCAATCACGGCAGCATCGGTTTTGATCGCTGCCTCGCTGGGGACGTTCGTCGGCCTGGTGAGCGGCTTCGGTCTTGCAGATCAGAAAAAGCCAACGATTGATTTTGCGGCGAACCAAGCCGAACGCGCGGCCATGCAGCGCGCGATCGCGACGCTCGGTAATGACGTTACGGTGCTGAAGACAAGCCTTGCCGCCACCAAGACATCGCTGCACAGCGAGGTGGCCAAGTTGACCGAGCGCCTCAACAGCGCGCCGGAGATCACCGGTTCAATCCCGGCGCCGACCGCGGCCGTTCCGACGCAGACCGTTACCGTTCCGACGCCGCCGCCGCGACCGGCCGCGGCCGCAATCCGTCCGCCAGTGGTGCGCGACTGGTCGATCCGTTACGTGCGCGACGGCTATGTTTATGTGCGCGGCCATGGCGACACCTATCAGGTACAGCTCGGCGCGCCCTTGCCCGGCCTCGGCCCGGTGCAGCAGGTCAAGCGCCAGAACGGCCGCTGGCTGGTGGTGACGCCCAAGGGCCTGATCGTGTCCATGCGCGACCGCCGCTTTTTCGAGCAGTTCTGACCGTACCTTTTCGGTCTGTAAATGCGGCGTCCGTTGTAGAGCCGCATTTTTATGCAAGCGGCCATGCGCGCCAGGCCAGTGGCGGGCCGCCCCAAACCGTGCCAGATTCCTGACGCAATCGAGTGGCAACGGTGATGGCATGCGCGGCGCGCTGCTGAGTTTTGTCGTGACGGCGGCAGGAACCGCGCTGGTGTCCGCCGGACCGGCCGTAGCGCAAGGCGCGGCGCCCGCCGCCAAGCCGGAAATGATGCAAAGCTGCCCGGGCCTGGTCGCGGCGCACCCACCTGCCGCCATACCCGCCGCGCTTCATGCTGACCAGCTGCGGCTGACTTACATCGGCCACTCGACCTTCCTGATTGAGAGCCCGCAGCTCGTGCGCATCGCTACGGATTACAATGACTACGTCAAGCCGCCGGTGCTGCCCGACATCGTGACCATGAACCACGCGCACACGAGCCATTACACCGATCGTCCCGATCCCGGCATCAAGCACGTGCTGCGCGGCTGGGCCGGCGACGAAAAGCCGGCGCGCATCGACATGACCTACAAGGACGTGCGCGTGCGCAACGTACCGACCAATATCCGCAGCTTTGACGGCGGCACCGAGCGCCACGGCAATTCAATTTTCATCTTCGAAATCGCAAATCTGTGCATCGCCCATCTCGGTCATCTGCACCACACGTTGACGCAAGCTCAGCTCAACGAGATCGGCCGCGTCGACGTGGTGATGGTGCCGGTCGATGGCTCCTACACGCTCGACCTCGACGGCATGGTCGAGGTGCTGCACGCGCTCAAGGCGCCGCTCATGATCCCGATGCATTATTTCAGCGCCTTTACCCTCGACCGTTTCCTTGCGCGTGTGCGCCAGGAATGGGCCGTGGAGGTGGCCGAAATCCCGTCGATCGTGCTGTCGAAAACCAGCCTGCCGGCCAAGCCGAAAGTGCTGGTTCTACCGGGGTATTGAGGAGGCGGCTGGTTATTTGTTGGGGTATCTCAATCCGCACCGCTGCCTGGATTATTATCAACAGGGCCGATTGACGAGCCGGAACCGATAGGTAGTTGTTGCGTTCTCAGTGCGCGATTTCGCGTGGTATGACGAGGTTTTTCGTAAAATGGTACAGACTTGGAGCAGTTGGAAACGCTTCCCCGATGTGGAAAGCGGCGACAATGTCGAGGCGCCGATCGGGCCGGGTGTCTATGAGGTGCGCCATTCGCTGACCGGCCGCGTGATTGCGTTCGGGCCCGCTGGAAACGTCGCGCAGGCGCTGTCCGAATTGAAGCTGGACGGCGGCGTAAGCATCTTTGCCAAACTGTTCCGCAAGCAGCCGCTGGTGCCGGGCGTCGCCGATCTGGAATACCGCACCTGCGCGGCAGCAAGCCGCGCCGAGGCCAAGACCGCGGCGCACCGCCTGCTCGGCTTGCGGCAAACCGCCTGGCGCCGGCGCATGGATGCCGGCTGGGCGGCGCGCCAGTCGAGCTGAACGGCTCGCTTTTGCATTGAATGGCAGGGCGGCCAGCGGTTTCGCCGGCCGTTTTTTCACGACGCAGCCTTACAATAGGATGAGCGAGAGCTGCGGAAACGCGATCAGCACGACCAGCACCATCAGCATCACCACGGCGAATGGAAACGCGCCGAAAAAGATGTCGTTCAGCGAAATATCGGGCCGGTCGACCGCGGTCTTGATGACGAAGCACGACAGGCCAAACGGCGGCGTCAGCAACCCGATCTCAGCGCCAACCACGGTGATGAGGCCGAACCACACAAGGCTCAGCCCCATGCTCTCGACCGCATTCAGGAACAGCGGCACGCAGACCAGGATGATCGAGCCGGTGTCGATGATGGTGCCGAGGAACAGCAGCAGCACCACGTAGAACGCCATCATTGTGCCGTAGCCGAGATTAATGTGCTCGAGCCACTGGCTCAGCAGGAACGGCAGTCCGGCGATACCGAGCATGCGGGAATACATTGAGGCTGCGATGATCAGGAACAGGATGTTCGCGGTGATGTGGCCGGTGTCGATCAAAACCTCTCGGAAGGTCCGCCAGCCGATGCGGCGCCGCAGCAGCGCCAGCAGATAGGCGAAGAAAGCACCGATGGCGCCGGCCTCGGCGGCGTCGAAGTAGCCACTGTAGATGCCGCCGAGCACGATCACGATCAGGATCACGATCGGCGCGATCTTGATCAGCATTTCGCCAATCGACATCAGGTCGTGGTCGGCGATCGGCGTGACGAAGGCGCCCTTGCCGATGAAGCTCGGCGCGAACACAGTCATGGCCGTGATCGCCGCGATATAGGCGATCGACAACAACAGGCCCGGTACCACGCCGGCCAGAAACATGTCGCCGACCGACTGCTCGGCGATGAAGGCGTAAATGATCATCATCACGCTCGGCGGGATGATCATGCCGAGCACCGAGGAGCCAGCCACCACGCCGACGGCGAAGCGCCTGGAATAGTCGAAGCGGATCATCTCGGGCACCGACACGCGCGTGAACACCGAGGCGGCCGCGATCGAGGAGCCGGTGACGGCGGCAAAGGCCGCATTGGCGGCGACCGTGGCGATGCCCAGTCCGCCGCGCAGCCTGCGGAACAGCTGATTGGCGACCTGATAGATGTCGGAGCCGAAGCCGGTCTTGCCGACGATCAGCCCCATCATCACGAAGGTCGGGATGCTGGCGTAATCGTAGTGCCGGATGGTGGCGGTCACCGCCAGCGTCATCATGCGCACGGCGATGGTGGCGTCGCTCTTGATGATCCAGACGCCGAGGAACGAAACCAGGCTGAGCGTTATGGCGACGTAGCAGCCGCCGTAGATCATCAGCACGATGAGGACGAGCGACAGAAAGCCGATGGCAACCGGTTCCATGGGCGCTTGCCGTCAGACCGGGCCGCTATTGGACGAGCGCCAATGGCTCAAAGCGCGGATGATGAAGCACAGCATGGTGGCGACGCTGCCGAGCACGACCATGCCCTTGATCGGCCATTCCGGGAACGTGAAGATTCCTTGCTCGCCGATATAGTAGCCGCGCTCGATCGACTCGATCAGCAATGGCGTTGTGCCGATGACGATCGCCAACATCACCGCCATCCCTAAGATATCGATGCCGGAGACTGTGAGCCGCGCGAGCAACGCGCGGCTCGCCTGCAGGCGCGGCAGATAAGTGTCGGAACGGGTGAGCTTGTTGAGCCGCACCGTGTCGGGCAATTGGCAGAACACGATGAAGGCCATCGACACCGCCACCAGTTCGTTGACCCCGTCGAGCGGCCGGTTGAAGAAGCTTCGCCCGAACGAGTCCGAGCAGATCAGGATGACGATCAGCAGCACCCAGATCGAGCCGAACGCGTTGAGCAGGAAGACGGCGCGGTCGAACCAGCTCAATGTCGCCCAACTGGGCGCTTGGACAGTCTCAATATCGCTCACGAAGCAGGCTCCGACAGTTCTCGGGAGGGTGCGGCGGCCGCGGCTCTGTCGAGCTACGGCCGCAAGCATGTCGGGACCGGGAAGGGATCAATGCCGGCTTAGTTCTTGTCCCAGTCACGCGCGGGTTTCTCGCCCGCCGCCCGCAGCGCGTCCATATAGGCGGCGAGAATCTTTATGGCCGGATAGCCATTCTTCTTCTCGACGCTCTTGGCGAGGTTCTGCGCGATGTTGGGCATCTTCTGCGCCCATTTCTTCTGGTCGGCCTTTGACAGCGTGACGACGGTGCCGCCTATTGCCTTGAACTTCTTCATCGAGACGGCGGCCTTGTCGAGCGCGGCCTGCGCCACCTTGTCGCGATAGTCGCGGGCGGTCGCTTTCAGCACCTTCTGCACCTGGGGCGGCAGCCCTTTCCAGACGTCTTTGTTGATGGTGAGCGACTTATTGACGCCGGTGCCGAAGTCGGTCTCGAGGTAATGCGGGGCGACCTCCGCGATCTTGAAGGTGATGGTCGCTTCCGGCCAGATGATGCAGCCGTCGGTCACGCCGGTCTTGATCTGGTTGGCGTAGGTGAGCAGGCTGCCGAGCACGCCGACCCCGCCGAGCGGCTTGACGTAAAGCGCGTTGGGTCCCGCGGCATTGAGCTTCAGGCCCTTGAGGTCGTCCATCTTGGCGACCTTGTTTTTGGTGAAGACGCCGTAATTGTCGATCGACGAATAGCTGGTCAGCAGGATCTGATTCTGGTCATCGAACTGCTTCTGGAACGCCGGAAACTTGTCAGTCAACTCATCCATGACCTTACCAACCAGGATCGGGTTGCGGGTAGAGAACGGTGTGTAATAAGGCAAATTGTTCAGCGGCAGTTTGCTGGAGTGGAACACGGTGGTGACCACACCGATGTCGCCGAGCCGGTTCTTCAGCGCGTCCATCACGCCGCGCGGCTTGGCGATCTGGCCGCTGAAGGCCTGCTGCCAGTCGATTTGGTATTTGTTGCCATCGGCGGCGAGCCGCTTGTTCACTTCCGGGATGAAGTAGTCGATCAACACAGCCACCCACAACGACTTGGGCGGATAGCCGTCGATGATGGTGAGCTTGATCTTCTGCTGGGCGTGGGCCGCAAACGGCGCCGCCATCATGATGACGAGCGCCAAACTAAGGCGCCGAACGAATACGTTGCAGGTGTGCATGGGGTTCCTCCCTGAACCGTTTTTTCCGGGCCGGCTTTCATATTATCAGCAGTCTAAGGCCTACGCCGCCAGCACAGGCCGCTTTAGCTTAGCCATCTTGTTGCGCGAAGCCGCGCATAGTCAACCTCGCCGTAAGGGCCCGATTGCTCGCGCCAAGCGGGTGGCCGGTCGGCTTGTGCGGCTTCTGGTCCGGCGGCGATCATCGTATAAGACGGTAGCCGGATTTCTCCACATGCCATACGCGTCCACCGCCGACAAAGTGCGGCTGTATTTTGAAGATGTCGGGCAGGGCACGCCCATCCTGTTCGTGCATGAGTTCGCCTCCGACCATCGCGGCTGGGAGCCGCAGCTGCGCGAGTTCGGCAAGCGCCACCGCTGCATCGCCTATTCGGCGCGCGGCTACACGCCGTCCGATGTGCCGGCAGACCCGGACGTCTATAGCTACAATCACGTCATGCGCGACGCGGTGGCGGTGCTCGATCATCTCAAGATCGATGCCGCGCATTTCATCGGCCTGTCGATGGGCGGCTATACCAGCTTGCAGGTCGCGCTCAATCACGAAAAGCGCGTGCGTTCGCTGGTGCTGGCCGGCACCGGCTCGGGCTCCGAGCGCTGGTATACGCAAGAGTTCCACAAGCACGCGCGCGAATTAGGCGACCTGTTCGAGCGCGAGGGTGCAGCCGCAGTTGCCAGGGGCTACGGCATGGGCCGACCCGGCTGCCATTCCTGCTCAAGGACCCGCGCGGCTTCGCCGAGTTTACGGCGAGGCTCGCCGGGCATGACGCGCTCGGCTCCGCCAACACCTCGCGCGGCTTTCAAGGGACGCGCCCCTCGCTCTACGATTTTGCGAGCGAGATCCGCAGGCTCGCGACGCCTCATTGATCGTGGTGGGCGATGAGGACGAACGCTGCATCGAGTCCAGCCTTTTCCTGAAAGACGCTCTCCCCGCTTCCGGCCTCGTGGTGCTGCCGAAGACCGGCCACGTGGTGAACCTGGAGGAGCCCGACCTGTTCAATCTGGTGGTCGGCGATTTTCTAAACATGGTCGAGGCCGGCCGCTGGGCCGCGCGCGATCCGCGCGCGCGCGGAACGCGGCCTTTCGTCACCGCGAAGGAATGACCATACAAGACCCGCCGCAGCCCATTTATTGCCGGGGCGGCAACCTCGCTGAGGATCAAGCGATGCTGAGATGGGCCTTAATCTTCCTGGTCGTTGCCATTATCGCCGGCATTTTCGGCTTCACCGACGTGGAAGCGGCTTCCGCGACCATCGCGCAATGGCTTTTCGGCATCTTCCTGGTGCTTTTCCTCGGCGCCTTGGTGATCGGGCTGGCGATCGGTTCGAAGCTGATGTCGTGAGGCGGCGCGTGGCTGTTTAACGGCGTGCGACCGCGTTAACCACGGCGGCAAGCAACTTGCCGGCGCGGGGAGCATTCTGCGAAAATTCCGGTTGCTGATTGTTCCGTTCGATTTTCAAACTCGTGCCGTGTCACGGGAGGTTTGGTCATGCGTATCGCATTCGTCTTGATTTGCTCGTTCGTCTTCACGTCTCTCTGTAGTCTCGTCAGTCCGGCCAATGCCGGCGATTACGGCGGCCGCTATGTCCGGTACAGCGGTGGCTGCTGTTACCAGAAAGTCGTCCGCCAGCCGTGCGGCATCCGCTATCCGCCCGCCGGCGCATATCGGCCCTGCGGTATCTATTACGAGCGGCCCACCGTCTATGTGCATCGCCCTGTTCGGCAGCGCCTGGTGCGGTTTTCCGAATTCGATTTTTATGCCACCGTTGCCGACTATGCCGAGGCGCGTTGCCATTGGCAGGAGGTGCCGCTGCGCGCCGGACGCAGCTTTTGGGTCTGGGGCGTGAAGACGGATTGCTACTGAGTGCGGGTACCGGCTGCGCTTTCGCGAACCGCGTCGATACGGCTCAAACGTCGACGGTTGCCGCCAGCGCGTTGTCCTGGATGAATTGCCGGCGCGGCTCGACCAGTTCGCCCATGAGTTCGGCGAACACGTTGTCGACCTCCTCGCCTTCCTTGATCTTCACCTGAAGCAGAGAGCGTGCGTCGATGTCGAGCGTTGTTTCCCAGAGTTGTTCCGGGTTCATTTCACCGAGGCCTTTGTAGCGTTGCATTGTGACGCCCTTGCGCCCCGCAGCGGTCAGCGCCTCGAACAGGCCCACCGGGCCGTGAATTGAAATTTCTTCGTCCTTGCGCCGCAGCACCGCTGGCGGGGTCGGGCGCGGGAAAGTCTGTTGTAATGCAGGTGCGAAGCTGTCGAGTTTGCGGGCGTCGGCGGATCCGAGCAGCGCTTGGTCGATGATCGCGACCTCTTTCACGCCACGGACGGTCCGTTCGAAATGGAAACCACTCTCGTTAAATTGTCCGACCCAACCGCGTTCGGTTTCATCCGCTAGCGCATCCATGCGCTTGGCGATATAATCAGCGGCAGCTTTGGCGGTTTTCGGGTCACCGGTCACTTCTGGCCGGAGGACGCCTGCAATCGAAGCTTGCTCGATCACTTTCCGGTTATACCGGCTGTGCAATCCGGCCAACAGCCCGCGTATCGTGCGGGAATTTTCGACAAGCTTGAGCAAATCGGCACCGGCGCGTTCTTCGCCGTTCGAAAGCCGCAGGACGGCTTCCTCGATTCCAGTGGCAATCAGATAGTCCTCCAGCGCGCGCTCGTCTTTCAGATACTGCTCCGATTTACCTCGAGATATCTTGTATAGCGGTGGCTGCGCGATATAGAGGTGGCCGCGCTCGATTAGCGTCTGCATCTGCCGGAAGAAAAATGTAAGCAGCAGCGTGCGAATATGGCTGCCGTCCACGTCGGCGTCGGTCATGATGATGATCTTGTGGTAGCGCAGTTTGTCGGCGTTGAACTCGTCGCTTATGCCTGTGCCAAGCGCTGTGATCAGCGTGCCGATTTCCTGGCTGGACAGCATCTTGTCCATGCGGGCGCGCTCGACGTTGAGTATCTTGCCGCGCAGCGGCAGCACCGCCTGGAATTCGCGGTTGCGTCCCTGCTTGGCCGAACCGCCGGCACTGTCACCCTCGACGATGAACAATTCGGACTTGGCCGGATCGCGCTCCTGACAGTCGGCGAGCTTGCCCGGCAATGAGGAGACGTCGAGCGCGCCCTTGCGCCGCGTCAGTTCGCGCGCCTTGCGGGCGGCCTCGCGGGCGGCGGCGGCTTCCACCACCTTGCCGACGATGACTTTGGCTTCTGAGGGGTGAATTTCGAACCAGTCCTGCATGGCCTGATTGATCACGTTCTCAACTACCGGCCGCACTTCCGAGGACACTAGCTTATCCTTGGTTTGCGAGGAGAATTTCGGGTCCGGCACCTTGCAGGACAGCACGGCAGTCAGGCCCTCACGGCAGTCGTCGCCGGTCAGCGCCACCTTCT
>Ga0307428_1000027_pt1 | contig 153212 bp, 144 predicted proteins | sample SalMarWE160240MG_FD_202161 | JGI IMG/M metagenome (GOLD analysis project Ga0307428, IMG submission 202161) | Salt marsh sediment microbial communities from the Plum Island Ecosystem LTER, Massachusetts, United States - WE1603-240 | ecosystem: Environmental > Aquatic > Marine > Intertidal zone...
GAGCAAGTTGCCGAGGCTACTAGCGCAGGCGCTGATTATATCCATATCGATGTTATGGACGGCCATTTCGTGCCTAACATCTCCATTGGTATTCCAATAGTAGCTTCCCTCCGCCCTCGGACTAACTTGCCTTTAGATGTCCATCTGATGATACAACACCCCGAACAGTATGTCTCCCAGTTTGCTGACTCCGGCGCTGATATAATCACCGTTCACGTTGAGGCTTGCTCATCCCTTCACCGGTTGATTCACTCAATAAAGGAATTAAATGTCAAAGCAGGGATAGCACTAAATCCCGCTACCACTCTGACTTCTATAGAAGAAATTCTCCCTTATGTTAATTTAGTTCTGATTATGAGCGTTGAACCTGGCTATGGAGGGCAGAGTTTCATCCCATCATCGCTGGACAAAATATCGAGGTTACGCAAAATGCTCGATAACAAAAACCTCAACGCTGAACTCGAGGTTGACGGCGGCATCACCATTGACAATGCACCAGGCATAGTCAAAGCTGGGGCTAATGTCCTGGCGATCGGAAGCAGTATATTTGACGCCAAAAAAGGAATAAGCCAAGCAATGCAAATGTTTAGGAAGGCGGTAAGTTAGCGTGCTTCCTTATACTGGGTACGCAAGCACCGGGTGCAGATATTTACTTTTTTCTTTTCGCCATTTATTATAATAGTAGTGCGATGGATATTGGGTAACCATCGCCGCTTGGTATGTTGTTTGGAATGGCTCACACTGTGACCATAGTGAGCTTTCTTACCACAAATGTCACACTTCATAAGACAACTCCACAATCCTTCTGTTCCATCTTGTGCCACAAATATTATCACAGGATGGAAATCTTGACAAAGTTTGTCAAACACCTATAATACATCGCAATCCGATATAGCAGCCGAGGTGCGTTATGAACAGGCACGAGCAGAGCAAAGGAGGAGGGATGGAGACTGCTTCAGTCACGGGACACCAGTTAAAAGAAATGTTCAACGCAGGAACCGCCTGGTTGGAAAAATGCGTGCCCGAAATTAACGCTATAAATGTCTTCCCTATTCCCGACGGGGATACAGGAACTAACATGTTGCTCACCATGCGTTCTGCCATGGAAGAGGCACATCGAAGCCAAGATGGCAATGCTTCATCGGTAGCCCAAACTATTGCCCATGGCGCTCTAATGGGGGCTCGTGGCAATTCAGGTGTGATATTGTCCCAATTCTGGAAAGGATTTGCTAAAGGGTTAGATGATAACCAGCGACTTAGCAGCAAAGCTTTGGCCAGAGCACTATCGGAAGCATCGCAAGCTGCCTACGAAGGACTTGTCAATCCAGTGGAAGGCACGATGTTAACAGTGCTCCGTGATTCAGCCAACGCTGCCGAAGCTGCTGCAAAAGCCAATTCCAGAAACCTAACCAAAACGCTTGCTACTGCTATGCAGGCAGCCAGAGAATCGGTAGCCAACACGCCTAACCTGCTACCTGTGTTACGGGAAGCAGGTGTGGTGGATGCCGGTGGGCAGGGTTTATATGTTCTCCTGGAGGGTGCACTACACTACCTTAGGGGAGAAAACGATACTTTAAAACACGGCAAACCACGTCTTATTCCTACAAGCCAGCCATTAACCCCAGGGATAAGCCAAATGCCGGCTGAGGTGGAGGTGCCTTACGGTTATTGCATGAATTTCCTATTAGAAGGGCAAGACCTCAACTTGAAAAAAATCAAGAAAAACTTGAAAAAGAAGGGACAGTCTCTAGTAATCACCGGTAATGGCTCCAAGCTCAGGGTTCACATCCATAGCTTCAAACCGGGCGAAATTATAGATTACGCCACAAAGCAAGGCGTATTGCACAAGATAAAAATTGATAACATGGACGACCAATACGCTGCATTCATTAAAATGCAAAGAAAGAATTTGCCCGCTGTCGATACCGCTATAGTAGCAATTGCCTCAGGTGAAGGCCTTTTCAAACTATTCAAAAGCCTGGGAACCACCATTATTGTCCCCGGCGGTCAAACTATGAATCCAAGCGTCCGTGAGCTAGTGGAGGCAGTGGATTCAGCACCTTCAAATAAGGTTATATTGCTGCCCAACAATAAGAACATTGTCGTTGCTGCCTCCCAGGTTCAATCCTTGACTTCAAAAGACGTTAAGGTAGTACCCACGAGAACCATACCTCAAGGCATCAGTGCTCTCCTTTCCTTCAACTACGATATGGGCTTGGAGAACAATGCTTCTGCCATGGAAGAAGCATTGAAAAGGGTGAAATCCATAGAAATCACCAAATCAGTCCGCAAAAGTCAGATCAACGGTATGAACATAAAGAAAGGGGAATTTATCGCTGTCTTAGATGACAAAGAGTTGGTAGCCAATGGCAAAAAAGTTAAAGACGTCATTACCACTGCTCTTGAGAAAGCAGAGGTCAAAAATGCTGAATTGGTGAGTATTTACTACGGTGCTGAAACTAAACCCGCTGAAGCCCAGAAAATAGCTGGTGAAATCCAAAACGAATTTTCAGTTGAAGTTGAAACAATTCAAGGTGACCAACCCTACTACAACTATATAATTTCGCTGGAATAAGAATTTTGAGGTTGTTTATTTGTCATTGCGAGGAGCGTAGCGACGAAGCAATCTGGAAAGGAGATTGCCACGCTTCGCTCGTAATGACAGAGGGGAGTTGCTAAACAATAAAAATTTTGAAGCATGCCATGGTTAGAATTGTAACTGATAGTTGCTCCGATATTAGTCCAAAGATGGCCGAGCAATTTGGGCTCACCGTGATCCCCCTGAATGTCCACTTCGGGGACAAGATTTACCGCGATAATATTGACCTGAACACAGAAGGCTTCTATCAAAAGCTAACAAGAAACAAAATTCTCCCTACTACTTCAATCCCCAGCCTCGCGGTGTTTACCGATACACTAAACAACTTAGCTAAGGAAACAAAAGAGATATTAGTTATCACGCTTTCACGGAAATTTAGCGCTGCTTTCGACCTTTTCTTAAAAAGCAAAGAGACCCTCAAATCAAAATGCAATATCGAAGTTATTGATTCTCAGGTAGGGATAGGGGGCCAGCTAATTCTAGCTGTGTCAGCAGCTGTTATGGCTAGAGCTGGAGCTACATTAGAGGAAATTGCCAATTGGGTGACAAGTGCAATTCCCAGGACGCATGTGGTGATGACCTTCGACACTCTAGAATATCTAAGGAGGGGAGGACGCATTGGTAAAGCACAAGCTTTCCTAGGTAATTTAATCAAAGTTAATCCTATTCTGGAAATAAAAAAAGGAGAGGCTTTTCCCATCACTCGAGTGCGTAGTCGAGCACGTGCTGTAGACTTCCTGGTAAATTTCGTCAAAAACTTTAGAAAGATAGATGCTCTGGTTATCGAAGATGCTACTACCACCAGTGAGCTAGGAAAATTAGCTCAGGGTCTCCAAGGATTAGTGCCTGATGAGCATTTCTATCGCTCCAAGGTAAGCCCGGTAGTGGGCACACATGTTGGTCCTCACGTCTTAAGTGTCTCTGTCCTGGAAGGAGAATAGAGTTTGGGCCAGCTTCTCAAAGATACGAGTATCAATTCACTCCGGAGAGTCCTGGAATTAGAATGTAAGAAGGGATATTCCGATAAAGCGGTGATCGGAGGATTGGACAGATTCCTCCGAAAACAAGAAGGGGAAATCCTACAGGGCGTAAATCAGCGGGAACTCTTAACGAGCTTTAATAACCTACAGTTGGCTAAATCCAACTACAGTTCCTGGGATGTAAAGAAACGTAAACAGTGGATAGCAGCTATCCTGGAATGGATAGATGAAGTGGAACAAACAAGGGAGAGAAAGAAGTCAAGCACACTGGCACCGGATAGACTCCCCACAGTCGATAAAACACGCCAAATGGAAAGGGTATCTTACGGACTAGACTCATCGATAACATCAATCAGAGGTATCACAACCAACACGGCCACTAGATTTGCCAAGCTTGGCGTGAGAACCATATATGATTTACTTTACTTTCTTCCTCACCGTTACATAGATTATAGCCAGAGAAAACCCATTGCTGAACTCGAAGAGGGTAAAGAGCAAACCATCATAGCTACAATATGGCAATCAAGAGTGGTCACTCTGGGTAGTCGACAGGGCACAGAGGCAATTGTCGGCGATGAGACAGGTAATATCCGAATAGTGTGGTTTAATCAACCCTATCTGGCAAAGAATTTTCGTACCAATGCCAGGATAGCAATTAGCGGAATAGTTAGCTCATTTAAGGGACAAAGGGTTTTTGCGTCTCCGGAATGGGAACTCATCCAAACCGGGGAACTAATTCATACCGCTCGATTGGTTCCCATTTACCCATTAACTTCCGGTTTATACCCCCGCCGGGTAAGGAAATGGACAAAGGAGGCTGTAGATAGCTGGGCATGGCAGCTCGTTGAGTTCCTGCCCCCAGAAATAAAGAAACGCTACCAGCTTCTAGATTTGTCACAAGCAATTATCCAGGCTCATTACCCTGACAATCACCGAATAGCGGAGGAAGCGAGAAAACGTTTAGCCTTTGATGAATTGTTTCTACTTCAATTGGGTTTGCTGGCGAGAAAGCAAAATTGGCAAGAAGGTCAGCCGGGCAACTCTTTTAATATCAATCGAGATCTGCTCCAAAGATTCCTGAGTTATTTACCGTTTACTTTGACTCGCGCCCAACAACGAGTGCTCAACGAGGTCTTGCTTGACCTGAAACAGCCAAAAGCTATGTCGCGACTTCTCCAGGGAGAAGTAGGCAGTGGCAAAACTATAATTGCTACCCTGGCATTACTAATTGCCTGTGATAATGGATACCAAGGGGCACTGATGGCCCCCACAGAAGTCCTCGCTGAGCAACATTTCGATAATATTTGCACCTATTTAGCCAGAGTTAGCTCAGAATCATCCTCGCCATTGCCAGCATCCCGAAACAATCTTCACTGCTATGCCGGTATTCTCTCGCAACCGATAACCGTTGCTTTGCTCATTGGCAGCATTAGCGAGAGTGAAAAGGAGGATTTGCATAATAAGATCAGGCAAGGCGAGATTGATATTGTTATTGGAACTCATGCTATCATTCAGGCAGAGGTGAAATTCAACAAGCTAGGGCTGGCGGTGATAGATGAGCAGCATCGCTTCGGCGTTCTGCAGCGGTCAGCATTGCGTCAAAAAGGATTCAATCCCCACATGCTGGTTATGACCGCTACCCCCATCCCGAGAACCATGGCATTGACTATTTATGGAGACCTTGACCTTTCCATTATCGACGAACTGCCACCGGGACGAAGGCTTGCTGAAGCAAAATGGCTTGACCCAGAAGGCAGAGAAAAGGCTTATTCCTTCATCCACCGCCAGATAAACAAGGGAAAACAAGCTTTTATCATCTACCCCTTGATCGAAGAATCGGAAGTAATAGAAGCAAGAGCAGCAACCACTGAATATCAGCGATTAAGCAAAGATGTTTTCCCCGACTTAAAACTCGGGCTGATGCACGGGCGGATGCCCGCTGCTGACAAAGAGCAGGTGATGCGCCGTTTTCGCGATCGAGAATTTGACATCTTAGTGTCAACATCAGTAGTTGAAGTTGGCATTGATGTGCCCAATGCTAATGTCATATTAGTAGAAGGTGCCGACCGCTTCGGACTATCCCAGCTTCACCAATTTAGAGGGAGGGTGGGGCGAGATAAGGAGCAAGGTTACTGCCTACTCATCTCCGATAAGCTTTCCCGTGAAGTGGAATCCCGCCCCGAAACAGGAAAGAAAACCGAAGATGAGTGGAAACACCGCCTTGAGCTACTAGAGGAAATTCAAGATGGCTTCAAACTAGCCGAGGAAGACTTAAAGCTGCGAGGGCCTGGGGAATTCTTTGGCACTCAGCAAAGTGGCTTGCCCGAGCTTAAAGTAGCTAGTATAACAAACGTGCAGCTTTTAGAGATAGCACGACGAGAGGCAACCACCTTCTTCCGAAATAATCCCGATACAGCGAAAGACAGAACCTCTCTTCTTGGGGAAAAACTAACGAGAATATGGCAAGGGCATATTGAATGGAGTTAATATGGTTAAACAGAAGATAGCCGATTGTCTACAACAAGCGGTAGCCAAAGCTCAACAGGAAGGTAGTTTTGCACCCGGAGCGCTACCAGAGATAATCATAGAGCATCCCCAAAATCCTTCTCATGGAGATTTTGCTTCAAGCCTCCCGTTAAAGCTAGCTCGGACAACCAGGATGCCTCCCTTAGCTGTCGCTGAGAAAATAGTGGAGAAAATATCGCTGCCCGCCGAAATTGACCACACCACCATAGCCCCACCAGGATTCATTAACTTTACATTGCGGAATGAATGGCTCACCGAACAGGTAGAGACTATATTGGCTGCCGGCGAATCATATGGAAACCTCGTCTTAGGTAAAGGTAAAAACATTCAAGTCGAGTTTGTCAGCGTTAATCCCACAGGACCTCTTCATGTGGGCCATGGACGTGGTGCTGTTCTGGGCAGCACCCTAGCTGATGTCCTTTCTACTAGTGGCTATTCGGTCGAAAGGGAATATTACTTAAACGATATAGGCAACCAAATAGAGCTATTCGGGCATTCGCTCTACGTTCGCTATCTACAGTACCTTGGTAAAGAGGCTGATATTCCCCCCGATGGCTATCATGGTAGTTATATGATTGACCTGGCAAAGGAAATCGCCGAAGAACATGGGGATAAGTTTCTCAATATACCCCGAAAAGAAGCGATCGAGGGAATCACTGAAATCGGGCTTAACAAGATAATAAACAACATTAAAGAAGACCTTCTTCTATTAAACGTTGAGTTCGATGAGTGGTTTAGCGAAAAAAGCCTCTACCAGGGCGAGCAATACAACAAAGTCATGGCACTACTGGAAAGTGGAAACTACGTGACTAAGAAGGAAAATGCCGTTTGGTTTGAATCAAGCCTGCTAGGGGAGGATAAAGACAATGTGTTAGTCAGAAGTGATGGCTCACCCACTTATTTTGCCTCCGATATTGCTTATCATTACAACAAGTTTATGGAGCGGAAATTTGACGCCGTGATTGATATCTGGGGAGCTGACCACCAGGGACATGTTCCCCGGATGAAAGCGGTAATGAAAGCCTTGGGGCAAGACCCGGAACAACTCAAGGTGATAATATGTCAATTGGTTACCCTTCACCGCGGAAAAGAAACACTTAAGGTATCCAAGCGCAGCGGTGACATCATCACCCTGCGTGAGGTAATAGACGAGGTAGGAGCAGATGCTTGCCGTTTCTCTTTCCTATCCTACTCCGCTGAAAGCCAGATGGATTTCGACCTGGAGTTAGCCAAAAAACAGTCAGCAGATAATCCTGTTTACTATGTCCAATATGCTCACGCTCGAATTGCCAGCATCCTTCGCTTAGCCCAACAGCGGCAAATAGATTACAGTCAGGGCGATATTTTCCTGCTTTCCACTGAGCCGGAGCTAACCTTGATTCGCCATTTAATAATGCTCCCCGAGGTTATAGAAAGGGTAGCTGCTAACCTTGAGCCCCACCACCTGCCCTACTACGCTCAAGCACTGGCTACTGTTTTCCACAGCTTCTATAAGCAATGCCGGGTTGTCTCCCAGGACGAGGCATTGACCAAAGCCCGACTTAAGCTGGTCAGCGCGACTCAAATCGTGTTGGTTAAGGCGCTCCACCTCATGGGCATGACCGCACCGGAAACAATGTAAAGCTAATGTAACCCGTCTTGCTGGCAAAAGCGAGATTTTGTATTCCCCAAGCATTGAGCCACGCTATCTTGCCAAGTTTGCATTAGCAGTTGCCTTATGTTAGATTTGCCACCTAAAGCCATACAAGACGTAAGATGACACAAGTAGAATTAGCTAAACAGGGTATCATTTCACCCCAGATAAAGCATGTAGCTGAAAAAGAAGGGGTGGAGATAGATTTTGTGCTGGAAGGACTGGTTAGCGGCACCATCGTGATACCAGCTAACCCTAATCACGTCAACTTAGCTCCCTGCGGTATAGGTAAGGGGCTAAGGACAAAAGTCAACGTGAATCTCGGCACATCGCCCGACTTTTGCGATTTAGATATGGAACTGAAAAAACTGCAAGCCGCCATTGAGTTTGGCAGCGACACAGTTATGGACCTCAGTACCGGGGGAGATATTTCGGCTATAAGACAAGCTATCATCAATGCCAGCACCCTGACGGTAGGAACCGTCCCCATCTATCAAGCAGGAATTGAAGCTATTGACAAACACGGTGCCATCGTAAATATGAGCGTGGATGAGATTTTCGATGTTATCGAACAGCACGCCAAGGACGGTGTTGATTTCATGACTCTCCATTGTGGGGTAACTCAAGCAACAATTGCACGGCTGAAAAGCCAGGGCAGAATAACCGGTATGGTGTCTCGAGGAGGCGCTTTCTTAACTGGATGGATGTTGCACAACGGAAAGGAAAATCCCCTATACCAATATTACGACCGTTTATTGGAGCTAGCTCATGAATATAATTTCGCCTTAAGTTTAGGCGATGGTTTACGCCCCGGGTGCCTAGCTGACGCAACTGATAGGGCCCAAGTTGAGGAGCTAATCACAATCGGTGAGTTAGTGAAACGTGCCAGAGAAGCTAATGTTCAAGTCTTCGTCGAAGGCCCAGGACATTTGCCATTAGACCAGGTAACCAGCAATGTTCAATTGGAAAAAAGCCTTTGTCATGACGCACCATTCTATGTCCTTGGTCCTCTGGTTACCGATATAGGTGCTGGCTATGACCATATCGTCGGTGCTATTGGAGGCGCTATCGCCGCCGCAGCAGGAACAGATTTCCTGTGCTACGTCACTCCGACAGAGCACCTTGGACTGCCTGGCGTGGAGGATGTAAAAGAAGGAGTAATCGCCTCCCGCATAGCTGCCCATGCTGGTGACATCGTCAAAGGCATAAAGGGAGCTAAGGAACTGGATGAGCAGATGTCACAGGCTCGGAAAAGTTTTGATTGGGAAACTCAAATCAAATTATCCTTGGACCCAAAGCGCTCGGAACAAATTCACGCACGCTTCGCCCCTAACGGAAGAACTTGCACCATGTGTGGCAAATATTGCGCCATGGCTCTGATAGAGAAATATTTAAACCATGGTCCGCCAGCCAATGAATAGCAAGAGCTGCTGTGCTGTCCCTTTGGAGCTAACAGAAATGCTATTAAGGAGAGCTTAATGTGCACCTGATTATTGATGGCTATTCTGATAGCAAAGAAATCCTTCAAGATGAGCAGTTCGTCACCCACTGCCTAGAGCATTATCCACCAGAAATTGGCATGACCAAAATTTCGCCTCCCTATGTGGTTAGATATGTAGGACCGAATCCCCGAGATTGGGGAATATCAGGATTTATCTTCATTAGTGAGAGCCATATCGCTATTCATACCTTTGTCGAGCGGAATTATGTCAACATAGATGTCTTTTCTTGCAAGGACTTCGACACTGAAAAAGTAACAAGGGATTTTCAACAGGAATTCCAGTTAGTCAAGTCAAGAACCTGTTTGATCGATAGAGAGTGGTCAGAAATCGAACCAATTGCCGCAGTCATTTCTGGCTTCGCTTACCATGAAAGATAACAGGCAGCCATTCCTGCCCCCCAGAGTCTTTGCCGGCTTACAGCCACCCTATTCCGACTTAGAATCAGCCAAAGTGGTTATTTTGCCCGTTCCCTATGATAGCACCACTGAATGGAGAAGTGGAACTCGTTATGGTCCGCAAAGTATAATTGACGCCTCTCGATACCTGGAGCTTTATGACCTCGAGCTGGAGCGTGAGATATACGAAGTCGGCATCCATACCCTGCCTGAGGTAGAACCGATGATGAACAGCCCTGAAGAAATGGTCAACAGGGTTTATCAAATAACCAAGAAACTAATTAAGCAGAGGAAATTTGTGGTAATGATTGGCGGGGAACACTCGCCTACCCTGGGAACAGTTAGAGCTCTTAAGGAGGCATTCCCAAAGCTTTCCGTGCTACAGCTAGATGCCCATGCCGACCTCCGTGATGAATATCTAGGTACTAAATATAGCCACGCTTGTGTCATGCGCCGTATCTATGAACTCTGCCCCACTGTTCAGGTTGGAATCCGTAGCCTCAGCCAGGAAGAAAAGCAATTCATAACTGAGAACAAGCTGAGTGTTTTTTACATGCCCTCGTTAACAGAAGGTAAAAACTTCGAAAAACAGATGTTATCTTCGCTTAACGACGATGTTTATGTAACCATAGATGTGGATGTCCTTGACCCATCAATCATGCCAGCGGTAGGCACCCCTGAGCCTGACGGCCTACAATGGCAACAGGTTTTGAAGATAATTAAGCTAACAGCAATTCACAAGCACATAGTTGGCTTTGACTTAATGGAGTTTTGCCCTGAAGGAAGCTTACCTTCCTACGCCTTTTTATTGGCCAAACTAGCCTACAAGTTTATTGGCTACATCGTGCCGCCAAAGTAAGTGGCGATTGCTTCGTGGCTAACGCTCCTCGCAATGACGTAAGGAGGGACTCTTCCAAATGATAGCCTCCGTTTATATCCCCAGTTGACACAGCTCGTCTTCCCGTCTTATTATTACTCCGTTAATGGAAGATACCTCCAAGCAGGATGCTACACTCCTCGAGGTAGCTAATAGTTTTCTACTCAATTTAGCTCCGGAACAAAAAGAAAAGGCACAAGCAGAAATTTATAATCTTGTGCGATGGCTTGGCGTGAGCAGGAAAGCAAGCAGCATCACCCCGCCTGATATAGCTGACTATACCGAGCGGATTACCCCTTCAGCCGCTGAGCCAATTAGGCCCTTCCTTAGCTACATCCGTAGAAAGGGCTTCACTAAGGTAAGTCTAGCCAGCCATGTTCGGGCAAAGAGAACGCCCTCAAAAACAGCGACAGCCATTCAACAAACTTCCAAAATCCAATCTGCCCTGAGCAGGAAAGGCCACGCTAAAATGGAAGCAGAGTTAGCCGCCCTCAAGAGCGAACGTTCCAAAGCCATCAAGGAGATACGACAGGCAGCAGCCGACAAGGACTTCAGCGAAAATGCACCATTGGAAGCAGCACGGGAACATAAATCACATCTGGAGGGCAGAATAAAGGAGCTAGAGCTGATCTTGAATTCGGCAACAGTCATAAGTGAAACCCAAGATACTTTGCAGATAAAAATTGGGAATACAGTGAAGTTTCGTGATTTAGCCTCAGGCAGGGAGCTCCGCTATACTCTGGCACACCCGAAAGAGACAAACCCAGCGAAGGGCATAATTTCCATCGCCTCACCCACTGGTAAAGCTTTATTACATAAACAAAAAGGGCAAACCATCACCATTACTGCTCCTGCTGGTACTTTCAACTATCTTATTGAAGACATTCAGTAAATCGGGGAGCAAATTCAGCCTATCAAGTAAACACAGGACATTACTCCAGTGGGCTTAACGTTAACAGCTTCTTTGCAATCTGTGGATACGCAGCGATGAACAACAACTCGTCCTCAACAAGGGGTTTTTGAGCCTCAACATTGGCATACCTCACCAATTCCAGAATCTCTCTAGCTTTTGCACTATCCTCAAAGGTTATCGCCATCTTTCCCATTATGTGCCTGAACCCGGATATCCCACTGTATTCACCGAAACATATCTCCCTGCCAGTTTCCACAAACTCTAGTTTTCCTCGGCCTAATTCAGCAAGATCATATAGCTCATAATTCTCCGGATCCTTCAACACACCATCAGCGTGAATGCCAGAGCTATGCGCAAAAGCATTGGCTCCAACCCCTGGTTGATTTATCGGGACAGGAACCCCAAAGGCATAGCTGGCAAATTTGCTTATCTTCCACGCCTTTTTCAGGTTAATTCGCTTCCCCAATCGATACCTGCCGGCAAATCCTTTCGATTTAGTCACTGCTAGAATTGTTGCCACGAGGTCAGCATTGCCTGCCCTCTCTCCCATCCCGTTAAGCGTGGTGTTGATATAAGCATCCTGCCCACCATCTATAGCTCCTTTAGCTCCAGCAACAGAATTAGCGACAGCCATACCTAAATCGCCGTGGCAATGAACTTCGATGGGAATCCCTACATTTTCCGCCAGCGTCTTGACAGTTTCATATATGGTAAAAGGGTCATCGTAGCCAAGAGTGTCACAATACCTGAACCTTTGAGCTCCGTGTTCCTTTGCTGCTGAGGCAAATTCGATTAAAAAGTCCATGTCTGTTCTGGAGGCATCTTCAGCATTTACACCAATACTTTCAGTTCCAAGTGCTTTAGCAGCTTCCACGGCATCAATCATCATCTCTACAATATCCTCACGCTTCTTTTCCCCATAGAATTTATGAGAAATCATCTGGGGTGATGTAGAGATTGATAGATTGAGATGTCGGATATCGGGAACAAACCTAAATGCTGTTTCGACATCACTGACTATCGCCCTTAGCCACCCGGACAACCGAATAGGTTGCAAAACCCCTATGGCAGCCAATTCTAAATTGGCTTGGAGGTAAGTCGACTCGTGTCTCGTTGTAGGAAAACCAAACTCAGATTGAAAGATACCCATCTCATTGAGATAGATGTTTATTATGGTCTTCTCAAGCTTAGATAGGCCGAGATTAGCAGTTTGAACGCCGTCCCGATTAGTAACATCTATGAAATAAATCTTAGGCATGCTCCTCCCCCATAAGATTAAATGACAAAAATAACATTATTGTTTCACTTAATCAAATATTACATAGTATAATAGCTTTCAGTGTCAAAAATAAAAGCTGGCATAATAAATGTTACCGGGTATGTTGGCATCGAACTAGTTCGCCTGCTTCATCACCACCCCGAAGTAGAACTCAAATCTATTACAGGAAGAAGTGCTGCAGGACAAAAGCTGGGTGAGGTTTTCCCGCACTTGAGCGATATAAACCAGTTAATAGAAGCCGACGTAGATAGTAATATAGATGTTGCCTTTTCGGCAATGCCCCATAAATCAAGCGTGGACGTAGTGCCCTCTTTGCTGACACAAAACATCAAGGCCATCGATGTCAGTGCTGACTTCAGGTTAAAAGATGCCAATGAATACCCAAAATGGTATGGCTTTACCCACCCGTTTCCCGATTTGTTGCAAGAAGCAATTTACGGCTTGTCTGAAATTCATGAAAAGGAGATAGCTTCAGCACGCTTGATAGCCAATCCTGGTTGTTACAGCGTTGGCGCTATCCTGGCATTAGCACCGGCGGTCAAAGAAGCCATCATCTCACCTGAAGTAATAATTGACAGCAAGTCTGGGGTATCTGGCACTGGCAGAACCTTGACCTTAGCCGGGCATTACGCTGAAACCAATGAAAACGCCTTCGCCTATTCTGTTGAAGGACACCGCCACCTGCCTGAGATTGAACAAGAACTAAGAGCATTAAATCCAGAGCTTCCCTTATCAGTGACCTTTGTGCCTCACCTAGTCCCCATGACCCGAGGCATATTAACCACGTGCTATGCTCCATTGAAGGATAGTAATTTGCTCAAAAAGGAATTGCAACAGCTTTATCGTGATTTCTACAAAAATGCTCCCTTTGTTCACATAGTGGACAATCCTCCCCAAATTAAATATACCAGAGGAACCAACTTGTGCGTCATTTACCCCACCATCGATTTAAGGACAAATAGGCTTATCGTCATTAGCTGCCTGGACAATTTAATAAAGGGAGGGGCAGGGCAGGCAGTGCAAAATATGAATTTAATGTTCGGTTTACCACAGTCTGCTGGTCTTGAAACCTCAGCTATTTATCCCTAGAATAGTGTTGCTTGCCCTCATCGTCTAGGGGACTAGGACGTCAGCCTTTCAAGCTGAAAACAGGGATTCGAATTCCCTTGAGGGCGTTCTATTTTTGTCCGTAATTTTCACGGAATACTAATTCGGAAAGTTCCTTTCTTCTCGGTGTCCTGCCTTCCCTGGCCGGATAACCTAGAGGAAGTACCTCCACCACTACTACGCCTTGGGGTACGTTTAGAATCTGCGCCACCTTTCGAGCATCGAGGGCACCAACATGCACAGTCCCCAAGCCTAAAGAATGAGCTGCCAGGGTGAGGTTTTGCACTGCCAGTGCTACATCAAACATATACCAATCTCCTTTATCAGTGACCGGCGCATCCTCAAAAAAACCAGATTTGCCCAGCTCAGCACAAGCCACAATAACTACAGGGGCTTCTATAACAGCCTTATAGGCTGGATTCCAAGGCGTAAGGGCATCAGCTAATTTAGCTTTCGTTTCAGCATCCTGAACTACCACAAATCTCGAACATTGTGTATTTAGCCAAGAGGGTGCCCAGCGGGCAGCCTCCAAAACAGAATTAAGCTTTTCTTCACCGATAGCCTCAGATTTATAATGACGAATACTACGTCTCGTTTTTATTGCTTCAAATACCTCCATTTTCACCTCCGTATTTGCTTTATTCGTCCCAGACACCCCAATAAACAGCACAGAGATTTGTTACCTCTACCTATCTCCATATCTCTACGTCAACATCACATAACTTTGCAACAGTCCCAAATTTTTACACTTCTCGCTTTATCATTAAACGGCTTAAGGCGGAAAATTGTGGGAATGAACGAAGATTTTTAGCTCCCTTTATATTTCTCCTGAGATGTGACCTCCGCTAGCTCTTTGCGGCGTGGTGCCTCTGGTTCCTCATCGGGATATCCCAAAGGCAGTAGCATCACCACCCCCACATCTCCCGGCACCCCAAGTGTCTCGCCCGCTTTTGGGGCATCGAAGAGCCCAGCAGTCACCGAGGCAAGCCCCAGAGAATGAGCAGCGAGCACCATATTCTGTGTCGCTAATCCAGTATCAAACATGTACCAGTAATCGCCTTTATCTGTGGCAACTTTCCTTTCATCATCGTATCCTGATCTTCCCATCTTGGCACAGACCACAATCAGCACCGGGGCATTCTTAACAGCATCAGTGCTCGGGTTGGGGCCACCTTGTACTTCTCCCAGTGTATCAGCCAGCTTAACCTTTGTGTCTCTGTCACGCACTACAATGAATCTCCAGCATTGGGTATTCTTCCAGGAAGGCGCCCACAGAGCAGCCTCCAGAACAGCATTAACCTTCTCTTCAGGGACATCCTCAGATTTATAATGACGAATACTACGTCTGCTTTTTATTGCTTCAAATACCTCCATTTCTACCTCCATATTTGCTTTATTCTTCCCAGGCACCTTCACCAATGAGTGGCACAAAATAGCAGCCACCTAAATTTTCCACCCTATTCCCCTTCCGCCTTTTGGTAACTTTCAGCAAGTCCTGCTGCCAGCGGGAACCCACTGGAATCACCAACCGTCCACCAAAAGATAGTTGGTTCAAAAGAATCTGGGGAATAGTGGGAGCACCAGCGGAAACTATAATAGCACCATAGGGCGCCTCATCAGACCAACCTAACTCCCTGCTGGCAAGGTGAACCTTGACATTAGAGTAACCAAGCTTTTCAAAGACATGTTTAGCTCCTTCTACCAATTCAGATATGCGCTCTACGGTGACAACCTCCCTCGCTAACTCGGCTAATATAGCTGCTTCATAGCCACTTCCAGCGCCCAGCTCCAGGACTTTATCCCCACCTTCAAGCTCTAAAGCCTGCACCATTAGAGCCACAATATAAGGTTGAGAGATAGTTTGCCCAAAGCCGATGCTCAATGGCCTATCTTCGTAGGCGGCATAATACTGATCTTGAGGTACGAAAGCTTCGCGCGGAACACGCCGCATAGCTTCAAGTACACGCTTATCAGAAATCTCCAAGCTGAGTCTGGCAATTAAATTGTCCCGAGCAAGGCTTAAATCCACCACAGGTTACTTTCAAATCAACCAAGGATAAAAGATACCACTATGAGAGTTAAAATCATCAAGCCACCGAGGATGCCAATACGCCGTAGCTCGGGCATTACATGTTGATAGCGATCAACAAACACTTGGCCTTCAGGAACTTTCTTTCTGGCTAAGGCACCCGACTCAGCAACAGTTGCGACAACCTGTTGCGAACTTCTCTCTCTGGCTATTCTCGCCGATTTGGCACGATGCTTTGCCTTGCTACGCTGTGACTTTTTGGGCATACCTTTTACCTTAATGTGGGACTTATTTGCTCATAAACCTTGGTGCTTGAGATATAAACATGTCCCAGGAGTTGCTGCACATCTCGAAGCTCAGCACCAGCTTGTAATTTATATGCCGCAAAACTATGCCGCAGGGTCCGCGGGGTAACTTTACCACCAAGTCCAGCCTTAGAAGCATAATTTTTGACAATTTCCCAGAATCCCTGCCGGGTTAGTCTCTTGCCAAGCCGATTCAAAAATAGCGCTTTCTCCCCCTCATCATACAGAAGATCAAACCTGGCACCATTAATAAAGTCCCGCAATAGCTTGGCAATATAAGAGTCAAACGGAATCCGCCTCTTTGAATTGCCATGAGAGCAATAAAGATAACGTTGCTCCGAATTAATGTCCCTGGTATCCAGCGATGTTAACTCACTTACCCGCAAGCCTGTAGCATAAAGTAATTCTAACATCACCTTATCTCTTTTAGCCTCTGGAGTGGATAGCTTCGCTGCCTCCGCCAACAAACGGTGAAACTCGGAGGGAGACAAGACAGATGGTGAACGCCTCTTAACCCTGGGAGATAGCAACCCTTGCGCCGGATTGTTCTTTGATTTGCCCACATCGACCATGAACTTGAAAAATGACTTCGCTGAGGCTATTTTCCGAGCTACCGTGGCTGAAGAATACTTTCTGTCCCTGAGATTAAATAGATAGTCTTTCAGCAGCTCATTGTTTGACTCAATAACACCCTCACCTTTATTTGTCTCAATGAATGTCATCAATTGGTTTAAATCATTAGAATAAGCAGCCAGAGTATTCTGTGAACAACCTTTACTGTCAGCGAGGTATTCCAGGAAAGTGTCAACGTCTTTTCTCACTTACCTCATTTTATCACATTTTTTGCCCGTGGTAATCCCTGTTGATACAATATTTAACTGTGTCAGTAGCAAGATTAGGGCCACAATTAAGAACTCTTCCCGCAAACCCTGGAGTATATTGGTTCAAGAATGAGCAGGGGAACGTGCTCTACGTAGGCAAGGCTGCCAACCTCAGCAATCGGGTAAAAAGCTATTTTGTAGAACATAGAAATCTTCCCCCAAGAATTCAGCGCTTAATGTCAAACGTAAGCGACATTGAATTTATAGTCACCAATTCCGAGCAAGAGGCATTGATATTAGAATGCAGCCTGATAAAAAGGCATCGCCCACGCTATAATGTTCGCCTAAAAGACGATAAGACTTTCCCCTATCTCAAAATAAATGTCACTGAATATTGGCCCGGTGTTTATATTACTCGCCGTTTTCAGAAAGATGGTGCTAGATACTTCGGCCCTTTCGCCAGTGCTGGTTCCATTCGCAAGACATTGAGATTGATAAAGAAAATTTTCCCGTTTCGCTCCTGCACTAAAACCATTACCGCCAGAGACAAAAAGCCTTGCCTCGAATACTATATTCACCGATGTCTTGCACCATGTATTGGCGCTGTAACCAAAGAGGAATACCACGAGATGATAAATCAAGTTATTCAATTTCTAGAAGGCAAGCAGGAGCTAGTCCTGCGACAATTAAACCAAAAAATGATGGATGCAGCCCACCACCTCCAGTTTGAAAAGGCCGCTTTGCTTCGCGATCAAATCACGGCAATACAGAAGGTAATCGAGGCACAGAAAATTGCCGTCATTTTGAAAGGGGAACAAGACATTATCGCTTTAGCACAAAACGAGGGGCAGGCTTGCGTGCAGATATTCTTCATCCGCAACAACAAGCTCGTTGGGCGCGACCATTTCATCATGGAAAATGTCCACAGTGAGACACCAAACGAAATAGTTACCAGCTTCGTAAAACAATATTACGCCTCGGCGTCATATATTCCACCTACAATATTACTTCAACACCCAGTGAATGAACTTCCAACACTTTCTGAATGGCTCGAGAAACAAAGAGGAGGCAATATAAGCCTTCAAGTGCCGAAGCGGGGGGCAAAGAGACAATTGATGAACATGGCGATTGACAATGCAAATAAAGGCTTGCAGCTAGCCAAAGCTAAGGAAGTGAATTTACAAGCTATAACCTCGGGGTTACAACAGCTCAAGGACAAACTTCAACTGCCACGAATGCCATTACGGATAGAATGCTACGATATTTCCAATATTCAAGGGGCGTTAGCCGTAGGAAGCATGATTGTTCTGGAGAAAGGGATACCCAAGCCAGCTCATTACCGCCGTTTCAAGATCAAAACAGTAACCGGTGCTGATGACTACGCCATGATCCAGGAAGTATTGAGACGGAGATTTGGAAGAGCTTTCAGTGCAAGGGAGCTTAACGAAATAACTTCACAGAAAGACAACTGGGCAATCAATCCAGACCTCATTCTCATTGATGGTGGCAAAGGTCAGCTTAACGCTGCAGTCAATGCTATAAGAGAACTAGCAGTACACTCTGTGCCGGTCGCCAGTATAGCCAAGGAAAATGAAGACGTCTTCACTCCAGGCAGGGCAGAACCAGTTGATATCCCTAAGGACTCTCCTGCTCTGCACACGCTTCAAAGAGCGAGGGACGAGGCACATCGTTTCGCCGTAACCTATCATCGGAGGTTACGCAGCAGGAAAGGCATTGCTTCAGTGTTAGATGATATTCCCGGCATTGGACCAAAGCGAAAAAAGGCTTTGTTAACAAGATTTAAGTCAGTCAAGGGCATCAAGGAAGCCTCACCAGAAGAGCTCAGTAAAACGAAAGGCATAACACCTCCTTTAGCCAGGAACATCAAGGAATATTTATGAGCTTAAAACCTTTAAAAAGGTACCTTCATGGCTAGCTAATGCTCCAAGTAACTTGCTAAGGTCAAAGCGTTTTTTATAGCAAAGGCTTCAGCATCGTTGTTAAAGTAGATATAAACAGCTTTCACTCCCTCGGCCAGTTCAGCAATTTTTTTAGCCCATTGGGAAAGTTCTTCGTTGGAATAGCAGCTGGAATACATGCCGCCACTGCCATGAAATCGAATGTATGCAAAATCGCTGGTAGCTACCGGAGGACAGGTGAAACCGGGCATATCAAAAACACACAGACCAACCTTGTACCGTCTTAAGATTCCAAAAATAGCTCCATTAATCCAGGACTCGTGGCGGAATTCAAATACATGCCGGTATTCTTGAGGCAAACTGGATAAGAAACTCTCCAGCACCATGTCATTGCGTTTCATATTAGGCGGCAGCTGGTATAACAGAGGACCTAGCTTATTTTGAAGCAAGCAGGCTCGTGACAGGAAATTGTCCAACGCAGAGCCGATATTCCTCAGCTTCTTCATATGAGTGATGAATCGGCTTACCTTGACCGCATAAACAAAGTTCTCAGGTGCTGACTCTCGCCAGGTGATAAAAGCTTTCTCAGTAGGCAAGTGATAGAAACTATTGTTAAGCTCAACGGTGTTAAACTGTTTACTATAAAATTGCAGCCACTTTGGCTTCGCCAATCCTTCAGGATAATAGAGTCCACGCCAATGGTCATAGTGCCAGCCGCTGGTGCCGACGAAATACTCAGCGGTTAGATGTTGTTTGCCCATCCGTCTCTGCCTCCAGTGAGAGGAAAGCCCTAATAGCACCAGCAGAGTCGTATTTCGGTTGCCAACCGAGCTCCTTTCTAGCTTTCGAAGAATCTACCAGTATAGGGTATTTGCTTGGTTTATCAAGCCACTCTGCAAGTCCTCTATCCATCGCGGTAAGAAGTTGGCTAAATAATTCCCTACCACTTTCGCTGTTTAGATCAATGTCCACTGTCTCTTTCCCTGTGAGTTCAGCAATTTCTTTCCAGGTCAAGGGATTCTCACCGCCTAAGTTGTAAATACCAGCTTTCCGTTTTTTAAAAGCAAGATATATTGCATCGGCAACGTCCTGATCCCACACCCATTCAATTTTAGCATCATAACCAAAGTCCATAATCACCGGAGATTTCAAAAGAGTGCTAAATGGATTATCGATATTTGGACCCAAAAATATTGCCGGCCTGAATCTGGTTACTTTTATGTCAGGGTATTTTTGTTCAAATTCGTTTAGAAATCTCTCAACAGCACCTTTTGTTCTTGAGTAATACCAATCCTCATTTGGTTTAAGAGGGGAATCTTCTTTTAAGGGTAATTTATGCGTTGGGTCGGCACCGTAGGCCGCAATTGAACTGGTGTAAAGGATATGTTTAACACCTGCCTTTGCTGCGGCATTAAAGATATTCTCTGAGCCCTCAATATTTATTGAATCTATCTCCTCATAAGGAACATCAGGGTTTACAATAAAGGCAAAATGGAATGCTACATCAATTCCTGAAAAGGAATCTACGATATCGGGGGCTCTGACATCTTTTTTAATGAACACCAGTTTTGAGTTTGTTGTGTCTATGTTCTGGGGATATTGGAGGTCAATACCACGAACTTCCTCAACTTCATCATCTCCGAGAAGGCGAGGAATAACAACGGAGGCTAAATAACCAGAAATGCCGGTAACCAAAATCTTCATAAAATCCCTCCTTTTTCATCCTGAGACAGGCTTGAATACATACACTACTTGCTACTTGCTACTTGCTACTTGCTACTTGCTCTTTGCCAATGTCCAGAAAATCCAATTCGACATCCATGCCAATTTTCACCTCCTCCGGCTTGCATCCGACTATGGCACTATGAACGTATGCACCTTCCGGTAACTCTATGAAGGCGGGAGGATTAAACCCATAGTCACCAATTACAATGCTTTAATCCCAGCCCGCAGTGCAATATCCTCTCTTGCCCCTTTCGAGAAGGAAGGCTACATGAGATACTGGAGCCAATTCTATAACCCGGGGCTATGCGCAGCAAGCCTAACTATAGCGAAGCCATAAAATCATGACGCTACCAATAATTTTGCTAATGTACTTAGCTAGACATCATCGCAAGTTGTCTAACGTTGTCTAACTTCATGAATGCATACGGTGCGAATTCATTCTGGTCGACTTCGGCTACAACGGTGCCAGGCAGCATGGTGTTGTTGCCTATGCTGTGTGACGCGCCCAGCACTCGGACAACATCTACGTCACCCCATGGGTCATGCTCTGAAGACTGGAGCACAAGTTCAGCTTCACCCATCTCCACATTGTTGGGGCGCAATTTTATCACTTCCCTGATGAGACGCGGATTATAGTCGAAGCCAACCCCACCAGCAATCCCGCCGGGTGCTGGAAAATATTTGAAATTATAGACAACGAGATCTATGTTGTCCTTAAACATCTCGGCAAACACTTCCTGAGCGCTTTCATCGTTCCATTTGCTGGTGAGCTTTGCGTGGACGGTTAGGAGACGCACCCCCCGGCGCTCTGTCCAGCCTTCTACCTCAATTCCATTGCGTTTGAGATCGATCCCCGCGATTTTCTTGGGGTAGCCATAGATTTCGCGGCCGAGAATTAAGGCCATGTCATCCGTAACTGGCATCGCAAGGCAATAGGCCCCCTCCTCACCATTATATCTGGCCTGCAGGAAGAGTGCGCTCTCCAGATATGGCACGCTAAAATTGGTTCTAGGATAATTGGCGACGAAAGCAAAGCCGATAGGTATTTCGAACGGTTCAAGCGGCGGAGGAAGCAATCGCTTTACAACTTCAGGCTTGGTTTCAAAATAAATTGTCAGCACCTCCGCATCATAGAACTCCGCAGTCTCCGGATAATTATCAGTGATCCATTCCAATGATTTGACAAAACCCATAATACACCTCCTTTTCTTTGTTAACCTAAAGTGTCAGATTTCCGTTTGACCTTGTCCATGGATACTTTTATGCTTCTCCTAATCCTCATCCCTCCTTTCTAAATTTTGTTTAATACAGTGACTACACCTCCTCGCCCTCACCTCCTTTCCAGAAGATGAGACTAGGGGACAAGCTCAATCTGTTGATATATGCTATTCAGCGCATTCATTGCAGCCATGTGCCTCATTATATATGACATGTCACCTTCAAGCTTCATCTTGCCCGACATTACCAACTGGGTAGAATTCGCCTTCCCTGCAGCCATTGCCTTCCAGGCAGAATATCGGCCGGTGAGGGTGAAGCGAGCATCTTTATACTCGTCTGGCAATATTGGCCTCATCTCTTTGAGAACACCATGGTGAGGCTCAAAAACACTATACGCTTCTACTCCTGCTATATCATCTACGGTTAATTGTGAAAACCTCTTTGCTGACTCAGCAGGATCTATATCGGCAACATCCACATCCAGAGAGTAACCCAGCTTCTTCATCAGCTCTCCCACAGGGGTTCCCTCATAGGCTTTCACACGCTCTTCCTTACTTACCAGACCTAGCGTGCCCATAAATGACCTGACATATTCTTCCTTGGAATAATCCTTCAGAAGTTCCTCATCATAAATGACCACGGTGCGCATAGCTCCTTCCCAGTCTGCTGTTCCTTTTTTGAAATCCTCATCCTTGTTCGCCAGTTCTTTCACTTTCTCATACCATTCCATTGAGCCAAATACTAATGCCATTTTCTACCTCCTTGTATAATTTTTTTCTGTTTCCTTCGTTTGGCGGTATTTTCGATACTCCATCCCCTCCTATTCCATAGTATATCTTCCCTCTTCAAGAAGGGCATATGCCGCTTCGAGGGCCAGCGCTTCGTTGGAACCATCCTCCATCAGTCCAGCCGTCGCATCTCTATAAAGCTTTTCAATGAGATAGTCTTTGGTGAGTCCGTTTGCACCATGAAGTTGCCTCGATTCATGTGCCACCTGATACGCTACGTTGGTAGCGTAAACCTGTGCTGAAAGAGCGTGCGCTGTTGATTGATCAAAAGTTAAAGCTCTATTGCGTTCCGTAACATGTCTCAGCACTACCCTTGTGTAATACCTCGCAGTTTCAACTTTCAAAAACATGTCAGAAAGTTTTAGCTTTACCACATCGTGCTCGATTAGAGGCTTCCCTCCCTGCACTCTATCCCTGGTATACTTCAGAGCCTCTTCGAATGCAGCTCGCGCCAGTCCGGTGAACATGCAGGACATGCCACAGCTCGTCGAGCTGATAACGCCTTTAGAAGCGAAGCGCCCGAAAGCAGGTTCAGCAAGGAGCATGTAATGCGCAGGAATTCTGACATTATCAAAGGCAAGCTCCCCTTGTGGGTCATCCCTCAAGCCATGTTTATCTATTGGTGGGCCCTGTGTGACACCAGGTAAAGTCAGTGGAACTATGCATCCGCCAAAATCAGCAACACTACTGTGAGGAGGGAGATTCAAAATAAGGAAGGCATAGTTGGCACATGGGGCAGAAGATGTCCAGTAGGCCTTTGCACCATTGATAACCCAGCCATCCCCATCCCTATCAGCGGTAACAAAGCCTTTGCTGCCAAATTCCTCGGGATGAGGATAGCTCATCCCGATTATATAATCTGAGCCATGTGCTTCCTCTATCACAGGCCAACAGCCATGATATTTACCCTCTGTATCCTCCATCCAGGGACGCACGACCTCCTCTATCAACTGAGGCGAACCTACTAAAGAGGCCATTGCCGGTGGTATTGAGTCCACGCCTATCGCCGTTGTTAATCCGACACTCCCCCAACCAAGCTCTTCGTTTACTATGTGTATTTCATCCGGAGTCAATTCCAGGCCCCCGTGCTCCTTAAGTATTTGCATCCTGTGATAGCCCATCTTTTTCATCTGCTTCATTACATCAAAATAGGGTGAATCTTTTTCGGCCACCTTCCTCGGCTCCATCCGGTCGAGTTCCTTCGCAGCAGGTCTTATTACCTCCACGGCAAATTTATGGGTCTGCTCTCTTAACATGGTCAACTCTTCGTTTTCTCTAATTCCTGAATCAATATCGAAATACATAAAACACCTCCTTTTGCTTTTAGACTAACCTTATATTTAGATGTTGGCTCGCACTACATTACTCCCGCGCCGCAAAAAAATTTTACACTATTTCTCTCAAGAAAAAGCATAACAATGGGTTTCTAAGATTTTTCTTTATAAAGGATTTACCGCCAACCTTACTTTTTAAAGTAAACGATTGAATTACGCAGAATCTTTTGGAGCCTCCCCTCCTCTACCAACAGCTCAAGATGTTGCACTGTTTCCGCAAGGGCGAGAGGCTTTTCGAATATGGGTAGTTCCTCTCCCCAAATCTTAAGCGATACCTCATAGGCAGTCTTTGGACTCCCAGTAACAGCTTCGCTCATTAGCCTCATCCGCTCGTCATGATGATGTAATATCTCATCTATCCGTCGTTGGGGGTCTTTGATTATCGGACCATGACCGGGGAAAGCGACGGCGATATCATATTTTTTTATTCTCCGCAGAGATTTAAGGTAATCCTTCAGGGGATTTCTTCCCTTCAAGGCGTCAATGCCAATGTGAGGGGTGATCTCCTGCAATAAGTGGTCTCCTGAGAGCAGAACCTTATTTTCTGGATTGTAAAGACAGATATGGTCAGGAGAGTGTCCAGGAGTCCAAATCACAAGATATCTTGAAGAGCCCATAGAAATTTCATCCTCGTCTTCTAATTTCCTATCTATCCTGGCAGGGGAAACTATTCGCCGCAATATACCAAAAAACGGTTTGATTATCTCAGTATATTCTTCAGGCATGCCATATTGGGTAGCCAGTTGAACAACCTCATCCATGTGCTCTTCAGAATTTGACCTATACCCCTCAGCCAAACTAGCTCCTATTCTGTGCATTGCTGTCTCGGCATTAGTCAGTCTCTTCAACTCGCCAATATATCCGTAATGGTCTGCATGATAGTGCGTGACAATTACTAAATGTATATCACTAAATTTGCGATTTATGCTAGCTAAATATCTACTCAAAGAATCGTAAGTTACCTCCAACTTTGGGCCGCAATCGACTAAGGTTAAGCCCTCATCACCTTCCAGTAGATATAAGTATACCGACATCACCATAAATGGCAGGGGTACCTCGATTCGATGAACTCCTTCGATAATCTCCAAAAATCACCCTCAACAAAGACTTACGAATCTAAGACATCGAGTTCAAATACAAACTACATTTGCTCAACAACTATCTCTTTTACAACCACTCAAAAATATATTATACTAAGTTCGGAGAGTTTCTTGGTGACTAGAGCGGAGTGGAACCACCCGTTCCCATCCCGAACACGGAAGTGAAACGTTCCAGCGCAGACGATACTTAAGGGGGGACTCTTCGGGAAAATATGCCGTTGCCAAGAAACTCTTCACTATTCCAGCTTCGCTAAGTCAAATCTCATACCATCACGAGCAGCTATCACCGAAATCCCTGTCTCATCGGCCAACCTCTGGGCTAACTCCCATGGTCTGGCTCTCCACATCGTCATGCCAAAATGAGTGAGTATCGCTACTTTGGGCTTTATTTCTTCAATTACCCCCTTCGCTTCAGGGAGAGACAGGTGGTCAACAGGAGCCCCAGGATTTAACCTGACCACATTTATAATCAGCAAGTCACCAGTATAATAATGGGGTAAACTGTCGAAATACCTGGTATCAGTAATCCAGCAAAAAGTATGGCGTGGTGTTCGAAAGATAAAGCCGTATGTCTCCACAGGATGATGGTGTCTAACTGGCGTCTCAAAGTAAATATCATTGACCTTATAATGCCCACCTTCCCTTAGAATTTCTACCTTTTCAGGCTCATCCCGTATATAAGACAAGATAACAGGGTCTTGATCCAGGGCATCAGCGGGAGCAAAAACGATGCCTCTCCTCTTCATCCCACCCTCGGTCATAGCCTCAATCATGATATTGATATCTCCACAGTGGTCTAAATGCCTGTGAGATAAAATAATCGCACTCAACTTGGAAGGGTCGAGCTTCCTTTTGGTAGCCTGAACCAAACATCCTGGACCAGGGTCAAGTAGCAGTTGAGTATCACCCAGATTAAGCCATGCACCCCCGGAAGCTAAGAACTGACGGATAACCATAAATCTTGCTCCTGCAGTGCCCAGAAACGTTATCACATCAGATAATTCACCCATCAATCAGATAAATTATAACAGCAGGGCTCAATTTCTTCCCGAAATTTGCTAAAATAAGCTGATTCGAAAATGGCAAACTTGGAAACAGAAATCGCCTCCTTGATCAGGGAATACCAGGCATGGACAGGAAAACTACTTACTATAAGCACAGCCGAATCAGCCACGGGGGGTAAGATAGCCGATAGGTTGACCAACGTTCCAGGTAGTTCCGACTACTTCAAAGGCTCTTTGATAGCCTACAGTAATAAAGTTAAGGCAAATGTTCTCGGGGTGAAAAAGGAAACCATAGAAAATTATGGAGCTGTTAGCCCGCAAACAGCTATTGAAATGGCTGAGAGTGGCAGAAAACTCTTCGGCACAGACATATGCATCTCCAACACGGGCATTGCCGGACCTTCAGGCGCCACTGCAGAGAAACCTATCGGACTTTTTTACGTCGCTTTAGCTGCTGAAGATAAAAGCTTCAGCCAAAAGCACATCTTTAGCGGAAACAGGGAGGAAAATAAGAAAGGCGCTGCTGAAGCAGCATTAGGCGTGTTGAAGCAATACTTGCGGGAGCAGATTAGCCTGGCAAAGTGAGCCAATAAAATGCTTGAATTGGGAATCACGGAAAACCTTCGGGGAAGCACCCTTTTCGTTCACATTCCGGCATTTCTACTTCTGGATGGATAGGTAGTATAGATAAGAAACAAGTGCAAACATCAATGGCAACAGGATGGGACGAGGAAAAGGCGACTAATATCATCGTGAAGAACATGTTGAGATGGTCGAGGTAAGAAGAGAAGATTTCTCCGTTGCTGAAATAGTAGCGAAGATGAAGAACCCCAAGATCGGTGCCATAGTAATTTATTTGGGTGTGGTACGGGAATTTCCTCAAGGTTCGGGATTAGAATTCGAAGACAAGAAGGATATTACTCAGAAGTTACAGCGGGTAGAGGACAGAGCAATTCATAGATTCGATGTACAAGATATAGCAATAATACATCGTGTTGGGTCGTTAAGCATATCAGACAATATTCTACTGATAGCAGTTTCAGCACCTCATAGACAGGCAGCTTTTGATGCCTGCAAGCACATAGTAGACAAGGTAAAGGATCTCCATAGATCATGGAGCAAAGAAATTTGCAAATAGAGAACCTGGTTATCTTCCCAGCACGTTGAAGGAAAATCAAATTACGCATGGTTGACAATTGGCTTGTAATTGCGTAAAATTTGGCGTTTTGGGAAAGTCATAAAAGGCGCATTCAAAAAGGAGGTTAACAGCATGGTAGGAATCATCTCTTATGGAGCCCACATACCTTGGCATCGAATGAATCGGATGGTCATTTACTCAGCTATGGGGTTTTTGAATCCCGCCACCTTAACCGGTGGAGAAAAAGCAATAGCCAACTACGATGAAGATAGCGTTACCATGGCGATAAACGCCGGCATGAATTGTATAAACGGGATTGATAGGAATGCAGTTGACGGCGTGTATTTTGCCAGCGTTACCATGCCTTTCAAGGAAAGGCAAAATGCCGGAATAATTGCTACTGCCCTTGACTTAAGGTCGGATATAAAAACTGCTGATTTTACCGGTTCTACTAAGTCAGGAACTACTGCTTTACTTGCTGCTTGTGATGCGGTTAAAGCAGGGTCAGCTAAGAGTATTTTAGTATGCGCTTCTGATTGCCGCCTGGCATTACCTGGTAGTCTTCAAGAGGAAACCTTTGGCGATGGTGCTGCCGCTTTTCTTATAGGGGAAAACGGTGTGATTGCCGACTTTCGAGGAGCACATTCTATTTCCTACGACTTCAGAGATACGTGGAGGACAGATTTCGATAAATTCAATAGGCAATGGGAAGACAGATGGATTAGAGATGAAGGGTACAATAAATTTATTCCTGAAGCGCTTTCTGCATTGGTCAAGAAATACGACCTTAGTCCCAAGGATGTTGCTAAAGCAGCCTATCCTTGCCTTTATGCCGCCGCTCATCCGCGACTAGGGAAATCTCTTGGGCTCGAACCTAATCAAATTCAGGAGAATATGTTTGCTACCGTGGGCAACACCGGCAGTGCTTATCCTTTAATCCTGCTTGGAGCAGCGCTTGAGGATGCTAACCCAAAGGATAACATTGTTGTTGCCAGCTTTGGAAATGGAAGTGATGCTCTATTGTTCCAAGCTACAGAAAAATTAGCTGATACGAAACACAATGGGAAAGGAATTAAAAAACTGCTGGAATCCAAGAAGATGCTGGATAATTATGCGAAGTATCTTACTTTTCGCAATGTAATGGAAGTAGATAAAGGAATGGGGAGAGGTGAGTCAGCTCCTTGGGAACAGATTTCACTATCCTGGAGGTATCGCAGAACGCTGTTAGGCCTTGTAGGGTCGAGATGTAAAAAATGTGGCACTCCACAGTTCCCTTACCAAATGGTTTGTGTGAATCCCAAGTGTAATGCTATTGATCAGATGGAACCTTACAGGTTCTCAGATAAGAAGGGACACCTCTTTACCTACACTGGAGACAACCTGGCTTTCACCCATAATCCTCCAGCGATATACGGCATGGTAGACTTTGAAGGAGGCGGGAGAAGCTGGTTTGACTTAACCGATTGCGATTTGGATGGTGTTAAAGTAGACATGCTTGTAGAGATGAGCTTCCGAAGGAAATTTGTTGATGAAAAAAGAGGCAATTATGGATATTTCTGGAAGGCAGTCCCCGTAAGAGAATAATCAAAAAGGAGGAACAAGAAATGGGTAGTATAAAAGATAAGGTTGCAATTGTAGGAATGGGTTGCACCAAATTTGGTGAACGCTGGGACGTAGGCTATTCTGAGTTAATGCTTGAAGCATTCAGAGAATGTATTGAGGATGCTGGAATAGAGCCAAAAGATATTGATGCTGCCTGGTTAGGCACTCAATTTACAGAGGTTAACCAGGGAGTCAGTGGGCTGCCTTTAGCTGATGCCCTACATTTACCATTCATTCCGATAACACATGTGGAGAATATGTGCGCCAGCGGCTCAGAGGCTTTGAGAGGAGCTTCTTATGCAGTTGCTGCAGGAGTTTATGACATCGCTCTAGCTATCGGCGTGGAGAAGCTTAAAGACATAGGTTATGGGGGGCTTCCTGACCTTTCCCTTGGTGCTGTAGGGAAATACGAGAGCCTTTTCACGCCAAATGTTACCGCTCCAGGAGCATTCGCTATGATGGCTACCAGATACTTCGCCAAGTATGGCCTTAGCCCTGAAGAAGGCAAAATGATGCTAGCCAAGGTATCTTCGAAGAGCCATCACAATGGTACAATGTGCGAAAAAGCTCACCTTCGCAGAGAAGCTCCTGTGGAGGTAATAATGCAGGCACCTATTGTTGCCTGGCCTTTAGGATTGTACGATTGCTGTGGTGTAAGCGATGGGTCAGCAGCAGCTATCGTAGTCCGCGCTGACATGGCTAAGAATTTCAGGGCTGACCCTGTTTATATTAAGGCCCTTCAAATCGTAGACAGTTCTGGTGAGGAGCTAATGTATACTGATTATGACTATGCTCATGTTGAGACAACAACCCGTGCTGCGGCAAAGGCTTATGAAGAGGCGGGAATAAAAAATGCCCGTGAAGAAATCAGTATGGCTGAGGTTCACGATTGTTTCTCCATCACTGAAGCGGTAACTATGGAGGATCTGCAATTCAGTCCTAGAGGAAAAGTAAAAGAGGATATAGATGCTGGCCGTTTCAATCTGGATGGTGAACAACCTATCCAAACTGACGGGGGATTGAAGTGCTTTGGTCATCCTATCGGTGCCTCGGGGTTAAGGATGATGTATGAGGAATATAAGCAACTTCAGGGAAAGGCAGGTGCCAGGCAAGTAAAGAATCCTAAATTTGGAATGACCCATAATCTTGGCGGCCTTCCCCCTCATTGCGTAATCAGCACTTTTATCGTGGGGCATTGACAGTATAAGCCGCTTGCGCAACTTCAAGGTTTTGTAGTGTTGCTACCCACTGGAAACGCCGCCTATTGGCGTCTCCAGGCTACGGATGAACGCGCGTAGCGCTTTTCCTGCCGGGCTTTGAACAGCCAGAATATTTAACACTGCCTCACCTTTGCTTTCAATTACAACTGAAGTACTATTTATACTTGGTTTTCTCCGCTGCTATTGCTAGAAAGGAGAATGGCTACTGGCTGTGCCTCTTTCTCCAGACGAAGGGAACTGCCCAGACAAGACCACCTAAAAGCAAAGCTTCCGCAGCTATAGTTAGACTCGCAAACAAAGCTATATCTTGCTAAAATCGTTCGATAACCTTATAAAGTAGTCTTTGCTTAGTCTGTCGACAATGAAAAGGCCATAGTAGATAATAATATGGTTAATGCTGGGCTTTTGAGTGATAATTGAACATGGATATCATTAATAGAAAAACTCCTGAAAAACTGGCCAATATGATAAAACACAAAAACCTCTTATGGAGAATATTATTGCTAGTTTTAATCTGCGTACCTTTATTTCAGTTTAGGGATTTCTATCAGCATTTCTATGTTTATCTTACAGGTAATATCCTTACACATACCATAATACACCAATGGCGTATTGTGGTATTAAGTATACTATTGTTCGTTGCATGTTTAATTCCATTATCATTCAGGAGAAAAGCAAATTGGGTTGAGAGGGGTCTAGTTAGTGCATTCTTTATTTCTCTGTTTGTGGAGATGTACGGCATCCCTTTAACAATTCTTTTTGCCTCGAAACACTTCCTTACTGCAGGTATTAATTTGCCGAACAATGTAATTGGATTCAACTTGTTTGGTGTTGGTTTTGGTATGGATTGGGCCATGACTTATGGGGCACTTTTAATGGTTATTGGGGGATTTTTAATAGTGGTGGGATGGGTAACACTTTATAGGAATATTAAAAAGAAGGGACTAGTGACGAACGGAATATATTCTTATTCGAGGCATCCACAATATTTTGGTTTTATTTTAATTACTATAGGTTGGTTTATTGGTTGGCCAACAATCATAACAATAGTCTTTGTTCCGATATTAATTTATTTATATATTCGCTTATGTAAAACAGAGGAAAAAGAGGTTTCAGATAAATTTTCTGAATATCAAAAATACAAAGAAGAAGTACCCTTCTTTATTTAGTTTATCAAGCTAATATCGGCCACATTATCGTCCTTATTTCTTAACCCCAAAATTTTACCTCAGTTCTTCAAGCTCTAGAAAGGCAATGCCAAAAGTCCCGTGCTATAATTCAAAAAATGCCACCAGAATTTACTCATCTCCACATCCACACCGAATATAGCTTACTTGACGGCATGTGTCACATCCCTCAACTTATCGCCAAAACCAAAGAATTAGGCATGGATAGCCTTGCCATTACTGACCATGGGGCAATGTATGGAGTGATTGATTTTTATGTAGCCGCTAGGGAAGCGGGGATAAAGCCAATCATCGGCTGCGAAGTTTACCTTGCTGAAACCGATCACCAAAGCCGAGACGCTACACATCGAAATCCCTATCATCTCACCTTATTAGCCAAAAACGAAATGGGATACCGCAATCTAATTCAACTGGTTACTAAAAGCCACCTGGAAGGATTCTACTATAAACCAAGGATAGATAAAAAACTTTTGTCCCTTCATGGCGACGGGCTCATCGTTCTTTCCGGATGTGTTAACAGCGAACTGGCTCGACTTATCTTAAATGGTCAGCTTGATGAAGCACTCAAAACCGCTTCGTGGTATAAGGAAACCTTTCCCGACTATTACATCGAGATTCAAAGGCATCCTATCCCTAAACTCAAGCAGGTTAATCAAGAGCTTATCCCCTTATCTGAAAGGCTCGCTATTCCTCTGGTAGCTACTAACGATGTTCATTATATCAACAAGGAAGATGCTGCTATCCACGAGCTTCTATTATGCATACAAACCAACAGCTCAATATATGATGAAAAAAGACTAAGAATGGCTGGAGATTTCTTTTACCTGAAAAGCCCTGAAGAAATGGAAAGTGAGTTCCGCGATTTACCTCAAGCTATAGAGAATACCCAGCGCATTACTGAAATGTGTCAGTTAGAGCTGGATTTTACCAAAGTTTACTTGCCCAAAGTATCGTTGCCTCAAGGCAGGACGGCTGATGATTTTCTAGCTGAGCTCTGCTGGCAAGGATTAGAGAAACGCTACCCCAAGCCAAGCGACGATGCAAGAAGGCGACTAGCCTATGAGCTTGACGTCATCCAAAAAACAAATTTCGCTGATTATTTCCTGGTTGTTTGGGATATTATTTCCTTTGCCAAAAATCAGGGCATTTATTTTGGTGTTCGGGGAAGCGCTGCAGCCAGCTTGGCTCTCTATTGCTTAGAAATCACTGATATTGACCCACTCACTTACAACCTTGTTTTCGAGCGTTTCTTGAACATAGAGCGTCGTGAGATGCCAGATATTGACCTTGACTTTCAAGATGACCGTCGCGATGAAGTTCTAACCTATGTGAACCAAAAATATGGAACTGACCATGTGGCTCAAATTATCACCTTTGGAACCCTGGGCGCTAGAGCAGCACTAAGGGATACCGGACGAGCTTTAGGCATCCCATATGCTCAAGTTGACCATGTAGCACGACTTATCCCTCCAGAGCCAACAATAACACTGGATAAAGCTTTGGAGCAGAGTAAAGAGCTTTACGACATCTATTATCAAGATGAAACAGTGCACGGTTTAGTTGACTCAGCAAGGAAATTAGAAGGAAGTATTCGTCACCACAGTACACACGCTGCTGGCGTTGTCATATCTCATGCCCCATTAACCGAATATGTACCCTTACAGCCAGCAAGCAAGGGCAATCACCACGCTGTGATGACTCAATTCCATATGGAAAACATCGCTCGGTTAGGATTGCTTAAGCTGGATTTTTTGGGGTTGGCTAACCTGACTATCTTGACTAAGGCTAAGCAAGTCATAGAGCAAAATCGAGGTGTTTCTCTGGATTTGCAAAATTTGCCCCTCACTGATGCCAAGACCTTTCAGTTACTCGCTGCCGGGGAAACTGAAGGTGTGTTCCAACTAGAATCAAGTGGTATGCGCCGCTATATAAAGGAACTTGAGCCCACTACCTTCAACGATATTGCTGCCATGATAGCCCTTTACCGTCCCGGACCTATGGAACAAATTACCACCTTCATAAAAGCAAAACACGGCGTCACCCCCATCCGCTATCCTCATCCTGCCCTGAAGGCGATCCTCGAAGAAACATACGGAGTCATTGTTTATCAAGAGCAAGTGATGTTTATCGCCCAGATTTTGGCTGGATACAGCCTGGGACAGGCCGATATTCTGCGTAAAGCCATGGGCAAAAAGATACCCGCGGTAATGAAAAAGGAGGAGAAGAATTTTGTCTCAGGAGCGAACAAAAAAGGAATATCCACCGAGTTAGCCAAAGAGGTATTTTCCTTGATAGAACCTTTTGCTGGTTATGCCTTTAACAAGGCTCACAGTGTGAGTTATGCTTTGCTTGCTTATCGTAACGCCTATCTTAAAGCAAATTACCCTGTTGAGTATATGACTGCTTTTCTTAACACCTACTTAGATAACCTGGACAAGGTCCGCTCAGCAATTATTGAGTGCCGCCGCTTGGGTATTCCAATACTTCCCCCAGATATCAATACTAGCCAGTCCAACTTCGCTATCCAGAAGCAAGGGGAAAATATCCCAGCTATTCGTTTTGGATTAGCCTCCATCAAGAATGTCGGGCTCTCTCCTGTTGAACATATTTTGTCTGCTCGCAGTCAAGGCAGTGATTTCAAATCGATAGAAGATTTTTGCCAGCGACTTGATATGTACAATATCAACAAGAAGACATTGGAAAGCTTAATCAAAGCTGGCTGCTTTGATTCTCTGGGCAGGCGAAAAGCCTTACTGAAATCGCTGGACAAGGTTATCTCCACGGCCCAAATAGAGCGAAAAAAAAGGGATGCAGGGCAAACCATTATGTTTGATTTCTGGGCTCAAACCCCTCCTATTCCTACCACAATGGTATATGAAGAAGAGGATAGTGAAGTGTCCGACAAGCAAAAAGTTAACTGGGAAAGGGAATTACTAGGGGTTTGTTTTTCACACCATCCGCTTGATTCGCTCTACTCTGAACTGGGGTCAATAATCACCACCGCTTGCAGCGAAATCGATGCTGAAAGGGCTAACGAAGTGGTAGTGACCGCTGGAATGGTTACCACCATGCAGGAATTCCATACTCGTGATAAACGCCCGTTCATTGTGGCAACTCTTGAAGATGCTGAAGGGGATGTAGAGGTCACTGCATGGCCCAGGGTTTATGAAAACACCAAAGAATTATGGCGAAGGGATAATATCCTCATAGTCAAAGGCGAAGTAAAAATAAGAAATGGTAGAGTCAGGCTAAATTGCCAGGAAGTACGACAATATCAAGGCCAAACTAAGAAAAACCGCCACCTTATAATAAACATTGACCAAACAAATACAAATGAATTGGATGCTAATTATCTTCGTGAACTGGTTGCTATCCTGAAGAATTATCCTGGCAGGGATAAGGTTTTGCTTATCATCATCAATGAAGACGGGTTAACTAATTTGGAAATGCCAGATTTAAGAATTAACTACTGCACCGAGCTAGAAACTGAACTAACTAATGTGATTGGGAAAAACAACTTCAGGCTTGAGTAACTAAGAATGTTGACATTTTTGGGCAGGATGGATAATATTAAAGTATACCCTGTTGCACATTAACAGTTAAATAGTGGAAGGAAGGTTCTATATGGAGAGTTTGATCCTGGCTCAGGATGAACGTTGGCGGTGTGCCTTATGCATGCAAGTCGAACGGGGATATGACTTTCGGGTTATATTCTAGTGGCGAACGGCTGAGTAACGCGTAAGTAACCTACCCTCGAGTGGGGAATAACTTGTCGAAAGGCAAGCTAATACCGCATGAAGTAACCAAAAGGAATGTTTGGTTACCAAAGTCTTCGGATGCTCGAAGAGGGGCTTGCGTCTGATTAGCTAGTTGGTGAGGTGATGGCTTACCAAGGCGATGATCAGTAGCTGGTCTGAGAGGATGGTCAGCCAGATAGGGACTGAGACACGGCCCTGACTCCTACGGGAGGCAGCAGCAGGGAATATTGGACAATGGGCGAAAGCCTGATCCAGCGACACCGCGTGAGGGAAGAAGGCCTTCGGGTTGTAAACCTCTTTTCTCTGGGAAGAAATTTGACGGTACCAGAGGAATAAGCCTCGGCTAATTACGTGCCAGCAGCCGCGGTAAAACGTGGGAGGCAAACGTTATCCGGATTTACTGGGCGTAAAGGGAGTGTAGGCGGTTCTTTAAGTCAGATGTGAAATTCCTTGACTCAATCAAGAAAAGTCATTTGAAACTGAGGGACTTGAGGGCGGCAGAAGGAAACGGAATTCCCGGTGTAGCGGTGAAATGCGTTGATACCGGGAAGAACACCAGTGGCGAAGGCGGTTTCCTAGGCTGTTTCTGACGCTGAGACTCGAAAGCGTGGGGAGCGAAGCGGATTAGATACCCGCGTAGTCCACGCCCTAAACGGTGGACACTAGATATGGGGAGTATCGACCCTCCTCGTGTCGAAGCTAACGCTTTAAGTGTCCCGCCTGGGGACTACGATCGCAAGATTAAAACTCAAAGGAATTGACGGGGGCCCGCACAAGCAGCGGAGCGTGTGGTTTAATTCGATGCTACGCGAAGAACCTTACCAAGGCTTGACATGTCAGTAGTAGGAATCCGAAAGGAGGACGACCTGTATCCAGTCAGGAACTGTCACAGGTGCTGCATGGCTGTCGTCAGCTCGTGCCGTGAGGTGTTGGGTTAAGTCCCGCAACGAGCGCAACCCCTGTGCTATGTTGAATTCTCATAGCAGACTGCCTTGCAAAGCAAGGAGGAAGGCGGGGATGACGTCAAGTCAGCATGGCCCTTATGCCTTGGGCTACACACACGCTACAATGGGTGATACAAAGGGTTGCGAAGGAGCGATCCGGAGCTAATCTCAAAAAATCATCCTCAGTTCGGATTGCAGGCTGAAATCGCCTGCATGAAGTAGGAGTTGCTAGTAACCGCAGGTCAGCCATACTGCGGTGAATACGTTCTCGGGCCTTGTACACACCGCCCGTCACGCCGTGGGAGTCAGCAATACTTGAAGTCGATGGGCTAACTTGTTTCGGCAAGAGGCAGTCGCCGAGAGTAGGGCTGGTAACTGTGACGAAGTCGTAACAAGGCAGCCGTACGGGAACGTGTGGCTGAATCACCTCCTTTCTAGGGAGTCAAAGGATAAATCCTAAGGATTCCTAGGTCGGTCGATAGATGTTAAATCTATTGTTATCGGGTTTTTGCCTTCCTTCCACTGTTTAATTGTTAATCGTTACACTCAAATCGCATAAAGCAATTTTCTCATTTTGCTTCTTTTTTGCCGGGCTGCTACAAGAAATTTGACGATAGGTCATTAAAGGACTATCATTCAAGTCACAATGCAATATTTGGTCTATTCTACTGAAATGAAGAGGGAAAATGGAAAGTTATGTATATGTTTTGGTTTGTCTTGTTTCTATATTGGGTATCCTTACCGGTTACTTCGTGAGACAGATAATAGCGAATCAGCAAATTCGCAGCGCCCGGAACGAAGCACGAAAGTTACTAGATGATGCAGCAGTAAAGCATAAAGAAGTTCTTCTTGAAGCAAAAGAAGAAGCCAGTAGACTCAGGAACGCTGCTGAAGCTGAAAATAAGGAACATCGCCTCGAATTACAACGCGCAGAGAATCGCCTCACTCAAAAAGAACAGACACTGGAACAGAAAACAGAGCTTGTTGAAAGACGGGAGCGCCAACTTAATTCAAAAGAAAGGGACATCGAAAGCATAAAGGATGAGCTTCAAGTATTGAAGAAAAAAGAGGTGGAGCAATTAGAGACTCTTTCCAACGTATCCAGTGAGGAAGCAAAACAGCTCTTATTACAGGCTATAGAATCTGAAGTCAAAGATGAAGCAGCACGTCAAGTTCGAACCTGGGAAAACGAGGTGAGAGAGGGAGCGAACAGGCGAGCTCAAGAAATCCTAGCGACAACCGTCCAACGGTGTACTACAGACGTCGTCTCAGAGATCACGGTTTCTTCAGTCCCTTTACCCAGCGATGAAATGAAAGGACGGCTTATCGGTCGTGAAGGTCGTAATATTCGGGCGTTGGAGCAAGCTACCGGGGTAGACCTCATTGTCGATGATACCCCTGAGGTAGTCACTATCTCTAGCTTTGATCCAGTGAAAAGAGAAGTGGCCCGGATTGCGTTAAACAAACTCATCCTTGATGGCCGCATTCATCCCGCCCGAATTGAGGAAGTGGTAGAGAAAGTCAAAGTTGAAGTTGAAGCCATTATTCAAAATGAGGGGGAGCAAGCTGCTTACGAAGCAGGTGTTCCAGGGCTACATCCTGAGTTAATAAAGTTGCTTGGCAAACTCAAATTCCGCACCAGCTATGGTCAAAATGTGTTGTTACATAGCGTTGAAGTTGCACATCTAGCAGGGATGTTAGCCAGCGAAATTGGAGCTAATAGTGCGGCATGTAAGAAAGCTGGCTTGCTTCACGACATTGGCAAGGCAGTAGATCACCAAGTGGAAGGTCCCCATGCTTTGATAGGCGCTGATTTGGTTAAGCAATGGGATAAGTCTCCGGAAGTAACTCAAGCAATTGCTGAGCATCATGGTGAAGCTCCAACAAGCAGCGTTATCGGTTTTATTGTTGCCGCTGCTGACGCTATAAGCGGTTCGCGTCCCGGTGCCAGACGTGAATCCGTGGAGCAATATCTAAAACGAGTAAGGGATTTGGAAGACATAGCTAGCAGCTTCCCTGGAATAGAGAAAACTTTTGCTATTCAAGCAGGACGTGAAGTACGCGTAATGGTGAAACCGGAGGAAATCGATGACTTGACTGCAATAAGGTTAGCCAGAGACATCTCTAAAAAGATAGAGGAAAGCTTGACCTATCCTGGGCAGATAAAGGTTGTTGTGGTACGGGAGACTACAGTAGTAGATTACGCTAAGTAGATTGGGGTGGAGGCAGAATTGAAAATATTGGCAGTGGGAGATGTAATTGGCAAACCAGGCAGGGAAGCAGTCAAAGAAGTTCTACCCCGCTTGCGAGATGAATACGGAATTACCCTAGCAATAGCCAATGGAGAAAATGCCGCAGGTGGAATAGGACTAACTCCTGGCACAGCACAGGAACTTTTTGACTCTGGAATTGATGTAATAACCACAGGAAATCATGTTTGGGCCCATCATGAAGTTATTCCTTATTTAGATAGCGCTGCTGCTGTAATCCGTCCATTGAATTATCCCCCAATGGATCCCGGACGGGGCTATTGGATCAAGGATAACATCATGGTGGTTAATATAATTGGGCGCACTTTCGTAGGGGATTTTGATTGTCCATTTCGAGCTATGGATAAGTTATTAGGTGAGCTTAGCAGAAAGCCTGCTGTCATCATTGTTGATTTTCATGCCGAAGCAACTTCAGAGAAAGTAGCAATGGGTAGATATCTGGATGGACGCGTTACCGCTGTTCTGGGAACACACACTCACATAGGCACTATTGATGCATGTATATTACCTAAGGGCACTGCTTATGTTACTGACATAGGCATGGTTGGGCCTATAAATTCCGTCATTGGCGTTGCAGTGACAGATGTGATTGACCGTTTTCTTACCCAAATACCCAAACGTTTTTCAGTGCCCAAAGGTCAAGTTTCATTTGATGCTATTGTAGTGGAATCAACTGACGATAGCGGCAAAGCAATAGACATCAAGCGTGTCCGACAAGTGGTGGATTAACCAAAATCATTTTCCACTTTTAAACTCACCAAGCAAGCATTGGAAATCTGGGAGAATCTCTTCTGTATCTCAAAAGGGCGAGCTAAAGTAAGTAGAGAGATTCCTCTGACGGCCGTCGTTATGATATAATCCCTCGGTTACCAAAATCTTGAAGGGACGCAATGGAAGCATTTCGCGAAATTCTTTGGAATGTTCCCGGAGGACCATGGGCTATCTACCCTGTAGCCCTCGTGGTAACCATCGTCTTCATTTACGCTATTCTTATTCGGTTTCTGGAAGTTTGGCGACGCGGTAAGCCCGAGGATAGATTCCACCCCTTCTGGAGCAGGATAGGAAATTTCATAAAACTTGGTGTTGTTGAAGGTCTGCTACACAGGAAATTCCTCAGAGAATTTTATCCCGGGATAGCGCACCTTTTCATCTTCTGGGGATCCATAATCCTCCTGCTCGGCGCAGGAATAGATTTTCTGGGACATTACTGGCTCCATTCCTGGGTTCATGGAGCGCCCTTTTTAGCTGAGTCGCTTATCGATGATATTGGCGGTCTCCTTGTTTTCACCGGAGCAATCATATTCATCATCCGCAGATATGCCCAGAAACCAGGGGCATTCCATGAGAGACTGGACAGAAGCACCGATGACCTCATTGCCATTAGCTTAATCCTGGCGGTGGTAATCACCGGCTTTCTGGTAGAAGCTTTTCGCATCACTGCTGTTGAGCCGGGCACCGAGGCTGCCTGGTATGCCTGGTCAGCACTGGGACTGGTAATCAGCAAGACATTTGTGGGACTCAGCCCAGCAACAAGCTTGGTGCTGCACAAAGTCTTCTGGTTCGTGCATGTCATACTCGCCGTTGGTGCTGTGGTCTACATTTCCCTTTTCTACAACAAACTGGCTCACATCATTGTCGCTCCAGCAAATGTCTTTTTCCGCAGTCGGGAACCTAAAGGAGCATTGCAGCCTATTAATTTAGAGGAGGCTGAGACCTTTGGCGTGGGCAAGATTGGAGACTTCACCTGGAAGCAGCTATTGGACTTAGATGCCTGTACCCGCTGTGGAAGATGTCAGGAAGTATGCCCCGCTTACCTTAGCGGTCAACCGTTATCTCCCAAGAAGCTAATCCAGTCGCTGAAGGAACATTTATTGGAAGAAAGCAAATATCCACTTAAGGTTAAAGTGCCCAAGACATCACTGCTAATCCCAGACGCAGACCCACCTCGCTCACTCATCGGCGAGGTGATACCCGAAGATGCCATCTGGAGTTGCTGCACCTGCCGTGCCTGTGAGGAAGCGTGCCCGGTATATGTGGAGCATATCAATAAGTTCGTTGATATGCGGCGTAATCTAATTTTAGAGCAAGCCAAAGTCCCTGAACTGGCTGAACCGATACTGACCTCTATTGAGGCTAGGGGACATGTTGTTATCGGCACCACGAATACCAGGACTGACTGGGAGGGGGACCTGAAAATAAAACACCTTTCCGAAGACAGCCAGGTTGATTTAGTATGGTGGCTCGGTTGTCAAGCATCTCTAGAAGACCGCAGCATGAAGATTGCTCAAGCATTTGGCAAGGTATTAAAAGCCGCCAATGTTAACTTCGCCACACTGGGTACTGAGGAAAGCTGCTGTGGCGATCCTGCTCGAAGGATGGGTAACGAATATTTGTTCCAGATGCAGGCTACTAAAAACATCGAGCTGCTAAAGAACTATGGCGTTACAAAGATAGTTACCACCTGCCCTCATTGCTTTAATACCATCAAAAATGAATACCCACAGTTTGGTGGCGAGTTTGAAGTCATTCACCATTCTCAGCTTATTACTCAACTAATAACGGAAGGTAGATTGAAACTAGCTTCAGGATTGAATCAGAGAATAACCTACCATGACCCTTGCTATCTTGGCAGACATAATGATATCTACGAGCCACCAAGGCAAGTCCTTAAAGCTATCCCCCAAGTCAATTTGGTAGAGATGGAACGCAGTCGATCGAATAGCTTCTGTTGTGGCGGAGGCGGGGGAAGGTTCTGGGTGGAGGAACATCAAGGTAAAAGGATAAGCGACGTACGTATTGAAGATGTCATCAAAACCAACGCAGAAGTAGTAGCTACAGCCTGTCCTTATTGCATGCAAATGCTCGAAGATTCCATAAAGAGCAAAGGTGCAGAAGAGTCTTTGAAAGACTTAGACATCGCTGAATTAGTGGCTGAGGCAATAGAGTAGTTCTCTAACTTCCTACTGCGTTAATTCTCCCGCACCTTTTCCATGACTTTCTGCATTGTTTCTCCAGCCTGACTGTGGATAACCACGGCAGCATCCCGGTCAAGGTCCGTCTCGGTAAGGTTGACGATGGCTATCCTGGCTCCAGCGTCCCTGGCATATACTGGCATATAGGCCGCGGGGTAAACGACCAAACTAGAACCTATGACTATAAAGAGGTCACAATTCTGTGAACGGTGAGTAGCCTCCAATAATGTCCCCTGTGGCAGTTGTTCTCCGAAGAAAACGGCATCTGGCTTCAGGAGACCACCACAATTAGGGCAATCAGGAACTTCGATGCCTTCCTTTATTCTGGGCAAAATTTCCTCCATGGGAAAACGATGGTCGCAATTAAGACATCTCGCCCACCGCATGTTGCCATGCAGCTCAAATACCCTGTCATCAGGAACCCCTGCCATCTGATGAAGGTTATCTATGTTCTGGGTAATAACACAATCCAATTTGCCCAATCTATAAAGCTCGGCGATGGCATAATGTGCTGGATTCGGTTCCATATTTGCGATAAGCGCACCAAAGCTGAGCAACTGCCACTGTTTTTTACGTGTCTCGAGACTGCTGACAAATTTTTGGTAAGTAAAATCATCAGGGTCAAATCTGTCCCATATTCCTCCCGGGCTGCGGAAGTCGGGTATCCCCGATTCTGTGCTTACCCCAGCGCCGGTAAATACCACGATTCTGTCAGCTGTCATTATTAAGTTGGCCAGTAGCTCAATCTCTTCCACAGTTTAATTTTATCGCAAACAAACTGTTATTGGCTATATGCTAGCCAGATACATTATGATGTTGACATTACATTTATCCCTCTTTATATTTATAGTAACCGGAAGTTTGCCCGAGTAGCGCAATGGTAGCGCAACCGACTTGTAATCGGTAGGTTAGTGGGTTCGACTCCCCTCTCGGGCTGGGTTAGCTTTTTTGTTTTAATTATGATAAAGTAGCAACAGACGGCGGGGTGCCGGAGTGGTTAATCGGAGCAGACTGTAAATCTGCCGCCCGTTAGGGCTACGTGGGTTCAAATCCTACCCCCGCCATGTAGGTTAGTAATATAATGCCCACATAGCTCAGCAGGTAGAGCACGTTCTTGGTAAGAACGGGGTCACCAGTTCGAATCTGGTTGTGGGCTTTTAAAGACGAAGGAGGTTAATAAAAAATGGCAAAGAAAATTTATGAGCGAATCAAGCCTCACATCAATGTGGGCACCATAGGTCATGTTGACCATGGAAAGACCACGCTGACTTCAGCGATGACAGAAGTATTATCGAAGACGGGGTCTACAGAATTTCGTGCTTTTGCGTCAATAGATAATGCCCCTGAGGAGAAAGCCAGAGGATTGACCATCGCCATTGCCCATATTGAATATGAAACTGATAAGAGACATTATTGTCATGTTGATTGCCCTGGACACGCTGACTACATCAAAAATATGATAACCGGGGCAGCTCAAATGGATGGGGCAATCTTGGTGGTCGCCGCTGATGATGGTCCCATGCCTCAGACAAGAGAACACATCCTTTTGGCTCGCCAAGTGGAAGTCCCCAGCGTAATGGTTGCCCTCAACAAGATAGACATGATGGAGGATCCCGAATTGCTGGATTTGGTTGAAGTAGAGGTGAGGGATCTATTAAAGAAATATGGCTTCCCTGGAGATGAAATTCCCATCATTCGAGTAAGTGCGCTTAAGGCTTTGGAGTGTGGATGTGGCAAACGAGAGTGTCCTTGGTGTGGAGGAATATGGAAGTTAATAGATACCATGGATGAATACATCCCTCTGCCTGTAAGGGAAAAAGACAAACCTTTCGTGATGCCTGTAGAGGACGTATTTAGCATCAAAGGACGTGGCACTGTAGTCACCGGAAGGGTGGAGCGAGGCACTATTAAAGTCGGCGATGAGGTGGAAATAGTGGGTATCAAGGAAACACAGAAAAGAGTGGTTACCGGTGTAGAGATGTTCCACAAGTCAGTTGGATTAGCTGAACCCGGTGATGCCATTGGCTGTTTATTACGAGGGATAGAGCGAGATGAAGTGATGAGAGGTCAAGTTCTAGCAGCGCCAGGGGTAGTAAAGCCTCACTCGGAGGCCGAGGCCGAGGTGTATATTTTAAAAAAGGAGGAGGGAGGAAGGCATACCCCGTTCTTCACTGGCTATAAACCGCAGTTTTTTATCAGGACAATGGATGTCACCGGAATCATAAGTCTTCCCGAAGGTGTAGAGATGGCTATGCCTGGCGATAGCTTAACGCACATGAAGATTAGTACCATTTATCCTGTGGCTATGGAAGAGGGATTGCGGTTTGCCATCAGGGAAGGTGGTAAGACAGTAGGTGCCGGTGTGTTCGCCAAAGTCGTCAAATAAGCATGGCCAAAAAGGGAGAACAGCGCAAGATCATATATCTAGCATGTAGTCAATGCCAGCAAATAACATATACCTCTTCCAAGAATAAGAGGAATGACCCACAGCGGCTGGAACTGAAAAAGTATTGCCCTCGTTGCCACGCCCATACACTTCATCGAGAGACGAAATAGTCCATGGCCAAGAGGAAATCGAGATTCAGCTTCTTCACCGAAGCAATAGCAGAACTAAGAAAAGCACATTGGCCAACAAGGCAAGAACTTCTGAGACTGAGCCTTCTGGTTCTTGTTCTCTGCATCATCATAGGCGCTATCCTAGGCACTCTGGACTATGGCTTCACCAAATTATTCACCGCTTTGGTCATAGGGAGTTAATGAATGAGGCAAGACGGGCAATGGTATCTGCTGTATGTCTCTTCAGGCCATGAAGAGCAAGCGAGAAGAAACCTGGAGCAGCGCATTAAATCTATGGATATCGAGGGTGAGGTGTTTGAAATAGTCATACCGACAACCAAGGAGATTGAGATTAAAGGAGGAAAGCGTCGGACTGTCGATAGAAAAGCCTTTCCGGGCTATATAATGGTCTGTATGAACCTCAATGAGCATAGCTGGGATATAGTACGTAATACACCCGGTGTTGTTGGCTTTGTAAGCACTGGTGCTAAGCCAGTGCCATTAGCTCCAGAAGAGACAAAGCGTATTTTACAGCGAATGGAAGAAACCCCTACCGAAGTTAAAACAACTTTCAAGAAAGGGGAGAGTGTTCGTGTAACTGATGGCCCATTTATCGATTTCATTGGTAAGGTGTCCGAAATTAACCTGAGCAAAGGGAAGGTTACAGTATTGCTATCACTGTTTGGCAGAGAAACAGAGGTGGAATTAGACCTTTTAGGAGTGGAAAAAATATAGCATGACGTATTCCACAAAAGTTCTACCAGTTTTTGGAGTGTTTTAGCATGGCAAAGAAAGTAAAGACAATTATCAAGTTGCAGATACCAGCGGGTAAGGCCACACCAGCACCGCCAGTAGGACCTGCTCTAGGACAGCACGGCGTTAACATTATGGCTTTCTGTAAGGAATATAATGAACGGACTTCTTCGCAAGAAGGATTTATCATTCCCGCCGAAATAACCGTGTATGTGGATAGGTCTTTCACCTTTATTACTAAAATGCCGCCCGTTTCTGATTTGTTACGACGTGCCCTGGGAGTGGAGAAAGGGAGTGGTGACCCGGGGAAAGAATCAATCGGCAAGCTGAGCAAAGACCAGGTTTACGAAATTGCCCGGACTAAAATGAAGGATTTCAACACTACTGATGTCGAGAAGGCGGCGAAGATTGTTGCTGGCACAGCTCACGGCATGGGCATCGAGGTAGAACAATGACAAAGCACGGCAAGAAATATCAACAAGCTGCTAACCTTATAGATAAATCGAAGAAATATCCACCCGAGGAGGCTATTGAGCTAACCCAAAAAGCCTATTATGTTAAATTTGATGAGACGGTTGAGCTTCATATGAGGATGGGGGTTAATCCGCGTGCCTCTGACCAGCAGGTGAGGGGAGTTGCTTTGCTACCCAACGGTCTAGGCAAGGCGGTGCGAGTGCTTGTGTTTGCTCAAGGTGAGGCGGAGAAGGTAGCCACGGAGGCTGGCGCTGATTATGCTGGGGGTGATGAACTTATCAAGAAAATCGAGGATGGTTGGCTTGACTTCGATGTATCTATAGCTACTCTTGACATGATGCCCAAAGTAGCTAAGCTGGGACGCATTTTAGGGCGGCGGGGCTTAATGCCCAACCCTAAAGCAGGTACCGTGGTGCAACCACAGGATTTAGCTCGTGCCATAAGCGAAACCCAGAAGGGCAAGGTAGAATTCCGTCTTGACAGAACAGCGGTTATTCACCTGCCCATAGGTAAGGTTAGCTTCGATAGAGATAAGCTGCTTGGTAATTTGGGGGCAATAGTGGAAGCCGTTTTGAAAGCAAAACCCAGTGGCGTAAAAGGGCAATATATTAAGACCATGTCACTTTGCACTAGCATGGGACCAGGTATCAAATTAGACCTCAGTACAACACTGGCTTTAGCTAAATAGTTTTGCTACAATATAACGTTGCCAATGATTGCGGGTACCTTTTGGGTTTAAAGCTACCCCAAGCGAAGCAAGGAAGCTCCTGCTGAGGCGTAAGTTCGAAATTTACCCGTCGTTGGCACGGGTTTTTATTTTTTTTGAGGAAGATATGTTAAGAGAAAAAAAGGGGCAGATAGTTGATGAACTAGCCGCGAATTTATCTCGAAGCGCTATGGTAGTTATAACCAATTACCAAGGTGCTACGGCAAAGCAAATGAATGACTTGCGTAGAAGTCTGGCAGATAGCAGAGTTGAATACCATGTAGTCAAGAATACTTTGCTTCGCTTTGCTCTAGAAAAGGCTGGAAAGACAGCGATATCCAGCCTTATTGAGGGCCCTATAGCATTGGCATTTGGCTACGACGATGTATTAACGCCGGTAAAAGCTCTTAACCAGCATATCAAATCAGCTGGGCTACCACTAAAGCTCAGCGGAGGGATGTTGGGGGAGCGAGTGCTCGGTGCCAGTGAGATTATGGAATTAGCTAACCTGCCATCCCAAGAAGTACTCATCGCTAAGTTGATCGGGCAAATGCAAGCCCCTTTGCTAAATCTAAACAATGTCCTTAACGCCCCACTACACGGGCTATTGTTCATATTACAAAGTAGAATCCAAAAAATTGGCACATAAAAAAGGAGGTAAATATGGCAACGGAGAAAACAACAAAGGAAGAAAAAGATAAGGCAAAACCTTCAAAGGAGAAGAAGCAAGCGAAAGGAATAACCAAGGAAGAGATCATTGCTGCTATTAAAGATATGACAGTAGTGGATTTAGCTGATTTGGTGAAATCACTGGAAAATGAGCTAGGAATCAGCGCTGCTCCTATAGGTGTAGGCGCCGTACCAACAGCGGCTGCTACAGCTCAACCTGCAGAAGCAGCCGTCACAGAAGAAAAGGCAGAGTACACTGTTGTGTTGAACAGTATTGGAGACAAGAAGATTGAGGTCATTAAGGCAGTGCGTGAATTAACTAGTTTAGGACTGAAGCAAGCTAAAGACCTGGTTGAAGCTGCTCCACAGACAGTGAAAGAAAGTGTCTCTAAGGAAGAAGCAGACGCGATAAAGCAAAAATTAGAGGCTGCAGGCGCCTCTGTGGAATTTAAGTAGATATGACGCTTGCCACCTGCCAGGCTATCCTGGCGATGGGAATCTTCTTCATTCTGCTAGGGATTACCTTTTTGCTCTGGAATAGAAAAGAGATGAAAACCTATTACAATTCCAAATCCACTCAACGGGACCTAAAAGAATTTCTAGCTCACGAACCTGAGCGTCCCTGGCTGAATGCCTGGCAAATAGGCGGCAGAGTTGCTATAGTGCTTGGCACCCTTCTTGCCATCGCTGGTGGGGTGCTCTGGCTTACGTTATAACGCCTAGATTATTTCCTTATGCCGATATTGTAAGGCTTCAGCCAGGTGAGAGGTCTTGATGACGTCACTACCTTCGAGGTCAGCAATGGTGCGGGAAACCTTGAGGACACGGTGGAAAGCGCGGGCAGTGAGATAAAGTTGCTTCATAGCAGCACGGAGTAGCGCCTGTCCTGCTGGTTCCACAACACAGAATTGCTTTACCTCGGCCGGTGCCATATCAGCGTTACAGTTTAGTTTCGTCCCTGTAAAGCGCTCCAGTTGAATTTGATGAGCCGAGTCTACCCTTCCCCTGACTTCTTTTGAGCCTTCCACTGGTCTCTCATCAGTTAGTTTTTCATAATCAATGTGAGGAACATCCACAAAGATGTCAATGCGATCGATTAACGGTCCGCTTATCCTTTTATGATACCGGGAAATTTCACCAGAGGAACATTTACACTCCCTGAATGGGTCACCGTAATAACCACAAGGACAAGGGTTCATCGCTGCCACGAGCATAAAACTAGCAGGGAAGGTAATGCTGCCTTGAACTCGGCTGACCGTGATTGTTCGATCCTCCATAGGCTGTCGCAATGATTCCAGGGTGGCATGTCCAAATTCGGGAAATTCGTCTAGAAAAAGAACCCCACGATGACTGAGGCTTATCTCTCCAGGACGCGGCCATTGTCCACCACCGACCAGACCAGCATGCGAAATAGTATAATGTGGACAGCGGAAAGGACGCTCCACGATCAAGGGGACATCCTGTGGCAATAACCCACTAACGCTATAAATCTTGGTCACCTCTATAGCTTCATCCATGGTAAGCGAGGGAAGTATAGAGGGCAGAGAACGGGCAAGCATCGTCTTACCGCTCCCTGGTGGCCCCATCATGAGTATATTATGTCTTCCTGCAGCAGCTACCTCCAGTGCCCTTTTGGCATGCTCTTGTCCTTTGATATCGCTAAGGTCGAAGGGGTAATGCTCACGAACTTCTCCCTCCCACTTCCCATCGCGATGATACTCAGCTATCTGCATTTCGCCTTTAAGATGGTCAGCAAGTTGGCACAGGGACTCTGCTGGGAACAACCGGAGGCCATCCACTATAGAAGCCTCTTTGACATCGTCAAGAGGCAGAAAAACCTGAGATAAGCCTTTATCTCTGGCTAAAGCCGCCATGGCCAATATACCATGTGTGTGGCGTAATTTGCCATCGAGAGATAACTCGCCCACAAATAAGCTATGCGAAAGGTCAGAGGCTATTTGCCCTGAGCTCAATAGAATACCTATAGCTATGGGTAAATCATAAGCAGGACCTTCCTTTTTCAAATTTGCTGGTGCCAGGTTCACGGTGATGCGGCGATTGGGAAAAGTATATCCTGAATTCTTGATTGCTGCTCTCACCCTTTCTCTCGCTTCTTGAACAGCCTTGTCAGGCAAGCCTACAATGGTAAACGAAGGCAATCCAGATGATATATCAGCCTCTACCTCAACTACAGCTCCTTCCAGACCAACCACAGCACAACTCGCTACCTTGGCTAACATATCGCCATGATTATAGCAAAGACTCGCTTTAATTGATAAGCTAACTGCTATAATAGCGGCTAAGGGAGGTGAATATGCGGCCACTGATTTTTATGCGTCCGTCAGTTTTCATAGGCGTTGTCTGCCTTCTTTTCGGCATCTTGATTTTTGTCTTCCCCAACCTTCTTAGCTATTTAGTGGCTACCCTCTTAATTGTTATCGGGGCATCAGCTATTATTGGAAGCTTCACACTTAGAAGGTGGTGATTAATAAGAAAGCTGGGACTATTTTCGTTATCACAGTAGCGGGATCTGCTCTCGCTGGATTAGTGTTCACCACCGAGATTAGTGCAGCTCAAGACATAAATAATAATACTGCTGCCTATCATGATAGAGAGGTTGGGATTTTGGGTGAAGTTAGCGAAATCACAAGTCCTTACTCTGGGAGAAAGTAGCTAATAAGGTTAGATATTAGCCTCCTATAACCACAGCGATAGCAAATTGCCTGGTATCAGAAAGGCTGACGGAGAATTCCTTCAAGCTTAATTTTGCTGCTCTATCCTTGGCCCGGCCGTAAAGCCGCACAACAGGATTGCCACGATTATCAGCCAAGATTTCAATTTCTCGCCAGCTAACTCCTTTAACGCCGGTGCCCAACGCCTTCATCACCGCCTCTTTGCCAGCGAATCGGCAGGATAAGGATGAAACACTACCTCCGCAGATTATAAGCTCAGATTCAGTGTAAATTCTACGGAGAAATCTCTCTCCCCACCTCTTCATAGCCGCTTCAATACGCCCTATCTCCACCATGTCAACACCAACAGAATTCATCTTTTCCCTCTCAGCATTTCAGCCAAAGCAATTATGGCTTTGCTCATTCAGTAATCCTTCCAAAAATCCCATCTCGTATTTCTTCTTAGCAAGGCTCATTATAGGTTACTGAACAATCTCATTATATCCCATCCTGTATTCTATATCATTGCTAATCTGTGCTCGGACTTTTCACCGTCGTTGCAAACGAACGAGTAGCGAAGGGACTAGAGATTGCTTCGTTACTCTTTCTTATCTGTTACGGCTGACCGTCTCTTTAGCCAGCAAGGCGAAGCAAGTTGTAGCCACGAAAAGTAACGCTGCGGCAAGGAAGAAAGGAAAATTTATCCCCCTTACATCTTTGAGCCAGCCCAGCATAATTGGACCGATAACCCAGCCAGCGTCGCTCACTGCGCGGTAAATCGCCATGGTGCGCTCATAATCCTCTGGAGAGGCAATATCGGCAACATAGGCGGTGGGCACAGGCCCAGCAAATCCCCTTCCCAGCCCCAACATTGCACTGCTGAGCAACAAAAATAGGTAATTATTTGCCCTGGTAAACATCAGCAGTCCCAGCACTGTTACTATTCCACCAGGCACGATGAGCCTTTTCCTACCCAGTCTATCTGAAAGCCTGCCAGCAAAAGGAACGATGATGAGCTGCATCACCGCCACTAAGGTAAGCGCCAATCCCACCTGCCCTTCACTTAACCCGAGATGTTCATAACCCAGAATGGGGACTAGCGTTATTTGATTGCCGCTTATGGTGATTAAAGTGATTAACACCATGGCACAAATAAGCCAGAAATTTATGTTTCTGCTCAGCGGTGTAGAGACTGCTTTATTAACATCAGGGTCAGACGATTTCGCAGGAGTGCTTTTGTTTTGCCTCGTTTCGGGTATGAAAAAATAGCCGAATATGGTGGCAATTAAGGAAAGCCCGAAAAAAGATAAGAAAACATCTTGGTAGCCTAAATATTCCCCGATAAAGCCGCCCAGAGTAGGACCAAAGCTTGTTCCAAGCAGGAAGCTTCCCCAATAGAGGCTCATATATTGACCGCGGTTAGCCTGAGTGGAGATTTCGCCGATGGCGATTAAAGCTGTCACGCTGAAGATACCTGACCCCAACCCCTGAAGCAATCGAAACGCCACCAGTTGCCAGTATTCAGTAACAAAGACACAGCCAAGGGCACTGATGGCTACCAAAGAGGGACCAAGAATAAGCAGTGGTCTTCGTCCCCAGAGCCGAGCTATCTTGCCCGCTGGTATATCTATTGCCATTCGGGTTACGCCATAAGCAGCCATGACTATCCCCACCATTGTGCCAATTACAGTTGGGCTGACGCCTAGCTCCTGAACAAACCCGGGAAGTATCGGGCTGAGAAAGCCCGCCCCTATCATGAGCATTAGTGCCTCCACGCAAATGACGATGAGGACTTTATTACGCCACATTATCGTTTCGAAACAACTATGCCATGAGCGACAAATTCAGACTCGATATGGAACATCCTTTTCACAAAGTGAAATGGTATTACAGGAATACCATAGTTTATCAAAGCTGGAGACAAGATAGAATATGTCACGAGGTAATTTACAATGATGGCTGAATAGCAAACAGAACTAATTAAACCAGAAATATTACGCCTGGATAGTTTTATGTCAACTTCACCAGAAGAGAAGATTAAGCAGGCAAAAGCCCTGATAAAAAAGTGTATGAGAACGAGCATAGCTTTGAGCGCCTCAGTGGCAAGACATTCTCATCAACTTCTGGGAGGCAGTTCACAAAGAGACAATGACCGACTCCGCTATGACCGCTGAGGAGAAGGCACAGGGACATGTAGATACGCCAGAGTAGACGGGACAGAAGACGTGAGACATATGCCTAGCTGAGCTACACTGTGGCGCACAGTGAAATTGCACAAAATAGAGAGTAAAGTGCAAATTAGACTCTACCCTGGCGGTGAATAGACCTCAACTAGAGAAAATTGGCTCTGACTTTTGCACTTTGCACTAAATTATTTGCACTTACTGCACAATGTAAACCTTGGCCAAATCAGGAATCCCTAGAGGACCGAGGCTATAACCTTTGACATAAGGTTTAACCAAAACATAATTTCTACCAAAGCATAATGGCAAACAAGGTGCTTCATCGACAATCTCCTGCTCAGCTTGCTGATACATCATCAACCGAGCATCGTCATTTTGTTCAACGCCAGCCTGGTCAAGCAAGGCATCCAGCTCGGGATTATGATAGTCAAAGATATTATTCTCACTGCCGCTGTGAAACAAATTGTCCAGGAAATTATGAGGGTCGGGGTAATCAGCTACCCAGGCAAGCATAAACATCTCATCCTTTTCCTCCATCAGATGGTAAACGAAGTTCTCCGATTCCAGCTGTCTCACCTGAACGTCAACTCCCAGGTTCTCCCGCCATCCTTGAATAATCGCCCCCAAGTAGTCCGAAACACCACCACCATACCCCGCCACAGTGATGGTAATCGGCGGTAAGTTAGAGACATTGCCGTACTCAGAAGCAGCGATACACTCCTTAGCTTTGGTCGCATTGTATTCAAGCCCAGTAAAATTCTCGCTATACCCTGGCATCCCAGGAGGCAATATCCCATCAGCTTTATTTACCATATCCCTGAATATCAATTTGATGATGCGCTCCTTATCCACGGCATAGCTGAAAGCACGGCGAACATTCACATCATCGAAGGGCGGAGCGCTGGTATCAAAGCCAATGTAGTGTAGGCTGAGCTCAGGGGTTACCGCTAATTCCTGGTGAAACGGGCTAGCTTCATCTTTAACCAGGTCTATGTAATACGCGCCGACAGGCACGACATCAATTTCCCCGTTTTCATACATCGCCATAGGATTCCCAGCGAGGAGATGAAAGGCAACCTGCTTAATTTGGGGTAACTCGCCATAATAAAGCTCATTCCTTTCCAGAATCAGAACCTGTCCCGGTTCCCACTTATTCAACCCAAATGGGCCCGTGCCAATTGGATGATGCCACCAGTCACTTCCCGATTCTACATTCGCTCGTTCAACGACAAAAGCGGTAGGATAGGTAAGCTTGCACAGGAAGTAAGCTTTAGGGGCATCAATGGTAACCTCAAGCGTGTAATCATCAATGACCTTAAGCCCCGAGATTTCCTCCGCCTCACCACCAAGCTTATCATTTACACCAATGATATCGCCCAGATAGGTAGCTGCTGTTTGGGAGCCAGTTTCAGGGTCACAAGCTCGCTCCCAGGAATATTTGAAATCCTCTGCCTTGACCTCTTTGCCATCGTTAAATGTAACCCCATGGCGCAGGTGAAAGACAAAGACCTTGCCATCCTCACTCTTTTCCCAACTTTCAGCAATGTCAGGCACCACCTCCAGTTCATCATTAAGGCGGACTAACCCGCTGAAGATTTGCATCACATAGCCATGAGAGGACATCTCACTGGAAATTGCCGGGTCAAGGGTTATCGGTCCGGTATCCCAGAGATTAAGGACATCTTCACTGGAAGGCGGAGGCCAGTTACAAACACAGCTAGCCTGAGGCAAGAACAGGGCACAAAGCAGAAAAGACAATGATATCAGACGCCAGATTCTTTTCCCAAAATCCTTCAAGCTACCGAACTCCTGCTGATATAGCTAACGCTGATAACCCAGCGATTGAGGCAGGTTGAGATTCTTCGCTACGCTCAGAATGACAAGGGGCCAAGGGTTCAGGGTCAGAATGACGAGAGGCGCAAGGTTCAGGGCTTTGGCTCACCGCAACGACTGGGGAAGCCACCAGCAATGATTCTCGCCACCGGGTGTCAAGCCCATCGATATCAAAACCATAAGCCTCAGTCAAAGCTTCATCGTAGGTGCTACCCTGCTTAATTAAAGTTAACAAATCAAGCATGTTATCTCCGCTATAGTTGTTCAAAAGGTATTCCACCAGGCTATAGCTCTCGGCATAGGAAAGATAGGCTTTCTCAGGGTCGGCAGAAAATGGGCTGCACAGGCTGCGAACCGAGAGCAGTTTGCCTTCAGAGATAGCTTCTTCCAGGCGAGACCTTAATTGGGGAGAAAGCTCACCCTCGTTGTACATTGCTAAACCTTCATCAAGCCACACAGGCAGTGAGCCATAGGGACTGAAAACTAGCTGGTGAACAACTAAATGAGTCAGCTCATGAACTAAGGCTTCTTTTCCCCAATCAATGCTATCCGGTGAAATGCCGATGGCGATGATGCCAAATTCAGTAAAGGCAACGCCTCCAGTCCACTCCTGGGGGAAAATCATTGCTCCTTGCAACTCCTGTGATGAAGCATAAACATATATATTGATAGGCCTTTGAAGGTAAGCACCAAATTCCTGTGTTAACCTGGCAAGTCCTTCCTGACAGGCATCCATTAGCTCATTGGCGAATTCATCGTCCCCGTGATACCAAAAAATAGTTATTTCCCTGTCAGTCAAGCTCTGCCATTGATAGCGGTCATCCTCAAAGTAAACCACTTTGGGCAAAGTTTGAAGCTCTTCACCATCAGCATTTTCAATAGTCCACCAATATGTTACTTGAGCTCCAGGAGGCAAGCTCGCCTTCCTCATATCCCATACCCAGCTAGTTTCCACCCTCGTTGCCGGAGTAAACTCAGCCCAGCCCTCACTAACAACCTGAGCATAATTTATCCTGTCAACCTGATAATGAAGCCGAGCATCAAGAATATCGGCCAAACTTTCCGCCTCAAGATTAAACGCAAGGGAGTAAGGGAAATCCATGGTTATGCTGGTATCTAAGACGGAGATATCGCTTTCAGCTTCAACTGGAGAGAAAACCAGTAATAGCAGAAGCGTCAGGGTTACTAAACTGATACGCTTAATCATAACTGCCTTTATTGTTGATAGACTGCCACTCTAAGCCCTTCGCCAAACACATATTTAGTCACTTCCCTTCCCTACTTTAGAGCGCAGGTAAGCATTGATAAACTCATCCAGTTCTCCGTCGAGCACCGCTTCAGCATTGCTAACCTCGAAACCGGTGCGATGGTCTTTCACCATTTTGTAAGGATGAAGGACATAGCTTCGAATCTGATTTCCCCACCCAGCCTCAATACGCTCACCTCTGAGCTTCAATTTCTCCTCCTCTTTTTTCACACGCTCCACCTCCAGAAGGCGAGTGTAAAGGATCCTCAATGCATTTTCTTTATTTTGATGCTGGGAGCGCTGACTCTGGCAACCCGCGGTCAGCCCACTGGGCAAGTGAGTTACCCTAACAGCGCTGCTTGTCTTTTGCATATGCTGCCCGCCAGGACCGCTCGATCTGAAAGTCTCCACCTTCAAATCCTCAGGATTTATCTGCAAATCCACCTCTTCTTTTGCTTCAGGGAGAACTTCCACCAACACAAAAGAGGTATGCCGAGCATGGTCAGCATCAAAGGGAGAAAGTCGAACCAACCTGTGAACTCCATGCTCACACTTGAGATACCCATAAGCATAGTCCCCTTTAATTCCCAGGATAGCACTCTTAATGCCTGCTTCATCGCCAGGGGAAATATCCAATGTTTCAGCGTGGTAATTACGCCTTTCCGACCACCTCAAATACATTCTGAGCAACATGCTTGCCCAATCTTGCGACTCCGTGCCACCAGCACCAGCGTGGATGGCAAGCATGGCATTATGAGTATCGTACTCGCCACTCAAAATCAGTTGATTTTCCAGCCGCTCAAATAGGTAGGCTACCGCCTTTACCTCCGTATTTATCTCTTCACTTAGAGAAGAGTCACCTTCCTCTTCAGCGAGGCAAACGAGCTCATAAAGGTCAGAAGCTTTCTTTTCCAACTCACGCCAGGGGCGAATTAGATTCTTCCTCTTTCCCAGCTCCCGCATTACGGCCCGCGCTCTGGCTGAGTCACTCCAGAAATCAGGACTTGCCGATTCCCGCTCTATCCGAGCAACTTCCTTTTCTTTGCCAGGAATGTCAAAGATGCTCCATTATTTGTGAGATTTGCCGAACCAAAGCATCCAGTTTCTCTTTCTGCTCTTCCATTGCTCCTCCTTAATGTTAACCAAATAACTTCCCTTGCTGACTCGATTCTATTCCAAAATTGCCCCCAGCGGCAAGGTGAGCTAACCTCGTTGGCTCAGGAAGACGATAGCCGCGACAGCAATTGAGCACCCACTTTATCGCTGAGTTAAGGCTAATCTTATGACCTATGGAGACATATACTGGTTTCGTTCCAAGCTTGGTTCTTAAAGCAGCCCCGATGACTTGCTCACTATCAACCAGTTCGGCATAGGAGCCAACTTTTTCCCCCAGAGGCTTATGATTACCCAGAAGTATGGATTTAGCGCAGCCCACGGTAGGCACATCAAGGAAAAGTCCCAGATGCGAGGCAAGCCCTAAACGCCTAGGATGGGCAATCCCCTGACCATCGACTAGAATCAGGTCTGGAACGCTGGATAATTCCTCACAAGCAGCTAATATTAACGGAGCTTCCCGAAACGACAGTAACCCCGGTATATAAGGCAAAGTGACTTCCCTTTCCACAGTCTTCACCTCCACCAAATTGAGTTCAGGGTAATTTAACACCACCACCGCCCCTCGAGCTACACCCCGAGAATCAGGAGCGGATATATCAACACCAGCAATCAAATGAGGATTAATACCTTCATCATCAGTCACAACCTTTTTTGCCAGGCTGACCTGCAACGCTTTAGCCTGGCCATGGCTCACATCCCACTGATGCAACTTATGTATTTTCATATCGCAAAGCAGCTTACACCGGTGCCTTAACCACTATGGTAGTGCCAATGCCTGGTTCAGATTGTATTGATAAGCTGCCACCGAGCAATTGCGCCCGTTCCTGCATCCCGGCAAGACCAAGCTTGCCGGCACGAGTCAAGTCTCCCACGCTCTCCAAGAGCTGGAAGCCAACACCATCGTCCTTTACCGTGATAGTTGTTTCCTTTTGCTCGAATTTAACGGTAACCTCAGCCTTTGACGCTTGAGAGTGTTTCCCGATATTCCTTATTGCCTCCTGAACAATACGGAAAATCATCACCTCCGTTTCTGAAGCTAATCTCCGTTCCTGCCCTACTACGATTAAATGACATTCCACCTTATGCTCAGTTTCAAGCTGTTCCACCAGCCATTCAAGTGCAGCACGCAAGCCGAGGTCATCCAGTATTGAAGGACGCAGGTCGCGGCTAAAGTAACGCACTTCCTGCAATATGCCCTTTATTTGCTCATGTATCCTCCATAAAGCCTTAGCCTCACTCAGGGGCAGCTTCGCTCTATCCCGCAACAAGCCCTCTACCTGATGAAGAAGGGCGATGAGTTCCTGGGCAGTGCTATCGTGCAGCTCACGAGCGATGCGAGAGGATTCTTCCTCCTGAGCCCTGGTGATTTGCTGGATATACAGACGCATGTTCTCCTGCATTTGCTTCTCTTTGGTTATATCCCTGGCAATATTCTGAAAAGCTCTAGGTTCACCATCCCTGGTAATTAAGTTGGTGGCTAACATCAGCGTTGCCACAGTGCCATCCCTCCTTAGAATTTGTTGCTCGTAAGGCTGTACTGGCATCTGACCTTGAACCAATTTATCTCGCACCTCCCTGGCTAAGGACAAACTTTCCTCGGGAAGGAAAGACTTCACATTTAAAGGAACCAGTTCGCTCAATTCATATCCCTTAGGTTCGTAAATCGTCCCTTCCGAATCATAACCGAGGAACTCACTGGGGATTTCCTCAGTATCAAATCCAATGAGCCTGGCGGCAGGTTCGTTAGCCGCCATAATGTTACCGTGTAGATCGTGTATCCAGATGGCATCGTGAGCGCTTTCAAATAACTCACGATAGCTTTTCTCAGAGTTACGCAACTGTTCCATCATTTCCACTTGCTTCTGGTAAAGGCGGGCATTTTCAACACAAATGTAAATCTGGCTGGCTACAGTACTAAGAAGCTCCGTTTCCTCTTTAGCAAACTCCCGATATTCACGGCTAGCAATACAAAGCGTACCTTTAACTTCCTCTCTACACTTCATAGGTACAATGAGCATGCTTTTTATGCCCTCTTGTCTGACCACTTCACGAGTCAGTCTCGGGTCAGTAGAGGCATCTTTTACCAGCAACGACTCCCCTTTCTGCGCCACCCAGCCGCTAAGCCCTTCACCAAGCTTTAGCTTATCTATACTGCGAGCAAACTCCTCGGAAATGCCTTCGTAACCAATCAGATTTAGCTCCCCTGCTTCCTCACATAGCTGGAATGCCCAAGCAACCTCCACATCCATAACCTCGGAAATCTTGCGCAGGGCATCATGCAAAACCTGCTCCACATTCAAGGTATGGATGAATTGGTTACAAACGCTGCTCACCATAGCCAATCTCCTTTCGTAGCTCATCACTCTTCGGGTTTGAGAGCGGAGTTTATCTTTAGTCGCCACCATCATTTCAGCAAAAAGTGGGCTGCTTTGCCCTGTAACCATCCTTCTTTCCCTCATCCTCAACATCAAGCTAGCTAATATTCCGATCAAGGCTACAAGTCCCGCTTCGAACAGGGCATCAGGAACATCCATGGAAAAGAAAACGGCTCGGGGAAGCATAATGAATAAGGCAACAAATGCCGCCACCAGCCCCGCTGTAGCACCGAAGATAAAACCACAGTAGACCACGGGTATGAGGTAAAGCACAGGATAGGCCACCAGACCAAAACTACCCCAAGGCCATATTTGTTCAGCATAATACTGGACAGAGAAAATCGCCATCAATGCCAGAATTACCCAAAAGTGAGGGTTACGCAGAACTGCCGTCACTGTTGTCCTGTTCATTAAGATAAATCATCGAGGGTAAGCCAACCCCTTTTCAAAGCTTGTATAACCGCCTCAATGCGAGAGCCCACTCCAAATTTATTAAATATCCCTTGCAAGTGACTTTCCACGGTATGGACGCTAAGGAAAAGTCCCTTGGCAATATCCTTATTGCTCAAGCCCTTCGCTGCCTTGGTGAGCACATCCAGTTCCCGCTGTGTGAGCAGGGACAATGCCCCCTCCTGAACATATCCCTCGCTACGCTTGAACCTCTCCAGCACTTTGCGAGCAATAACAGGATGAAGCACTGATTCCCCTCTATGCACAGCACGGATAGCATTGATGAACTGCTCAACACTGACATCCTTTAGCAGGTAACCGGCAGCGCCTACCTCTAGAAGGGCAGAGACATATTGGTCATAGTCATAAGCGGTAAGTATCAGTATAGTTGCCGAGGGCTGGAATGCCTTAATTTGCCTTGTAGCTTCAATGCCATTGAGCTTGGGCATGGAGATGTCCATAATGATGACATCAGGGTTGAGTTCCCTCGCCAGCCGCACTGCCTCCTCGCCATCGCCAGCTTCACCAACCACAATCAAATCCTTTTCTTTCTGCAAAAAGGCACATAAGCTTTGCCGTAGTACTAGATGGTCTTCAGCAAACAAAATCCTTATCTTCTCCATGTCTATATCATTCTAACCTTCCTTTGAATTCATTTCAATTTGGACACCAAGTATGCCACCAACCGCCTCCATGGAAACAATGAGAACCAGGTGGTCAAAATCAATGACTGACAGCACCTCATTTTGTCATTCTTGAGTAGCCGGAAATAGGAATTTAATGGATGTGTGACGGAAGCACAAGTGGTTTAATGAAAGTGAAAGGAGGCGAAATGGGATTAAGGGCATACTTGCTGGTTAAGGTTAATGACAGTATAGAACAGGAAGAGTTCACTAAGGCAGTAAAGGAGGTGGAACGGGAACCGGGGGTCGAGTTCGTTGACCCTGTTATCGGGCCATTCGATATGGTGGTCATGGTGAATGCACCGGTGACGGTAGAAGCCATAGCCGCCAAAGTTCAAGACAATCAGTGGTTCGAAGATATGAAGATACTAAAGCTCATAAATATATTTGAGCTTTCAAATGTTAAGGGAGGGAGACACTTTAGTTTGCTTGGCTTAGGGAATCGCAAAGGGAGGTTAAAGTTCAATGAAGGATAACATAATTAAAGAACAACAGTATTCCAAGAACGAGCCAAAAATAGTATTGAAGTTCTTAGCCCAGACTGTCGGAGTAACTTTTATTTGTATCGGCGCACCCACAGTCATCGGAAACATGGTTGACAGATTAAACCACACGGGAGCGTTGTTCGGTTTAATTGGAGCCACCATCGGTCTGGGCATTGCTGTGGCTTACATTTACTACAGCTTTAGGCATATTAACAATCAATAGGAAGGAGGTAAAAGGCAAATGGATATGGAGGCAATGAAGTTTATCGCAGCAGGTCTGGCAGCAGGTCTAGGAGCTATTGGACCAGGAATAGGCGTTGGCGTTTTAGGACATGGAGCTATGGGGGCATTGGGACGCAATCCTGAGGCAAGGGGAGCGATAATGACCAACATGCTCATTGGTATCGCTTTTGCTGAGGCTATCGCCATCTATGCTTTGATAGTGGCAATCGTGATTCTATTTGTCTTCTGATAGCTACCACCTGGTTTAGTAAAAGCGTATTCGGCATCAGCCGGATACGCTTTTACTTATCCCACCATTGACAAGCATAGCTACTTAGGAGATAATAGGTAATTGAATGGTTAAAATCAGGCTGCGTAGAGTAGGTGCCAGGCACAGGCCGTCTTATCGAGTGGTAGTAGCCGATAGTCGCTCGCCACGCGATGGAAGGTTTATCGAGATTATCGGGCATTACAATCCACTAACCGACCCCTCGACTGTTAATATTAACGGAGAAAAAGCCTTGAAATGGCTTAAACTGGGGGCTCAGCCTACAGATACAGTTTATAGCTTGCTTCGCAAATCGGGCATTGTGGATAAATCTGAGCACCAAAAAGGCTCAAAACGGAAGGCAATTGCTGACAAGGAGACAAAATGAAAGAATTAGTAGACTACATTGTCAAATCCATCGTAGCTGAGCCAGATAATGTCACCATCACCGAAGAGAATAGCGATGAAGGATTATTGCTTAAACTGGAGGTCGCTGCTGACGATAAAGGTAGAGTTATCGGCAGAGGTGGTCGGGTAGCTGAGGCAATACGCACTTTACTTCGAGTAAAAGCAGCCAAAGATAATACCAGAGTCAGGTTACAGATAATGTAGCCTGTTTACCCTGTCATTGCGAGCGAAGCGAAGCAATCTATCTCAGGTCAGACCACAAACAATGTAACCTACTTATCCTAGTTTCCTACGGCGTCTTCTTTCAGCCACTTTTATTCGCGCTAATGAGCGTCGCAAAGCAGCTTCAGCGGTAGCGGTATCTATTTCGGGTGGTCTAGTCTTAAGGATCTCCTCAGCACGGCGTCTGGCAGCTTCGGCACGCTCTACATCAATTTCTTCAGCACGCTCACAAGCATCTGCCAGAATAATCACCTTATCAGGACGCACCTCAAGAAAACCACCGCTTATCACCAGATAGTGTTCTTCATCATCCTTCTTAATAAGCAAGTCCCCGGGTTGAAGCATGGTCATCAGAGGAGCATGATGAGGTAAAATGCCCAGCTGTCCTTCCACTCCCCAGGCTACCACCTCGCTAACATCGTCAGCGAAGACTGTTCTTTCCGCAGTGACAATCTCAAGCCTCAATGTAGCCATACTTTCGCCCTCACGTTAATCCTTTCCTCGTGAGTTGACGGAGAGATGAGATTCTTCGCTCCGCTCAGAATGACCGGAAATTCTGTAGCCACTATCCCCCTCCCATCTTATTGGCTTTCTCCACCGCTTCATCAATAGTTCCCACCAGATAAAAGGCAGACTCAGGAAGCGCGTCGTGTTTCCCTTCTAAAATCTCCTTGAAGCCGCGTACTGTTTCCTTAACCGGCACATATTTACCAGGGGTGCCGGTAAATTGCTCGGCAACATGGAACGGCTGAGAACAGAACCTCTGGATGCGACGAGCACGATGCACGGTAAGCTTATCCTCCTCGCTTAATTCCTCCATACCCAAAATGGCGATTATGTCCTGCAGCTCTCTATAGCGCTGTAATGTCCGCTGTACACCTCGAGCCACCTGATAATGCTCCTCACCAACAATGGCAGGGTCGAGTATTCGCGATGTCGAAGTTAACGGGTCAACAGCGGGGTATATACCCAACTCAGCGATAGAACGCTCCAAAGCAACAACAGCATCAAGATGACCATAGGTAGCCACAATGCCCGGGTCGGTATAGTCATCAGCAGGCACATAGATAGCCTGGAAGGAAGTAATTGAACCCTTTCTGGTAGTGGTAATCCTCTCCTCCAATTCACCAACATCAGTGCCCAGTGTTGGCTGGTATCCCACTGCTGAGGGCATGCGCCCAAGAAGAGCCGATAACTCCATGTTAGCCAGGACATAGCGATATATGTTGTCGATAAACAGAAGTACGTCCTGACCCTCAACATCGCGGAAATATTCCGCCATGCTCACCCCGGTCAATCCTACCCGAGCACGAACGCCAGGACTTTCATTCATCTGACCAAAGACAAGAACGGTTCTATCCAGAACCCCCGACCGCTGCATCTCCAGCCACAGGTCGTTGCCTTCACGTGACCTTTCGCCTATACCGGCAAAGACGGAAAAACCACCGTGTTCAGTGGCGATGTTACGAATCAGCTCCATAATGATAACCGTCTTGCCTACACCAGCACCGCCATACGCCCCAACCTTTCCCCCTCTGGTGAAAGGAGTAATCAAGTCCATCACCTTGAGCCCTGTCTCCAGCATCTGAGGAGTTGTCACCTGCTCTTCTAAAGAAGGTGGGGGGCGGTGAATAGGATATCTCTGCTCCGCGTTCACCTCACCAAGTCCATCCAAGGGTTCACCGAAAACGTTGAATAGCCTCCCCAGAGTTGCTTTCCCTACAGGCACGGTAATTGGAGTTCCCATATCGATAGCCTCAGCTCCTCGTGCCAAGCCATCAGTAGGAGTCAAGGCAACACCACGCACCCAGTTGTTGCCAATATGGTGCTGCGTTTCAACAATGATTTTGCCTCCATCCATGGGAATCTCTATGCCATTATTTATCGCCGGCAATTCATCAGGGGGGAACTCCATATCAACCACTGTCCCGATGACTTGAACTACTTTACCTTTTGCCATGTGTTAACCTCCTACCTGTTAATGTCATTGCGAGTCTGAACCCTTCGCTTCTTGTCATTTATTAACCTCATTAAGCCAGAGCTTCAACTCCTCCAGTAATATCACAAATTTCCTTAGTAATGGTCTCCTGCCGCACTTTATTCAAGGTCAGGATTAAGTCCTCAATAAGCTCTTTAGCATTATCGCTAGCGCTGCGCATGGCTACCATCCGTGCTGACTGCTCACAAGCGATAAGCTCAAGCATGGCATGATACACCTGCATCTCCACAAACCTAGGCAATAACTGGTCTAAAACAGCGCCAGGGTCAGGTTCATAAATGTATTCCACCCTTTGTATTGGAGGCATCTCTGTCGGCTCGACGGGAAGTAATACCTCTATGGTGGGCCTCTGAACCATGGTGGTGACAAAACGAGGATAAGCAAGGTATACGAGGTCAACGTCGCCATTGGTATAGTCATCAATGACGACTCGAGAAATAGGCAGTGTCTCCAGCAAGGTAGGACGGTCGCTGATACCAGTGAACTCAGCACGAATATCCTGCCCATTACGAAGCATGAAGGTTCTCCCCTTTCGTCCCACCGTAATTAAAGTAGCGGGAATAGTTTGCTCCAGAATGAAGTTAGCCACAAGGCGATTCAGGTTAGCATTTAAGCCACCACATAGTCCGCGGTCAGTAGTGATGTAAACTATAGCGATTTTGCCAACCTCCCTCTTTTGCAGTAAGGGATGAGCTTTTCCATCAACTTGGGGGTGGATAGCAAGGTCAGCGACTATCTGGCTTATCCTCTCAGCATAAGGTCGCCCTGCCATTGCCTGGTCTTGTGTCCGCTTCATCTTAGCAGTAGCAATCATCTCCATTGCCCGGCATATCTTCTGAGTCCCCTGAACACTGCGGATACGACGACGAAGAACCTGAACGCTAGCCATTACCCCTCAATTAAAAATCCTAAATAGTAATTTCTAAACTCTAAACAAATCCAAATTCCCAAATTAAAAGTACTAGCATAGTCTTCCATATAATTTCATATATCCCTCTCCCTTGAAGGGAGAGGATTAAAGTGAGGGTGTAATTTCCCCCTCCCTCTAACTCCCTCCCGCAAGGGGAGGGAGAAAGTTAAATTTTGCCCTGTCATTTTGCACTTTGATTTTTGCCTTTTGCATTTAATATGTGGCACCTTCCTTGAACTCCTCTATTGCCGATTTCAAAGCTTCTTCACTTTCGGGCTTTATCTCCTTGTCATCGTTGATTTTCTGCTCGAGCTCAGGATGGTTAGCCTCCATGAATCGATGGAAACTTTCTTCACAGGCAATTATTTTATCCACGGGCACATCGTCAAGATAGCCATTGGTCACCGCATAGAGAATCATTACCTGTTTCCCCAAAGACATAGGATAATATTGAGGCTGCTTTAGCACCTCGGTGATACGACGACCACGCTCCAGTTGGTCTCTGGTAGCTTTATCCAGGTCAGCAGCACCAAACTGAGCAAAAGATTGCAGCTCGCGGAACTGAGCCAGGTCCAGCCTCAACTTACCAGCTACCTGCCTCATCGCCTTCCTTTGCGCTGCGCCACCAACTCGAGATACCGACAATCCCACATTTACTGCAGGACGAATGCCCGCATTGAATAAATCCGGCTCAAGATAAATTTGCCCATCGGTAATGGAAATCACATTCGTAGGAATGTAAGCTGACATATCACCGGCTTGAGTCTCAATAATAGGTAAAGCGGTAAGGGAGCCGCCACCATATTCAGGAGCTAGCCTGGCTGCTCTTTCCAGAAGCCGACTATGAAGATAAAAAATATCACCGGGGTAAGCTTCCCTGCCTGGAGGACGCCGCAGCAGCAGAGAAAGCTGCCGGTAAGCCCAGGCATGTTTGTAAAGGTCATCATAGACAATCAAGGCGTCTTTTCCTTGTTCCATAAACTCCTCACCTATAGCACAACCGGAATAAGGAGCAAGATATTGCAACGGTGCCGGGGCAGAAGCATCAGCAGCTACTACGATAGTATGTTCCATAGCACCGTACTTCTCCAAAATAGCTACCACCTGAGCTACTTTGGATGTTTTTTGCCCGATTGCCACATAAATGCAAATGAGGTCACCGCCCTTCTGCGCGATTATGGTATCAATTGGAATGGCTGATTTACCGGTAAAGCGGTCACCGATGATAAGTTCACGCTGCCCACGTCCGATTGGGATCATACTGTCTATAGCCTTAATTCCAGTCATCACTGGAGTATCCACAGGCCTTCTTAGCACCACGTTTGGCGCTACTCTCTCCACAGGGCGGGCCTTATCTGTGTTGATCGGCCCCTTACCGTCACGGGGATGTCCCAAAGGGTCAATCACCCTTCCGATAAGAGCATCACCGACAGGAACCTCGACCACTCGCCCCGTTGCCCTCACTTCATCGCCTTCCTTAATCAAACTGCAGTCACCGAGGACGACAGCACCAACATTGTCCTCCTCTAAATTGAGAGCCAATCCCATAATATCGTGAGGAAACTGGAGCAATTCATTATATCCCGCAGCGCTGAGTCCATGAACTCTAGCGATGCCATCCCCAACCTCTACCACCGTGCCCACATTCGTTGCAGTTACAGTAGCACCAAAATGCTCGATTTGCTCCTTAATTACCGAAACAATATCTTGTCCTCTAGTTGCCATGCTACCTCCTAACAAATATCAAAAATCAAACATAAAAAATCAAAATTACAATTCAAAGTGCAAAAAAGGCTTTACTAAACTGATTTTTAAATTTTGCCCTTTGATTTTGGTTTAGGATTTCGTATTTAGTATTTAACATCACCTCCCAACTTCAGACAGACTCTTCCTTAAAATCTCCAGTTTACTACGCACGCTGGCATCAATAAGCATATCGCCGATTTTAGCTTTGAATCCCCCGATTACGGAGGAATCAACTACCGTATCAATGATGACTTTACGATTAACCATGTCCCCCAGTTGACTGGAAATCCTTTCTTTATCCTTTTCATCCAAGGATAAAGCGGTAACCACCTCAGCGTGTTCAATACCACGATGAGCATCTAACAAACGGTCGTATTCCCGCGAAACATCACCGGCAATTCCCAATATGCCCTTACCTACCAGGAGGCAAGCAAGATTCAACGCCAGGGTATTTATGTCCCCTAGCCGTGTTTCGAGAAGCTCCCTTTTAATCTGGAAGGGAAGCTTGGGGTTCTCCAATAAACCCATAAGGTTCTCATCGATGCTCAGTTCAGCAATCTTCCTCAAGCTGACCTGCCAGCTTTCCAGTTCACTTTTCTCCCTTGCCAGCTCAAAAGCAGCTTGAGCATACCGTTTACCAGAAGCTATTCTCGGCATCTTAACCTAGTTATCAGCTAACTGCTGAATGCTGAGTGCTGAGTGCTGTGGGCTATACTTCAACTTTCCCTGAAAGTAGCGCTTTCCTCTAACGCCTCTTCGATAAGTTCTCTGTGCTTTTCCTTATCCAGTGTTTCATTAATAACTTTTTCAGCAGCTAAAATAGCGGTATCCACAAACTCTCGGCGCAAGTCATCAATAGCCTTATCCCGCTCCCGCTCCAGCTCAACCCGAGTTCGGTCAACAATAGCCTGAGCTTCCTTTCTTGCCTCCTCCTTTGCCTCTTCTTTGAGCCTGTCTCCAATTTGTGTTGCCTGGCCGATTACTGCTTGCCCTTCTTGGCGAGCCTTACTAATCTGCTCCTGCACTGCCACTTTAGCCTGCTCATATTCCTGTTTTGCCGCCTCAGCTTGCTCCATACCTTCCTTTATCCTGTTCGCCCGCTCATCAAGCATCTTTCGAATTGGCTTATAGCCAAAATAGACCAGCAAACCAAACAGGATAAGAAAGCTAACAAGCTGACCAATAAAAGTAGCTAAATCTAACCCTAGACCCATATTCTATTTACTCCTTAGAATCAGACTAAGCCACGAAAATAAGCAGAATCGCCACAATAAGGGCATAGATGGCTACTGCCTCAGCGAAGGCAATAGCTAGAATCATGTTGGTCATTATTGGTCCTCTTGCCTCTGGGTTACGCCCCAGGGCATTCATGGCACCCATGCCAAGGACTCCAATGCCGATTCCAGGACCAATAGCTCCCAAGCCTATAGCCAGACCGGCACCTAATAATTTGGCTACCTCCACGGAAACTTCCATCAGCTTAACCTCCTTTCGCGGAAATCCTAAACTCAAATTTGTTTAGGATTTCGTATCTATTTTTTATTCTTCAGCCATTACCGCAGCACAGGCAAAGCCCAGGGTCAATCCGCCAAATATCATCGCCTGGACAAAGCCAAAGAATGCCTCCAGACCGTAAAATACCGCAGGAATTACAAAAGGAACAAGAAATATCATTATCAGGGTTAATATCACCCCGGCGGTCATATTGCCAAAGAGACGAAAAGTAAAGCTAACCATACGTATAAAGTGACTTAGTATCTCCAGTATCCCAGCAAAGGCAAGTATTATACCATTGAAGATGCCACCAAAGCCAGCCTTAATCTTGCCGGTAAACAAGTACTTAAAACCCAAACCCAATGGTCTAAAGTTGAAAAAGGTCTCCAAATAACGAGCCCTCTTTGCCTTAAATCCCCAATACTCTATAGAGATAAAAGCGACTACAGCGAGCATTAGAGAGACATTTATATCGGTATTAGCATTGCGTAACAAAGGCTCACCATTCATTTTGATCGTCTCAAAACCAGGTATGAGATTAATCCAGGCATTGGCCAGCACGAACAAAAAGATAGTTAAACAGACAGGCAGGAATATTCGCCCCCATTTCTTTCCCGCAGGGTCCTCAATAAACTTTGCCGCTGTTTCATAGATAAATTCCACTAAGTTCTGAACGCCACGGGGAACAAGCTTCATTTTACGCGTGGCAGCAAAAAATATACCAAAAAGAACTAAAATGCTTATCCATGCCGTAATCATGGTGTTAGTTATAGGAAGATTAGGAAAAGGATGCTCCGCGGGTAATTGAGGATGAGGGGGCTGAACAGCAAAAATGCTCAATGGTTCTCCACCCGTTATCACTGCCCCCACACTGCCACCAATAAAGCTAATCACAGTTAACGCCAGGAAAACAACGACGAGAATAATTATCAAATTTAACGAGCAACCTAAAACCTTCCTTTTAGCCATTATTCCTGTTTTTCGTCTTCCTTCTGTTTTGAAGAGGCTAGTCTGGAAAGGATTTTCGCGGGTCCACGGAGTTGCTCCTCCTTCCCTTCCTTCTTAGCTTGTTCCAGGAAAGGCTTGACCATACGGTAAACTCCGTAAACCATTATTATTGTGCCCAGGCCAAGACCAACGAGGGTGAATAAAGGGAATTCATGGGATGCTCTTTTGTCAAGCCAAAAGCCTATGCCCACTGGTATAATAAGACTGAACGCTACATAGAAACCCACTACCAACAACTGCATCGCTGCCGGCCATTGTTTCATCACGGTCTCCAGTCGAAATGAACTAGGACTTACGCTTCTTAAAATCGTCTAAATCAAGGGTGTTTATAAAATCCTTAAATGCTGACAGTCCTTTCATTTCCTGTTCGTTGAGTCCCTCTTTTTTCTTGGGTTTCCCTTCAGAACCGGGTTTGCCTGTCTCTTCATCAAGTATGATGCCAGCTTTATCCAGCACTGATTCCTCAACATATATCGGTACTCCAGTTCTCACCGCTAAAGCTATGGCATCGCTGGGGCGAGAATCAACCTCCATTTGCTGACCGTCAACACTAATGTAAAGTTTGGCATAGAAGGTGTCATTCTGCAGGTCATTAACCACGACATAGTTAAGCGTTCCCCCTAGAGTTGAGATTAGACTCTGCAACAAATCATGGGTTAACGGGCGAGGCAGCTCCACATTTTGTAGCTTCACCGCGATAGCATCGGCCTCGGCAGGACCAATCCAGATGGGTAAGTAATAGTTAGCTTCTTTTTTTTCTTCTTTTCCCTCTTCTTTCTCCTCTTCTTTCTCCCTCAAAATCACCACGCGTTGATTATTCATTAAGCTAACCCGAATACTATCAATCAGCATCTCTATCATGTCATCACCCCCTAAAAGTCCGCACGCTTATCTTACTACGCTAATATTAATCAATCAACAAGCTTTCAGTCAAATAAACGGGATAATTCAATTCGGCTTCTCCAAAAGCATACCTCTATTTCATAAGCGATTCCAGAATCTTCAGGAGGTAGCGTAAGTGTTTCATGCTATCATGACTTTAGGTGTTGCTCGCTTAACGATCATGATAGTTGCCTTGGTGGCTATAACCACACCAGGTTTAGATTTGCTCATTGGTATTCCCCCAATTTCTTCAGGAATTGGTTTACGCTTGCTTGGCTTCACAGTAGACAGAGTGGTGGACTGTGCAAAAGCCTTATTAGCCCCTAAAAAATAACCAAGTTGTAATGCGTAAGCTATAAACAAAGAGACTTTAGTAATCTGAGGCATTTTTATAGTCAATTGCAAAATTCCTTATAATTCTCCCGGGCAAATATGGAGGGAGGGAGTTAGAGGGAGGGGGAAATTCACCCTCACCTTAATCCTCTCCCATCAAGGGAGAGGAATTTTATACGAGGTTATGCGGTTAACTATAATTCGTCAGTTCGCAGGGCTTCCACCAGCAATAATAATCTCACTACTTTCGCTGTGACAGGTAAGACCACGAGGAAGCGAAACTCTTTTACCCCTGGGTTTGGTCAGCAAACTCCTTATCGCTTCAACATGGTTTACCTCGATGTCTCGGGCATTTCCCAGAATCCTGATTATCGCCAGTCTTATTAACTGGCGTTGTAGCGCTATAGGCAATGGGGCAACTTTCTCCCTGTCAAGATAGACAACTTGTTCCTCATCCCTGGCTACCTTATCCCACAACTGCAACGCTTGCTGTTCAATAAAGGAAACATCACCGCCAGCAATTTCAGCAAGGCGAAGAAGTGCCTTATCTATGCCGGGATTATATTTTCTGAGCAACGGCAATAGCTCGAGGCGAAGACGATTTCGTAAAAATGATAACGAGAGGTTGGAGGAATCACTGTGGGGCTCAAGTTGATGCTGCTGACAATAGCTCATTGTCTCCTGTCGGGTAATCTCAAGGAGAGGTCTTATCACGCGGATGCTATTTACCACGGGCAAGCAAGGTTTAAGACCACATAATCCGGCAGTGCCCGCACCTCGCAAAATATGTAGCAAAATTGTCTCCACCTGGTCGTCCCGGGTATGACCCACCGCTACCAGCCGGCCGTCAATATTCTTAGCCACGGTTGCCAGGAAGTCATAACGTAGCTCTCGAGCAGCTTCTTCGACAGAACAATTTCTCTCCCTACGATAGGCATTTACATCCCGTATATCGACAGTGATTGGAACATCAAGAGAGCCAGCGAGACGGGTAACATACCTGGCATCCGCCTCAGCCTCAGCACCCCGAAGCTGGTGGTTTAAATGAGCAGCATGAACTCTTATTCCTAGCTGCTGTTGCCATTTTGTAAGCAGGTCGAGCAAGCAAACTGAATCAGCACCACCGGATACTCCAACAACCACCTTTTCCCCGGTGGGAATTAAGCTATGTTTGTTAACGAAGTTTAATACCCTGGATTCTAGCTTGATCTTCTCCATAGCCTAGATAGACGCGCGCTTGTATTCGTGAGCTAACTTCACTCGCTCATTATATGAGGGATGGTCACGAAACAAAACCCTCTCCCAGTGCACAGGTTCAGCTTCACTCAAATTCTGGTCAGTCAGCTTAGTCATCAGATTGATAAAACCTTCAGGATTGTCACTTAACTCCAGCGCTGCTTTATCCGCTGCCAGCTCAATGCGTCGGCTATACCAATTGAGCGGTAGACGTAATATCAAAAATAATGCCAGCAGAACCATAAGCAACCACGGGATACCGGCAATATCACCTATCGACTGGTAGGGAAATAGCGCCACACCACCCTCCAGAGCGAGATTTGCCAGATAAAATGCCAATAGAAATGCCATTGCCTGAACCCAGAAAAGTCTGGCAATATCATGGTGAAGGTGATGCCCGAGCTCATGAGCCAGGGCTACCTCTATTTCTTCAGGGGAGTATTCCTTGAGCATGGTATCGCTGATGATAATCCGCCTCGTTTTACCAAATCCACCAAGCATGGCGTTAGCCGTGGTGCTTTTACTGCTTAGATTTATGGTAAATATATCCTTAATATCAATCCCGGCTCGCCGTCCCAAGTACGCCAGCCTCTGCTTCAATTCACCATCAGGTAACGGTTCCAATTTGAAAAACAACGACACTAAAATAGTGGGAGCAAGCAGAGTGAGAACGAGACTAACTAAGAGCACAATCAGCCAGGCTGCCAACCACCATAGTGAAGGAAGAAATTCTATAAGCCAGTAGGCAGCTATGATCAAACACACCGATAGCAGCAACCCTAACGCCAAAGCCTTAGTTCTATCCGCCAGCCAGCTAGCTAACTTCTGGTGTGATAGGCCAAAGCGATGGGGCAGAACAAAGTCTTGATAATAGCCTAAAGGCACCATCATTATTCCCAGACCAAATGCTAGAATGAGGAAGTATAATGCCGCTGACAACGGTAGGGGAAAGACAATGAATTGGGCTAGCTTTGCTGAAACACCGCTCAAAAGCAGCGCCAGTAGTAAAGCGATGCCTATTCCAAGCTCAATGAATAACAACCTCCGGGTCAACTTGCTATATTGTCGCGCTTTCTGCTGACGCTCAGCATCGAGGAAAGTCTGCGACAAGCTCACTTTTGCCCTAAAAATCCGGATAAGTTTCAGGAAACCCGTTCTTTTCATTGCTTCAGAATTAGCTTCGTGCGGTGGATAAATTCAGGATAATCGCTGAAAGACAGGGCGCTAACCACTTGCTCGGGACGACCGCTGCCAGTGGTACCACACATCAACCTCATTCCCAAAATACACATGGGTTTCTCACCGGGTTCATCCTGAACGATATGAGATTGCTTCGCGGAGCCTGTCCTGAGCATCTTAAGATTCTTCCCCCTCGGTTCCTTCCTTTCGTCAGGATTCAGGGTCAGAATGACAGGAGGCGAAGGGCTCGCAATGACACGGGAAGTCAAGGGTTCAGAATGATAGCTAATAAGCCAGAGACTGTCTATCAACGCCCGCAGATCATACGAACGCACTTTTTCGCCTCTAGAATGATGCCAGGGCAGTTGTTTAGCTTGAAGCAGTGAATCCAGAGAGTCCTGTATCTCCTGCTCTCTTTTTTCTGTTTTTATACCAACATGATATTCACTGAATGCAAGCATTGATTGAAGCGATGGCAGACGAAGAGCGACATCCCAAACCTCAAATATCTCGAAGCCAGCCGGCAATTGCCCTGTTACCGTCATCAAAAAAGATTCTGGGGGCATCCATCGTTTTAGCCATACATCCATAAGCTCGAATTCACTGGTTACACCTACCGGTAAAGGTGCTGCCAGCGAAATTCGGGGATGCGGGCTAAACCCTTGAGAATAAACTAACGGGATTTCTGCTCTTCGAAACGCTCTTTCCCAGAACCGCATAATGTCGAGGTGGGAAATAAATTTAACCTGTTCACCACGACCAAATCTAACACGCAGGCGCTGCATCCCTTCTTAACGCCAAGAATTCAAGGAATTCTCAGGGAACGCTTTCCTCTTCCTTTGTTACCACAATTCTCTCTATCTTCACCCCCTGCATCTCGGTGATAACAAATTTCAGATGGCGATACTTCAGTTGCTGACCCTGCTTTGGTATCCTGCCAAGATGGCTCAGAATGAAACCAGCCACAGTCTCATAATCTCCCTCAGGTAAGTCCAGCCCCAGTTCCTGATTAGCTTCTTCGATTCGAAATCCACCATCAAGCTGGAAAGTGTTGTTCCCGGTCACCACGAATTCCTTCCTTTCTTCGATCAGCTCGTCACTAATGTCACCGATAATCTCCTCAGTTAGCTCTCCTAGAGTAACCATTCCTGCTACGCCACCATATTCATCAACCACCATTACTACGTGATAACCTCCGTTTCTCATCTCGGCAAGAAGTTCTCCGAGATGCTTACTCTCAGGCACAAAATGAGCCGGGTGTATCAAATCATCGATAACCGCTTCCTTGTCAATAATGCCACCGTTTAATTTCATAAGTATATCCTTGACAAACAAAATGCCTACCACATTATCGGTGTTATCCTTATACACCGGAAAGCGGCTGTAAGGTGTTTGAGCATAAATATCTAAAATTTCGCCAATCTTCGTTCCTTGCTCCACCCAGGCTATTTCTGTCCTGGGAACCATCACCTTGCCCACTGGACGGTCGGTAAACTCAAAAACCTTGTGTAGCATCCTCGCCTCATCCTGCTCCACTACCCCCTCAACCTGCCCCACGTTTATCGCCGACCTTATCTCTCCCTCACTTACCAACGTCTTACCTTCATCGGGCTGAGCTATTACCCTGGCAAATCCCAAACCAATGCGGCTTAATGCCAGCACAAAGGGATAAAGACACCACTGTATAACCCTCAGTGGCTTAACATAAAGCAAAGATAACCGCTCAGCATGGTGAACCGCTAAAGTCTTAGGAATAACCTCACCGAAAATCAAAATCAATGTGGTTACTCCCACAGTAGCTACAATCGGACCACGAACCAGGCCGAAGGCCGCCACCGCCATGATGGTCCCCAGAGTAGCCGCAGCCACGTTCACCAGGTTGTTTCCCAACAAAACGGTAGCCAAAACCTTCTCTGGACTCTCAGCCATTTTAGCTAACCATTCAGCCCCTCTACGCCCATTCTCAGCCAGGTATCTTATGCGGAGTTTAGGCAAAGCAAGAAAAGCTGACTCAGCACTGGAAAAGAAACTCGAAAATACCAGACAGACTATGAAGGCTAATATAAGCCAACTATCAGCATCTTCCACCGCTCACCACCTCCTGAGTCCCCCTCGATATAAACCTACCATTTTTAAGGTCTTGAATTGATAATAGCATTGATAAGCTAGCTTGTCAAAAGGAATACTCATTACCATGACTGGCTACAGGTAACCTCCTCTTTCTGTCATTGCGAGGCACAACGTGCCGAAGCAATCTACAAGGCAAAGCTCTAAATACTAAGCACTAAATTCTAAACAAATCCCGATATCTAAATTCAAAGCTCAAAACCGTTTTAGTCATTTGGATTTTGGTTATTTGATATTGTTTAGTATTTCGGATTTAGAATTTAGAATTTGGTCTTCCCGGGATTGCCGCGCTTCGCTCGCAATGACAGAGGGGAGTTGCTAAACAATCCCGGTAAATTTATGAGGACACAGTTTTGCTTTGCGCGGGAACCCGTGGACGCGATTCAGCATGAGCGAGCACAGGCACCTTGCCAATGAGCCTTTCCACTTCCTCTCTATCATTGCAGAAGCTTCCCACAGATTCAAGCGTAATCATTCCCCGGAGATAAAGCCTGACCAATGCTTGGTCCAGCGTCTCCATACCTTCCAGGCTGCTGGTGCGGATGACATTGGATAGCTGATAGATCTTTCCTTCTCTGATGAGATTCTTAACCGCCACATTACCCAGCATTGTCTCTACGGCAACGGTTCTTCCTGAGCCATCTGCCCGTGGCACCAAAATCTGACACAGAACACCCACTATCAGGGAAGCCAGCCTGATTTGAGCCAGATACCTCTGCTCTGGTGGAAAGAGGTCTATAACCCTCTCAATAGCCTGATAGGCACTGGTAGCATGTCCGGTAGTCAATACCAGATGCCCGGATTCAGCTATGCTGAGAACTGCAGCGGCGGTGTCTAAATCCCTCATCTCACCAACCATGATGACATCAGGGTCTTGCCTCAGTACATGCTTTAAAGCGGTAGCAAAGGAGTGAGTATCCGAACCAAGCTCCCTTTGACTGATAGCGGAGTTAATATTGGCATAGGTATACTCAATAGGATCCTCAATACTAACTATGTGGCTCGCCGTGTTTACGTTGATGTGATTTATCATAGCCGCCAGGGTAGTGCTCTTACCAGCTCCAGTAGGCCCGGAGATTACTACTAGCCCCCGGGGATACATAGCCAGCTCTTTACATATTTGAGGTAAAGCCAGTTCGTCTATGTCAGGAATCTCAGGAGGCAATAATCGAATGGCCATGCTAATTGCGCCTCGCTGCCGAGCAGCATTGCAACGAATTCTCCCCAGGTGAGACAAGGATTCACTGAAATCAAGTTCGAGTGAGTGGCGAAACTCCTCAAGCTGTGCAGGTGTGGCTAACGCCTCAAGTGCTCGCTGAATACTATCGGGAGTCAGTCGTTCTGCTCCCTGAATAGCCTTAATGTCGCCATCCACCCTCAAGAAAGGAGGGTAATTAACAACCAAATGTAAATCAGAAGCATGATGCTCCGCAGCGATTCTAATCAAATCAACAATATTTTGCACTTTACCTCCATCTTGCAGTTTTGTTTTAGTTAAACAGTTAAAAACTACCACACCTGGAAAATTTTGTCAAGAGTAAATTGCAAAAATTGCTAAAAATAATTGTAATATTTGTCAAAATAATGCAATTACGTAACAGGAGACAGTATTCTCCACAGTAATTAAGCAATTCATCACTGATCAAGCAGACACAAAATATTTTGCACTTTGCTTGCTGTTGCAGCATACCAGTATGAGCAGGGGTTGTGCAAAGTGCAAAATCGCAGCAATATCAGCTAAATATGCCGGCCTTTCATTCAAGGGGTACGGCCATAAACCAGGAAAAATACGCCAACTTGGTAGTCAAAATAGGAGAAGTGCTTTAACTCTCTTCCTCTTCAGACTTCTCTTTCTGCCTTACAACCTTGCTCAAGCCATTAAAGAAGACCTGTATCTGGTTGGGCTGCATTGAAGAAAAATCTCTGGAATGGATGCGAATATCAATATGAGGTACACCTCGAACCGCAGGCTCTTTCTCGCCAAGTTCAGCCTCCTTTTGTTCCTCTTCTCCGGGGGTACCTATCTCAGCCTTTGGCTTCTCAGGCATTACCCTCCCTTTAGGAATCCTCAACGCCTTTTCCTCAATAATCGGGATACCAGCTTTACTACACAAGCCATAAAACAAAGTTGTAGCCTTTCCTGCCTGAGAGGCTGAGTAATTCCTGGCAAAGTAATTCCTGATATGCTCTCTGCTATCCTTTGTGAGGTCAAACCTGGAGAACAGATCCGTATATGCTTTTCTGATTATCTCCTCCAGGTTCCCTTGATATTCTTTCCCCATGGTTTGAAGTGAGCCAAAATCCGCGGTAGGCTCACCACCGTCATCAATAAGATTCAGAAACTTGAGCGTGCTGAGCAAAGCAAAAACGTTGCCCCTGGATATGCCATAATCCTGCAGTAGATCAGCATCTACTTTTTTAGGCATGCTAGCATGCCTTATGCGGTCAAGGAACCTGCTCAAGGCCCCGATGGCTACGTAAGGTACTTTCCGTTTTATTTCTTGCCTCCTAATTTTACGTTTACCTTTTTCACTGCAATTTTATCATACCTGCAGCAAGCAATAGCATCAATAGGAATATGGTAATAGGACGGTTGCATTCTTAGCAACTATAGCATGTTTGCAAGATCTTGTAAATAAAATCTACCCGTTCACGTGATTGGTGACACATTAGCCCCTGCTTGTCATTGTGAGGCACGCTCCCCTTTTGTAGTGCGACCCTTCAGGGTCGTGCGCACGAGGCTAAAGCCTCGCACTACATCTCCAAACATCCCTGTCATTGCGAGGCACGCTCCCCCTTCTGTCATTGCGAGGCACCGCAGTGCCGAAGCAAACTCATGCCCCGCCGGGATTGCTTCGCGGAGCCTGTCCTGAGCGAGATTCTTCGGTCGCTTTGCTCCCTCAGAATGACAAAGAGCAAAGGGCTGGCAATGACTCCACCTCCTGTCATTGCGAGGAGTGGTAACGACGAAGCAATCTCCAAGTTACTAGCTATCAGCTGACCGCTGATTACTGACTGCTGATGAACGATTTTGGTAAACTGCTAATGTAAGCAACATGCAAGATTGCTAAAAGCAAGGCTGAACGGAAAAGAGGCTAAATAACTTTGGTCAGCGTTATTGTAGCCTTATAGTTGTAGTCACCCCCACCACCACTGTCTACTAAGGTAATCACTACCAGGTCAAACCTGGGTTCGCCATCTACTCGACTTGCCCTCAAATCCTCCCCATACCTGAGAATGTGATCCTCATTGTCAGCGTAAGCTTCGACTACCAGAGTGTACGTCGCTGGGGTTCCCCCCCTCTTAGTAAGGCTCATTTTCCCCAACTCCACGTCTCCGGGTAGACAACTATTTGCTTCCCCCAGGTCACCATTAATTTTATCCCTATCAGCTTCGAAAGCATCGAGATCAGCAACAAGGGCATCCCTGACCGTTTCCACTGAAGCAACTTGTTGATTAAGGTCAATTATATCCTCAGCACGAACGTGTTGTGCTGTCATCTTCTCGTTTATTGCTGCTATCTGAGCCTGCAATCCGTTGTTGTGAATGTAAACGGACGCGCTGAAGAAACCAAATATAGCTATCAAAGCAACACCAGCAACGATAGTGGGCACGAACGCTACATCAGCCAGCTTACGAGGTTTAGGCAGATAAAGCTCGGGAACGGCATTGAAGTCAATCAAAGAATAAGCTATGGCACCTTTCTCGGTGGCAAGCACCTCCTTAAGAGCCAGCCCAATATTAGTGAGATACCCGGCTGATGGGAAACCCTCTGGAACCTCCACAGGCAAGGGCATCACCCGAACAGGCCGATTTTGTCCACCACTAATGCGTTCCCAGATATCTTCTCGCTCAGCAAGTTCACCAGAGACTGAAACGGGAACAGTGGGGGCAATGGGTTTATCCATGTGAGCTGAGTTATAGAAAATAACGCTACGGTCTAATTCTTCAGTTATAGTATCTAAATTCTCCTCCAAAGAGGCTTCCATTGGTAAAGACAAGCTGCGCACAACTTCAGGCATATTATCAACCAGTATGACTACGTCGAAACTACCAGGCTGAACATCAACCATGATGGCTGTGGTCTCAGTAGCTGTCCTGGCAAGACATAGTGGCTTCAGGTCGGCAAGATAAGGATCAAGCCCTGCCTTGTGCAAAGTGGATAACAGCGCATCCATCGAGTTTCGCGGCAAAGCAGCTACATAAGCGGTTATCTCCCCGGGGACAGAACCGATGATTTGCCAGGAGACGTATACATCCTGAATGGAAATGCCCAGAGCACTACTTGCCTCTCTCGTTATCGCCTCAGGAAGCATCTCCTTGGATAACTCAGGAATACTAATTGTACGGTAGAGGTAACCAATGCCACTGATGCCGGCGATAACCTTCCTTGTCTTTATCTCTACAGATTGCCATAACTCAGCTACCTTAGCCGCCACAGCATCTCCATCCTGAATTACCCCCTGTACCACCAGCCCGGATTCCAGAGGCGAGCTAGCCCATTTTACAACCTGTCTGCCTCGGGAAAGAAGCACATAGATTGCCGCATCGTCAATATACAAACTAGCCTGTTCCCTAGCCATTTTCCCCCATAATCCTATGAACCTTCATAACAATAAACAGTCAAACTCAGGGTGATTTTCGCCTCTCCCGCCTCCTTACCCACATCAATCCCCACACTGTTTATCACACTATCAGGGAACGCTTCGCTTAATTTCTCGCACAATTTAAGCAATTCTACCACCGTGCCTTCAGCTTGAATACTTATCGCGAAGCTATCGTAAGCAACGGTTCCTGCCTCTGTTGCCTTCCCCGCCTTGGGAAGCGAGGAGCTAATCTTGATTATATCGGCATTGGAATCATCGGCAGCTTCAAATATGGCGTCAGTTATCTCCACCGACTCGGTAGGAAGCTGAAATTTCTCATCCAGTTTGGAAAGGTCAGACTGAGCCTTGTTGAGTCTTCCCTGCAGTTCCCCTTTTTGCGCGGTATATTTGGCAAAATTCTCGTTAAGCTGGTTCAACTCGCCCTGCAAATCACCTTGCTCTGCCCTCTGCCTGCTATAAACGGTCACCACCCCAATTAGCAACGCCACCAGTATGCCCAGGCTCAAAATCCACTGCGCCGTCTTGCCTAGCTTCATTCAGATAATACTAGCAACCTTCAATATATTTATGCAATACCCCCTAGCGGTACTTTTGGGGGAGAACAACACTTTGCAGCTGATTCACACCGCCGGGATTGCCATGCCTTCGGCTCGCAATGACAGAGAAGACAGTCATCACGAGGCACGCTCTCCCCTTGTCATTGCGAGGCACAGAGTGCCGAAGCAATCTCAAGGTCAGGCGCATGAATCAGGCCAGTACCAAAGTATCATGACTAAAAAGCAAAAACCTCCCCCACTTTGATCTTTGAGTTTTGCCTTCCCGAGATTGCCACGCCTTCGGCTCGCAATGACAGAGAAGGCGGTCATTGTCAGGCACTCCCCCGTTTGTCATTGCGAGGCACCCCTTTTTGTCATTGCGAGGCACAGAGTGCCGAAGCGATCTCAAGGTCAGGCGCATGAATCAGGCTAGCACTAAAATACCATGACTAAAAAGCAAAAACCTCCCCCACTTTGATCTTTGAGTTTTGCCTTCCCGAGATTGCCGCGCCTTCGGCTCGCAATGACAGAGAGGAGTGTCATTGCCAGAAGCGCCCCCCCTTGTCATTGCGAGGAAGTCCGCCAGTTGACGGACGACGAAGCAATCTCAAGGTCAGGCGCATGAATCAGGCTAGCACTAAAATACCATGACTAAAAAGCAAAAACCTCCCCCACTTTGATCTTTGAGTTTTGCCTTCCCGAGATTGCCGCGCCTTCGGCTCGCAATGACAGAGAGGAGTGTCATTGCCAGGAGCGCCCCCCTTGTCATTGCGAGGAAGTCCGCCAGTTGACGGACGACGAAGCAATCTCGAGTTGAAGCTCTAAATACTAAGCACTATCCGTTAGCCAACGGACTAAACAAATCCTAATATCTAAATTCAAAGCTCAACTTAGTAGCTATCAGCTCTCAGCCTTCAGCCATTAGCTAGCCGCTGACTGCTGATTACTGACTGCTTTTTCATATTGTTTTGCGTTTCAGATTTACGATTTCTAGCCTTTTGTCCTCACAACAAGCGCTTCATACCTCTAAAGAGTTCTCCAGGTTCGAGTTTCCTGGTTATGTTTTGCCATAACGTTTACATTCAAGCTCGCACCTTAGGAATTGGGATATCCAGTTGCCGACATATTTTTCTAGCTAGGAGAATTTCTACCTCCCGGTGGCGAGGAACAGTAGCAATATGTCCGTTCTCCAGATTTAAATAAACCGAATGTTTGTGACCTTCCCGTTGAAGAATACAGCCTTCCTTTGTCAGGTAGCTAATAAGGGCACGACGCTTCACAACACTAAACTTGTACCTGGATCTTTTTCTTTAGGGTTTCCACAGCTACCCCGCTGTCCCGCAGTTCCCGCTGAGTTTCTAATATAAGCTGAATCGCTTCCTTAAGATTTTCTTGAACCTCTTTGATTGTCCGTCCCTGGCTGAAAGCCCCGGGGACTGCGTCTACCCACCCAATGTACCATCTACCACGTCTCTCGATAGTAGCCTCAAATGTCTGTTCCACTTTCACAACCTTCCTTTTGCAATGCGCTCACCAACTCTCTTCCTGTTATCCTGGGCAGTTTGGGCATGTTACACTACCAACTCTATCTCCCTCCGCTTTATTCCCTTTAACCTGATATTCTCAATTCCTAACTCTTCTATATGGAGTTGGGCAGCCTCTTTAAGGTTATTAATAGCGTCTTCTATATCATCCCCTTGAGTATAAATATCCAATTCTGGGCAGTAGACGGTGTAACCACCTTCTTCCTCTTCTATCAACTCAGCGGTAATAACGATACGCTTCATACTTCCTCCTTATCCATTCAGCCTTATTTGCCATATTATACAGGCTTAATTTAAGGTAGGAAAGAGAAATTGCGGTTGGCGATCTTTTTATCATTGCGAGGCACGCCTTGTTCTTGCCATTGCATGGGGCACGGTGTATCGATTGACGAGAGAGTCCGTCAGCCGACGGAAAGGTGAGAGTGACAGAATAAACAACCTCGTTAAAGCTGCTTCGCTTGGCTTCGCAGGTGTATCATCCTCATCCCCTGATGAGGTAGCTTATAGTGCCCCCGGTGTGAATGGCGCTGCGGAAAGAAAGGATGATATAGCTTAGGGTAAAACCATCACCGACAGTAGGTATGTCAACCTGAGCCCAGGTATCCCCCGCCTCCAGTATTCCGCTACTCCAGGTAACATAGAAGGTATCAATATCTATACCACTGGCGGTAACTCCGACCGACCTTGAATTCCAGACATCATTCCAGACAGTACCTGTGGTACCATCGAGCAGATATGCCCCGGTACTGCTAGGTCCAGTAACCTTAAAGGAATCGCCAGTTTTGCCATTGTCCCCCTCGCCGACAAAGCAAGTCATCCTGGCGGCATTGGTCTCGCCTTCAATCTTCTCGGGGACGAGGAAGCCGCTAATCCTGCCACCGGGGTTGCCATCGCCATCAAAGTCGGGATTGCTCTCGCTTGCACCTTCAGGATAGCTTTCTTTAAACATAAAACCGGGATTGGCTATATCGTAGAGATACAACTGGTGCCCCTTAGTCTCCGGGCTGGAGTAGATGATAACCAGCGACCAGCCGGCATAAGAAGCATGGTATCGTCCGTGGTAACTCCCCCATTCTCCAGGCAGCTTATGAGCTGGGGTGCCTAGGGGATAGCCAGTGTAATCGCTACTACTATCATCGAAATCGAACCTATATGTGTGAGAGTCAGAGTCGCCTGTCCTGACCTGCTTTACCACCGAACTGGCATGCCCCAAAGTATAGGTGCCGCCGCCATTGGGCTCAATATCCCCATCGGCAATGAGCTGATTAACCAGATCAGTGGCATCATAAAAGCAAGTGTAGTACCAACACGCCGGAGCGTCATTAGTTTTAGGCCATACCTGCCACTGGGTAGCGGTTATATCCTGCATGACACCACCGCCACCGAAATTGACGGTGTTAACCTTAGCATTTGTCTCAACCATTTGTTTCAGGTTATCAGGCGTAGGGTTGGTGGGATACACTAGCCCTGTCCAGTTGTCTTGGGGAACAGACCAGTCGAGTGGGTAAGAACTCCACCGCCACGAACGGTGCTGCTTGTACCAATAGAAATGGTCTATCCACCCCGACCAGTAGAGGTAGGCAGCCTCCACGGTGGCATCAGCCGGGATATCGGTGACAGTGGTAATGGTGGCACTGCTCTCCTCCAGAAGCCGACTCCGGTAGTCCTGATTTGGGTCATATGGATTATTATTAGGGTCAGGCATCATCAGGCTATTACCAATGGCAACATAGTCTCCCGATATGGCAGCGCCCGGCTTGCGCACCCCAATTTCGGCGGTATAGGCTTCAGTAGTAACGCTGCCCGCTGTGGACTCAATCTTATAAGGCTTCACATCGGCATCCCAGGTATAAGTAATGTCAGAAAAACCAGGCACTAGATCATCAACGCCGGTGGTATCTATCCAAGAGATAGCCGCCCCGGGCAAATCCAGTTCCGACGGACTTGAGAAGTTGAAGGTGAAGCTTTTTACCATCGGGGAGCCAGCGCCACCTGGAAAGGCTACAAGGGGGACAGAAGCGAAGTTCCAGACCACAGCCTCACCGCTTTTGTAAGGGGCAGGAGACGGTTCAGAGTAATAATCCTGACCATTAAGGCTGCAACTGCCCTCCACATAGTGAAAGCCGGGCGGTAGCCATATCCCTATTTCTTTTACCTTCAGAGCATCGGTGCCTTCATCGCCGTAATCATAGTTTATCTTAATTTGGTAGGTTGACTCTGCGCTACTGCCGGTTATTATCAGCTTTCCCTGCTCAATAATCTGTTTTGCCGCCTCAGTGCTTGGGGTATCCATATCGGGAATCCAGACATTTGTTATGTTAATGTATACATCTCTGTCATTTACCTCATCAACCAACGTGTAATTATAGTTTGTATAGTAGTCATATAGGTCATAATCGAGGGGGCTAGTGAATTTTTCATCTAGATGGCCATACTCTATTTGCCATAAGCCGTCCTCAATTCCAGCATCAGCGGCGTAGAATTCCTGCATTTTTGACTCGTAAACCTGCCCTGCTTTAAGTCCAGTGCTCATAAAGACAAGAAGCGGAGTAAGAATTATAGCGCCCAGCATCAGCAATATCAGGACCATGGCCAGAGCGCCCTGCCCCGATTCATTTTTCCCCCGGTGAGTTAACATCTTTCTCAGCTTGGTCATCTTCATTACGCCCCCTTCCAATTTACACTCCAATCTCTCACTATTAAACAAAAGTCCTCGGCTTAATTTCATATATTCTGCTCTCAGTCTGCAGGCCAACCATGGCAGTTACATTAAAGGTAAGCACCCTTGTAGCGTTATTCCAGATACACTCTGTGTCCTCTGTCAGGTACTCGATTGGTAGTGACGCATCGTTACGATGGAGTCTGTAGAGAGTACCCATAGGCTGCATAGGCTCCAGAGTATAGGTTATATCGTAGCTTTGGCCATCCCAATCAGTCCAGTTGAGATGAAGAGGGGAACTTATGGTAAGGTTACCGTCAATATCTTGAGCCTGAAGGCCGTCCTTGCTCACATAATATCCAGCCTGCTGCACCTGCCGGACGGCAACCATGTGATTGCTGGTACGATTGCTCTGAATCACTTCAACGATGACAGCCTGGATAACAACACCAATGACAGCAAGTATTGCCACAGTTATCAGTAGCTCTATAAGTGTGAAACCTTTCTGGTTCCTATGCATCAATCTCATCGGTCTAACTTATCTTATAAGTGCTCGTGGTAAGCACTGGCTCACCCCAGTGATAAACTTCTACCGTTATATTCTGAAGGTATTGGACAATCGGCACACCGGTAACATTTACCGAATAGCCAGCATAACGGTCATCAAGAGCAGTCCGGGAGGGATCCCAGGGCGGCGGGTTATCTGCAGTGGGGGGAATCTCGTAAGAGAAACCGGTGGAGTTGTAATAAGAGGAGTTCTTAACATATTCCATCTCGCTTCGAACAAGGCTCTCGGCGGTGGTTTTCTCATCGGCGATAATTATGCCTCTGGAGCTGGTGCTCAGGGCAGTGAGAAAGGGGACGGCAATCATCCCCAAAAGAGCTATGGCGATAAGCACCTCAATCAAGGTCTGCCCTTTTTGACCGCTTACTAACCTCATCTCGTCTCCTTTACGTTCTTTAAGCTTACTATATTCCGTGCAAGCTAGCAACCCGACGAGATTGCTTCGCGGAGCCTGTCCTGAGCATCTTGAGATTCTTCGCTACGCTCAGAATGACAGGAAGCGAAGGGCTCGCAATGACAGGTGGAGAAGGCTCGCAATGACAGTAAAAAGGGGCTCACAATGACGAACAGGCATGTCATTGCGAGGCACACCTTGTTCTTGTAGTGCGACCCTTCAGGGTCGTGCACGAGGCTAAAGCCTCGCACTACACTACAGGAAATATTCTGCTTCTTCATATAGTACTAAAATACCAAGACTAAAATACCAAAGAGCAAAGGTAAATAGCAAAATTACAACTCAAAATGCAAGAATTCTTTCCCGCTTTGCACTTCAACTTTTGACTTTTGACTTATTTTTGCTCTCATTATTTTGCACTTTGATTTTTGAGTTTTGCTTTTCCGGAGATTGCCACGCGGAGCCTGCCCTGAGCGAGATTCTTCGGTCGCTTCGCTTCCTCAGAATGACAAAAGGAAATTGGGGGTCAGAATGACAGAAAAAAGCGAAGGGCTCGCAATGATGCCCTTTTTGTCACCCTGACCCTGAACGAAGTGAAGAGGAAGGGGCTATAGGAGATTCTTCGGTCGCTTCGCTTCCTCAGAATGACAAAAGGAAATTGGGGGTCAGAATGATAGGAGGCGAAGGGCTCGCAATGACGGGTGGAGAAGGGTCGCAATGACGGATAAAAAGGGGCTCGCAATGACAAGAGGTGAAGTGGGTTCGCAATGACAACAAAAAAGGCAGTTTAAAAATGTAGTTGCCCAATTTATTGGGCAATTGTGCCTGATGAATCAGGCAACTACAAAATGCGGAAGACAATGAAAAACTTTACAGCATACCTGGCTGAGCTGTCACGAAAGTAGTGCAGCAATGCTGTTTAACCTATCTGCCCAAAAACACCGTACATAGCAGAGACGAGAGCCAGGGCGATGAAGCCTACTATAGCCCCCATAATTATGGTGGTGATTGGCGTAATGGAAGCGATAAGAGCATCAGTGCGGTCATTGGCTTCCATTTCGTAACTCTGCGCCACGGTGTCCATGGTGGCATCGAGGTTACCGGTTCCTTCACCCACCGCAGCCATCTGCACTATAAGAGCGGGAAAGATGGGATTTCGAGACATAGGGCGCGATAGCCCTTGCCCTCTAAGCATCTCGTCACGCACAGTGGTCAATGCGTTAACAATCACTTTATTTTCAGCGTTATCGATGGACAGAGTCATTATCTCAGGCAACGGGACGCCAGCACGAAACAAAGTGGCTACAGTGTTAGCATAACGTGAAAGCTCGCTGAACAGGGTGACAGAACCGAGAAGAGGCATCTTGAGTTTAAGCGAATCCCACCAATACCTGCCCACAGGCGTCTTGATATAGGCATAAAGACCAGCGGCGACACCGAGTACGGCAAGCAGAATTGCCCACCAGTAACTTAACAGGAAACCAGTTACGGCGAGAAGAGCTCTGGTCGCCAAAGGCAGTTGGGCACCAAGTGCCCCATAAAGGCCCATAAAATTAGGCATAACAAAGAAGACCATTATGGCAATAACCATGATCACCAATAGCACCACTATTATGGGATAAATCATGGCGCTTTTTACCTTTTTGGCAGCGATGGCTTCCTTTTCAATATAATCAGCCATTTGCCTTAACACCTGTTCCAGGTTACCAGTCTCTTCACCGATAGCAACAGTGCGGCAATAGAGCCTGGAGAAAGCCTTGGGATATCTTGCCATCGCCTGGGATAGCTTGGCACCACCGCGAACTGCGATGATTACCTCCTTCACCATCGCCTGCAAGGCGTGATTGGAGATTTGACCTTGTAATAGCTCGAGGGCGGCGACGACATCAGTTCCTGATTCGAGAAGCAAGGCTAGCTGCTTGGAAAACATCACCACTTCTTTGGGCTTTATCGTCGTAAAGGCAGCGGTCAACCGCCCGAAATTGAAAAATGGAGTAACTGTCTTCAAGCTCACCACCCGCAAATCACTATAATTAAGCGCATTGATGGCCCCCTCCTCCGAGACAGCGCTGATTTTACCTTTGAGTAATTGCCTCTCTTTGCTATACGCTAGATACTCAAAATCCATAGAACCTCCTTCGCCGTTACCTCATATGACCTGCGTTCACTCTTCTATGCTATACGCATTACGTAATACCTCAGATGGAGTAGTTATGCCTTCTTTCACCTTGAGCATACCATCTTTAATTAGAGGAACCATACCTTCCTTGTACGCCTGTTTTCGAAATTCAACGGTACCGGCGTCTCTCAATACCATCATCCTCAGTTCGTCGCTCATATGAAGCACCTCAAACATTCCCACCCTGCCTCGATATCCTGAATAAGCACACGGTTCACAACCAGCACCATAGAGGAATTCCTCCCTATGTTCCCCAATTTCTTTCTCATAAGCTACCTGCTCCAGTTTTGAGACCTTGACGTCATGGGCACAATCGAGGCAAACACGCCGCAACATACGCTGAGCTACCGTGCCAATAAGTGCTGAAGCCACGAGGAACGGCTCTATACCAAGGTCGAGCAGACGGTAAACAACGCCCACAGCATCATTGGCATGCAGGGAAGAGAGAACCAGGTGCCCTGTCAAGGCAGATTGAACAGCTATTCTGGCTGTTTCGGCATCTCGTATCTCGCCGACCAATATAATATCAGGGTCAAGACGCAATATAGACCGCAGTCCGCTGCCAAAGGTAAGTCCAGCCTTGGGATTAACCTGAATTTGATTTATATTTGGAAAGCGATATTCCACAGGGTCTTCAATAGTGATGATCTTCCGAGATACCTTATCTAGCTGATTGATGGAAGCATAAAGCGTAGTAGTTTTCCCAGCGCCAGTAGGTCCGCTAGCTACAATCATTCCGAAGGGAACTCTGAGCATCTCCTGATACCTTTCCAGAGTTTCAGGGAGAAAACCCAATCCAGCTAACTCACGCGCAGCCAATGTCTTATCCAGAAGTCGCAACACAGTCCCTTCACCGTGAACTGTGGGACAAGTAGCAACACGAACATCAATAGGTCTACCACTAGCTTCAATGGTGAATTGACCGTCCTGGGGACGGATATGGTCGGCGATGTTCATATCACTCATTATTTTGATTCGAGAGGTCAGTGCCGGATGTATACTTATAGGCAAGGACAAGGTGTCCTGAAGGACGCCATCAATACGGTAGCGCACCCTCAATCTATCCTCCTCTGGTTCAATATGAATATCGGAGGCTCTGGCTTTAGCCGCTTCATCAATAATAAGGTGTAAAGCATTAGCTACCGGAGCATCAGCAGTAGCGGCGATTAGGTCCATTTCGTCACCACCAGCCATATCTTCAGGAATACCGGCTAATTGCTCCTGAATTTGCCCAAAACCTCTGTAATTAAAGTCAATAGCCTCCTGAATTTCCTTTTCTTCAACAAGCACTGGTTTTACCCTCATCTTGCTCTGGTGCTCTAGAATTTGAAGAGCAAATATATCCGCAGGATTTGCCATCGCCATTTCCAGGGTATTGCCCTTAACGGACAACGGTATGGCGATAAATCTTCTTGCCGTAGATTCAGGAACCAACTTCAATACTTCAGGGGCGATTGCCTTTTTGAGTAGTTTCGTCTTCGCTTTTGGCTTTGCCTCTTCCGGTTTCACCTCCGCCTTTGGTTCCGGTGCTTTGGTTAATATCTCCGAAAGAGCACTTTCAATGGCAGACATATCCTGTCGGCGAGTCTCTTCCCTGGCAGCCACTTCCTCTGTAGTCACTTCCTCTTGTTTAACGCCTTCTTCCCTGGCAGCTACCTCCTCAACAGGCACTTCTTCTTCAGCAACTTCCTCACCGATAGATATTTCTTTGCTTGGGCTACCACGCCTGATAACACTGATCTTCTGCTGCTGAGCGAACTCCGCAGCTTCAGCAGTAAGCTCGCCCGAAATGAACAAAACCTTTTGCTGGATTTCAGCATCATAGGCCTTCTTATCAAATAAAGACATTTCTTCCAGGCTCACTCGCCCCCCGGTTAGCACGTCTATAGCTAATCGGTGTGGAATAAACCCGTCATCTTCTCTGGCCAAAATATCAAAGGTATATTCAGCACCGGATCTCCCTTTCACTTTACTGTCCTGTTCAATTGTGTATCCCAACTCAGTAAGAGAGGACAGTAATTGCTCCTTGGAGTCAAATCCCACCACCACAGTTCTCCTTTCCTGTTTGGCAACAGATAAGGCCAAAAATTCCTTAAGGTTTTCTTCAGACAGAGCCTTTATTTGCTGCCCACGGGCAAATTGAGCTCCTACAGAATCAAGTCCGGGAAGGGCAATGAGGACTTTGTCCCAAATGTCGCAGTTGTAGCATTTGTCATCAAATTCGAAAACTTCGGTTAACCCTATCGGCTGACCATTATCATGCTTAATGATACCTATAGCGGTGACATAGGATATAAGTCCATTATTCTTGCGAGCTAACAGATCGAATGTATATTCAGTTCTAAACTTACCTTGAAGGGTAACATTACGCTCAACTTTATAGCCCAGCGCCTTGAGCTTCCTGATAAACTGTCCCTCAACATCTTGCAGGTCATTCTCAAATTGAACCTCAGGATGCGCAGCACCCTTTAGCTGGTCTTCTTTCTTGTTCTTGTTCCTCCGCTGTATCCTCATAGTTAACTATATTCTAAGAAACAATGACTAAAATATCAAAACTAACCTGAGACAACTTGATATTGACCGGTGATTTGTCTTTAGCTGACTTTACCCAGAGCTTGTTCCACTTTGCTAGCATAGCTCTTAACCACCAATCGCACTATGCCCAACGGGGCATCCCTGGTAGTCACCATGGCTAAATAGGATTCTTGACCCAGCGGTCTGATTAAAATCTGCCCTGCAGTTGAAGTCAACAAGTTATCCTCAAATTCACCAGCCTTTAGCTTATCTGAGCTTGTTCGCGCTATCCTGAATATCGTCGCTAGTTGAGCTGCAGCTAACTCTGCGGTAAGCATAGAACCGGGAGGCACATAGCTGGAAATGGCAACCCCGTCACTACCTGCCACTGCGATACATAATAACCCGTCAACTTGCCCCGCCATCTCCTCCAATATGCTGTTCAAGTTTCCTGTTGCTCCCTTTTCCTTCATTTCATCCTTCTCCTTCGGCTCACTCTCCTTCTTCTTCCCCCAGGCAAATCTAGATAAATCAGCCATTATTCAAATCTAGGCAACGCTTGAGATACCCGGGCAGCATGCTCTCTGGCCACCAGACGCGCCATGCCAAGAGTAGTGGACTCCTTGGATAAAATCATTGCCAAATAGAAGTCGGGAGTGAGAGCCTTAGTCAAAATATACTTCGAAGCGGTGGTGATCAAATTTTCATCAAAATCGCCGAGCTTTAACTTGTCAGCAGTCAAACTACACAGGCGCACCACCACAGCCAACTGGGCTGCCGCTAATTCAGCATTGAGTGTTGCTCCGGGCGAGGTGACAACCGCAACAGGAACACCCTCCATGTCCATTACTCCCACCCCCAGTAAGCCCTCGGTCGTATTTGCTACCTCCTGTACAACATCGCCTATACTCCTCTTCTCTGTCGTTTCTGTCTCTTTTATCTCTTCTGTCTCTTCCATCTCTTCATTATCTTCTTCTACTGCCAACTTATCACCTCCTTTGGTATTTTGGTAATAGGAATTTAGTCATTATCGCCGCAATCCCTTTTTCTAAAATACATAACTACTGTAATACTAAAATGATATAGCAACCCAGTAAATAGGAATTTAGTCATTATTCCACAATCCCTTTTTCTAAAATACCTAGCTAACCTAACACGAAAATGATATAGTAAGGTAGTAAAATAGTCAACGGTTTAGCTTACAATGCAAGCGGGTACCATGAGGGTATTGCCAAACCTCGACCTCTTATTTAATAATGAGCACTAATGGATAGAATTAAATGTATAAAGATATTATCAGGGCTGCTTGGGGTTTTTCTGCTTCTGAGCTTTTTCCCACTGGTTGACAGCCAGCCGATTTCAGCCAATCCAGACAGGCTAAAGTGGTCCGTTGTTGCCACTCCCAGTGAAGAAGGAAATGTAGTGGTCAGCCCCAGCGAGATAAACGCCTTTGTCGCCGGCCAGAATGACACTTTTTATGCCATATATGCCATAGATATTCCTCATAGCCGTGTATACAAATCAACCGATGCCGGGGTTACCTGGGAGGATAACCTGAACGGAACGCTTGAAGACGAAGGCGCTACGTTGCCCGCCTGGGATATCGCTGTTGCCCCGGATAACCCTGATCTGGTAGCTGTGGTCACCGATAACAGGACAGCCGTTTATTTATCCGATGACGGCGGGCAGAACTGGGAAGGCAAATGGGAAAACAACACCGCTTTCGATTTAAATGGCACACTTATCTCAGATATCGCCATCTCCCCCAAGTATGATGATACCTACGATATCGCCATAGGTACAAGACATCCTGATGGCTCTACCAATGGGGATGTTTGGGTAATTAAGCTGTTCGAGATTGGCAACTGGAAGGCTCAAAAACTACAGATAGACCCAGATACTACAGGGACTGGCGCTGATGTAAGCACAGTCCGCTTTTCATCGAGCTACGAGGAGGACAAAGCGATACTCGCCGTCGCCTCCTCAGCAAATGATACAGCTCCGTCACTACAAAACAGGACATTCCTGTGCGCTGGAGAAAGGAATACTGAAAGCAAGGAGACAACATGGACCACATTTATAGAAATCATTGACAGCAGCACGGGGGACTCACCAGACGAAGATGAAATCATCTTCTCCGATCTAGCCCTCCCTTCCGGGGATTACTCCAAAGACAGTAAATGGATTGCCTACGCCAGCTATTACTCTAATTCTACCACCGGGTGTGATGATGTATATCGGATAGAAGAAGACGGCAAACAGGTATACAGGCTGGATGTCAAAGGAGGCAACGAGGTTGGCATAGCTTCGATTGATTATCAGGGGGGCACACTCCTTGTCGGGGAGGTGTTAGCCAAAGATGACTCCCCCAACGCCTTAATTCATATTTGTTCTAATCCCACAGAATGTGCCCTTAAGTGGGAAGAGCCCACTAAACAACCCACTGGTGGCGCTTCCTCCGGCCGTGCCAATGCTCAGGTTGTCTGGCTTACCGGTAGCATAGCTTATTGCGCCACAAGCACAAATAATGTAACCAACGCCACTGAATGGGCAGACACGAACGTATCTACAGGGCATCCCTGGAATGGCGCTAGCCTAGATGAAAGTGCCTTTTCTAAAAGCGAAGATAGTGGCGATACCTGGAACCAGCTCAGCCTGATAGATACCGAAATGACCTTCCTTTGCGATTATGCCTTCTTTGCCAATAATACTATCCTCTATTTATCCTCGAATAATACAAATAATACATATGGCCTCGGTTTTGACAGTATATGGCGAACTGAGGAAACTGAAACCGCGGCACTGACCAAGACCTGGGAGAGGGTGTTTTGCCTTGACGGTGAGGACAATATAATTTTGAGGCCCACTCCCGAGTGGGAGGAAAAGGAGCAAATTTACTTCGCTGTGCCTGAGACCGATAATGTGAAGTATTCTGAGAATGAAGGGCAGAGCTGGGAGAAAGTCTGGGAGTGCCCCGATGTCACCGATTTGGCTGTGGTGAGCGATAAATTACTGTACATCCTGGATGATGATGTATTAAACAAGTACAGTTGGAATGAGACACTATGGGAAGGCATCTGGGAATGGGAATATGACATACACACCGGGCTTGATTCCGGCTCTGCTGTGCTTGCCCATGGCGAGAACTATGTATTTGTTTCTGAAAAAGAGGGTAAAACCAGGATAGCCTATTCCAGCGATGGCGGGGAAATGTTTAATGTCACCGAGTCTTTACCAGAGCCAGGCAAAATTCAGCTCGCTGTGGATGACGAGTTTAATAGCAACAAATTTATTTATGCCACCAGCGCTGCTGGTTCGAGCGACATCTATCGCTGGGCCATTGGCGCAAGCACATCATGGAAAGAAATGAATACACCGCCAGGCATGGGCGGCTTTCATGGACTGGCTCAAATAGACGAAGTCCTTTATGGAGCCCACAGTGACGGCGTTGCGCGTACCCTCACCCCTCATCTAGAAACGATACGAGTAACTGATTGGGATTACATCGAGACCGGGTTAGAGCCTAACGTTACATTCAAGTCAAGGTCATTAAAGGCGATTAGCAACGAAGATGTCGACCTTTGGGCTATTGATGACCGCGACTATTTCAACGGAGATATATCCAAATACGATGACACAACCTACAATACCGTTGGGCGGTTATGGGTTTATACTGACGCTTTTGTCCTTGAAACTCCCTGGCCAAATACGCCAGCGCTGAAAGAATCACTGCCCTGTGAAGAATGTACTTGCCGGGCAGAGGATTTCTGTTTTCGCTGGCGAATGTTACCTTCCACTGAAAAATATGACCTATGGATAGCTCTGGATGAAGACTTCACCGCCATAATACATCAGGAAGGAGATATAACTCCCGACGCCCCATGCTCTCCCACCTGGTGTCCATCATCAAGCGCAGTTCAGTTCGTTTGTGGTGAAACTTATTTCTGGAAAGTAAGAAGTTGTGAAAGCACTGAAGGGGAACGCATTCGCAGTCGGTGGTCACCAACAATGAAATTCACCGTAAAGGAATGTTCTGCACGAGAAGGAGAGGTGTATCTTGCCCCTATATTGCTTGTCCCTGACATCGGCAGCAAAAACGTGCGACGTTCACCAACTTTCTCCTGGGAAGGATTCCCACCCACTACTGAATATGAGTTTACCCTCGCCAGTGACGATGCTTTAACCCTGGTGATAGTGAACGAAAAAGTGTCCACTTCAACCTACCAATACAAAGGAAGTCTAGATTGGAACACCACTTATTATTGGCAGGTAAGGGGTATTGAGCCCGTGCTCAGTGAGTCAGCCCTGGGTGTCTTTACGGTAATGACTGCGCCTGAACCAACACCAGCAACACCACCAACACCTTTGTGGGTATGGGCTATCATCGGAATACTTGCCTTCCTGGATGTAGTAGTTATCACCTTCTGCATGATCAAGCGATAAAATAAATCCAACACACCGCCTGATGCACCACCAGGCAACATATCTTGAGGCTTACCTTAGTCCTTCTTGACAGCCTTAGAACTTATGTTAATAATTGCTTTGGGATGAATAATTACGCGCTGATCTCGTTAATTACCGCGATTGTCTTTATCCCACTATTGGTTATCTTGCTGGACAGCCGACCATGGCAGAGGCGGCAAAAGCTTTTCTTTGCTTATCTCGTCACCGCCATGCTATGGAGCTTGAGCAGCTTCCTGCTTTACAGCAATATTCTCATTCAAAATGAATTGCTTCTTGCCAAAATCGCCATCTGTTTGGGAATGTTGATGGCAATCCAGCTTCATTACTTCTTGCGCTCCCTTTATCAAGGTCAAGACAGGATACCCTATGCTTATGTCATCTTAGCCGGCACTATTGCTCTGGCAGCGCTGGGCTTTCCGAAGGGTGTCACATTTACCGAGATTAGCGTCTCCGCTGACTATGGCACCTGGTTTATTGCCCTACTCGTTATCATTGCTGTCCTGCTTGGCAGGGATATTTATCTACTGGCACGGAGACAGACGATTCTAGCCGACCCACGGGAGCGCAATCAGATGGACTACCTATTTGCTGGCCTTGCTGTTCTATTCACCTCTTTTGTTGTGGGATTCACTCCCGCTGGGAGGGGGTATCCTATCTTCTATATTGGCAACTTCGCCATGGCTGGCATCCTTACCTATGCAGTGGTAACACGCCAATTGCTGGATATCAAGGTTGCCTTGCGCCGCGGGTTAGTATGGATAATCATGACCTTTGGCGCTGTAGCAGCATACTTCCTTCTATTCTTCCTGCTCCATCTCATTCTTGACTTTAATATCACCGTCACCACTATAGTAGCAGCCATAGCGGCTGCAGCTTGGGTTGCTATGTTTGCCTACTGGATGCTTACCATTCTCCGCCCGGGAGTAGAACAAACCCTAACAGGAGAAAAATACGGTTACCGCCAGCAGTTGTTCAATCTCACCAGTAAAGCAGACACTGTTTCTACTCTAGAAGAATTAGGAAGCAACCTGATATCCCTGCTTTGTCAATCTGTGGAGTGCCGTCGAGGTTGTTTGCTTCTACCTAAATCTGAAGGAGGCGATTTCACCACCACATTCAGCTACCCTCCAGTGAAAGATAACCCGATACAAAAATTGAACTTGAAACAGGACGGCACCATTGCAAACTGGCTAAAGCAAGAAGCTCGTTTTGTATCCAGAGCAGACCTTGTTAAGTTAGACACTATGAACGAGAAGGAATATGAGGATATTCAACTGGCAGAGGTAGAGATGCTCTTCCCTCTGATGAACCAAGATGAGCTTATTGCTATCCTTGCAATGGGCGAGAAACGAAACGGTAAGTTTTACACTGTTGAAGATATTGAAATAATTGAGTCTGTTGCCTCCCGCATCACTGCCATTATGGAAAGACAATCTATTTATGAACAATTGGAAGAAAGAGAGAAGGAGCTAAGTAGCATTAACCGTTTAACCAACATCGTAATCTCAAGCATGGATATTAAGGAGATATTTGAAGGTTTCTCCCAGCAGTTAAAGGAGCTCATTAGTATTGATTGGGCAGCAATCACCCTGGTTGAAAGTGAACAACTTTGCTTTTCAGCATTATCAGGCACTATCTCTTCACCATGGCAAACAGGGCAAAGGATACCACTGGAAGGAACAGGCACACAATGGGTGCTAAAACATGGAAAGAGCCTGTATCAGCCCGACCTTGGACAACAGCGAATGTTTTGGACTGAAGAGAACCTGGTTAATGGAGGGATTCACTCCGTTGTTTACTCGCCACTATTAGTAACAGGCAAGGGTATTGGCACCTTGATCGTCGCCAGTCTCCATCCCAATGCTTATAGTGCGAAACAGCTACAACTCCTGGAACAACTTGCGTCACAAATTGCTGCACCTATCGAGAATTCCCGACTTTACACCCAAGCAGAACAAAAGGCTCGCATTGATGACCTCACCGGATTATTCAATCGACGTCACTTTGAGGAAAGACTCGAAGACGAAATCGCCCGGCATTCTCGTTATGGTGGCATTTTCTCCATGTTTATCCTTGACCTCGATTCTTTCAAGGCATATAACGATATTTATGGACATCTCGCAGGTGATAGGCTTTTAAGACAGATAGGCGAAATTATGAGGAATACCATCAGGAGCGCTGACCAGGCCTTTCGTTACGGCGGAGACGAGTTTACCATCATTTTGCCAGAGACAAATATCGATGATGCCTATATGGTAGCGGAGCGGACTCGAAAAGAAATCGCTTCTGAAATGAAAGCCCTGAATATCACCCTGACTTGCAGCATTGGTCTGATCCATTATCCCTTTAACGGAACAACATTTAATACCCTTTTGGAGACAGCCGATGCCGCTTTGTATTACGCCAAGACCAAAGGCGGAAACCAGAGCTACATCCATTCCAAAAGCCCGGCTCAACCACCAACCATGGTAAGACAGGAGACTGTGGGCATAAGCCTAAACGCTATTTACGCCTTAACCTCGGTAGTAGAGGCTAGAGACCATTATACCTATGGACATTCACGAAAAGTTAACTACTATGCTGTAGCTTTAGCCAAAGCTCTTGAGTTACCCAGTGACGAGATAACTAAAATAAGCGCTGCTGCTTCACTCCACGATGTTGGTAAAATTGGCATCACCGATGACATACTTAACAAAAAGGGCAAGTTCACTGAAGACGACTGGAAAATAATTAAGGCCCACAGCAAACTCGGTGCCAGTATTGTAGGCAGCGTGCCTGGTTTAGTTCCTTGCATTCCCGCTATCCTTTACCACCATGAGCACTACGATGGCAGCGGTTATCCTGAAGGGCTCAAGGGCGACGAAATCCCCCTGGAAGCCCGCATCCTGGGTATAGCTGATGCATTTTCCGCGATGACCTCAGTACGCCCATATCGTGGCCCTCTATCACTTGAACAGGCTATCGAAGAGTTAGAACGCAACGCCGGCACGCAATTCGACCCCGAGTTACTGGAAGTTTTTATCAACTTTGTTAAATCTGAAGGCTTTGTAAAAGAAATAACGGAAACAAAAAATGATTAAGACATTGATAAAAAAGGTATCTCGCACTATCTCTGGAGTAACGCCGGTGGCAGTCATGGCAAAGCCCTTTCCTTGCCCTGGCAACTGCGTTTATTGCCCAAGCTCTGCCTACGCTCCGAAGAGTTACACCGCGGAATCCCCGGCAGTACTCCGCGGCCGAAAATGTAACTTTGATGCTAGAAAACAAGTGGAATATAGGCTAAATACCCTGACCGAGATGGGACACGCATTGGATAAAATAGAATTAATCATCATGGGGGGTACCTTTTTAGCTTACCCTCTGGATTACCAATACCAATTCATCAAGGATTGCTATGATGGCTTAAATGGTGTTTCCTCAGCCGACATGAAAGAAGCACAGAAATTAAACGAGACTGCTAAACATCGCTGCGTAGGATTGTGCATCGAAACCAGACCAGACTTCTGCCAGGATGAAGAGATAAAGCGGATGCTTGAATTTGGCACCACCAGAGTGGAACTGGGTGTACAAACATTAGACGACGAGATTCATCGCCTGACAAAAAGAGGACATGGAGTCGCAGCGGTTATTTCAGCAACAAAGCTATTGCGCGATTATGGCTTTAAAGTCTATTACCACTGGATGCCGGGATTACCCGGCTCAACCCCCGAGCATGATATGGAACTATCACGGAAGCTCTTTGACGACGAATATTATCGCCCCGACGGGCTTAAGCTTTACCCCACACTTGTAGTAACAGGTAGCGAACTGGAAAACTGGTATCATGATAACCGTTATCAGCCTTATGAAGATGAACAGATGATAGATTTATTGGCTAATATCAAGAGTCTGCTCCCAAAATATGTCAGGGTTCCGAGATTGATGCGCGATATTCCTAGCAAATTTATTATCGCTGGCTGCAGCGATTTAGCACTCAGGGAAACCGTGAAAAGGAGAATGAGTGAACTTAACCTTCGCTGTCAATGCACCCGCTGCCGCGAATATGGACATCGATTGAGAGACGGTTGGCTAGTCGGTGAACCACGGTTAACCAGGTTAGACTATGATGCTTCTCAGGGAAAGGAAATCTTCCTTTCCTATGAGGATGAAAATGAGACCTTGTTTGGCCTGTTAAGGCTGAGAGTAAGCCCTAAGCTACACAATGACAACGAAGCTCTCGTCAGGGAACTACATATATTTGGGACTGAAGTCCCTCTAGGAGAGAAAAAGGAGCAAGCTGCTCAACATCAAGGGTTGGGAAAAGAGCTGCTTCTAGAGGCAGAAAGGATTACTGCCGAGGAATTTCATGTCAAGAAACTGGCTATTCTGAGCGGCGTTGGAGTCAGAAATTATTATCGTTTGCTTGGCTATCACCTGGAAGGCAACTATATGGCCAAACAGTTAATCTAAGGTATATCGGTAAATTTCACTCTAAAGCTTATCACTCTTCCTCAAGACAACACTTTATGCTACAATGACTTCCCACATTGCACCTTTAACAAAGGGGGAAAACAAGCATGCAGAAAGTAACTGAAGAGGAGCTTCTTGCCAAGGCAAAGAAACCTGCCCAGGATGCCATGAAATTGCACTCATTCTATCGCGGTAAAATGCAAACAATGCCCAAATGCCAGGTTCGCGACTTCAATGATTTTGCAATTTACTATACCCCTGGTGTAGCTGAACCCTGCCGCGCAATACAGGCAAATGAGCAAAAACTCGGGGAGCTCACTAATAGATGGAACACCATAGCAGTAGTTTCCGACTGCACCAGAGTCCTTGGACTGGGAGACATCGGGCCTAAGGCAGGCTATCCGGTGATGGAAGGGAAGTGTCTGTTATTCAAATATCTTGGCGGGGTGGATGCCGTGCCTATATGTCTGGATACCAAGGATCCCAATGACATTGTTCAGGCAGTAAAATGGCTCGAGCCATCGTTCGCTGCCATCAATCTGGAGGATATTTCTTACCCTAAGTGCTTTAGCATACTGGATAGGTGCCGGAGAGAGGTAGGAATTCCCGTATGGCACGATGATGTCCAGGGAACAGCTACGGTAATGCTGGCTGGATTAGTAAATGCTTTAAAGATTGTAAACAAGAAAATAGAGAATTGTAAGATTGTCTTTAGCGGGACTGGGGCAGCTAATACCGGTAACTTCAGACTCCTTTGTGCTTACGGAGCTAAGCCTGAAAATATCATAATGGTTGATAGCAAAGGCATACTTCACAATGGAAGGAAAGACCTGGAACAAATAAAAGAAAAGTATGCTGATAAATGGAGATTCTGTGAAACCACCAATCCTGATGGAAAAACTGGGGGGTTAACCGAAGCATTGGAAGGGGCCGATATCCTCATCTCTTATTCGAAGTCAGGTCCGGGAGTTATTAACCCTGAGCAAATCAAGAGGATGGCAAAAGATGCGATATGCTTTGTTTGTGCTAACCCTATTCCTGAAATCTGGCCCTGGGAAGCCAGGGAGGCAGGAGCTAGAATTGTAGCCACAGGCAGGTCGGATTTCCCTAACCAGGTAAATAACTCCATAGGCTTCCCTGCTATTTTCCGCGGTATCCTCGATATGGAGGCAAAAACGATCACCGACAAGATGTGCATTGTTGCTGCTGAATCATTAGCTAAATATGCTGAAGAGCAGGGCATAAACGAAGATTATATCGCCCCAACGATGGCGCAGACTGAGGCTTTTGTTCGCGAGGCAGTGGATGTAGGCATGGAAGCCCAAAAAGAGGGCATCGCCAGATTGAAAATCAGTCGTGATGCCCTTCGCAAGAAAAGCGAGACAATGATACTCAGCGCCAAGGAGCAAGCTGACACCCTGGTAAAGGCAGGTTGTATTGCCCCAGCAGTAACATAGCTGAGCAGGTGTCAGGGCATTATGAGAGAAATAAAAACGGAGGATATTACCAGGACAACAGCCAATTTGTTCGAGCATTCCTGCCATTACCTGCCGCAAGATGTATTAGCTGCTCTAAAGCAAGCTAGAGAAAAAGAAAAGTCAGAGGTAGCACGCGATGTCCTGGATAAAATTCTGGAGAATGTCGAAATCGCCGCTAAGCAACAGATTCCGTTATGTCAAGATACCGGCGCCGCTGTTGTTATGCTGGAACTGGGGCAAGAGGTTCACATAAGCGGGGGCGACCTTTATACCGCGATAAATGAGGGAGTACGTCAAGGATATGCTAACGGTTATCTCCGTAAGTCGATAGTGCGTCAGCCCTTTTCAGAAAGGATAAATACCAAAGATAACACTCCCGCGATGATTTATACCGATATAGTCGCTGGCGATAAGTTCAGAATTACGGCGATGCCTAAAGGAGGCGGTAGCGAAAATATGAGTCGGCTGACAGTGCTGGCACCAGCACAGGGTCGCCAGGGAATTATAGACTTCGTGGTAAACCGGGTTGATGAATCAGGCAGCAATCCCTGTCCCCCAGTAATCGTTGGCGTAGGAATAGGGGGAACCACGGAAAAAACGATGATGTTAGCTAAAAGAGCATTGCTGAGAAAAATTGGCGAGCCAAACCGAGATGCAGAAATTGCTAAGCTAGAAAAGGAAATCCTGAAGCAAGTTAACAGCCTCGGCATTGGAGCGATGGGATATGGAGGCACAATCACTGCTCTAGCTGTTCACATCGAAGCTTTTCCCTGTCATATTGCCAGCTTGCCAGTCGCGGTTAATTTGCAATGCTGGTGTGCCCGCCATGAAGAAGCAATTTTATAGCTACGCCAGAAATAATGCAAAGTGCAAAATGTAAAATGACAAAGCAAAAAATGAAGAAACAGTGAGCATGCGGCTGAAAGCTATTGAGCTCTGATTTTGTTCCTAGGATTTTTCTTGATGGGAGGTAACGATGGCTGCAGCAACCAAGGTCGCTGAAAAGGCTGAACAGAAAGTCAGAATGCTTGACATCTATGTAACGGGTAAGCGCTATAAGGTTCCCGAAGGGCTTACCATCCAAACGGCATTAGAGTATTGTGGTTACAACATTATCCGAAGTTGCGGGTGCCGTGCTGGATTTTGTGGCGCTTGTGGCACTATCTACAATTTCACCCATGACCCTACAATACGATATGGGCTTGCCTGCCAGACATGTGTAGAGCAAAATATGGTTATAACGCAAATTCCCTTTTTCCCCGCTGCTCAAGCTCTTTACAACCTTGAAGATTTGAAGCCTGAAGAGGGGGAGAATAAGTTACTGACGCTCTACCCCGATATCATCACCTGCTTTGGCTGCAACAACTGCACCAAGACGTGTCCCCAGGATCTCGAGGTAATGGAGTTCATAACCGATGCCATAAGAGGTGATATCGAAAAAGTTTATCAGAAGTCCTTCGATTGCTTGATGTGTGGCTTATGTGCTGCTCGGTGTCCCCAGGGATTGCAACCTTATAATATTGCTCTGGCAGCGCGGCGTTTGAGAGGGGCTCACCTCACTACCAGGCCTCAGCATAATGTAGATAGAATAAAGGAGATAGAGAAGGGTGAACTCGACGCCGAGATAGAGAAACTAAAGAAAGCTGGCGAAGCTGAGTTACGTCGCAGGTATGCTGCCCGGGAAATAGAGCCTGCTCTATAAGAAAGTGGATGGAGGTTAATTAATATCATGCCATATCCAGCTTACATGGAAGAAAGCATTCATAAAGTGGAGGCTACCAGACCAAGGCGCCTGGCAGAAACATTCTCCCGCATCCCTCAAGCTGAAAGAGAAGGTTTAGTGAATGAATTCCATCCTGATTACAAAAAGGAGTATCTCCGTGAGCTAAAAATAGGACCCAATAAAGGCAGCCCAGCACCTGATGAAATAGCTGACTTGGTGGAAGGAAATAGCCGCATCAACCCCGACGAAGTTAACCTTGACGACGTTGATTATGATGTTGATGTGTTAGTGATTGGCTGTGGAGGAGCTGGAGGCGCAGCTGCTCTTCTCGCTGAGGAGGATGGTGCCAGGGTGTTATTAGCCACAAAGCTACGTCTTGGCGATGCCAACACAATAGGCGCTCAAGCAGGCACCCAGGCAGCAGATAGACCAAACGATTCCCCTATTCTTCATTACCTGGATGTGATGGGGGGAGGACACTTTACAAACGACCCTGATTTAGTGGAGGCGCTGGTAAAAGATGCTCCCGATGCAATTGGATGGCTGGAATCCCTGGGAGTCAACTGGGATAAAGAACCCGATGGCTCATACCACGAGCTATCAGGGGGTGGCACGTGCAGGAGGAGAATGCACTCATGTCGGGATTACACCGGACTCGAGGAAATGAGGGTCATTCGCGATGAAATTCGCCAAAGGCATATGCATGGAAGAACCCTGGATTTTGTGGAATTTCAGCCAGCAATAGAGTTAATACTGGATGACAAGGGACAGGTTGCTGGAGCAATACTGATGAACCTCGAAACCGGAGAGATGACTATAGTTCGTGCTAAGGCAGTGGTAATAGCTACCGGCGGAATGGGACGTATTCACATTCAAGGCTTCCCCACTACCAACCATTATGGTGCCACGGCTGATGGACTGGTATTGGCTTATCGAGTGGGATGCCCCCTGATCCACATTGATACCATGCAATATCACCCTACAGGAGCAGCTTTCCCGGTGCAAATTTTAGGATTACTGATTACCGAAAAGGTAAGAACATTGAGTGCTCAGGTAATCAATCGCGACGGAGACCAATTTGTTCACCCTCTCGAAGCACGAGATACTGAAGCTTCAGCCATTATTCGAGAATGCAAACAGCGTGGTAAAGGGATAACCACACCAACCGGGGAGGTTGGAGTGTGGCTTGATTCACCAATGATTGACATCATACGTGGAGAAGGAACGATCGTCAGGGAATTGCCCGCCATGGTTCGCCAGTTTGCCCGGTTCGACATCGATATAACCAAGGAGCCGATGTTAGTCTATCCCACGCTGCACTACCAAAATGGGGGAATTATGATCAAGGCTGATGCTTCAACTCCAGTTCCAGGATTGTTTGCTGCTGGCGAATGTGAGGGCGGAGTGCATGGCAGGAACAGGCTTATCGGCAACTCCACACTGGATTTATTCGTCTTTGGAAGAAGAGCAGGCAAATCAGCGGCTAAATGGGCAAGAGAAGTGAAGCTAGGTAAGCTTACCCTGGATCATGTGAGAAAATGGCAACGTGAGATTAAGGAAGCAGGATTAGAATCAAGGCTCGTTTCTCCAATGCTCCTGCCAAATTATGCCAGGCACGAAAAGCCCGTGCCCGGTTTTCACCCATTAGGTGAAGCAACTACCTACACGCCTTTTGGGGATGCCACATCACGCTGGATTTAAATGGGAGAGGGAGAATATGCCATTACGTGAACAGAGAGACGTCAAGGAAATCGAAACCACTTTAAATAAAATCCTGAATATCAACAGTCCTCCTGTAGCTCGGTGTCGTCTTCTGTCAACCGGGTTTAACCCTGGTCATGCCCTAAACATAATCGAGGATATCGGAGGGCATAAAGAGTGTATCGGCTGTGGTAATTGCATAGACATTTGCCCCGTCCTATTCCGCGAGCCATCTCGGCGAGATAAGACAGAACAACGGACATCAATGGCGCTGGAAAGCATAGTTGGGGCAGATTGTGACCAATGCGATGCCTGTGTCCTGGCCTGCCCCCAGGTGGATACTACTATTAAGAACTACATCGTCAACCACCGCATGATCGAAGTTATGTCCCGGCTGGAACAACGCATAGGAGATGAAGACGAGCCTGACCTGGATTTGTTCATCGAGGAAGCAATAACATGAGATTGCCGCGGTTCGCCACAATCAGCGGCAAAAGATACACCCAGAATGACATACGAAATTCGGTTACCTGCGGTATGATATGCTAATGTTAACCGACTTAGACACCAGGAAACTAACACATACTTTTGAACTTGGACCGATAAGACCCCCCAGCGAAGCTCACTCCCTACTGATAAGAGCCACCAGAAACTGCCCCTGGAATAGATGCGTGTTTTGTCCTCTTTATAAGGGAACCAAATTTCAGCTGAGAACAGTGGGCGAAATCCAGCATGATATTGAGGAAGCAAAAGGTATCAGCGATGGTATAAATGAAATAGCCTGGAAAATGGGCTACGGTGGTAGTGTTAGAGAGGTAGCGGCAATGCTGCACGACCAACCGGAATACGGACAATGCGTTCGCAATGCTGCGCTGTGGCTTTTCACTGGGGGTAAATCAGCCTTCCTCCAGGATTCCAATAGCCTCGTTATGAGAACTCCAGAGCTAGTCCAAGTAATCACTTTCTTAAGAGAAACCTTCCCTAGCCTGAATAGAATAACTGTCTATGGACGTTCGCACACCACGGCGAGAAAATCCCCGGAGGAATTGAGGGAGCTTAAAGCTGCCGGCTTAGACAGAATCCATACCGGACTTGAAAGCGGCTATGACCCTGTGCTGACTTACATGCAGAAAGGGGTTACTGCGCAGCAACAGATTAACGGAGGGAGAAAGGTGGTGGAATCAGGCATCTCCCTCTGTGAATATGTCATGCCGGGACTCGGGGGAAAGAAGATGTCTAACGAGCATGTCATGGAAACAGCCAAAGTGCTAAACGAAATCAACCCCGATTACATCAGGTTACGTAGCCTTCACGTCCATCCTATCATGCCATTATGGTCAAAAATACAGGATGGCGACTTTGAATTGCAAACCGAGGACGAAGTGGTGGAGGAGATAGGCACTCTTATCGAGAACCTGCGAGTCACCAGCTATCTCAAAAGTGACCATATACTCAACCTACTGATGGAAGTAGAGGGCAAATTGCCCGAGGACAAGCAAAAATGCCTTAATATCATAAATGAGTATCTCAGCTTGCCAGATGCGGAAAAGCTTAATTTCAAATTTGGAAGGAGACTGGGCTATTATGGGAGGCTAAGCGACCTCAAAAATAGCTACATGCATTACAAAATTGACGAAGTTATAACGCAAAGCAAACGCAGAGGGGAGAATATGGACGAGGTGCTATTTAAGCTAAAGGACAGCTTCATTTAGGAGAATTATGGCTAAGGGCTTCATAAATCTAAACCCATTCAAGCATGGCAAGGCGATAAAGCAGAGCAGCAAGCGAAGAGTCGCCAGGCAAAGTAGCCCAAAGCGCAAAAAGAGGAGCCCTGGCTAAAGTAGATAAGTTTAATTTTAGTTCCATAGTGAGTGATGGTACGCACATCGTAAAACTAAACGAGCCTACCGAGCAAAAGAGAAAGGTCGCTGCCTTAATTCACATAACCTGCTAAATTTTAGCTAGGCTCTACTTGAAATGCTTCTTCCCCATTACGGTAAACACAATCGCCGGTATTCCCAAAATCCAGGCACACAAAACGGCGAAGATTGAGCCAACTAGTGCCAACCACCAGGTTCTTTTCCTAATGGCAAAAACCCCGCCTACTATGGCGATTATGGCGAAGATAGTTACCAGCGCAACTGTTGTGCCCGTTAATACACCAAACCCAACAACACCACTGAGCCACCCAGGAACCTCGGCATCGGCAAGAAATAATATGCCAATAATCAAGACAGGGATTCCAGCGACCAAATCAAGTATTCCCGCCGTGAGCGGCATCCAGGTGCCACCTGCTTTCTCTACTACTTTACTCGCCACTCGCGCACCACATTTAGGACATATCTCGGTTAGCTCGGTTGTTGGCGCACCACAACTAGGACAATAACTGGTGTCACCCATCAGTCTCGCGCCATACTGGGGCAAATTTCAGGACTTCCTATCAGTTCCTTGCCGCAATTTCTACAGAAGATTATCTACGATGATTCCTAATTGTGCAGCCCGGCTATACCCTACTTGAAATGCTTCTTTCCCATTACGGTAAACACAATCGCCACTATTCCCAAAATCCAGGCAGGAGTGAAAAGGGCGCAGATTGAGCCAGCTAATGCTAGGCCCCACATTTTTTTCCTAATGGCAAAAACCCCGCCTACTATGGCTATTATGGCGAAGATAATCATCGGCACAGCTATCGCACTAATTATTGCACCTATTGCACCAACCCCAGGAATACCACCAAGCCCTCCAATAAGCCCCCCAAGCATGCCTAAACCTGCGACAAGTGCTATGCCACTAATCAAGGCAGGGACTCCAGCAACTAAATCAAGTATTCCTGCCGTGAGCGGCATCCAGGTGCCACCTGCTTTCGCCACCACTTTGCCTGCTACCCTGGCACCGCACTTAGGACATATCTCGGTTAGCTCGGTTGTTGGCGCACCACAATTAGGACAGTAACTGGTACCACTCATCGGCTTAGCCCCACACTCAGGACACATTTCAGGACTTCCAGTCAATTCTTTGCCACAATTTCTACAAAACATAGCTCCTCCTTCTAAATACTACGGTAATTCGCTCTAGCCTTATACTCTACTAGAGATTTTCAAAGTTTCCGTGTTTAGCCTGTTGTTTTTAGCCCTACCACTTCTCAATAAGTTTACCTTCCGTATCTCTCATGCGCCCCGAAACGGCAAATATAAAGTCGATGAGAGCCCAAATCCCTACAGCCGTGAGAAATATGAAGCCAAGTCCGAATATCCAAATAGTAGCCCATCCAACAATACCCAAGATAAGCATCCCAACCGCTGTTCCAATCTTACCTAGATAGAACCGATGGACACCGAGCGTCCCAAGGAAGAAAGCAAGCAACGTAATAGCAAGTCTTGACTTTGGTGATATATCTCCTGCTATCGGCTTCGCTGCCGCTCCTGCCATTCGAGCACCACATTTCGGACATATCTCGGTTAGCTCGGTTGTCGCCGCACCACAATTAGAGCAGAAGCTGGTGCCGCTCATCGGCTTAGCTCCACACTCAGGACAAATTTCAGGAGTCCCTATCAGTTCCTTGCCACAATTTCTACAAAACACAATACCTCCTCGTCTGCTCCACACAAAATAGAGCAGAACCCGAATCAGCTATCCTTGCCCGCTTGCTAATGGGCACAATTATTACAAGCCAGTCACAAACAGGCCCAATATATTATCTAGCCAAAGGCGCCAAACAGAGCAAATAGCGGTGCTAGCAGCGCTCCCAGTACTGTAAACCACGCTATCAGGGCAATTACCACCCATATCCCCAGCGTGATAAGGAACATCTTCCACCACAGCCCCCAGGCTAATTTCCATGTTGGCTTGACTTCTACCTTTTCATCGTCTTGAATCTCCATCTTTCGTCCCTCCTTCTTTATTTATTAGCGCTTCGATTTTCAAACTTAACCATCAGACATTGGTGCGCTTAGAATCAAAATATAACAGCGCATAGCCACTTGTCAATAGGGTCTATCTGAAAAATTCCCGCATTTGACGAGCACGCTTAGGTAGATAAGTGACTTCCTACATGCTTGTGACGCCGCAATAGAACCCTCTCCTGTCATTGCGCGTGGAGCGAAGCAATCCCCTGATGAAATTCCAAATACTAAACAATATCAAATGACCAAAATCCCAATGCCCAAAAGGGTTTTGAACTTTGGATTTAGATATTAGGATTTGTTTAGGATTTAGCTTGTCGATTGCTTCGGCACTTTATGCCTCGCAATGACAACGAAGAAATGCTTGTCACCAAGGTATTCAGTGTACTTGATTGACGAATAGCCTGACAAACCTTAAAATTCAGCAGTGGTACGAATTACCTTGATAACCACCGGAGTGAATATCGATGGCTAGAAAATATGATGTTATCATAGTGGGTGCTGGTCCAGCAGGCATTTTTGCCGCCTTAGAACTAGCCAATGCCGGGCTTGATGTGTTGCTCCTGGATAAAGGCAAGGACACTGATGCGCGTATTTGCCCCGTCCAAAGAGGGGTTGATCATTGCGTTTACTGCTCTCCATGCCACTTGGTAAGCGGATTTGGGGGTGCTGGTGCCTTCAGCGATGGTAAGTTGACCTTATCCACCGAAATCGGCGGACACCTTAAAGAGCTAATTGGAATGGAACAAGCAAAAAACATGGTTGATTACGTTGACTCAATTTACCTCAAATTTGGTACTCCCCATAAGGTTTATGGTGTAGGTGAGAAAGTAATCGAGCTGGAGCGTCAGGCAACCTTAGCTGGACTCAGACTGACCCCTGTCAAGTTACGGCATTTAGGAACAGAAAGTTGTCGCCAGACGTTAAAAACAATGAAAAAATACCTATCTTCGCGAGTAGATATAAAGTTAATGACAGCGGTCAAGACCATCATAGTCGAGGATAATATTGTAAGGGCAATCGAAACCGACGATGGAGAACGATGCGATTGTCGCTACTTGATCTTAGCACCGGGCAGAGAAGGGGCAGAATGGTTAGTTAGCGAAGCTGAACGGCTCAAGCTCAGCGTCAACTCCAATCCCATCGATGTGGGCGTAAGGGTGGAAGTCCCATTAGTGATTATGGAAGAACTAACTTCCGTGTTATACGAAGCGAAGCTTGAATTTTACTCTCCCAGTTTCGATGACCGAGTAAGAACATTTTGCATGTGTCCCGGTGGCGAGGTAATCATGGAATCTACCGGAGGTCCCGACCCGGTGGTCACTGTAAATGGCATTGGCTATACAGAATACAAAACAAAAAACAATAACTTTGCCATATTGGTAAGCACGACGTTTACCAAGCCTTTCCACGAGCCAATTGCCTATGGCAAGTATCTGGCACGCCTGGCTAACATCCTTAGCGGCGGTGTTTTGATACAGCGATTCGGGGACTTAATGGATGGTCGGCGTTCAACGCAAAGCCGCATCGACCATTGCCTCACCAAGCCTAGCTTGAAAGCAGCAACAGCAGGAGATTTGAGCTTTGTTCTCCCCTATCGCTATCTTACGGGGATAGTGGAGATGCTTCAGGCAATGGACAAATTAACTCCTGGGGTTGCCTCACCTCATACCTTACTTTATGGGATAGAGGTCAAGTTTTATTCCAGCCAGTTAAAACTTACTCCTTGTTTGGAGACCGAAATTGGCAACATGTTCGCTGCTGGCGATGGCACTGGCATAAGTCGAGGCTTGGTCCAGGCTTCAGCATCAGGCGCAGTAGCCGCCAGAGAGATACTAAAACGACTGGGCAAAAACTAGCAATGCCAACCCAATCCCGTACCACTACCAACCCTTCCCTTCCTGCCATTCTGAGCTCTTCCCCTGCATCATTGCGAGCAAAGCAAAGTAATCCCGCAATACTCAGGATGGGCTCCGTCAAGCAGCATCAACTGTTTTTCGGCATCGATCTAACTTCCACCACAGCTAAACCCAGTGCCTGCCTGGCTCTGGATGACGAATTACAACTCATCTATTTTGGCTTCATAGCCACTGATGATGATGTTATCACCATCCAAAATCTTTATTCTCCACAAGTGATAGCCATCGATGCTCCTCTAAGTTTACCTCTGGGGATGTGTTGTCTTGAAAGAAGTTGTCCTTGCCAGCCAAAATCCAGTGAGAAAAACAGAAAATGTGACCGGGAATTGAGACACCATGGGATTCCCTGCTATCCCACAACCAAAGAAACATTTATCAAAGGGCTGATTTATCGTGGCATCAGCCTTAAGAACAAATTTTGCCAACAGGGATTTAACGTCATTGAAGTTTACCCCTACGCCACCAACACCTGCTTATTTGGTAAAGCTATACCCAGGAAGACCACACAGGAAGGCATATCTTTCCTCAGGCAACGGCTAGCAAACCTTCTGCCTGCCCTTAGTCCGTACTTTGAGTTATTCGACCATAACCTTTGTGATGCTGCCACAGCAGCCTATACTGCTTTTCTCTATCACCAGAACATGACGGAAGCTCTAGGGGATGGTAAAGAAGGACTAATCTTCATCCCAAAGCTAGCCAAGGTAAACGGTCACCTTGATTTCTACCTTCCACCTTGTTAGACTAGCTAAATGTCACTGGGTGACACATCAGCAGCAAATAGTGAAGCAACTGGTAAGGGTCTGGTAGAAATCTTCACCGGTGACGGCAAAGGGAAGACATCAGCTGCTTTAGGTATCGCCCTCAGAGCTTCAGGGCATGCTTTTAAGGTATTTATTATTTACTTTATGAAAGGTGGCTTCCCTTACGGGGAGCGGAAGGCTTTGCCCCAACTACCAAATATCAAATTCGCTAACTTCGGTCTGGAGAGCTTTGTTGACCCGAATAATGTCACTGAAGCAGAAAAGGAAGAGGCAAGGAAAGCTTTGCAGATGGCTAAAGAAGTGATATTCAGCAATGAGTATGATATAGTAATCTTGGATGAGGTTAATGTAGCAACAGCCTGGAATTTAATCACTACTGACGAAGTGATAAAGCTAATAAAGGAAAAACCCAAAAACGTAGAGCTTATCCTCACCGGGCGATATGCTGATGATAAGCTCATCGAATTAGCTGACCTAGTTACCAATATGACCAAAGTAAAGCATCCCTACGACAAAGGGATATTAGCGCGTAAAGGCATAGATTATTAAACAAAGGAGGGTGTAATGGAAGTAACTTTGAGCGTCATCAAAGCAGATGTTGGCGGCTATGTAGGACACTCCAGCTCTCATCCCGACGTGTTGCAGAAGGCAAGGGAATGCATGGAGAGCGCCAAAAAGCAAGGGCTGCTCATCGATTATTATGTCACCGCCTGTGGGGACGATGCCCAATTGATAATGACTCACCAGAAGGGCGAAGATAATGAACAAATCCATAAATTAGCCTGGGACACCTTTGTAGAATGCACCGAGGTTGCCAAGAAGCTAAAGCTTCACGGCGCTGGACAGGATCTCCTCGCCGATGCTTTCTCAGGGAATGTCAGAGGGATGGGACCAGGTGTCGCTGAAATGCAATTTACCGAGCGTCAAGCAGAAACTGTGATTATCTTCATGGCAGATAAGACCGCTTCAGGTGCCTGGAACTTACCACTGTATAAAATATTCGCTGACCCGTTCAATACCATCGGGCTGGTAATTGCCTCTAACATGCATTCAGGCTTTGCCTTCGAAGTTGAGGATGTTCTGGAAGCTAAGAAAATAAAGTTCAATGCTCCTGAGGAAATTTATGATATGCTTATTTTCTTAGGCTCGCCAAGTCGTTATGCCGTTACCAACGTATTCCACAAGGAAAGTGATGAAATCGCCGCTGCTTGCTCTACCCAGCATCTGGCTCTCATTGCTGGCAGGTATATAGGCAAAGATGACCCCGTCTGCATCGTCAGGGCCCAAGGTAAATTCCCCGCCGTAGGTGAGATACTCGAGCCTTTTGCTTCACCAAACATAGTTGAAGGATGGATGAGAGGCTCCCACCACGGTCCCCTGATGGCAGTTCCCTTTCACAATGCCAGAGCAACACGCTTTGATGGTCCACCGCGAGTGATAGCTGCTGGCTTTCAAATAACCGAGGGAAAGCTCATCGGTGCCAATGACCTTTTCGATGACCCCGCGTTTGATGAAGCCCGCCATCAGGCAAATCTCATTGCTGACTTCCTGCGACGTATGGGGCCCTTTGAGCCACACCGTCTGCCACTCGAGCAAATGGAATATACCACCATGCCTGAAGTGATGAAGAAACTGGCTCCAAGATTCCAGAGCGTTTGATAGGCTAAATGCCCAGGCTCCTCCTTGCTAGCAGCAATCCCGGGAAAATCAGGGAGTATCGCCTTCTTCTCGATAACCTTGGATATCAAATAGTTACGTTATCCGAACAGGGGATAAGCAAAGTCACCACCGAGTCAGGAAATACCTATGCACAAAATGCTGAAATGAAAGCTACTACCTATGCTAAATTGAGCCAACTTATCACCCTCGCCGATGATTCAGGGCTGGAGGTAGATGCCCTACAGGGCAAGCCAGGCATCCACTCAGCCCGCTTTGCTGGAGAGAATGCCACTGATGCCGACAGAGTAACAAAGCTATTAGCAATGATGGATGGCATCCCATGGAATAGGCGAACTGCTCATTTCAAATGCATCATCGCCATTGCCACGCCGGAAGGTAAGTTAGAATTATGTCAAGGTAAATGCCCTGGTATCATCGCCTTTGAGGCTAAAGGGAAAAATGGCTTTGGTTATGACCCCATTTTCTACCTTCCCAAACTTGCCAAGACCATGGCTGAGATCCCTTTAGAGATCAAAAATCAACTCAGCCATCGTGGTGAAGCGGCACAAAGGGCAAGGAAAATATTAAATCAGTTCCATAATTGACTTATTGACCATTGCAACCGCTGATAGTATACTGTTTAGCAGGTATTTCTAATGAAGTTGTCTTGTCTTCAACAAAACCTGAACAAAGGGCTGAGCATAGTAGGCAGAGCTGTAGCTACCAGGTCTACTCTACCTATCACTCAAAATATCCTCCTTACCGCTGAGCCATCTCGCCTTAAGCTAGCCGCCACCAACCTAGAGATGGCTACTACCTGCTGGATTGGCGCCAAAGTGGAACAAGAAGGAAGCATAACTGTTCCCGCCCGACTACTAATTGACTTCATCAATTCCTTACCCAGCGACTTAATTGAGATCACACTCCCTGTCAAAAGCCATACCGTTGAGCTCAAAAGCGGGCGCTTTGAAGCTCGCATCAATGGCATTGACGCCGAAGATTTTCCACCAGTCCCTGAGGTAAGCGGCGACCTAACCACCACTCTCGAAGCAAATGCGCTCAGAGAGGGAATTGCGCAGGTCTCCTTCGCCGCTGCTGTCGAGGAATCACGGCCAATGCTGACCGGCGTTCACTGTGAGTTTGAAGGAGACCAGCTTACTTTAGCAGCCGCTGATGGTTTCAGATTAGCAGTCCACAAAATAAACCTGTTCGCACCAGTGGAGCAGAAGAACACGGCAATTATCCCGGCAAGAACCCTTAACGAGTTAAACCGCCTTCTCAGTGATCAAGAAGAGCCAGTGGAAATGGCTATGAACCAGCAGAAAAGCCAGGTTTGCTTCAAGCTTAAAGATGCCCAAATAGTCTCGCAGCTTATCCAGGGTTCCTTCCCCAACTATTCCCAGGTTATCCCGGAAAGCTATACTACAAGGGCTGTGATAGACATCAATGATTTTCTGCGAATTACCAAAATATCCTCAGTATTTGCTCGCGATACCAGCGGCATTGTCCGACTAACCATCACCCCTGGGAATGAACTCACCCCTGGAAGGATAACCGCCTCTGCCCAGGCAGAGGAAATAGGAAGCAATGTCAGCGAAGCCGACGCACTTGTTGAGGGAGAGGAGGCTAAAATCGCCTTCAATGTAAAGTATCTCGGCGATGTCTTAAATGTCGTCCATCAAGCTCAGGTCGCCCTGGAAGTCACCACCCCATCAAGTCCCGGCGTCATCCGTCCTATCGGCGTGGACAACTATGTCCACGTAATCATGCCGATGTTCGTTCAGTGGTGACATAGACAAATCCCCGATTAAGCTGTAAATCAAGTCTTGACAAAAATATCTTACCCCCTATAATACATCGGACTGCGACATATTGGGCAGCGATGCACCAGGAAAGGAGCCTACCATGAGAAAAGTAGCTGTTATGACTGATACAGGAAGCAACATGGCACAGGAAATAGCACGAAAATTTGGCATTAAGTTAATACCATTCCACATCCTCATGGATGACAAAGACTACCTGGACACAGAAGTAGATATGGAAGACCTCTATGCCCGAGTAGCTAAAAAGGAAAACTTACCTACGACTTCATTTGCTTCTCCGAAGGAGTTCCTGCAAGTCTATCAAGAGCTAAGCCAAAACGCCGCCTCTATCATTCATATCTCCGTCACAACAGGGATGAGTGGGGGGTATGACGCGGCCCTACAGGCTAAGGAAATAGCTCAAAAAGAACTGCCCAAAACTACCATTGAAGTGATTGACTCGCACACCGCTGGATCAGGACTTGCAATTATCGCTTTAGCAGCAGCTAATACAGCAAAACAAGGCAAAAACATAGAAGAGGTTGTGGAGCAAGTCAACTATCTAATACAACGAATAACCCACCTCACCGCACCAGATACACTTTTCTATTTAGATGAAGGAGGACGCATATGCCAGGCTAAGTCCTGGGCTGAAGCACAACAGGTAAGCAGCTTTAGAGCCCTCCTTGAGATTGCAGAAGGAGTTATAAAACCGGTGGCAAGAGTCAAAACCAAAACCGAGATACTGGAGAAAATGGTCAGCATAGCTAAGGAAAGGGTGGGAAATAAGAAGATACACGTCGCTATGACTCACAATAAAGCTCCGCAGCAAGCTGAAGAGCTAAAAAAGATGTTGTTATCCCAGTTTCACTGTGAGGAACTTTATGTTTTTGAAGGCTTGCCAATGACAGTAGTTCATACCGGACAGGGGCTTATTGACTTTGGGTTTTACAGCAGCGGCTAACTATATGAATCGTTGAGTAACAAGGAGGCCGGTTGTGAATAAGGTAGCAGTCATCACTGATACAGCAAGCAACATGTCACCAGAAATAGCACGGAAATTTAATATCAACTTAATACCATTCCACATCATCATGGATGGCAAAGACTACCTGGACACAGAAATAGATATGGAAGACCTTTATGCCCGAGTAGATAAAAAGGAGAATCTGCCCACAATGACGCCGTTCCCCGTAGGAGAATGCTTGCACGCTTTCCAAGAGGTAAGCCAAGGTAGTGAAGCTATCCTATATATCTCTGCGAGCTCGGGTTTCACCGCAGCATACACAGTAGCTATGCAGGCTAAAGAAATAGCTCAAAAAGAACTATCCAAAACTACGATTGAGGTGGTAGATTCACGCACAGGTGGATCAGGGCTTGCGCTTATCGCTTTAGCGGCAGCTAAGGCAGCAAAACAAGGCAAAAACATAGAGGAGGTTGTGGAGCAAGTCAACTATCTAATACAACGAATAACCCACCTCACCGCACCAGATACACTTTTCTATTTGGATAAAGGAGGACGCATATGCCAGGCTAAGTCCTGGGCTGAAGCACAACAGGTAAGCAGCTTTAGAGCCCTCCTTGAGATTGCAGAGGGAGTTATAAAACCGGTGGCAAGAGTCAAAACCAAAAAGCAAATAATGGAGAAAATGGTCAGCGTAGCTAAGGAAAGGGCGGGAAATAAAAAGATATACGCCGCTATAACTCACACCAGGGCTCCTCAGCAAGCTGAAGAGCTAAAAAAGATGATGTTATCCCAGTTTCAGTGTGAGGAATTTTATGTTCTTGAAGGCCTAGCACCAACAGCAATTCACACCGGGCAAGGGCTTATTGACCTCGGATTCTACAGTGGCGCCTGACTAAGTCGCTTCACCCACCCATCTTACTCCACAAACCACCCACTCGTTGTGGGAACAAGTATAAAAAGATGTAATACGAGGTTAATTCCAGTAATAGAGAGCCAAAATTGGAATGCTACTGTATTTTCTCAGCAACCTTGCGGAAGTGGAATCCGTAGACAGCAAGAGTTATGAATAAAGGAAACAGGCGGGGTTTTCTGAGCAAGGTGGAACTGAAAAGCCCCCAGTAATGTCTCCTCCCTTTTTCCTTGACGCCTAAAACCCACATTGATTTGATAAGTGCTTTAATCTCGTAAAAGTGGAGTTTGGCCCTCCTCACTCTTAGAGGTTTGTGAGGTTTATATTCTTCCAGAAACGTCTTAACTCGCTCATAATACGGTTTGGCTGAATAAATTGTCTTTACCACATTTTTATAGCCAGTAATGAGAGTTTCACGGTTCATCTTAGGAATGAAATTGAGTGAACCATCGGTATTGTCGCCAGAACCACCCGGCAATAAACGGTTTTCCTTTTTCAGTCGGTGGTATAGTCTCGTGCCTGGAGGAGCGTTTAGCAAACCAACCATTGCAGTAACGATTCCACTCCTCTGAATGAAGCTGATCTGACTCTTGAAAATTGAAATGGGATCGCTGTCAAAGCCAACAATAAAGCCGCCCTGCACCTGCAGTCCATAGTTTTGCATCTTCTTAACTGAGGCTACCAAATCACGATTCACATTTTGAAACTTGCTACATTCAACCAGGCTCTCTTCATTAGGGGTTTCAATACCAACAAACACTGTATCAAAGCCTGCTTCAGTCATCAATTGCATCAGCTGCTCATCATCGGCAAGGTTTACAGATGCCTCAGTAAAGAACCTGAAGGGGTGTTTTCTCTTCTGAGACCATTCAACCATTGCTGGGAGCGTTTCCGCCTTTAATTTCTTCTTATTGCCGATAAAATTATCATCAACAATAAATACACTGCCTCGCCATCCCTGGCAATATAGTTCATCAAATTCAGCTACTAGCTGGTCTTTATCCTTTGTCCGTGGTTTGTGCCCATTTAAGATGATAATATCGCAAAATTCACAATTGAAAGGGCAGCCTCGAGAATACTGGACATTCATTGAAGCATACTTTTTCATGTCAATAAGCTCCCAAAGTGGGATAGGTGTTTTTGCTATGTCGGGGTGCTCGCTAGATTCATAAACATGCTGAGCACATCCCTTCTGCAAATCTTCCAGGAAAAGTGGCAGTGTATCTTCGGCCTCACCAAGCACAAGATGGTTTACATCACCAAGGTTAAACTGTTCATATCCAGTGGTAAAAAGGGGGCCACCAGCAACTATTTTAGTATGGAGTGCCCCACACCGGGCAATAACTTCCTTCACCGATTCTTGCTGGACAATCATAGCACTGATAAATACATAATCTGCCCATTTAATGTCCTCGTCGGTTAAGGCTGTTATGTTCATATCCACGAGCTTTTGCTGCCACTCTTCAGGAAGCATAGCAGCTACAGTGAGTAATCCCAAAGGAGGAAAAGCCGCCTTTTTCGAAATGAATCTTAAAGCGTACTTAAAACTCCAGAATGCATCTGGATATTGCGGATAAACAAGAAGTATCTTCAAATTACATTTCCTTCATAATTAAGGGTTAACTGAAGGCTAGGCAACATTAGCAAGTGGGTCCACTATTGTCAATACTCTACGGTACTCCTTCTTTGAGTCGCCGTCTGTCAATCTTCCCCGAGCCAGTCTTGGGTATACTATCTACGAACTCAATTTTCTTGGGCAGCTTAAAATCAGCCAGGTTTTGGCGACAAAAACTGACTATTTCGTCTGCAGTAGCACCTTGTCCCTCTTTGGTTACCATAAAAGCAGTGGGGACTTGTCCTCCCCGCCCGTCATTGACCCCTACATAGGCTGCCTCAGCTACGCCGGGGTGTCTTAAAAGCACATCCTCCACTTCCCAGGGGGAGATTTTAAGTCCTGACTGGGTCACTATTATGAAGGATTTCTTTTCCACATATTCAAGATAACCATCTTCACCCATCTTGACCAAATCCCCGGTATAAAACCAACCATCTTTAAGAACCTGGGGGGTAAGGTCAGGGGCTTTGTAATATTCCTTCATTGCCCAGGGGACGCTAAAAACAGCTTCTCCTGGCTCGCCTTGAGGAACTTCCCTACCGCTATCATCTACTATCTTAATGTCACAAATTGGCTTTCCTACCGTTCCCAGTTTATGGTTATCCACAGTGCTAATAGAAACAACGAAAAGTTCCGAAAGACCATATGCCTCACAGAATGTTAACTTGAATTTATCCTCCAGCATTTTCATAAGAAGAGGGGAGGATTTTGCCCCGGCACTAGAAGCTACTCTTAATGAACTGAGGTCATAATTGTTGATGACTTCATCCTTCAACATAGCTAAACTATTATGTATTGCTGGAACTCCATAAATAACGCTTCCTCTTTCCTTCTCTATACTCTCTAGAACAACCCTGGGTGTGAAATGAGGGATGATTATCAAGGTGGAGCCTTTCATAATAGACACGAAAAGGACCTCGCCCAAACCAAAAAGATAGAAGAAAGGAACCGTATCTATAACCACATCTTCTCTGACTCGTCCTAGGCCTGCGGAAATTATATTAAGGGGGCCCATAAGGGAAGCATGGGTATGTACTACACCCTTTTGCTTCCCTAATACGCCGGAGGTATATATGATAGAAACTTCGTCTTCATCTTTTATATCGACAAGCGGTGACGTGGAAGGGCTATTAGCCACCATTTTGTTATAGGAATCTCCATCAAATTCAATAACATGTTTTAGCAGAGGGATACCGGACAAAACTGGAGAAAGCATTCGGGAAAAGCTTTTTTCGGTAATTAATACCCTGGCATCAGAATCACGCAATAAAGAGTTAATCTCAGGCGCTTTGAGCATAGAACCCAGAAGCACAGCTACACCACCAGCCTTAACAACTCCGAAATAATTAATAACCCATTCAGGGCAATGAGACATCAAAATAGCGACATGGTCACCTTTCTCCACCCCCAGGTTTACAAGAGCATTAGCTACCCTGTTAGAAGTTTCATCCAACTCCCCGTAAGTAACCCTCTGAGAACCAAGGATAATAGCTTCTTTTTGGGGCACTTCCCTAACGGTTATTTCCAGCATTTGTTTTAGATTCATATTACCTCCTCACAGTATACCAGCTAAACACTGGGTTGCCCTCTTGACAAACTCTTTGCACCCTATTAGTATATCGCAATGCTATGCATCAGGCATAAATTATTCCCTCGCTAAAATCTATGATCAACATCCTCTTCAAAGCAGGACAAACATGCAGTTATTAATACCAACGAATTGGGATTGGAAGCTGCTAGCGCCTCTAAGCGAGATCAGGGCCGATATTCAGATATACGGTGTTCTACCGACATCAATACTGGGCAGCGGAGGGTCAGGACCCGATATTTCCCAGGTGCCAGCAGAACAGGCAGAGGAGTATGTCAAGCTAGCTCACTCTGCAGGATTAACCTTCAATTACCTTCTAAATGCCCCGAGCATGGGGAACATGGAGTGGGATGAGGATACTCATGACGAACTACTTAGACACCTAGAGTGGCTCAGTAATGCTGGAGTAGACCGCGTTACCGTAGCTATTCCCTACTTGGCGGAGTTGATAAAGCGCCAGTTCCCCCACCTTAAAGTGGAAATATCGACCATAGCTCATGTGGACAGCGTGGCCCGGGCTAAGTTATTTGAATCCCTGGGAGCGGATTCCATCATTCTCCACAGCAATGTAAACCGGGATTTTAGGTTACTTCGGGCTATCAGAAGTGCAGTGAAGTGTGAACTCGGGGCACTGACAAACAGCCTTTGCCTCTACCAGTGTCCCTACGAGTACTATCACTACGATACTTTAGGTCACGCTAGTCAAAACCACAACTCGCTTAATGGCTTCTATATGGATTACTGCGTAACTCACTGCACTCTGGAAAGGTTCCGCGATGTCTCTCAATTTATTAAGTCCCGCTGGATAAGACCTGATGACATTCACCTCTACGAGGAAATAGGCATTGATTTCTTTAAAATCGCCGGCAGGGCGATGCCCTCGGAGTGGATTATAAATGCCACTGAGGCATATTCATCCCGTCAATACCAGGGAAACCTCTATGACATCCTGTATGTTCCTAAACCAAAAATTGATTATGCTGACCCCGTCTTAGCCAGCACACAAACCACCAGGATAGACTCGCGGCCAAAGGTCTATATTGATAACCAGGCTCTAGAAGGGTTTATTGATTTCTTTAAGAAGCAGGATTGCCCTTCGGGATGTGCTTATTGCGATTATTGCCAGAAAATAGCTGATAAAGTGGTGCGGTTTGACCGCCCTGAGACGGACGAATATGTATCGGTACTCAAGAGTTTCCTGAACAACCTGACCAGCAGCAGAGTATTTCTGGCTAAGAAATACTAATACCTAAACCACGGAAATTAGAAGGGGGCTCTACTCAGCCGTTACAGCGTTTCAGAACCAGACAACAGTTCTCCCCACCCAAACCGAAGCTGTTAGTCAGGCAAGTATCCACTTTTGCCGGGCGCGCTACATTGGGAACATAGTCCAGGTCACACTCCGGGTCAGGAGTTTCGTAATTTATGGTGGGGTGGATAATCCCGTTGTTCATAACCAGTATCGCAGCAATAGTTTCAATGGCACCAGCAGCGATTATAACATGCCCAATCATAGACTTGGTTGAGCTTATGGGGATTTTGTAAGCATTTTCGCCGAAAACCATTTTAATCGCCTTAGTTTCGCAAGCATCATTTAGTTTGGTGCTGGTGCCATGCGCATTGATATAATCAACCTCTTCAGGCTTCATCCCGGCATTTTCAAGTGCCATCTTCATAGCATAAGCCTCCGATTCTGGGGCAGGAGCAGTTTGGTCAAAGGCATCAAAAGACCAAGCAGCACCAGCGACCTTAGCTAATATGGGAGCACCTCTCTTTTTAGCATGTTCGTAAGTCTCCAAAATAACCAACCCTGCCCCTTCACCATAGACAAAACCGTCGCGGTTAGCATCAAATGGACGGGAAGCTTTAAGTGGGTCCGACTCTCGAGATAAGGCACCGAGGATGTCTATGCCAGCTATGCTGACCAGGTCTAAGCTAGAGTCAGCACCACCAGCTATCATAACGTCAGCATATCCCAAACGTATGAAATTCAGCGCCGTTCCTATGGCATCAGCTCCACTGGCACAGAGAGTATTCACACTAGAGTTAGGCCCCTTAGCCCCAAGCATCATTCCTATAACCATGGCTCCCCCACTGGGACTTGCCTTGGTAATAAAAAGAGGGTCAGCCCTTCTCGGTCCTCTCCTATTAATCAATTCATTTTGCTTCACTATATAGTCACTTCCAACCATAGCAGCAACGCTAACACCAACTCTCTCAGGGCACTCTTGCGTCATATCCAATTTGGCTGAGGCTACCGCTTCATTAGCCGCACCAACAACAAGTTGAACTGCTCTTGGACTGCGATCCACTGCCTTCAAATCCATATACTTTGTAGGATCAAATCCTTTCACCTCAGCATCTACTTTCACACGGAAATCAGTGGCATCAAAGCGGGTAATAGAGCCAATCCCACATTTACCAGCAGCCAATCCTTGCCAAAACTCCTCCACATTCAAACCCAAAGGGTTAATGGTGCCCATCCCGGTAACTACAACTTGTGGTACGTTCATACGTTTATACCTCCTAGAGAACTAAACGGAGCCACAGATGTGCCACCATCAACAATAATCGTCTGTCCTCTTATCATAAAAGCATCCTCGCCACACAAGAAAGCCACCGCGTTAGCAACATCCTCAGGAGTTACCATCCTTCCCGCTGGTGTTGCCTGGTGGCGAGCTGCCTCTTGTTCCTTTATGTAGAACTTCAATGCATCGGTGAGGACGGCAGAAGCAGCGACAGCATTAGCACAGATACCTCTAGGGGCTAACTCCACCGCTAAATAGCGAGTCAAAGCTTCCAGAGCTGCTTTAGATACTCCCACAGCAGCGTAAGTAGGCCAAGCAAGAAATGAACCCAGGCTGGATATACTCACTATTTTGCCATCTCTCCCCTCCATAAGTTTGGCTGCTCGCTGGGCACAAAGCAAAAGAGCTCTAGCATTTATATCCATAGTCCAATCCCAAGCTTTAACATCTATATCCATTACCGGGCGACCTACACCTGAAGCAGCATTATTAATCAGAATATCCAGATAGCCAAAATCATTACTAATCACATCAAACATCTCGTCTATCTTTGCCGGGTCTCCCACGTTTGCCCTGATAACTTTAGCTTTCACCCCCATGTCCTGGATGTCCTTAGCTGTCTGTTCCGCAGCATCACGGCGACGAAAGAAATTAACGATAACATCGCTGCCTTGAGAAGCAAGCTTCAAAGCAATAGCCCTACCAATCCCCCTGCCACTGCCTGTTACCAGGGCTAACTTACCTTTCAGAGGTTGCATCATGCTTTCTCTTTCGCCGTTACACGGCGTTCTACATAGTCAACAAAATCACCCAGGGTTTGAAATTGCTCAGCGTCTTCGTCAGGAATCTCAATATCGAAAGTCTCCTCCACATTAAGCAGTATTTGCACTATATCCAACGAATCGGCATTTATCTCCTTAAAGGTGCCCTCTCTTTTAATAATGCTCTTATCGACATGGACAATATTAGCGATAATATCCTTCAACTGCTCTTCAATCGACATAAGTTACCTCCTCATAATTTATTTTCTGCCCTAAATTTGGTCAATTCCGATTTTAAGGAACCAATAATATCAACTTTCACAGTATTCCTGGCGCTTGCTATAGCATGAGCTATGTGGGGAGCTCGACAAGCGCCATGCGCTATCCTGACAACTCCATCAATGCCCCATAAAATACCACCACCCTCTTCTTCACCCTCATAAGCCAACTTGGTCACCGGGAATATCTTATTAAACAGCAAATTAGCTACGCTCCCTGCCAGAGGATACTTCCTCAGCTTTCGCTTTATAAAAGCCAGCGCATAAATCCCCAGACTTTCATAAAACTTAATAAGCACATTGCCCACAAAGCCATCACAGACAACAACATTCGCTCGCCCACTGAAGATATCGCTGCCTTCCACATTGCCAACAAAATTCAATCCACTATTCTTAAGAAGCGAATAAGCCTCACGCACTGCTTCACTCCCCTTTCTCTCTTCCGCTCCGTTGCTTAATAACCCCACTGTCGGATCGGCAATATTAAACAACTTTCTAGCATAGACAGCACCAACAATGGCAAATGATAAGAATTGATACGGTTTACAGTCAACATTTCCTCCGATGTCCACTATTATCGTATCAGGACCCAAGCCTTTAAGAGGAGCAGCAATTGCAGGACGCTCCACTCCTTCAATCATGCCTAGATACACCATGGCACTAGCGGCCGTAGCTCCCGTAGAACCAGCACTGACTACCGCATCCGCCTCACCCGACTTCACCAGCTTGGTAGCTATGACTATGGAAGAATTGCGTTTATGGCGAATTGCTAAAGCTGGCGATTCACCCTCCTCGATGACCTCACTGGCTTCAACACACCTGATGGGCAAATCATCGGATAACCGATATTTAGCTAATTCGCCTTCCAGTATGCTCAGTGGGCCAGTTAAAATAACTTCCATATCGTCTTTTTGCGCAGCATAAACTGCTCCTTTAACTACCTCCCCAGGGGCATAATCGCCCCCCATACCATCAACGGCTATCCTTACTCTCTTGCTAACTTCAGGCATAACTTGACTCCACGATACATCGGCTTACTATGTAGCCATTGCCTAAACATAATTACATTGTTACTGCTAATTGTCAATAGGTACAACAAGGCGGTATTATATCACATGGCTTAACCGGTATATCAAAAAGGAGGAGATAGAAATGTTAAATGGAGCGCTTGGTTTTCTGGCTTTCTGGCTAATAGCTTCAGGAATATGTCTACTGCTGCCTGGGCGGCTAACAGAGAGGTTCGGCTATCCCATAGAATCCACTTATGCCAAACATGCTATTGCTGCTGTTTGTCTGGCGATAGCCGCTGGGATTTGTGTTGAGCTGATTTACCCCCTAACCCAAATCCCCAACCCAGGCATAATAACCATCGGAATAATTTTACCAGTATTGTGGGCAATCAACACTTTCACCTATGTCCAAAGGTCAAAATTCATGCTGGTAGAGGCGATAATTTTCCTTATAATCGCCATTGTTGTAGGTATAGGTTACTTCCAGGCAATATAACATATACCCTCACCACAGTTTTTGGTTAACATGCTCTCAAATTTTCTGGGATTCATTACTCGCCATGAAGGAAGAAAATTCCTGAAGCTCAGTGAGGAAATTGATGAATCGCAAATCGTGGGGCTGGGGACAAACAGTGATAACCAGATTTCACTTTACATCCACATCCCATTCTGCAAAAGTCTCTGCCCTTATTGCTGTTTTAATAGATATCTATTTCGCGAAGATGAAGCTAGGAAATACTTTAAGAATCTTACAACGGAACTCAACCTCTATATTCAAAGGGGATTCAAGTTCTCCAACTTTTACTTCGGCGGTGGAACGCCAACTGTGATGATCGATGAGCTACTCGGATTTATAAGTTACCTCAAGGAAAAGTTTGAGGTAAAGCAAATCTCTGTGGAAACCACACCCCGCGAAGTGAATGAAGAAAACGTAAATCTCCTAAAAGAGGCAGGTGTCAACAGGCTATCCATAGGAGTGCAGAGCTTTAATGACAGCATATTGAAATCAATGGGAAGAGCATTCTGCTCTGGAGAAGAAATAAGAGAGAAAATTTCCATCGCTAATGGTAAATTCGATACTTTGAACCTCGACCTTATATTTAACTTCCCTTCGCAATCCATCGAAACATTCGAGGCAGACATAGAGACTCTCAAAGGCTTAAGGGTAAACCAAGTTACATTTTACCCACTGATGCCCTCTCCACATAAGAAAAACGCTTTGGAACGGAAATTTAATCAGGTAGATATATCTAGAGAGAAGGCATTCTATAGTATCATCCTAAGAGATATTTATGGCGATAATTATCTCCCCTCAACAGCATGGTGTTTCTCTAAAGGTGAAAGGATAATAGATGAATACATAATTAACTTCGATGATTACATCGGCCTAGGAGCAGGCTCGGCAAGTCTCTTCAATGGCAATTTCTATACAAATTCATTCTCGCTGAATAGATATGAGGAACTTTTAACGCAAGGTAAACTGCCTATAATCCGGTGGAGAAAGCTATCAGAGCATGAATTGCTTTATTATTACCTCTTATCAAAGCTATTCGGAATGAGATTAGACAACAGGAAATTCCACAAAAGGTTTAACGCCAACATACATCAAAAGCTAGAAAAGGAACTATTGTTCCTCAAGCTCTTCGGGCTGATTCAAGAAAAAGATGGAGAAATAAATGTGACCCATAAGGGAATGTATCCTGTAACTGTGATGATGAGAGAATTTTTCGCTGCGCTAAATGGCTTGAGAGAATACTGTATCGAGAATCAAATCTAGCTCCGAGTTACAAAATCCCGGAAAGGATATAGCCAATACCCAAGAGCACTTGAGTTAACAGAACGACGAGAACGTTATCTCTCATAGCTGGTATTAATTGTTCTATTTTCCCCCGGTATTTAATGGCACCCTGAATAGCTCTTACCGCGATAGGAAGTGTCAGTAAGGCTATCAATGAGAAGAGTGGCATTAGTCCTGCTACTACAGCGCCGATTATCCATAAATAAACAATTGAAGTGAAAACTGAATATAGAATACTAGCCCGCGCCTTTCCTATAGTAATAGGCAATGTTTTTCTACCTGCTTCTCTATCAGCTTCTGCATCAGGAAATTCGTTTAGCAGGAGCAAGTTATGCACCAGAATGCCGGATGGGATAGCTGCTACAATCGCTGGAAGGGTATAAGTGGAGGTCTGAATAAAATAAAAACCCATGATAGGCAAGGTTCCCAACCCTACTCCTGGGCCCCACTCAGGCCATCCCAGCCTGGTCAAGAAAGGCGTGTAAAGCAGAATACATATTGCCCCTATCAAAATCACCGGCAGCAGCAGCCAGCCTGCAGTAACCACAAAATAAATACCTATGGGCACAGCCAGTAAAAAGGAGAGCAGCCCGAACCAGAGGGTCTGAGTCGGGGTAAGAAGAGCAGGAGGCAAGATACCACTGCCCCCACTGAAGGGGGTTCTTTCAACCTTCAAATCTATGCCGCTCTTATAGTCAAAGTAATCATTAAGCACATTTACGCTGATGTGACATAAAAGCAATCCGAGGCAAGCCAGAAATGCATACCCAAGATGAACAGCACCATCATGCCAGGCTATAGAGGTACCCAGAAACGCCAGCACAACGGAAAGAAGCAGGAATTGAGGTCTAGTCTCAAGGAACCATACTTTTAACTTCACTGCATCCCTCCTTTCTACTTCTTTCTCTTTAGGCTCAATTTTTCTTCACAATTGGATGTTGCCTTTTTGACCGCCATATAAGTTGTGGCTATCCCGAGAGTGAGTGGATAAGCTACAATATTCTCTAGCCCTACTTTTTCCATAATCTGTTTCAATTCAAGGGTGCTGGAGAATTCTACTATTGAACCCGGAAGATAAGCATACGCTTCTTTATTCCTTGATATAGCCTGTCCGAGAAAGGGTAGAATATGAAAAATGTAAAAGTAATAAATCCGCCTAAATACCTTATACTGGGGTTGGCTAAACTCAAGGCAAAGCAGCTTTCCTCCCGTCTTTAACACTCTAGTCATTTCTCGAACCGTTTGTTCAACCTTTGTCACATTTCTCAAGGCAAAGCTAGTGCCAACACAGTCAAAGGCGTTGTCTGGAAAGGGGAGAACTTCCGCCTTGGCACAGATAAACTCCAGATTGTGGCACCGCGTTTTTGCCAGCTTATTTTGCGCTCTACCAAGCATCTCTACAGAAAAATCAACCCCAACAACTTTACCCTCTTTACCAATCTTCCTAGCCAATTCCAAAGCCAAAGCACCAGTTCCAGTAGCTACATCAAGAACTTGCTCTCCAGCTTCAGGCTCAATCTTGGAAACAGCAAATTTCCTCCAATATTTATCCCTATTAAAGCTGAGCAAGCTGTTAAGAAAATCATAATTACCAGCTATGGAAGAGAATATATTACGAATATATGTTTCCTTGTTTGCCACCTAAACTCTTATCGCCTACTGCTCCATGAATGAACACAGCAAATGAGCAAAATTATGGAAGGATGCCACTGCCTCCGCTAAATGGCGTCCTTTTTGTCCCAAAATCTATTCCACTTTTGTAATCAAAGTACTCATTAAGCACATTTACGCTGATGTGACATAAAAGCAAGCCAAGGCAAGCCAGAAATGCATAACCAAGATGAATAGCTCCATCATACCAGGCTACGGAAGTGCCTAAGAACGCCAGTACAACGGAAAGAAGCAGGAATGAAGGTCTCGTCTCTAAAAACCACGTCCTCATTTTCATTAAGCCCTCTGTTTCCATAATTACATCATGTAATTATATGCCACCACCATACTGCTTATCATCAAGCTCAAAATTCAAGTAATTGAATTGCTCATCATCCCCGCCTATAATTGACCAGATGCACACAAGTAACATTGAGATTCGAGACCTCCTTATCTCCTGGCTTGTCCTCGGCTTCTGTTTCGATTTGGTTCTGTTCCACTCCCTCAGCCTTCCAGGCTTCATTATAGCCCTCATCGCCCTCGGTGCCGGATTTATATGCCACGAACTTTCCCACAAGTTTGTGGCTCAAAAGCTTGGATTTCGCGCTGAGTTCAGATTGTGGCAAACCGGGCTTATCATCGCCTTAATTTGTGCCTTCATTAGCATGTTCAGCCCGATAGGGTTTCTCTTTGCCGCCCCCGGAGCTGTCTATATCCTATCCTATACTTCGAGAAGAGAAAGCGGCTTAATCAGCGTAGCTGGTCCATCAGCTAATATCATCTTAGCTCTCATATTCTATGCCATCGCCAGCTATAGCAGCGGACTTGTAGAGCTCATTGGCTATTATGGAATGGTTATCAATCTGTGGCTAGCAGTATTCAACCTCCTGCCCTTTCCACCACTCGATGGAAGCAAAATCTTTGCCTGGAATACCCCTGTCTGGGGAGGGATACTAGCGGTTAGCGCCCTGCTGTTGGTTCTATGCATGTTAGGAGCAATCTAAAGTGCGTATAGACCAGATTTGGTTAAAAAGCGGTGAGCTTAAACTCGCTGGCGAGGTTTACTTTCCACCGGGAAATAAACTTTGTCCTGCCTTATGCATCTGCCACGGCATTCCCAATGTTCCCTACAATCCCGCTGAGAGGGGTTATGCCATATTGGCACAAAGGTTTTGCACTGCTGGCTTTATTACCCTAATCTTTAACCTCCGGGGGACGGGAAGAAGCGAAGGAAATTTCGATTTGCTCGGCTGGAGTGAAGACTTGGCTTCTGCCCTCGATTTCCTTCATAGCCTCGAACGGGTGGATAAAACACACCTTTGTCTTCTTGGCTTCAGTGGTGGAGCTGCCGTGTGTGTCTATGTTGCCGCTCATGATGCCAGAGTATCACTGCTAGCAACCTGTGCCTGTCCTGCTGATTTTAACTTCGTTGAAGACAGGACAAATATTTCAGGTCATATCGAGCGCCTCCGTAAGATCGGAGCCATCAAAGATAAGGATTTTCCCCCTTCAATAGAAAAGTGGCGACAAGGCTTCGAAACCATCTTACCAATTCACTGGATAGACAAAATTTCACCTCGCCCACTGCTGTTAGTTCACGGAGATGCCGATGAAACGGTTCCTGTGGAACAGGTGCGTAGACTTTACAAGAAAGCGAAAGAGCCTAAAGACATAGCCATAATTCCTGGTGCTAAACATAAATTACGTCTTGAAGAAGCTGCCATAACCACTGTCCTAGATTGGCTCAAAGCTAAATGTTTGGAAAAGTAGCTTCCTTAATTCAGAACCAATCTGCTACAAGGAATACATAGTTGAGTAATTCCACTGAACTATATGAAGGCTTATGGGAAATAATAACCAAAGATTCTGTTTTCTTCATAGGGTGGTTTCGTGAAGCCCACAGCATCGCTTTCGCCAAAGAGGTAGCCTCACATAATATAGTCGACAAAGGAGACAGGCTTGTTGATATCGCATGTGGCAACAGTATATATCCCCAGGCAGTTTCCAGAATTTGTAACACTACTTTCATTGGCATCGACCTCTCTCATACCGCACTCCACGAATCAAAGAGATTGCTTCGCGGAGCCTGTCCTGAGCGGCGCGAGATTCTTCGCTACGCTCAGAATGACAAGAAGCAAAGGGCTCAGAATGGCAAGAAGCGCAGGGCTCAGAATGACAGGAGGCGAAGGGCTCGCAATGACAAAGAGGGAAAATCCCTCTGCTCAGGGTTGATTCAAGGCGAGGCATCACAGCTACCTTTGGCAGCATCAAAATTCGATATTGTTCTCTCTACTCACACACTGGAGCACCTCCCAGGAGATAAACAGACTCTTGAAGAGTTTGCCAGGATACTGAAAAAGGGTGGCTATCTTCGACTGGAAGTCCCCAACTCTAAGAAACAGATGTCGCTCTTATTCAGACGTTTAGAGAGACGTTTGGACAAACTGGGACATCTTCGAGAATACTACCCCTCCGATTTAACGAAGCTATTGTCACAGTGTCACTTCAGCGTCTGCCAAATATATTACAGCGATTTCTTCCTTTTCTGGTTTTTGTCCTCCATAGAAGAATATCTACGACCAATCGTCAGACTATTCAAGCTCGACAAGGCGATACTTAAGCTGATGCCTAAGAATGGCAAATTTTCGCACGCCCTGGCATCTGCGTTAAGCCAGCTAATCCTGCTGGAAAACAACCTGCTGAGGAAAAATTCCCGAGGAATGAATATTTGTTGTATAGCACAACGCACTGATTAAAAACTAGTTAACTTACCATCCGGGATTTCAAGCGACAATCTTCAGTAACGAGGCAATAAGCCAGCCGAGGGCACCGCAGGCAGGGAAAGTCAAAATCCAGGTCAGCACGATGTTTCTGGCTATGCCCCATCGCACTGCGGAAAGACGCCTTGTAGCGCCCACCCCCATAATCGCCGTGCTTACACAATGTGTCGTGCTTACTGGTATACCCAAGTGTGAGGCGATTTCAATAACGCTAGCTGCCGAGATATTGGCGGCGAATCCGTGAACAGGGCGCAATGTAGTCACCTTCAATCCCAATGTCTCGATAACTCGCCTTCCGCCGATAAAGGTACCAAGGCTAATTGAAGCTGCGGAAACTACAACCACCCAGAAAGGAATATGAAACTCACCACTTCCATAATAGGTCATCAAAGCCATAGCAATTAGGGCAATAGGCATCTGCCCATCGTTCTTGCCGTGACTATAAGCCAGAAAGGCTGCCGAAAGAATCTGCAAATTACTGAAGAGACCTCGCATTCTTTCCGGCGCAGCTCTCCGGAAGAGCCACATTATGGCTACCATCACCAGAAAACCAGCGGCAAGACCGAGGAGAGGAGCGATACCAACCGCAGAAATTACCCTGGTTAGAACCCCCCAAACGATAGCGCCGCTGCCACAGGTGGCGATGCCGGCCCCCACTAACCCTGCCACCAACCCATGGGTCAAACTTATGGGCATACCAAAGTATGTTGCTGCCACAGCCCAGATAATAATTGCCCCGGCCCCGGCAAGCACGATGTTCATATCCAGGAATTCAGGGCTGATAATCCCTTTACCGATGGTCATAGCCACCGCAGTGCCCGTGGCTGCTCCAAGGAAATTAAAACAGGCTGCCATCATTACGGCAGCTCGAGGAGAAAGAGTGCGAGTACCAATTACAGTAGCAATAGCATTAGCGGCATCATTAAAGCCATTGGCAATGCCAAAGCCAATGGCCGCTGCAATTACCCCTACTAACAGGACTAAGGGCTCAGGCATGCTTCAATACTATGCCCTCAAGAACATTAGCTACATCCTCTCCCCGGTCAGTGGCATCTTCCATATGTTGGTACAGTTCACGCCATTTAATTATCTCACAGGCATCCTTGCAACTCTCAAACAACTCGGCAAGGGCGGCATGATGCAAATCATCAGCCTCATTTTCCAGGCTGTTAATCTCCACACATTGCTCCAGAATCTGCTTGAACTGGTCACGGTGGCGTAAACGGGGCATTACCTCATTCAATTTATAGGTCATCTTCATCACAACTGCAGCTAGTTGTCGAGCTCTTTCGGTAGGTTGTGCGATGCGGTAAAGGGCGGCTGTTCTACCAGCCGCCTCGATGAAGTCCATTACACTATCCAGCGTATGGGCAAGAAGAGCGATATCCTCTCTATCTATGGGAGTGACAAAAGTGCGATTCACCCTCTGTATTATTTCATGAGTTATGGTGTCGCCCTGGTGCTCCAAATCCTTGAGTTGCTTCGCCTTCGCCTCAACATCCTCATAATTGTTAAACAGGTCAACCAGTTTTTCCGCAGCAGTGACTGAATTAGCAGTGCTTTGTTCAAAAAGGTCATAAAACCTGGTATCTCTGGGCGTTATTAGAAACTTAGCCAAAATGCACCTCCTGTCACAAAATTAAAAATCAACGGTCAAAACAACAATTATCAAAATGACGACTAAGAATGCAAAGCTTTCTAATCTTCACTCTGTATTTTTGCAATCTTATTTTTGCTTCTTGCATTTTACCTGAATCTCCTCACCTCGAAGCGATAAAGATTAACTGGCTCATCATCCGATATCCCTGCTTTAAGACGGCAAATCTTGATTTGCTCTTCTACGCTATCTACCCCCTCTAAATCAGGCAATAAAAGCCCTCGCCTGAATCCGCTTTCTACAATAACCCCGTATTTTCTAGCATCAAGCTGGCTTTTATCCTTAATAGGCTCAGGCTGGGTAAGGATATCAACATTATATTCTAAATCATCCAGCTCAGACACTGAGATTGGCGGAAAACGAGGGTCCCTGGTAGCCGAGCTGATGGCGTTAGCTATGATTTCTTCAGCAACATTATTGCCAACAGGCTCAAAAGTGCCAATGCACCCTCTCAGTTCGCCATGCTCATGAATAGAAACAAAAACTCCTGTCCGCTCTTTCATTTCAGGGGTTAACACTTCAGGCAGGCTGGGCACCTCGCCTTCACGAACATAGCTCTCCACGGTATCCTTAGCCAGTTTTACTATAGGATGAAGCTCCTCTTCCATAAGACCTACCCTCCATCATTGTTTCATCTCTGTTCTGAAATTAAGCTCGGCGCCACAAAATTTGCATTTAGAGCCATCAAGCCCGACAATACTGGTGTCATAGCCAATCCGGCGAACATTCATCTTGCCACAGGAGTAGCACACAGTATTCTCATATTCATGTCCAGCAACATTTCCAAGATAAACAAACTTTAACCCCACTTCCTTACCAATTCTATGAGCCTTTTCCAGAGTGGATACTGGGGTAGGTGACAGATAATTTAGTTTATACATAGGATAAAAGCGAGTTACATGCCATGGGGTGAGCTCCCCTAAATTATCCCGAATCCAGGTGGCGATGCCGTAAAGCTGCTCATCGTCATCGTTCATTGTAGGGACGATATTGGTTACCACCTCAACATGCATATCCCACTTCTCTTTGGCTCGTTTAGCAACATCGAGAATACCCTGCCAATGAGACACTCTAGCTAATTTGCGGTAAAAATCATCGGTAAACCCCTTAACATCAACCCTCCAGGCATCGAGGTAAGGTCCTATAGTATCCAGAGCCTCCGGGGTAAGATAACCATTGGTGACATAAACGGTATATAAGCCATTTTTCTTAGCCAGCTTGGCAGAATCCAAAGTATATTCAAACCATACCGAGGGCTCATTGTAGGTCCATGCAATACCTTCACAGCCATACTCCCTGGCTAACTCTATTTCCCTCTCCGGAGATAGATAACGAGAGGTCTCTGGAATATCAACGCAGGCAATCTCCCAGTTCTGGCAATCCTGGCAATGAAAGTTACATCCCCATGTGCCCAGAGAAAAGGCAAAACTACCGGGAAAGAAATGAAACAAAGGCTTCTTCTCAATGTGGTCGGAAGCTACTGAGGATGCTTCACCATAATTGAGAGTGTATAGGGTGCCATCTCGATTGAGCCGCATACGGCAAAGGCCCATCTTACCAGGGTTAATAATGCACCTCCACTGGCAAACATTACACCTCACCCTACCACCAGGGAGCTTGTCATAAAGCATCGCCTCCTTTTCCATCACCAGCAACCTTGGATATTATATCATCGTAACCTAAATTAATATAAATTGGGGTATAATTCAACAGAATGGTCGTTATTGGAGTAACCGGGAACATCGGCAGCGGCAAAAGCACAGTATGTCGCTTTCTGGCTGAGCTTGGCGCTGCAGTCATTGATGCCGATGAGGTGGCTCAGGAAACCTACAAACCGCATAGCCAGGCCTGGCAGGAGATAATCGACACTTTTGGCACGGAAATGCTGCAACCCAACGGGGAAATCAACCGTGTTAAATTGGCACAGTTGGTTTTCTCCAGCCCGGAAGCACTGGCACAATTAAACGAGATAGTGCACCCCAAGGCGTATCAATTGGTAAAGGAGAGGATCGAAAATTATCGCCGCCTGGGAACAAGAGTGGTAGCTTTAGAAGCCACCTTGCTGATTGAGGCTACCTGGACGACATTGGTAGATGAAGTATGGCTGGTAATAGTTTCACCGGACATAGCACTGCAAAGGCTTACCAGATACCCAGAAGCTGACAGGGACCAAATCTTAGCGCGGCTCAAATCGCAGACACCCGCTGAAGACAAAGCAAAACACGCTGATGAAATAATCCGTAATGAAGGGGATTTCACCGGACTACGGGAAAAGATAACCGAGCTATGGAACAAGCTTGACTAGGGGGAACTTTGCCCGAATTACCCGAGGTAGAAACAATCAAAAACGAGCTTTCACCATGGGTGGTTGGGCAACACTTCGACCAAGTTAGCGTTCTTGACAGCCGATTAATGTACCAGCTGCCGGTGCCAGAATTTTGCCGCAGATTAACAGGACAAGCAGTGGAAACCATTAACCGCCGTGGGAAATATCTCATTTTTCAGCTATCAGGTGCCCAATACCTGGTTATGCATCTTAGAATGAGCGGAGCGTTACTATTAAACCCAAACAAAATTGACCGTTATGCCAGAGCGAGTTTCACCTTTTCCAATGGTACCCATCTTGTTCTCAATGACCAGAGACGACTGGGAATAGTGTGGCTAGCGGAAAATATTGAGCCCATCATTGGCAAGCTGGGACCTGAGCCTTTAAACAACGATTTCACCGCTGATGTTTTGTCACAAACATTAAGCAAACATCATATCCCTATCAAGGTAGCTCTCATCGACCAGAGTCTCATCGCTGGAATCGGCAATATGTATGCCGATGAAACCCTCTTTGCCGCTCGAATACATCCTCTGAGGACTACGGACAGCCTATCCACCGAGGAAATTCAACATATACATAATTCTATTCAGAGAATCCTCCGCTCGGCTATCGCCAGGAAAGGAGCCAGCACGGATACTTATGTCCGCCCTGGCGGTCAGCTGGGCACAGCCCATTTTGATTTCAAGGTTGCTCACAGGAAAGGCATTCCCTGCCCTGTTTGCGGTGCTTCCGTTGAGCGCATTTCTCTACGGAACCGCGGTACCTACTTCTGCCCCAACTGCCAGGCCCTGACAACCTTGATGCCCCCTTTACCACCTTGGCTATGAATCCTTCGTTCCCTGTCATTCTGAGCCTTCCCTTTGTCATTGCCAGCCCTTTTTTTACCTGTCATTGCGGTGAGCTGAAACCCCGAGCGCCGCGAAGGGGCCAAGGCGTGGCAATCTGATGGGATTGCTTCGTCGTTACCACTCCTCGCAATGACAGAAGGGGTGTCATTGCGAGCCCTTCGCCTCCTGTCATTCTGAGCGTAGCGAAGAATCTCAAGATGCTCAGGACAGGCTCCGCGAAGCAATCTCAGGAAAAGCAAAACTCTAAATCCTAAATCCGAAATACTAAACAATATGAAAAAGCAGTCAGCGGCCAGTACTCAGCGGTCAGCAGCTAGCCAATAGCTGAAGGCTGAAAGCTGATAGCTACTAAACTGAGTTTAGGGTTTCCCCGCATAGGGGAATGTGCCTCGCAATGCCAGGAGGAGCTCGCCTTTACACCACTAAGTATCCCTTGTTAGAATAGCATTCAAGAATCGCTCGTAAAGAACCATCGTTCAAAGCATGTCATCTGCTCTTTGCAGAATACAAATGGCAAAATTAGAACATATATTTCAGGAAGTATTAAGAAGGAAAGGAGAAAGAGATGGGAAGTAAGGGAAGGAAAAATGTGAAAAAACCCAAGAAGCCCAAGGAAAAGAAGAAATAGGGAAACTAAAAATAGCCAGCGTAATACCAACTGAACTGTGCCTCAAAATTCTGGGATATGTCCGACCTTAGCGTCATTGCGCAGAGAGTAGCTGACAAAGTAGCGCCTGAGCATATGCGGCCTGATTCCCGGCAAGCCAGGCTTTTTGGACAGACGGCATTGCGCCTTACATTAGATATTTAGTGTTAATATGGATATGTTCAGAGCTGCTGCAAAGGTCACCCAAAGGATATAGGGAATAAGAAGTCCTCCTGCTACAGTGGATATTTTGAAGAACCTCAGGATGGTGAATAATATTGCAATCCAGAGTAATACAATCACAACGGCGCCACCAACAGGTGATTTAGCTCCAAAAAAGATCGCCGACCACAAGACATTCAGAACAAGTTGAACCAGGAATGTGATTAGTGCAGCTTTCACATTTTCAATACCCAATCCTTTGCGCCAGACTAGAAAGACTGCAACTCCCATCAGGACATATAGGGTGACCCACGCTGGAGCAAATAACCAGTTTGGCGGAGTGAAGGATGGTTTTGCCAGGGTCTCGTACCATGTTGGAATAGCAGGCATAGTAAAAATAGAACCGATAAGACCGGCACACTGGCAGGCTACAATGCTTATTACTAATTTGAGAATATTCCTTGACCTTTCCCTGTCCATAACTCACCTCCTTACAAGCTGCGCATAAAGGCTGCCCCAGGATGAGAAACTCGCCTGCTTATGGCGAGGTCTTCCCCGCTGCCTGCTCTAAAGTCTGTGCCAAAAACTTTTCCCTGCCAGGAAGTTCCCCGGGCTCTCAGTGCCAAAATACAAATAGCGAAACCCGGAATTACTAAAGCGGCTCCTGTAATCTCAGGGGGCATTGATTTTCTTATTCTTACGCAGGTTAAGAGTTATTACTCTCCCTTCAACCATTATAACACGAGACCTTCAAGTTCACCCTGGCAGCATTCCGTGTAGTCCGAGTGGCCGAATATTGCCGGGCATATCGGTTCAATTCTTGATTTGCCGGAGGAACCTTTGCCAAAGCCTGTGATTTTTCACTATAATAGTCACACAAATGCTGCTAATAAAGGAAAACCTGCTATCCATCTATTAACGGACGAGAAATGAAAGTGGTAGCAATTGTTGGCATGGTAGGCGCGGGCAAATCAGAAGTAGCCAGAGTATTTGAGAAGAGCGGCTTTAACAAAGTAAGGTTTGGAGATATCACGGAAGAAGAAATCAAGAATAGAGGACTTGAACTGAACGAGGAAAACGAGCGCCACATCAGGGAGGAATTGAGAAAAGAACACGGGATGTCGGCATATGCCAAATTGAACCTGCCCAGGATTGACGCCTCGCTGAAATCGTCAAACGTCGTGGTGGACGGACTTTACTCGTGGGAAGAGTATACTTTATTGAAGGACCGCTATGGCGAAAGGCTCAGTACAGTTGCTGTCTGGTCGTCGCAGACTACCAGGCATGCGAGACTTAGAAACAGGGCAAAACGACCTTTGACAGTTGAGGAAGCAGCCAATCGAGATAAAGCAGAGATAGAGAATATCAACAAGGGTGGACCAATCGCCATGGCTGACTTTGCCATAGTAAACGAAGCTTCCTTGAAGGAGCTGGAAAGGGAGACGGAACGAGTTCTATCCGCTTTGAAATGAAAAAAGTAACCAGGCCGGACATCGATGAATATTTTCTCAAGATAGCTACTGTGGTAGCGGAACGCTCAACCTGTCGGCGACACCATGTCGGCGCTGTGGCAGTGAGGGACAAGCATATGTTAGCCACAGGCTATAATGGCGCTCCTTCCGGGGTCAAAGATTGCCTTGAACTTGGCTGCCTCAGGGATGAGCTGAATATCAAATCCGGAACCAGACAGGAAATATGCCGGGGAATTCACGCCGAACAAAATGTAATCATACAAGCATCGCTTCATGGCGTTCACCTCGCTGGCGCCACAGTCTATGCCACGCATCCACCGTGTATACTCTGCGCCAAGATGCTGGTGAATGCCAAAATAAAGCGCTTCGTAACCTTCGGCAGCTATGCTGATAACTCTTTCAAAGACCTGTTCAAAGAAGCCAGAATAGAGTTTGAGCTGCATGAAAAACCACCCTCCCGGATAACCTACCTGCCCTGAAACCAGGGGGCTTCTGCTTCTCAAGATTGAGGGATACTGAATGTTCCTTGAGATTTCATTTCATCTTAGCTCCAAGAAACTAATGGATTTGTTGACAGAGTACGAAGTAAGACATAATATACGCAAGGCAGACGCACACGAATAGCCAATACAAGATTGGTAGACACTTTCCCACAACTACATAAGCTTGGGAGTTGGGGTATAATCAAAGGTGACGATGAGAAGGTTGGCTGTTTTAGTCGGACTAATAGCGATACTCGCAGGCTTAATCCTGGACGAGATGCATTCAAGATTCATCAGGTGTTTTGAATGCGGATATTTGTTACCTATCAGTTGCCAAATTTATGGCTGTGGCAATATTGCTTTTGTTGAGGATTCAGAATGAAGAGTGAACAGAAATGGCGGATTCGGAGAAGCGCTTCCAAAGGCAACACAAATACTATGAAATCCTTGAGATAAGCAGGAATGCTACTCAAGAGGAGTTAAGAAAGGCATTTAGGCGTCTTGCCCGGAAGTATCATCCCGACCGCAACCTTGCTAGCCGGGAAGCAGAGACCAAATTCAAAAAGATAAAGGAGGTCAGATATGGGTTTGAAGGTGGAGAAGGCCAGGATAGAGGCTGTGCTCTACACGCAACAACATAAGATAGAAGGGGAGATTTATATCCTGGAAGGCGAAAGATTCACGGATTTTATGAACGCTGAGCCAAGGTTCCAGACAAGGCATGATTTTATACCTGTTACCAATAGCAAAGTCTACTCCCTGTCGGAAGATGAACTACTCTATGAGACCTCCTTCTTAAACGTAAATAAAGACTTCATAAGCATGGCCTATCCAAAGAACCCGGAAGACGTATGATACAGCCTGGAGGATAGCGGAGAGGGACTGGTAACCCCGCGAAGCTAACCAGGGGTATAATTAAAGGTGATACTGGAGGGATTACTCGTTCTCTCAGCTCTAGTTGTCGTGGTAGTAGGTTTGCTCATGCCGGGAGATAGCAAGGCATCAAATAATGAGATAGCTAGCAGTGTGAATCAAACCGATTCTGCTATAATTACGCCAACTACACAAACTCCACCTTTGCCTGAGCACAGGTAAAATGATGATGAGCAATAGGAAGTAAATAATGACTTATAAACAACCACAATGCCCACAATGCGGCAGTATGAATATCTTATACACTGAGCCGGCTAGAGGGACTAAAGTAGGGATTAAATGCTGGTGGTGCAAGAAGTGCGGCTGCAAATTTAAAATAGAAACTGGCAAAACCAGAATAATCTAAAAAGCAGCCAGCGGTCAGTAATCAGTAATCGGTAATCAGCGGGCAGCGACTAGCCAATGACTGAAGGCTACTAAATTGGAGATTGCTTCGTCGCTGCCGCTCCTCGCAATGACAGGAGGGGTTGTCATTGCGAGCGCAGCGTGGCAATCTCGTGAAAACAAAACTCTATCCGTCGGCTGACGGACTAAATCCGAAATACTAAACAATATCAAATGACCAAAATTCCAATGACCTAGCTCCGGATTTTGTAGTTGCCCGTCAGCCGACGGGCATAACTGCCCAATCCGTTGGCTAATCCGTTAACTAACGGAGGCAACTACATTTTTAAACTACTCCTCGCAATGACACAACGAATTGCCAGAGCTTGCTCAAACTCAAGATGAGAGGTAACTCCCTACTTCGAAGTGTCCATCATCTATCTGAACTAGATCAGCAGGCTTGGGTAGTCTTGTATTTGTCGGGTGTCTTATCATTGGTCTGGGCGTTGGGATAGGCTTCAATCTTATGCCGGCAGCGTTTCTCATTGGCCTTGGTGTAGGTTTTATCGCTATGGGGATAGCACACTACAAAACTGGCAAATGGTGAATGCTCTCCTACCTATGAGCTAACCTGCAACAACAGAATACAGCTTCAGACTATCCTCAAACTTAGCATATCTTCTAGTTGAAGTGGAAGTGGCACGTGGTGAACGGTCTGACTAGGGGTTGCAGAGTCGGCAGTTAGTTAGTTGCCCCCTTGGTTGTTGCCTGGCCAATATTTGAAGCTCGCCAAAGCTTGTGGAACACACCTTACCATATAGGGCCGTCCACCTTCGTCCATTTACGGGAGTGCCTGTAACTGTACGGCAAGTTGCTCGATGAAGTTTCAGGTATCTAGGATGAGGCTCACGGTCACAATTCACAACAAAGCCTCTCGGATGGCTGGTGACCCACTCCAAATAGCCCTCATCGTCGTTCCTAAATATCTGTACCATCACAAATAATTATAGCACAATCGAAGTGGTGAAGCGAAGTTTTCACACGATATTCCTAATCGGTTAAGATGCAGATTTCATAGACTTTTTGGCACTCGGTGAATTGTACTCAAAGTTTCTCAGGTTCTATACTAGATTTTGTTATCCAGTAGACTTATCATTAAGATATTGCAGGGAAAGTCATCAAATCAAGAGTAGATTATCTTGTAAAAGGAGGAAAACATGACAGAGGGAGGAAAACGTTGGTACCACAGCGGCTCCCAGGCTTTCGTACCCTTTATTTGGTTCATCGGCTGGCTATTTACAATCGGTTACGCCAGTCTGGTTTGGTGGAAGATTTTGCTTGCCTTAGTAATCTGGCCGTACTTTCTAGGCTCGGCACTGATCTGACCGGTTAAAAGAGCGTACTCTAATTCCGTACTCCGACTCTCTGCAGTGCTTCATAGCCTTGACCTGTTAGTAGTGCCAATTCGATGCCATCCAAGTAGACCACGTTGGTCAGTGTATAGAACTCTGGGTATAGTCTTCACGTGGTGATGTCCTGCTGCTCCCACCGGAAAAACCTGACCGTGATGATACCGGCTATGACTATCCAACCAGCCAGGACACCAAAATCATCGCCTACTTCCTTTACTATACGGGATTTAGAGACGCGGGTTAGCATAGCACAAGCATTTTGCAGGTAAAATGTCAGCTGTGGGTTACTAAAGTTTTACTTTTTGGTGCTATCATAAAAATATGTTATCAATAAAGATAGCCGTACGATTTCTCAAAACGGGCGGGGGCCAGAACTTATTGATCATCATTGGCATAGCCATTGCTATCTCCATTCAGATATTTGTTGGACTCCTAATCGGTAGCCTTCAGAAAACACTAGTCGACCGGACTATTGGCGAATCCCCGCATATAACAATTATGTCATCAACCGATATCAGCACCATGCGTGATTGGGAAATATTAGTCAAGGAAATAGGGAGGATTGACCAGGTCAAGGCAACCGCTGTGTCAGCTAGCGCTAACGCCTTTATTGAAGATGGAAACCGCAACCGGCCTATCATCGTTAGAGGTTTTAATTTTGATAGTGTCGATAGTATATATAATATCAGGGAGTCTTTGTATGAAGGCAGGCCGTATCAATCAGCAAGAGAGGTGCTGATTGGTAAAGACCTAAGAGAGGCTCTAGAGGTCGATATTGGAGACAAGCTAGTCGTAAAAACACCTGATGGTAAAGAGACAATTTTTGTTATATCCGGCTTTTATGATCTTGGTGTGGCGAGTATAAATGAGGCATGGATACTTACCAATCTTAAGACAACGCAGCGCATGTTCAATTTCGGTAATAGAATAACGTCGATAGAAATGACCGTGAAAGACGTCTTTGCCGCCGACACAACAGCGCGTAAAATAGAGAAACTCGTGGATAATGATGATATTAAGGTCAATAATTGGAAGGAACAAAACGAAGAGCTATTGAGTGGACTTGAAGGTCAGCGAATGTCAAGTATTGTCATACAGGTGGTTATCATAGCTTCAGTGGTGATAGCTATCTCAAGTGTGTTGGCTATTACCGTCTTGCAGAAATCTAGGGAAATTGGGATTTTAAAAGCTATGGGCATAAAGGACTTAGCAACTGGCTTGATATTTATCTATGAAGGTTTTTTAGTAGGTTTAATAGGAGCGACACTAGGCGTTATCTTGGGGCTTGGCCTTCTTTATGGTTTCAATGCGTCTACCACCAGCGCGGGCGGTGTGGCAATAGTAGATTTGTATATAGAATATGATTTTATTCTTACCTCATGGTTTATTGGGTTGGCAGCCTCAACTTTTGCCGGAATCTTGCCTGCAAGAAAATCACTTAAACTCAGCCCGGTAGAGGTTATCAGAGAGGGATAGAATGAGTATTATTATCGAACTTAAGAACGTTGATAAGATATACACTGGTGCTGTGGATACCCAGGTGCTCTTTGATATCAACCTAAGCTTCGAGAGTGGCTCATGCAGTGCGATAGTGGGTGAATCGGGAAGCGGTAAATCTACTTTGCTGAACATCATGGGCACTTTGGATAAATCCACGAGGGGGGAAGTTATCATCGATGGTATCAAGATAGACGATATGGATAAGAACGAGCTTGCCGATTTGAGAAACCAGACAATTGGATTCGTTTTCCAATTTCATTACCTTCTTCCGGAATTCACAGCGATTGAGAATGTTCTCATACCATATCTGATAAAGCATAGCAGGGCTTCTACGCAGATTATAGGAAAAGCGAATGAACTCTTCGAGATGTTGGGGATCACTAAATGGAAGAACAGTCCGGTCACAAAGATGTCGGGCGGGCAGCAGCAAAGAACAGCAATAGCCAGAGCCCTTATAAATAATCCCAAGATCCTCATTGCGGATGAGCCAACGGGTAACTTGGATTCTGAAACAACAAATAAAATGTGCGACAGCTTCCGGGAAATAAATCAAAGGTTTGGGACTACTTTTATAGTTGTGACACATGACCGTGCCGTTGCCGCAAAGACGGATAGAATCATTGAGATTAGAGATGGCAGGATAGAAAGTGATATTTAAGATAATACATGCCGGGATGGGATATACTAAAAAGGGGGAGTGTTAGAGTCCCCAGCAGCTAAATAGCTGTTAAAATCCTTGCTTAACAATCCTAGCTATACTTGCTTAACAATTTATCTTTAGTAACGGATTGCTAGTCCCTTGTGTTAAGCAACAATTGAGGAATAAAGCTTCAAACTATCCCCAAACTTAGCATGTCTTCTATTTGAAGTGGAAGTGGCACGTGGTGAACCGAAGTATTCACACGATATTCCTAAGATTTGCGTGGTGGTGGTATAGTGTAGTTAACGATAGGGAGGTAGTTATGGAAGAAGCACAAAACGTTAAAGATTTAAAAATGCAAATTGTCACAGAGATTAGTAATTTGTCCAGGTTACTTGGACAGATTCCGAGTGACGATAGCACGGTACAGGAAGCCAGAGACTCATTCCTTAAATTATCTATCCTAATTGACCAAGCATTGGATCTCAAATTATGTTAAATTCTAGACTTGTCACGTAGTGCCAATTCGATGCCATCTAAGTAGACCACGTTGGTCAGTGTATAGAACTCCGGGTATAGTCTTCACGTGGTGATGTCCTGCTGCTCCCACCGGAAAAACCTGATCCGTGCTCCGGCTATAGGTATTACGAAGGCCAGTTAGATAGAAATAACAAAATATATCGTTATCAATGCAGATTTCATAGACTTTCTGGCATTCTATAATTTTAAAAAACATCATTCATAGAAAAGGTGTAGATTAAATCGATCTCCACACTGGCTCTAGAAATACTGAGCGAGCCAAGGCTAGAGCCAGTTTTCTTTCGGGGTTGGTTGAACTTGGCGGTCGCTGGGAACACATAGAATATTCAGGTCTGGCCATTTTCCCTTCTGATTACTAAGATACTCTCTTAACCTGTTATAGTAGTCCCTCATATATTCAGATTCGAAGTCCAACTGGACGAAACTCAAGAAATATGCATTCTGCACATTATTCGGTTTGTCAGTTAGTTTCTTTATATCCCAATCTACGAGTTCCTCAATATCTTCTTGACGTAACCTTGACTGCCATAATTTAACCTCTATCGCTACAGTAATTTGCAGTAATTCTAGGTATTTCCCCCATGGCGCTTGAGCTTTCATATTCTGTACTTCTGGCTTGAAGTAAGACTCGGCATCTAATACTACTAAATCATAATGCCCTCTAGCGGGCTTATTGCCAGGAAACACCTTGAGCGTCGGGAATTCAGCACGTATTAATTGAGTTGGATAATCCTCGTTACATGCTTGTTCATGCTTGATATAGTAAAAGAGACTCCAATGAATATCTCTTTCGTTCCAGAATCGATTCGGAGAATTTTGAAAATCAGCTACTATTTGAGATATTGCATTTTCTACTGCTACACACAACTGACTAGCCGACATGATTGATTCCCCCTTTCATCTATCTTTACGCAAAGGAAGTGTAACATGGCTATTGTACGTTGCAAAAGGCATCCTGTTTGAGGTGGAAATGGGAGTATTGACAGAGTGCGAAGTAAGGCATAATATAACGAAGGCAACTTGACACGCATAACTAATATGCAATTCGTAAAGGCTTTCCTCAGAGCTGCATAAAATGAACGCCGTTAACTTGAAACAGAATCCTTATGATTGGTTTTGGCCAGTAGTTGAATCGGAGCTTTTTGCTGGACGGAAACAGGAACTTGAGACAATTGAGAAAGAGATTGCGAGGCTTGCTGATGCCAGGCCTATAGTGCCTATGATTGCTGTTACCGGGGAAAGACGGGTAGGCAAAACCAGCTTGTTGCGACAAGCAGAAAGGATATGTCACAAATATCGAGTTTTAGCTGTTCTAATTTCTGTTACAGACATAACTGCTGGTGATCCTTGGTATTTCTGGCAAGAAGTATTTTCGCAATTACTAGTTGGTGCTCAGCAGGCAGGCATTTCGACAGGCCCTGCAACTGGAAAGCAGTTTGGCTTCTCGATTCCGACGAAAGAAAGACCTGCTCAGGCCGATCAACCTGTGATGAATGACCTATGGTTTCCCAAAGCTTATGGCATGCATCTTGCAGTGGCAAGCCCTCCAGGGTTGACCAACCATATTCTGGGACATGATCTGAAGATAATAAGCGATAGCTTATTAACAGCAGGTTATCAAGGAGTCTTACTAATGCTAGATGAGGCGCACGTCCTAAGCAATGCACAAGAGATAAAGCAACAAATTCGTTATGCGGTACAGGAAGCAGGCAGGTGTGGACTTATCTTTGCAGGCACATCGCAACTAAGCGTTATGTTCACGGAGTCTTCGGAACCTTTCTTTGGTCAAGTTCGCGTAATATCACTGAAGAACTTCACAAATCCAGACGACATAGCTGAATGCGCATTGTTGCCGTTAAGCGATGATGAACGGCGACTCGTCAGTCCTATGACAGTTGATTACCTAGCTAGACTTAGTCAAGGAAAGCCCAATCAGATAAGGCTGATATGTCAGGGCATCTATAGCCGGTACATTAAGGGTGAGCAGGATGATTTGAACATAACGATTGATGTGTTGGATGATGTGCTTGATATTTTGGCGGCGGCTTTTCAGGATGAGAAATTAAGGACTCGAGTCGACGCTATACGCAGGTTAAATAGCGTTGATTTGGAGTTATTATACAACATGACTAGATACCCAAATTGGTCTATGAGGGACATCGTTGACTTAGATGAGTGCTTTCGAGGAGAAACAAAAAGTGATTTAGCTGTCGCAAGGCGCGAACGAAACTTATCACAAAAGCGAGCATATTTCATCTCCTCGGGGCTTATGGATGAGGATTCAGATCGTTATATCCTGTCTGGGGGTGAATTTCTAGCACTGTACCTCAGATTTTGGTATGAGGTTCGTAAGTACGGTGAGCTATCGAGGAGCGTAGTTTTGGGTAAGGGGCCCCCAACACCATTTGGAGAAAAAGTTGACAAGCTTGCTAGGTCACTTTCCTATGTTCTTGAGGAAAGCCCAGAAGTAGGAAGATTCATTTTCCATTCGTACGACAGAGGGGAAGTAAATACTATTGAAACAATCAAGCGCAGATTTCTGATACTTGGTAAGCTGATGAAGGGCGAGCCGCCCAAGGGCAAAGATATGCCGGACCTACTGTCTGAATGCTTTGATGTGTGTCAACTGATTAGCAAGGCAGGTTTATTCTATCTCTTGTGCCTTTCAGTCCGAAATCTAGAGAATCCCCGAGAGTTAGTGCAAGTGGAGTTATACTTTGATTTCGCCCAGATGCGAACTGTGGACTTATTGTCACTCTTCAATCTTGTGAACCAACAAGCGTACGATGCTAAGGTTTTGATTGAAGGGTATGATGGCTTTCGGGTGGAACTCCCTGGTCTAGCTGATCTACTAAATGCCATCGGGGTGCCTAGTCTCGACGACTTATTGGCAAAAATAGGTGTGGTAGATCGATGGAGATTAGCCTCGATTCAGCATCTAGTTCAATCTGGAAAAGTCACTAAAGAGTCACGAAGTCCTAGTGACCAGGATAAGGATAAGGATAAGGATAACGATAACGAGGAACTGGGTAAGTGGATTGCCCTCTACGCTAAGGGAGATGAGGAGGGAGCACAAAAATACCTCATCGCGAAATTGCAGGAAACGCAGGAAAGGCATATACAAGCAAGGCTGTATAACGACCTTGGTTATATAAGATGTGGGCCCAAACTAAAGGCCGGCCCACTTGCAAAGAGAAATCTTGAAACAGCTCTTAACCTTCACTATCTTCAGCTGCCACTTACTCTTCTAAACCTTAGCTATGTAGATATTGACGAAGGCGAATATGAGCCGGCTATCAAGAGAATCGAAGAGGCGCTTCTCCTCACCTTTGGCAGGCTTCAAATTAAGGCTTCGTACCTAAGGTTGCGGCTACCAGAGAATCACCTGGGTTTTAGAGAAAGGTGGGAGCAACATCCAGCTAATGTGATCGAAGCAGCATACATTAACTTAGCCTACGCTTTGCTCAAATCAAATAGTTATCAGGAAGCGCTTAATATATTAGAGGAGGGTTTGAGTGTTATCCCCTCTTCTATTGGTCTGAAACATGCATTAGCTCGATTGTATCTGTTCAATAAAAGGGCTGACCTTGCTAAGCCTGTCTATGGAGAAATCTCTCGAAAGTCACCGCTTGATAAGAGCATCGAACTCGAAATTAAGGTGCTTTCACGAGGCTTTAGGATTACGAAAAGCAAGCCACGTAGCAAAAGATAATTCGTCGTCTGTTTGCCTATGTGGAAATTAACATAGCGATTTTAGCCCTTTAATAACAAGGCTTCTAGCGGGTCATTTCCCTGCAACGATGTTCTACCCTTTGTCTTAATTTTAGTGCTAGATTCCATGGTAATTATCGTTGTAACTGCACTCAGAATTGATCTCTGGTTTTGATCTGCCACTCAACAAGAAGTGGTATAATCATTGGGGGTTAGGAATATAGTAAAAATCACTGTATCTAAGAGGGTATTTATATGTTCTCAGAGATAAAACTTCATAGATGGCGACAGCTCGATAACGTCCATATCCGTTTGGACAAGAGAATGACGATATTAACTGGTGAAAACGGCACAGGTAAGACTACAATTCTGAATATATTAAGCAAACACTTCGGTTGGAACCTTCAATTTGTTTCAACTCTTCTACCATCATCTAGGAAACTAAGAAAGGCTATATGGTCTGATGTCTGGGATGCAATCTTCCAAGACTTAGATGTTAAACCGGGAAGTACTAAGGTAGGCACTATCACGTATCCGAATGGTCAAGAATGCGAACTAATGGTTCAACTACACAGTGAGCAAGCCCAATACAATCCTAAGTATTCGAATCAACAAGCTGTACTTGGTCTTCACATTCCTTCTCACCAACCGGCTTTTACTTATCATCGAATCTCGGATATACCGACAGACCCGCAATCAATCCAACAACATTATCAATCTTACAATAATTTGCTTCAACAATATTATCGGCCAAGTCATGCAGAGAATCCAGGCATAGCACTAAAGAAATCACTCATCTCGTTAGCTGTTTTCGGATATGGAAGCGAAGTGGTTATTGAGAATCCTGAATATAGGCGCATGTTTCAAGATTTCCAATCAATATTACAAATACTTTTACCCAAGTCATTAGGCTTTCAAAGACTTGAGGTAAGGATGCCAGACATTGTCTTTGTAACGCAAACCGGCGACTTCTCTCTAGATGCCGCATCTGGTGGGGTAGGTGCAATTGTTGGAATAGCTTGGCAAATATTCATGTACGGCCAGTCTAATAAAGATAAAGATTTTGTAGTGACATTTGATGAGCCAGAAAGCCATTTGCATCCTAGCATGCAGCGTGAACTCCTCCCCAACCTTTTAGAAGCATTTCCGCGCACTCAGTTCATAATTGCTACCCACAGTCCTTTTATAGTTACTTCTTCACCAAAGTCACAAGTATACGCCCTTATTTTCGATGAGGATCACCGTGTCAATTCCCAATACCTAGAAACCATGGAGTTATCTGGTACAACAAACCAGACTTTGAGAGAGATTTTAGGAGTACCGATTACAGTTCCTATTTGGGTAGAAAATAGACTCCTTGAAATTGTAGAAAAGTACAAAGATAGAGAGCTCACTTCTGACCTCTTACATGATCTGAAAAAAGAGCTAATCTCCAATGACCTCGGCTTTTTACTTCCTGAAGCACTCTCATCACTTAGAGATGATGCGTAATGTAGCTAAACTCTCCGAGCCCACAATCCTTACTGAGAAAAGAGAGGAGTGGAAAGCCACATTATTATCTAATCCTTCTGAATATAACAAGAATAAATATCGTCACTCTGAAATAAAGGCACACCTTTTAAATGAAACGCATGGTAAATGCGTATACTGTGAAAGTAAGATTGGGCACAATTGTCCTGGAGACATCGAGCACAAGATTCCAAAATCAATACAAATAGACCTAATCTTTGAATGGAATAACATGACCATTTCTTGTAATGAATGCAATCGACGTAAAGCAGAATACTATGAACCAAGCTGCATGTTTCTTGATCCTAACAACGATGATGTAGAAAACTTAGTAAAACATGTAGGACCTCTAGTTTTTAATCGACCTGGCAATGTGAGAAGTGAAGTAACAGTTCGCATACTTGAACTAAATTCACTAAAAGGAAGGCCAAGCCTAATTTCTCAGAAAATGGAAAAAATCGAATCTATTAAGAATCTTGTCGAGCGTATTGCAACTACAGAAAACACTACACTTAAATCATTTTTACTTGAACAGCTTACAGAAAACTATGACATATCATCCGAATTCTCCGGTATGATCAAGACATACGTTGAAGACCTACCTGCTAACTGGGCTGGAGATTGACTGTTTAAAACCTACTAAAACTCTCTTCATACTTACGTATATTTTGTATTCTTTTGTACCACACCAATTCACTCACGATGGCTTTTCCAACGTCCTGTTAGTAGGGTAGGGCTTAATCCAAAAAGTTATTAACCCGGTTATACCTTTTATGAGCCTCCACCGCATCATAGCACCCCACAGCCTGGCAATAACGGTTTGTCATCATTAACGTCGTATGACCCAACAACCTCTGCAGCATCAAGCTATCTCCACCATTCTTTAACCGTAGGACTTCAAGAAAAAATGGCAGCGGAGGGATTTGAACCCCCGACCAAAGGCTTGGGAGAAGTCTGAAACTATTGCTATAAGCATTGGTAAGCAGAATACACTTCAAGTTACTGGCTGCGCGGGTGCAATCTATCCCGAATCTCCTGTTCCCGACGCTTCAGACCATCCAATTCCTTTGCAACTTCCTCAGCTTCAACCATCTGCTCTTTACTTGTGATGAAGCTGAATCTTGTTCTGCCCTTTGAGACCTCCGTAGGACGTCTTCGCAGGGTCTTCAATTTCCTCTCAGCCTTATCTATTTCTACTGCTACATCGTGAAGTTCCTTCTTAAGTCCTTCTTCTGCCTTCATGGGCTGCTCCTTAAATCAACCTCAAACAAAGTGGCAGCGACTGGATTTGAACCAGTGACCAAAGGCTTATGAGTCCTCTGCTCTACCACTGAGCTACGCTGCCGTAATATTATTTAACACCACTCACCAGAAATGGTCAACTCACCCCCTGCTTTTTTGTTACCGCTGAGCCTGAGCTTTGACTCCCCGCCTCTTGTCATTGCGAGGAGCGGCAACGGTTGCGAGGCGTAGCCGAAGCAAACTCGGAGCAACAGATTCCTCATTTCATTCGGAACAAGCTCCGCAAACTCATGCCCCACCGAGATTGCCACGCCTTCGGCTCGCAATGACAGGGGGGAAAAGGATGGCAATGACAATTAAAAGAGAGCCTGCAACGACCTCCTCCTGTCATTGCGAGGAAGTCCGTCAGCCGACGGACGACGAAGCAATGCCCGTTTGAAAATGTAGTTGCCCAATTTATTGGGCAATTGTGCCTGATGAATCAGGCAACTACAAAATCCGGAGCTAGGTCATTTGGCTTTTGGTCATTTGATATTGTTTAGTATTTCGGATTTAGTATTTAGAGTTTTGTTTTCACGGGATTGCCACGCCTTCGGCTCGCACTGACAGGGGGGAAAAGGCTGGCAATGACGAATCCCTTATGTCATTGCGAGGCACGCTAGTGCCGAAGCAATCCCATGCCCCACCGAGATTGCCACGCCTTGGCCCCTTCGCTGCGCTCGGGGTTTCAGCTCACCGCAATGACGAAGAAGGAAGTTAAAGTGTCACCAATCATATGAGCGAGTACAAGCTCTTGCAAAGAGTGTCCCTTTAGTATATAATATCCACGGTGGTTTTAGTTTAGGTTATTATATACTTAGTTAGATTGCTTCAGATTTACTCAAGTAGTGGATGGCCACAACTCTAAACCAACTATTTAGATGAAAGGAGGTCATCCAATGAGTTTTCAGGATAAGTCGATCCAATGTTCCGATTGTGGAACTACCTTCACTTTCAGTGCTGAGGAACAAGAATTCTTCGCGTCTAAAGGCTACACTAACGAGCCTAAGCGCTGTCCCTCATGCCGCGAAGCAAGGAAGGCAGAGCGTTACGGAAGTAGTAGTGGCTATGGCTACAGGCCCCAGCGGCAAATGTTTCCCGCAGTATGCGCCCAGTGTGGCAAAGAGACCGAAGTACCGTTCGAGCCCCGCGAAGGTAGACCAGTATATTGTAGCGATTGCTACAATAAGGTCAAACCGAGTAGATAACGCTAGTTTGGACTTAAGGATATACATGGGCCGGGTATTCCTGGCCTATGTATATCACTGGAAGGGTTACACAATTTAACGAAGGAGGTACCAAAATATGAATATCTATGTGGGCAACCTAGCACGTGAGGTAACTGAGGAGGAATTGCGGCAAGAATTCATTGCTTTTGGACAAGTGGCATCTGTAAGCATTATAAAAGACAGAGATAGTGGGGAACCCAGGGGATTTGCGTTTGTTGAAATGTCATCAAAGTCTGAAGGCCAAGCTGCAATTACTGGCCTCAACGGAAAAACACTAAATGATCGGCCTCTTGCTGTTAACGAGGCTCGCCCTCGTTCCGACAGCAGAGGCAGTGGGGGCTATGGTGGCGGGGGAGGTGGTGGGTATGGTGGCAGGGGAGGTGGCGGGTCTGGTGGAAGAGGAAGACAGAAGAGATACTAAATCGCCTGGTCATCATTTATACGCTTAAGATATATAATAGTGATACCTGGTATGCATCTGACTGTGCACACGGTGCAGAGCACAGTTTCAGCAATATTTTTCGGCATATAGGTAGATTCAGCCTAAGAACGGATCTTCTCTGAATAGTTCACAATTTTGATGTAACAATTAGCCATTTTGTACAGCACTAAATCTCTTAACCTAATGTTAGATATTCAGGCCTTGTCCTGCCTTTGACAATAGTCGATTAGTCTTTCACCGCTTTGATTTGCTTGGTCCCCGTCTGCACTGACCTCTGGTCATGGTCTAGCTAGCATCCCACAGCCTGGCAATACCTATTCGTCATGATTAACGTTGTATGACCCAATAACCTCTGCAACATCAAGCTATCTCCACCATTCTTCAACCGCAGGACTTCAAGAAAAAGTGGCAGCGGAGGGATTTGAACCCCCGACCAAAGGCTTGGGAGAAGTTTGAAACTATTGCTATAAGCATTGGTAGGCAGAACACACTTCAAGTTACTGGCTGCGCGAGTGCAATCTATCCCGAATCTCCTGTTCCCGACGCTTCAGACCATCCAATTCCTTTGCAACTTCCGCAGCTTCAACCATCTGCTCCTTACTTGTGATGAAGCTGAATCTTGTTCTGCCCTTTGAGACCTCCGCAGGATGTCCTCGCAGGGCCTTCAATCTCCTCTCAGCCTTATCTATTTTTACTGCTACATCGTGAAGTTCCTTCTTAAGTCCTTCTTCTGCCTTCATGGGCTGCTCCTTAAATCAACCTCAAACAAAGTGGCAGCGGAGGGATTTGAACCCCCGACCAAAGGCTTATGAGTCCTCTGCTCTACCCCTGAGCTACGCTGCCATGATATTATTTAACACCACTCACCAGAAATGGTCAATTCACCCCTTGCTTTTTCTATTACCGCTGAGCCCGAGCTTTGACTCCCCGCCTCTTGTCATTGCGAGGAGCGGCAACGGTTGCGAGGCGTAGCCGAAGCAAACTCGGAGCAACAGATTCCTCATTTCATTCGGAACAAGCTCCGCAAACTCATGCCCCACCGAGATTGCCACGCCTTGGCCCCTTCGCTGCGCTCGGGGTTTCAGCTCACCGCAATGACAATTAAAAGAGAGCCTGCAACGACCTCCTCCTGTCATTGCGAGGCACGCTAGTGCCGAAGCAATCCCATGCCCCACCGAGATTGCCACGCCTTGGCCCCTTCGCTGCGCTCGGGGTTTCAGCTCACCGCAATGACAATTAAAAGAGAGCCTGCAACGACCTCCTCCTGTCATTGCGAGGCACGCTAGTGCCGAAGCAATCCCATGCCCCACCGAGATTGCCACGCCTTCGGCTCGCAATGACGAAGAAGGAAGTTAAAGTGTCACCACTCATATGAACCAGTACAACAGGTAGACTTTTATCGCTGTGCAAGCTTAAAATAGGCAACAATCATAATGAACACCTTGATTTTCATTCATGGCTCCGGAGACAGCAGCCCGGTATGGCATTATCAGATAGAAGCTTTCCCACAGGCTAAAGCCGTAGACCTGCCCGGACACCCCCAGGGCGAACCCTGCCCTAGCATTGAACAATATACTGAATGGCTGAATGACTATATCCTGAGCAATAAATATGAACCAGTTATCCTCGCAGGACATTCTATGGGCGGCGGCATTGCCCAGATGCATGCCATTAAGTATCCTGAAAACACAACGGCACTCATCCTTATTGGCACCGGGGCCAGACTGAGGGTAGACCCGGCTCTTCTTTCCATGATTGGGGACGGCATCGCCAACCCTGAAAAGTGGTTTAACAATTTCGTTAAACCTCTCTACAAAGATATCCCTGCCGAAGCAAAGGAGCCAATATTGGAAAGGATAAAGGAAAACGGGGCAAAAGTGCAGCTTAACGATATGCTTTGCTGCGACAAATTTGACATCATGGATGAAGTAGAACAAATTAAAATCCCTACCCTGATAATATGCGGCAGTAAAGATACTCTGGCTCCACCCAAATACAGCTCTTACCTGGCCAGCAAGATTAACGGGGCTAAATTGGTCATAGTTGATGAAGGAGGGCATCTGGTCTTCGCTGAAAAGCCCCAGGCAGTTAATCAGGCTATTGGTGAATTCTTAGCCAATCTACAGTGATATACTGATTGATTATTTTGTCACCTTGAGCCGAAGCCCTGAGCGCAGCGAAGGGGCTAGCGAAGGGTCTAGGCCTTTCGCGGGGCCTGTCCTGAGCGGAGCGAGATTCTTCCCCTTCGGTTCCTTCCTTTCGTCAGGACTCAGGCTCAGAATGACAAGAAGCGAAGGGGTCAGAATGACAAGAGGCGAAGGGGTCAGAATGACAGGAGGCGAAGGGCTCAGCTTGACAGAAAGTGAAGGCTCGCAATGGCGCATCCCTTTTGTCATTGCGAGGAGCGGCAGCGACGAAGCAATCTCATGCCCCACCGAGATTGCCACGCCTTCGGCTCGCAATGACAGGTAAAAAAGGGCTCAGAATGACAAGAGGCAAAGGGTTCAGAATGACAGGGGAGAGTTGCTAGACGACCTAAGTGATATACTGATTGTTTCAAAGAGATGAAAACACAGACATTGAGACTCGGAATGGCTCAAATCAATTCCACCGTGGGTGATTTGAGCGGTAACACAAAGAAAATACTGCGCTACATCGATGAGGCGAAAGCTCTCGGAGTCGACCTGTTAACTTTCCCTGAATTGGCTATAACCGGCTACCCTCCAGAGGACTTGCTGCTCAAGCCGCAGTTTATCAAGCAGAACCAGGAATGCCTCAAAGAGATAGTAAGGCATACCTCAGATATAGCAGTGGTAGTGGGCTTCGTTGACAGCGATAGCGATATATACAACACCGCCGCAGTGATTTACAACAATAAACTGGCCGGCGTTTACCATAAAATTTATCTGCCTGACTATGGCGTATTCGATGAAAACAGGTATTTTCAGGCAGGAACGGAAAGCCCCGTCTTTATCATTTACGGCATTGGCATAGGCATAACTATCTGCGAAGATATGTGGTATGAAACCGGGCCGGCAGCAGTGCAGGCCTACAGCGGGGCTAGATTATTAATTAATATAGGCGCCTCACCATATCATGCCGGTAAAGGAGACCTCAGAGAGAGGATGCTCGCTACCAGAGCAGCCGATAATGTAGCTATTGTTGCCTATAATAACTTAGTCGGTGGGCAAGATGAGCTGGTATTTGACGGCAATAGCCTGATTATCAACCAGAAAGGCGAAATCATCGCCCGGGGAAGACAATTTGAAGAAGACCTTGTAGTAGCTGACCTGGATGTGGAATCGGTATTTCGCTCACAGCTGCATGACCCCAGACAGAGGAAAGAGGCACCGTGGATTAAAAAGGGAATGGAACATGCTATCAAGATAGAAGTATCACATGAATATCCCGCAGTTACCAGGCCGCCTTTACCGCCAAGGCAGGTGGAAAAACTGGATGAGCCTGGTGAGATATATCAGGCACTTATCCTGGGCACCAGAGATTACGTCCACAAGAATGGCTTTGAAAAGGTAGTCATTGGTCTATCCGGCGGAGTCGATTCATCTCTAGTAGCTGCCGTTGCAGTAGATGCGTTGGGGGCTGACAACGTTGTAGGCGTTTCCATGCCCTCTCGTTATTCATCGCCCAACAGCAAATCAGATGCTGAAGCACTGGCAAAGAACTTAGGGATAGAGTTTAAAGTGATACCCATTGAGAAAGCCTTTAGTTCATATTTGGAAACGCTGGCGGAACCTTTCAAAGGTACCCAACCTGATGTGACCGAGGAGAATATTCAGGCAAGGATTAGAGGCAACATTCTTTTTGCCTTGTCCAATAAGTTTGGCTGGCTGGTCCTTGCCTGCAGCAACAAGAGCGAGACAGCTACAGGCTATGCTACCCTCTACGGAGATATGGCCGGAGGGTTTATTCCACTCAAGGATGTGCCCAAAACAACGGTTTTTGAATTAGCCAAA